>Ga0306923_10000531_pt1 | contig 30320 bp, 24 predicted proteins | sample sta12Can44000108_FD_203841 | JGI IMG/M metagenome (GOLD analysis project Ga0306923, IMG submission 203841) | Lab enrichment of tropical soil microbial communities from Luquillo Experimental Forest, Puerto Rico - statanox.12C.anox.44.000.108 (v2)... | ecosystem: Environmental > Terrestrial >... | reverse complement strand
GGCCCTGACGCTCGGAGACCGCGTGGCGGTGCTGCGGCGGGGTACCGTCCAGCAGGTGGCCACGCCACGCGAGCTTTACGAGCACCCGGCGAACATCTTCGTGGCCGGCTTCATCGGCTCGCCCCCCATGAACTTCCTGCCGGCGCGGCCGGAGGGCGGGGAGCTGGTCCTGCCCTTCGCTCGCGTCGCGCTCGCGCCGGAGGTGGCGCCGCGGCTCGGCGCGGGGGCGCTCGTCGTGGCCGGCCTCCGCCCCGAGCACTTCGAGGACGCGGCGCTCGTCCCCGCGGAGGCGCGCGGGCGGGGCCTGATCTTCCGGGCCCGGGTGGACGCGACCGAATGGCTCGGGAGCGAGCAGTTCGCCTACCTGCGGTTGGACGTGCCGCCGGCGGAGGCTGTCCAGCTGAGGAGCCTCGCCCGCGAGCAGGACACCGAGGTCCTCCGCCCGCAGCTCGTCGTCTCGCTCGATCCGGCGAGCCGGCTCCGAGCCGGCGCCGAGGCCGAGCTCTGGCTCGACCCGCGGCGGATGCAGCTCTTCGATCCGGAGAGCGGGGAGAACCTGTCGGCAAGCTCGGCGCGCGCGGGGACCTCATCGGCGTAGTGCCCTATACCTTCTCCAACGCGCGCCACTGGCCTAATCTTCGGACGTGCTCTCGCTCTCTCCCGCGGCCGCCCTGCTCCTCGCCGCGCTCGCCGCCGCGGACGCGCCCCGCCCGCTCGCGGTCGCCGCCGCCGCGAACTTGAAGCCGGCGCTCGACGAGCTTGCGGCGACGTTCCGTGAACAGCACCCGGAGACCGACGTGCGCGCCACCTACGGCGCCTCCGGCTTGCTGTTCACCCAGATCGCGAACGGGGCACCCTTCGACGTCTTCCTGTCGGCGGACGCCGAGTACCCAGCGCAGGCGGTCGCGCGCGGGCTCGCCGCCGGTGACGCTTTCACCTACGCGCTGGGCGAGCTCGTCGTGTGGGTCCCCGCGGGCTCGCGGCTCGATCTCGCGCGGCGCGGACTGTCCGCGCTCTCGGACCCGGGCGTCGAGCGGATCGCGTTGCCGAACCCGGAGACCGCCCCCTACGGCCGCGCCGCGCGAGAGGCGCTCGTGCGGGAGGGGCTGTGGGAGATCGCGAGGCCGCGGCTCGTCATCGGCCAGAGCGTGTCGCAGGCGGCCAGCTTCGCCGCCAGCGGCAACGCCCAGGCGGCGTTCCTGCCCCGATCGCTTGCCGCCGCGGCGCCGCTCTCGACGACCGGCCGGTTCTGGACGGTCCCGGAGGCGAGCCACGCCCCCATCGTGCAGGCCGGGGTCGTCCTCACGTCCGCGCGCCAGCCCGAGCTCGCGCGGGCGTTCGCCGCGTTCCTCGCCTCGGACGGCGCCCGGGCGATCCTGGCGCGGCATGGCTACCGGCCCCCGAGTGCCGCTCCGCAGAAGCGATGATCCGGTTAACCACAAGCATGCTCCGCGGCACTTCGCGGGGAAGGCTCCGTGCCTTGCAGGAAAGCCGCAAGGCACGGGCCCTCCCCGCGTGCCCTACCGGGGGAGGCGGACCGCCGCCTCCCCCGAACCCCCACCCGGGTGGCGCGCGCACGATGGGCTCACCTTCTCCGACGCGCGCCACGAGGTGACGGTTGGATCTCGCCGCCCTCCGCCTCAGCTTCGCCCTCGCCGCGCTGACCACGGTCGCCCTGCTCGCGCTGGGGCTTCCGCTGGCGCAATGGCTCGCCACCTCGCGGAGCCGCGCGCGGCCGGTGGTGGAGGCGGTGGTGTCGCTGCCGCTGGTCCTGCCCCCGACGGTGCTCGGCTTCTATCTCCTGGTGGCGTTCGCGCCTCGCGCCCCGCTCGGCCGAGGCTTCGCAGCGCTGCTCGGACACCCGCTCGCCTTCAGCTTCGAGGGGCTCCTCCTCGCCTCGGTCCTCTACAGTTTGCCCTTCGCGGTGCAGCCATTCGCGGCGGCGCTGTCGAGGGTCGACCCCCGGCTGGTGGAGGCGTCGTACGCGCTCGGCGCCGGGCGCCTCGAGACCTTCTTCCGCGTCTCGCTCCCCCTGGCGCGGCCCGGCGTGGTGGCCGGAGCCGTGCTCGCCTTCGCTCACACGATCGGTGAATTCGGCGTCGTGCTCATGGTGGGAGGCAACGTGCCGGGCCAGACGCGCACGCTCTCGATCGCGCTCTTCGACGCGGTCGAGCAGCTCGACTGGGCCGCGGCACACCGCACCTCGCTCGTCCTGCTCGCCCTCTCCTTCGCAGCGCTCGTCGCGACGCACGCGCTGCAGCCGCGGAGCTCGACCTCGCGATGAGCGCGCTCGAGGTCGATCTGGAGCGGCGGTTCGCGGGCGGCCCGGCGGTGCGAGCGCGCCTGACGCTGCCGCTCGGCGAGGCCCCGGTCACGGTGCTGTTCGGCCCCTCCGGCGCGGGCAAGACGACGATCCTGCGCTGCCTGGCCGGGCTCGAGCGCCCCGACGCAGGCACGATCCGCTTCGGAGGCGAGACCTGGTTCGACTCCGCCGCGGAGGTCGATCTCCCGCCGGGGCGCCGCCGGGTCGGCCTGCTCTTCCAGGACCACGCGCTCTTCCCACACCTCACCGTGGAGGAGAACGTCGGGTACGGCGTGCGCGGCGTCGATCGCGCGGAGCGGGCGCAGCAGGTCGCGGCGGTGGCGTCGCGGCTCGGGATCGCGGCGCTCCTCCCGCGCCGCCCCGGCCAGCTCTCGGGCGGGGAGCGCCAGCGCGTCGCGCTCGCGCGCGCGCTCGCGGCGCGCCCTCGGCTGCTGCTGCTCGACGAGCCGCTCTCCTCGCTCGACACGCCCACCCGCGAAGCGCTCCGCGGCGAGCTGCGGGGGACGCTGGAGCGCGCCGGGCTGCCCTCGATCGTGGTGACCCACGACCGCGTCGAAGCGCTCGCGCTGGGCGATCGGCTGGCGGTGCTGGCCGACGGCGCGGTGCGACAGGTGGGGCCGGTGCACGAGGTCTTCAGCGCGCCGGCCGACCTGGTCGTGGCGCGCGTGGTCGGGACGGAGAACGTCCTGCCGGCGCGGGTGATCGACCGGCGGGACGGGCTGGCGCGGGTCGAGGTGGGGAAGGCGGTCCTGTGGGCGCTCGATCCCGGGCACGCCGGCGAGCCCGAGGCCTACGCCTGCGTGCGCGCCGAGGACGTCGTGCTGGAGGCGGCGCCCGCCGCGGCGACGAGCGCGCGCAACGAGCTCTCCGGCGCGGTGGTGTCGGTCGCCGCCGAGGGGCCGCTGGTGCGCGCGACCCTCGACTGCGGTTTCCGCCTGGTGGCGCTCGTCACGCGGGACAGCGCGGAACGGCTGGGAGTCGCCCCGGGCCGCGCGCTGGCGGCTCTGATCAAGGCACAGGCGATCCGGATCGTCCTGCGCTCGCGCTAGTGCCGCTCCGCAGGAGTGAAGAGCCAGTTCACTGTAGGTCTGCTCCGCGGCACTTCGCGAAGAAGGCTCCGGGGCTTGCAGGAAAGCCGCAAGCCCCGGGCCCTCCCCGCGGCCCTACCGGGGGAGGCGGGGTCGACCCATCGGCGCGATCGATCGTCGCGCGCCGATGGGTGCCCCGTCCCCCGAACCCCCACCCGCGTGGCGCGCGCACCGTGGGGTCACTTCTTCCGACGCGCGCCACTAGCGCGCTGCCGCCTCGGCGCCCGTCTCGCCGCCGACGCGCCCCGCGGCGCGCTCGAGCGCGCTCGAGAGCGCGTGCACCGCCGAGCGGGACCGTCCGAGCGTGACCGCCGCGGCGTCGACGGGCAGGCGATCGATCTGGCGGAGCCGCTCGCGGGCGCGCTTCCCGAGGGTCGCGGTCGCCTCGTGCGCGACGCCCTCGAGCTCCTTGGCGAGCGCCGAGAGACTCCAGTCGCGCGCGGCGAGCGCCTCGAGCCGGCGATCGAAGGAGCGGAGGCCGGCGGTTCCGGACGCGAGGAGGTGCGCGACGCGCTTGCGCGCGCGGACCTTCACCTCCGGCCGGGCCTCGGGCGGGGCCGGGACGGGGGTGGGAACGGGGGTGGAGTGCGGGGGTGAGGCGCTGTTCAGGGACGGCGACATCGGTGGACCTCGCTGGTGGGACAATCGGTGAGGGTTGTAGGGCGGGGGCTCGTCCCCCGCCGGCCGTGGCGGGCGGGGACCTCGAGTCTGCGCCTAACGCGGTACCGGTCCAATTCCCTCGTCGGGTCGCGTCGCGAGAGCACCCGCGAACGCCGCGCGCCTCGTCCGGTGCGACGCTGCGACGCACCCGTCGCGCGAGACCGATCAGACGCCGGCCGCGGCCGCAGGCGATCCGCGGGCGCGCTCCGCCGCGTGGCGCTCGATGACGTCGAGCATGAGCCGCACCGCGCGGTCCCAGCCGAAGCGCTCCGCCGCGCGCCGCTGGCCCGCGTCGCCCATGGAGCGCGCCCGCGCCGGATCGCCGATGAGAGCGAGCATGGCCGCCGCCAGCGCCTCGCGATCCCTCACCGGCACGAGCAGGCCGGTCTCGCCCTCGGCGACGATCTCGGGGATGGCCTCGATGCGCGTGCCGATGCACGGCAGGCCGTGGCTCATCGCCTCGAGGAACGAGAGGCCGAACGCCTCGCGCAGGGTCGGCAGCACGAACACCGCCGCTCGCGCGTACAGGGGCGCGAGCTCGCCGGGCGTCCGCAGACCGAGCAGACGGACCCCGGTTGGCGAGCGAGCGGGCTGCCGCCCGCCCACCATCCAGAGCTCTGCGTCGGCGTGCCGCGCGCGCACGGTCGCGAACGCATCGAGCGTCTCCGGGCCACCCTTGGCGACGAAGTTGCGCCCCACGAAGAGGAACGCCTTCTCGCGCGGTCGCGCCGGCGCTTGCGGCACCACGTTCGCGCCCGCCCCCACGATGTGCACCTTCTCCGGAGGGACGGCGTAATCCGCGAGGAGCGACCGCCGGACGTTCTCGCTCATGACGAAGATCGCGCCGGCCCGCTGGTAGACGAGCACCTCGCGACGCCGCCACCCCTCCTCGAAGGGGATGGGAGGATCGATCCCGGGGAGCGAATCGTATCGCTCGTTCAGGGCGCGGGTGTGATCGCAGTACAGGTAGTAGGGGGGATGCCGCCCGTGCTCCAGATCCTTCACCGGGGCGAACAGGACGCCCGATTGCAGGACGACGTCCGGGGTCTCCGCGGCGACCGCTCGCTCGCAGCGGGCGGTCAGGCGGTCGAAGGCGACCGTGGTGTGGACGTACCAGGCCTTCCAGTGCCGCCGGAAGCGCGCCATCGCCGCCGCCGTGGCGATCACCGGGTCGACCCGGAAGTTCGGCACCTTGATCGAGCCGATCCGCCGCTTGTAGAGGAACCCCGCGACGGGGTCGTAGATTCGCACCTCGTGCCCCGCGCGGCGGAGCCGCAGCAGCACGGCGTCGGTCACCCCGGACTGGGAGCCATAATTGATGTAGAGAATTCGGAGGGGCATCCGAAGAGGCATCCGCTGAGGGAGAATGTAGGCTCCGGAGGGCCCAGCCGTGAGTGACCAGGGACCGCATCGGCGTGGTCGAGCAGCAGGTGGAGCAGGTCGGCCGTCTGCTCGACCGCCTGGGATCGAGAGGTAGAATCTTTTTTAGGCTCGAACGACTCGTGCTCCCGACCCCCACCAGCTTTCGCCCCGAGTCGCTCGTGGGGACGACCCTCGACGGCCGGTACCGGCTGGTCGCCCACATCGCGAGCGGCGGCATGGGGGCCATCTTCCGCGCCGAGCACGTCTACATGCGGAAAGAGCTGGCGCTGAAGGTGCTCCGGCCCGACCTCTCCTCGCTGCCGGACATCGCCGAGCGCTTCCGCCGCGAGGCCGAGATCGCCGCCTCGCTCGAGCACGACAACATCGTCCGCGTCACCGACTTCGGGCGGAGCCCGGAGGGCTGGCTCTTCCTCTCCATGGAGCTGCTCGAGGGCGAGAGCCTCTTCGACCGGTTGCGCCGCACCGGCTCGCTCACGCCGGAGGAGGCGGTGAGCGTCCTGGTGCAGATGTGCCGCGGGCTCGAGGCCGCGCACGCGCGCGGGGTGGTCCACCGCGATCTCAAGCCGGAGAACATCTTCCTCACCGCCCGCCCGGCCGGCCTGATCAAGATCCTCGACTTCGGGATCGCCAAGCTGACCGACCCGCAGATCGCGAGCGACACCCAGGCCGGCATGGTGGTGGGCACTCCGGAGTACCTCTCGCCGGAGCAGGCGATGGGGAGCGCCGTCGACGGGCGGGCCGACGTCTACGCCGTCGGGCTCATCGGGTGGCGCATGCTGGCCGGCCGCCACCCATTTCGCGCCGACGACGCGCGCGGCCTCCTCATGATGCAGGCGACGCAGCCCGTGCCGTCGATCATCGAGGCGCGCCCGGACCTCTCCGCCTGGCCGGGCCTCGTGACCGCCATCGGCCGCGCCTGCGCCAAGGACGTCCGCGAGCGACACCCGAGCGCGGCCGAGCTGCGCGCGGAGCTCGAGGCCTGCCTCGGCTCGCTCGACCTCGTGCCGGTCGCTCCCAAGCCTTCGGACAGCCGCCCCCGCGCGAGCGCCTGGACCCCGTCCGGCTCCGGCGCGGCCGCCCTCCCGATCGACGCCGCGCCCACGATCGAGGCGACGCTGACCCTCGACGCCACCGTCCCCACCCCGCGGCCGGTGCGTGCGCTCCGCTTCGCCCGGCGGCACCGGCTCGTGCTCGCGCTCGCGATCCTCGCGGCGGTGCTCGTCCCCACGTCTCTCTCGTTCTCGCGCTGGCTGGAGGAGCGTCCGGTGGCGCGCGCCCGCGCGCTGCTCGCCGCCGACCGGCCGGAGGCCGCCCGGGACGCCATCACGCCCGCCGTGCTGCGCCGGCCGAGCGACGCTCGGCTCCGCGTCCTCCAGGGCCAGGCGCTCCACCGCATCCAGGGGCAGGCCCAGGCCGCCATGGACGCCTACGCGGCCGCGCTCGACCTCGACCCGCGCGCGCTCGACGCGACCGCGCTCTCCGACCTCAGCCAGAACCTGGCCGCGGAGCGCAAGGTCGCGGAGCGCTCGGCGAAGCTGCTGGCGCGGGTGGGTCCTCCCGCGGTGCCGTACGTGCTCGAGGCCATCGGGCAGACGACCGGCGCCGCGCGACTGCGCGTCCTCGAGCTGGCCCGCGACATGGGGGTCGAGGAGCGCGTCGACCGCCTGGCGGTGTACGGCGCGCTGCTGTCCGACCCCGACTGCGAGGTCCGCCGGGCCGCCGTCCGCCGCCTGGGCGAGATCGGCAACCCCGACGCGGCCCCGAAGCTCCAGGAGCTCGCCCACGAGAGGCGCCGCATCAAGGGGCTCTTCGGGCTGCCGCAGGAGGTGCCGCTCTGCGGCGCGGCCGAGGCGGAGGCCGCGGCCCGCAAGCTGACGGCGCGGCGCTGAGCCCACGCTCGCCACCCCACGCTCGCCCTCCCACGCGTGACACGCCGCCCAGGGCCCCGCCAAGGCCCGCCCGCGTGGCGCTGCGGAGGACATGATCGGACCGTGGCCGTCCGCGCGGCGGCGCGGCGAGGAGATCATGCAGCGCGACCCGGAGCTCGTCGACCTGCGTGCCGAAGAGGGCGCGCGGGTGGTGGCGTTGGGGCTCCTCTCGGACGCCGACGAGGCGGCACGGGCGCTGGAGCGCCGGGACGACGAGGAGGCGCTCCACGACTTTCGCGTCGCCCTGCGGCGCCTCAGGAGCGCGCTGCGCGCGTTCCGCCCGTGGCTCGAAGGGAGCCTCCGCCGCAAGCACGAGAAGCGGCTGAAGCGCCTGACCCGCGCGACCAACCCGGCGCGCGACGCCGAGGTGCAGCTCGCCTGGCTCGCCGCGGAGCGCGAGGCGCTCGCCGCCCCGCGGCGGCGCCCGGGGCTGGAGCACCTGGAGGAGCGGCTGCGGGGGCGGCTCCGCGAGGCCGATCGGGGCCGGGCACGGCTCCTCGCGCGCTACCGCGACGCGACGACGCGGCTGCGCCCCCGGCTCTCGGCGTATGAGGTGCGGCTCGACGGCGACGGTCGCGTGCCGTTCTCCGCCGCGGTGGCGGGGCTGCTCTCGGCACAGGTCGGGACCGTGCGCGCCCAGCTCGCGGCGGTCCGCGGGGCGGGTGACGAGGCGCGGATCCACCGCGCGCGCATCGACGCGAAGCGCCTGCGCTACCTGCTCGAGGCGCTGCGCGGGAGCGAGGCGGTCGATCCGCGCCCGGCGGTGAAGCACCTCAAGAAGCTGCAGGACGTCCTCGGCGAGCTGCACGACAGCCACGTGCTCGCGGGCGAGATCGCGAGCGCGCTGGCCGAGGTCTCGGGCGAGCGAGCGCGCCGGCTCGTCGACGAAGGCCGCCCCGGCGCGGCGCGGGAGCTGCGCGACAGCCCGCGCCCGGGCCTGGTGGCCGCGGCGCGGCGCGTCCGCGAGCGGCGTGACGGCTCCTACGACGCGCTCACGCGCGACTGGCTCGGCGCCGGTGTGGAGTCGGTCGCCGCGGACGTGGCGACGCTCGTCACGGCGCTGGAGGGGCGGGCGGAGGGCGTGCTCGAGACGCGTCGGCGCTGGCTGCTCTGCGCGTTCCCGCCCGCGCTGGCGGACCTGGCGCCGCGCCAGGTCGACGAGGGGTGGCTCCCGGGCAAGCGCCTGCGGGAGCGGCTCCGCCGCGAGCGCGGGCCCTCCGGGGAGCGCTGCTCCCGCGGCCTGGCGCGCGGCTCAGGACCCTGGTGGCTGACGCTCGAGGAGGAAGTGAGCCGTGACGTGTTCGAGGTCCTCTGGGCGCTCGCCGAGGAGCGGCGCAGCTCGCGGCGCTGGGACATTCCGGAGGGCGCCGTCACCTGGAGCGTGGAGGAGCTGCCGGGAGGGGACCGGTGGATCGCCGAGGTCCGCCTCCCTCCGCGGGCGGCGGAGGTACCCATGCCCGACTGGCTCGCGCCGGTCGTCGCGCGGGAGATCACGGACGAGCCCGACGAGCTCGTCCGCGCGGGAGATCACGCGGTGAGTGAGGGCGCGCTCTCACCGTGAGGGTGAGCTCCGGACGGCGCCTCGGCGGGGATCGCCCCGAGCACGCGCGAGCCGGGTCCCACCAGGAGCCGCGTGCCGCGCCAGCTCACCTCGCGGCGGACGAAGCCGTAGGCCCAGGCGCCACCGAACAGGACGTCCTTCAACGGGACGAATGCGAGCTGCCAGGTGGCGAGGCCGCCCGGCGCGAGGGCCCTCGCGGCGGCGCCGTCGAGCGCGCTCTTCGCGACGCAGGTGCCCGCGAACCCCGCCGCGGCCAGCGCGGTGCGATCGCACGCGAGCGCCGCCGCCGCCAGGAGCACCGGGTTCAGGAGGGCCTGGGCGGCGTAGAGCCCGGGCCCGACCAGCTGCCGCTGCAGCACGGCCCAGCGGCAGTAGCGCGCGGAGAAGGCGGAGACGCCCTGCCGCTGGCTCACGTTCCGCACCGCGCTCGGCGCGAGCGCCACCCGCTTGCCGAGGCGCTCCGGCACGAGCAGGCCCATGACGTAGTCCTCGGCCAGCACGTCCTTCACCGCCTCGAAGCCGCCCATCGCGACGAGATCGCGGCGTCGGAAGGCCATCGACTTCCCCACCACGATGTCTCGCCCGCAGAACCGCTTCGCCGCCACCACCCCCGGCGCGATCGCGCCCGCCAGGTGCAGCTGGTCGAAGAGCGAGCCGAGGCGTGTCGCGCCCTCGCCGACCACCGGGTGCGTGACGAGGCCGACGCCCTCGTCCTCGAGCAGGGCGGCGATCTCGGCGAGGTAGCGGGGCTGGACGCGCACGTTCGAGTCCGAGATGACGAGCACGTCGTGCCGTGCCGCTCGCGCCAGCGTGAGGAGCTGGTTCACCTTGGGGTTGAGGCCAGGCTCGCCGCGCTGCACGACGACCTTGAAGCGGCGCGGCCAGCGGCGCGCCGCCGCGCGCGCGACTTCCCAGGCCGGGTCGCTGGCGCTCTTGACGCCCAGCACCACCTCGTACTCCGGGTACTCGAGCGCGGCGAAGAGCGCCAGGTTCTCCCGGAGCCCGTCGTCGACGCCGCAGAGCGGCTTCAGGATCGAGATCGGCGGCCGCTGGACTCCCGCGGGCGCCGCGCCGGCGAGGTGGCGCCGCAGCGCCAGGCCCTGCGCCGCCACGAGCACGATCCCGACGGCGGCCACCGCGAAGAGAAGGACGGCGAGCTGGTGGGCCATGCGCTCCTCCGAGGGCGCCGCCGGAGCGGCACCGTTGAACGCAGCGTGCAATGGCGACGTGACCCGGCCGTGGACCCGAGGTGACGGCCCTGCGACGCGGGTGGAACAGATTGGCGGCCGATCACGCCGCCGCACGCGCCGGGGCTGCCGCGCCGACGGCCGACCGGCGACGAGGGGCGATCGCGAGCCAGCGCTCCGCGAGCACCTGCCCCGCCTCGTGCGTGATGAGGCGCGCCCGGCCCAGCTCCGGCGTCGCGCCGGCGTTGAGGACGCGGAGCGCCCGACCCGCGCGCGCCGGGACCGTCACCTCGGCGGCGCGGTGGCGGTGCCCGTGCAGGACGAGGTCGCACCGGCCCCGCAGCTCCTCCACCAGCTCCTCGCCCCCGGCGACCTCGTCCGCGTGCGGCCAGCCCAGCAGCGCCGCGAGGTGCTCGCCCAGGCTCTCCTCGGGCAGCGGCAGCAGGTGATGGTGCAGCATCACGGCGGTCAGCGCGCGCGGCGGAGCGGCGTCGAGCGCCGCGTCGAGCGCGGCCAGGTCTTCGGCGTCGAGCGCCCCGTGGCTGGCGATGAGCGATCGGTTGTGGTGGGCGGTCGAGTCCACGCGCACGGCCCACAGCCCGCCGCGCTGCTCCGCCTGCACGCGCGAGCCCGCCATGAGCGCCGCGCCCGCGTCGTCGCCCAGCCGGTCGTGGTTGCCGGGGACCACCAGCAGCCGGGGGGCGAGCGGCGCGAAGATCTGCTCGAAGCGCGCCAGCTCGGCGCGCCGGCCGCGGTGGGTCACGTCGCCGGTGACCAGTACCGCGTCGACGTTCGCCGCCAGGAGCGCCTCGCACAGCGCCTCCGCCGCCGAGGAGGCGGCCGCGTCGCGCCCGAGGTGCAGATCCGAGATGTGCGCCAGGGTCTCGCTCACGCCGCCCTCCACCTGGGCGCAGTTGACCAGCGGTGCGTGACGGGCGTGGGGCGAGCGGCCGACCTTTCCGTGAAGCCGCGCCTCACGGTCCGCGCGGCGCCGTCGCGGCGACGTCACCGCTCCGCCGCGCCGCCGTCACGGGCGCGATGCAGGCTCGTCCCCGTGGAGACCCTCCGCCCGAAGCCGATCGTCGCCGCCGTGGAGATGGGCTACGGCCACGTGCGCGCGGCGCGCTCGCTCGCCGACGCGCTCGGCGAGCCCGTCGTGTACGCCGACCGCCCTCCCCTCACCGGCCCCTCCGAGGACCGGCTGTGGCGGCGCGTGCGCGCCACCTACGAGACCACCTCGCGGCTCTCGCAGCTCCCGGTGCTCGGCGCGCCGCTGCGCTGGGCGCTCGACGAGGCCACCGCCATTCCGCACCTCCATCCCTTCCGCGATCTCTCCGCGCCGACGCGCGCGGTCCACGCGCTGCACCGGCTCGTCGAGCGCGACCTGGGGCGCGGCCTGGTCGAGGAGCTGCGCCGGACCGGGCGCCCGCTCCTCACCACCTTCTATTCGCCAGCCATCCTGGCCGACTGCGCCGGCGTGGGCGAGGTCTGGTGCGTGGTCACCGACACCGACGTGAACCGCATCTGGGCCCCGCTCGACGCGCAGCGCACCCGCATCCGGTACCTCGTCCCCACCCCGCGCGCGGCGCGGCGGCTCGTCCAGTACGGCGTCCCGCCCGAGCGCGTGACCTGCACCGGCTTTCCACTGCCGGACGAGCTGGTGGGCGGCCCGAACCTGGGCGCGCTGCGCCGGAACCTGGCGGCTCGCCTCGTGCGCCTCGACCCGGCGCGCGCCTTCCAGCGCGAGCACCGCGAGGAGCTGGCGCACTTCCTGGGGCCGCTCCCTGACGGGGAGGATGCGCGCCCTCCGCTCCTGACGTTCGCGGTCGGCGGCGCCGGCGCCCAGGCCGGGCTGGCCCGGGCCTTCCTCCCCTCGCTGCGTCGGCACGTCGAGTCGGGCCGGTTGCGGCTGGCGCTGGTGGCCGGAACGAAGCCATCCGTCAAGCAGACGTTCGAGGAGGCGCTGCGCCGGGCCGGGCTCTCGGGCGCGCTGGGGAACGGCGTCGAGATCCTCTTCGCCGCCGGCGTCGACGAGTACCTGGACCGGATGAACGCGCTCCTGGCCGAGACCGACGTGCTGTGGACGAAGCCTTCCGAGATGAGCTTCTACGCCGCGCTCGGGCTGCCGCTCGTGCTCGGCGTACCGGTGGGAGTCCACGAGCGCGCGAACCGGCGCTGGGTCCGCGAGAGCGGCGCCGGCGTGAAGCAGCGCGACCCGCGCTTCGCCGGCGAGTGGCTGGCCGACATGCTCGACGACGGCGTGTTCGCAGCCGCGGCGTGGGCGGGCTACACGCGGCTCCCCAAGTTCGGGCTCTACCGGATCCTCGAGCTCGTGGGCGCGTCCTGCGCCGGCGAGCGGCCTCCGGCGCAGCGGCGGCCCGAAGTCTCGGGCCAGGGCGCATAGCGCGTGCGACGCCAGCGCCCGCGTGCTACACCCCGCGCCTCGAGGCGATGCGGCGCGGATCGCGCGCCACGCCGACGGGGAGGGCGCTTCGGAGGCCCTCTCGAGGAGGACGGGCATGGCGGCGGTCGAAATCACGCAGGCGTCACCGGTCGAGATCGAGTCGGACCTGCTCGCGGTGCCGGTCTTCGAGGAGGACCTCAAGCCCCGGCTGCAAGGGCTCCTGGCCGAGCTCGACGGCCTCCTCGAGGGGCACCTCGCCCGCGCCGCCGCGGCGGAGCGCTTCCGCGGCAAGGCCGATCAGCAGTTGCAGCTCAACACGCTGGGACGGATCGGCGCGGCGCGGCTGGCGCTCTTCGGCCTGGGCCGGCGCGCCGACGCGGAGGCGCTCTCGCGCAACGGGTACGAGCCGCTCCGCATGGCGCTCGGGAAGGTCACCCGCGCCGGGCAGAGGGCAGGCGTGGCGCGGCTCGCGGTCGCGCTCGACGGGACGCTGGCCGCGGCGGAGGCGATGCGCGCCGCCGTCGAGGGCGCGCTCCTCGGCGCCTACCGGTTCGACCGGTACCGGAAGAAGGACGACGAGCCGCGCCCGGCGTTGAAGCAGCTCACGCTGGCGGTGCCGGCTCAGGCCGCGAAGGCGGACGGCGCGGCGGAGGCGATCCGCCTCGGCGAGCAGGTCGCGGCGGCGGTGTGCTGGGCGCGGGACCTCGTGAACGAGTCGCCGGCCGATTGCACGCCGGAGCGGCTCGCCCGCGCCGCGCGCGAGGTGGCGAAGTCGGGTGGCCTCCGGTGCGAGGTGCGCGGCCCCAAGGAGATCGGCGCGCTCGGCATGGGCATGTTCCTCGGCGTGACGCGCGGCTCGGCCGAGGAGCCGCGCCTGGTGAAGGTCTCGTACACGCCGCGCGGCGCCGGCGCCAAGGCGCCCCCGCTCGTCCTCGTCGGCAAGGCGATCACCTTCGACTCGGGCGGCCTCTCGCTCAAGCCCACCGACAGCATGGTCACGATGAACGGCGACATGGCGGGGAGCGCCGCCGTGCTCGCCGCGATGCGGGTCGTGGCGGAGCTCGCCCCACCGTTCCCCGTCCACGCCCTCCTCGGCGCCTGCGAGAACATGCCGGGCGGCCGCGCCTACAAGCCGTCGGACGTGCTCACCGCCTACGACGGGCAGACGGTCGAGATCACCAACACGGACGCCGAGGGGCGGCTCGTGCTGGGGGACGTGCTCGCCTGGGCGGTCGACACGCTCCGTCCCGCGGCGGTGGTGGACCTCGCGACGCTGACGGGCGCTTGCGTGGTGGCGCTCGGCAACTACACGACGGGCGCCTTCGGCTCCGGCGGCGGCGCGATCGACGCGGTGTTGACGGCCGCGGCGCGCGCGGGCGAGGACACCTGGCGGATGCCGCTCGTGCCCGCCGTGAAGGACAACCTGAAGTCGGACGTGGCGGACATGAAGAACACCGGCGAGCGCTGGGGCGGCGCGATCTCCGCCGCTCACTTCCTGCACGCCTTCGTGGGCCAGACGCCGTGGGCGCACCTCGACATCGCCGGCCCGGCGCACGCCTCGAAGGAGCGCGGCTACGTCGCGAAGGGCGGGACCGGGGTGGGCGTGCGGACGCTGGTCGAGCTGGTCCGCGCGTGGCAGCCGCAGGCCGAGGCTGGGGCGGGCGGCCGCCGCAGGGGCGGGGCGCGGGCGCGCGCGCGGCGTTAGGCGAGGGGCGTGGACGCGCAGGCCGAGCTCGAGCTCCTCCTCCGCCCCGCCGCGGGCGGCCTCTACGTCGTTTCGACCGGCAAGGAGGAGCAGCTCGCGGTGCAGCGCCGCATCTACGGGGGCGCGACGGAGAACGACGTGGCGGCCCGCTGGCGGGCGGCGCTCGGCGAGGCGCGCGGCGCGCGCGCCTTCCTCCTCGGCATCCCCTCCGACGTGGGCGCGGGCTTCCTGCGCGGCGCCAACATGGGCCCGCAGGCGATCCGATCGCGCCTCGTCGAGGAGGACCCCGGCTTCTTCGACCGTGCCCGCGCGGCGGGGCTCGTGGACGTGGGCGACGTCTTCACGGTGCCGCAACTGCTCCACGACGAGATGCTCTCCGAGGGGCAGAAGGCGGCGAGCCGCGCGGCCCTCTATCCGGGGGTTCCGCCGGCGGAGCGCGATCGCCTGCCGGTGTCGCCGCTCTCGATGGGGGAGCGCGCGCTCGAGCTCCTGCTCGACCTCGCGAGCGACGCGCGGGTGATCCTCCTCGGCGGCGATCACTCCTGCGCCTGGCCGGCGGCGAAGGTCCTCGCCGCGAGGCGGCCCGGGCTCGGGATCGTGCAGGTGGACGCCCACACCGACCTGCTCGAGGAGCGGCTGGGCGTGAAGTACTGCTTCGGCACCTGGTCGTTCCACGCCAACGCGCTGCTCGGGGGGACCGGGCGCCTGGTGCAGGTCGGCGTGCGCGCCTCGCGACGCGACCGCGACCACTGGGAGCGGCGCCACGGCGTCCGGCAGCTGTGGGCGGAGGAGGTCCGGCGCGATCCCGGCGCCGCGATCGAGCGCGTGGTCAGTGACCTCCGGCGGGCGGGCGTGACGGACGTCTACTTCTCGAACGACATCGACGGCACCGACTCCGGCGCGGCCGGCGCCACCGGCACGCCGGAGCCGGCCGGGCTCGCGACGGAGGTCGTGGTGCAGCTCGTGCGGCGCCTCGGCCGCGAGTTCCGGCTCGCCGGCGGCGACGTCATGGAGGTGGCGCCGCCGCTCGCGCACGGGGCCGGCGAGCCGGAGCGCACCCTCGCCGTGGCGGCGCGCTACCTGCGCGAGACCGCCGGAGCCGCGCTCGGCGTCGCGCTCTGAGCGCGGTGCTCGATCGATTCGAGTCCCGAGTCCGTGCCCGAGTTCCAGCCCGGCTTTCTTTCGGGCTCGGGCGCGGGCTCGTTCAAGGGGCGAACTGCGCCGCGGAAGCGCCCCAACGCCGAAGCGGCGAGCGAGCGGCCCCGTCCCACGAACGGCCGCAGATCCGCTCGGTCGAAGACGGCGTCGCACCCACGGCCCAGGTACGGGGCGAGGTGCTCCCACGGTGAGAGGCGCTCCTCGAGGAGGTAGCGGAGCCCATAGCCCGCGTCGCGGAAGAAGTCGGTCCAGCACACGCCCGGCTCGAAGTCGCGCCGCTCCGGCAGCTCCCCGTACATGAGGTGGCGGTATTGCAAGAGCGGGAAATTGATGCCGCAGCGGACGGCGAGGAGCCCGCTCAGGTTGTGGCGGCCATTCACGTCGAGGACCTTGTACCGTCCGTCGCGCTCGTCGCGCTTGAGCTCGGTGCAGGCGAAGCCCTCGAACCCGAGCGCGCCCAGCGTGCTCCTCCCCGCCTCGAGCACCTCGTCGATGCGTTCGCTCACCACGACCCGGGGCGAGCCCAGGTGCGGCGGCGCCTTGCGGAGCTGCCGGGCCGTGAACTCCACCCCCGGTCCATCGCCCCACGTGTAGGCGTTGTAGTTGACCACCGCCGAGTCCGGACCCGGCACGAGCTCCTGCAGGACGACGTCGAGGCCGGCGTCCCGCGCCGCGCGCCAGTGGCGCGTCAGCTCGGGCTCGCCGCGGACGACCACCAGCTTCCGTCCGAACCGAGCGTAGAAGAGGTGGCTCTGCGACGGCTTCAGGACGAGGGGATAGCCGATGCGGGCCCCTCCCTCGACCGCCGCCTCGAGCGACGCGGGCGTGACGGTCTTCGGCGTGGCCACGCCCGCCCACGCGGCCAGCGCGTACGTCCTCGATTTCTCGATCACGTTGCGGGTCACCGCCCAGTCCGGGCACGCCACCACGTAGTGCCGCGCCAGCGCCGGCTTGTGCCGCGACACCGCCGCCACCGCGTCGTCGGAGGTCGGGACGAGCATGGCACCGCTCAGCCGATCGGCGTGCCGGACGATGGCGTCGATGAACGCCTGCTCCTCGCGCCGAGGCGGCGGGATCACCCACTCGCCGCGCACGTAGCGCGACCGGTGAGCGAAGTCGCGCGCGTCGTGATGCAGGACGTAGACCGGCACCCCCGCCTCGCCGAGAGCGCGTACCACCGCGAGTCCCATCGTGTGCGCGGACACGACGACGACAGGCTTGTCGCATCGCATGCCGCCTGAACGTAGCGCCGAAGCACGCGGCGCGGTGGGGCGGGACCCGAGCGCGACCACCCGGAGGTGACCGCAGCCCCGAACGCGACCTCGACTTCGACCGCGACCGCCGCGGTCGCGACCTCGAAGACGACGACGGCCCGAGGCGTGTCGCCCCGGGCCGCCAGTGCGAGCGGACGGTTCCGCCTCGATCAGTTGGCCTTGACGGCGACCGGCGTCGCCTCGTGCTCCGGCTTCGCGCCGGCCAGGACCGAGACCGCCGCGCCCGCCGCCGCGCCGCCGACCGCGAACAGGCCGGCCACGCTGACGACGCCAAGCACCATCCCGAAGACGATCAGGCCGCGGACGAGGAGGGTCGCCTTGACCGGCGTCCCGAAGATGCCGCCCGCGAGCAGCACGCCCGCGTAGCCGCCGTAGAGGAGCGAGGGCAGCAGCGCGAGGGCGAGGAAGATGGCGAGACCGACGGCGGCACCGATGAGCGTGTAGGACTTGCGGTTCATGGCTTCTCCTTGAGTGAGCTTCGAAGTTCTTGGTGGCCTGCGTTTCGGCGGCCTTTCGTCGCTGCGGCCACCCGCGACGAGGACACTGCACGTCGCTTGCCACCGTGGCTCGACGACGTTTCGCGGGCTTGCGCAGGTCACTGTCGGGAATGCCCGACGCAGTGCCGGGCGGAGACGACAAGGGATTGGTTCACGGAGAGAGACCAGATGATCACGGTCACGTTCGTCCTTCGACTACGCGCCGCTTCGCGGCGCTACGCTCAGGACGAACGGCAACGGTCGCGGTCGGGGTCGAGGTCGAGGTCGCAATGCCGGAAAACACAAAAGCGGCCCCGGCGTCGTGCCGGAGCCGCTCGGAGCAGCGGGCGATCCGTGTCGTGCGCTACGGCTTCGACACCGCCTTCGCCTCGGCAGGCTTCGCCTCCTTGCCGCCCACGAGGATGGAGATGGCCGCGCCCGCCGCCGCGCCGCCGATCGCGAACAGCGAGGCCACCGACGTCACGCCCAGCACCATCCCGAACACGATGAGGCCCCGGACGAGGAAGGTCGCCTTCACGGGCGTCCCGAAGATGCCGCCCGCCAGCAGCACGCCTGCATACCCTCCATAGAGCAGGGCGGGGAGCAGCGCGACGGCGAGGAACACGGCCAGCCCGACGCCGGCGCCGATGAGGGTAGGAGTCTTGCGGGTCATGGTGGCCTCCTTCGTTTCCGTGGCGCTCCGTGCGCCTCGGACACTGCCGGAGAGTGCAACGCCCCGGCCAGCGGCACGGCTCCCATCTTACGCGCGGTTGCACCGCCCGCTGTCGGAAAGTTCCGACGCCGGTGACGCCGGCCCCGACAGTCGAAGCGTGTTTGCGACGAAACGTCGCGCCCGCACGAGCAGTGCAGTGGCTCAGTGGATCCTGGGCAGAAGCGGCAACCCTGCGGCGATGCGCGCCTCCTCCTCGGCGAGCGCCGCGAGGCGGGTGCGCGCTTCAGTCGCACCTTCCTCGTCCGCGGCAAGCTCCACGAACAGCCGCTCGTGTCCCGCCTCCGACGTTGCCAGTCGACGGTAGAGATCGCGCAGCCGTCCCGGTGGGAGCGCGTCGCCGAGGAGCCCCAGCCGCTCGCAGGAGCGCGCCTCGATGAGCGCGCTCACCAGCAGCCGGTCCAGGAGCCGACCCCGACCGGGCCGCACGAGCTTCAAGAGTGCCTGCGCATAGGGATCGCCCTCGTCCGCCGGCAGCGGTGCGCCACGGCGGGAGAGCTCGACGAGCACCGCCATGAGGTGCTGCTGCTCCTCCTGGGCGAGCCGCGCCAGGGGCCGTACCAGCGCGGGGCGGTCGGCGTGGTCGGCGATCAGCTTCAGGGCGGTCGCGGCCGCCTTCTTCTCGCAGTGGGCGTGATCGCCCAGGGTGCGGTCGAGATCGGTGAGCGCGACGGAAGGCCAGCGGGGGTCCGTCGCGGAGCGCAGGATCGACACCCTTCATACCTAACGCCGCCTCCTCTCCCCAGCCGGCGGCGGCGCCTTCGGCGCTTTCGCTCGCTACCGCGAGCGGCCGCCGGCTTCGCCGACTTCTGGGTGGGGGCTCCGCCCCCACACTCCCGGGGCAGCGGGTCAGGGCGCGAGCGAAGCGAGCATGGCCGCGTTCAGCACCGCAGGGCTCCTCTCGATGCGCGACAACGCGAAGCCGGGGACGAGGTCCGCCGGCGCCAGCCGCGCGCCTGGCTCGGCCAGGCCCGAGAGCGCGGCGAGGAGCCCGGCCACGGCCCGCGGGTCGGAGCCGCGCTCGCGCAGCTCGCCGAGCGAGAGCGCACCGTGGCGCTTGGCGAGGCGCGCCCCATCCTCTCCGACCACCAGCGGCGCGTGCCCGAAGCGCGGGGCTGCGAGGCCGAGGGCCCGGTAGACGAGGAGCTGCCGCGCGGTGGAGGGCAACAGGTCGTCGCCACGCACGACCTCCTCGATCGCCATCGCTGCGTCGTCCACCGCCACGGCCAGCTGGTAGGCGGGGATCCCGTCGGCGCGCGCGACGACGAAGTCGCCCGTCTCGGCGCCCACGTCGAACGCGCGGCGGCCGTGCACGCCGTCGTCGAAGGCGATCGGCCCCGCCGCGACGCGCAGCCGCCACGCGGGCGCGCGCCGCGCACTTCGCGCCGCGACCTCGGACGGCGAGAGCGCCCGGCACGTGCCGGGGTAGCGCGGCCCCTCGTCGCTCGGCCCGTGCGGCGCCTGCGACGCGGCGGCGATCTCGGCGCGGGAGCAGAAGCAGGGGTACACGTCGCCCGCTCGCCGGAGCTGGTCGAGCGCGGCCCGGTACCGGTCGAACCGCTCCGACTGTCGGTAGGGCCCGCGCGGCCCGCCCAGATCGGGTCCCTCGTCCCAGTCGAGCCCGAGCCAGCGCAGCTCGTCCAGCATGCGCGGCTCGAGGCCGGGGCGGACGCGTGGGCCGTCCAGGTCCTCCACGCGGATCAGGAAGCTGGCGCCGCGCGCCCTCGCCGCGAGCCAGGCGAGGAGCGCGGTCCGCGCGTTCCCGAGGTGGAGGGGCCCCGTCGGGCTCGGCGCGAACCGGCCGCGTCCGCCCGTCGTCTTCGGCGGATCCGTCATGTCTGCAAAATAGCCTTGTCTCCGCGCCTCCGGGGCCACAGTGTCTCGGCGCATGCGCCAGGCCGGCTGTCTCATCCCGCTCTTCTCGATCCGCACCGCTTCGGGCTGGGGACTGGGCGAGATCCCCGACATCGTCCCGTTCGCCCGCTGGGCCGCTCAGGCCGGCTTCTCGGTGGTCCAGCTGCTGCCCACCCACGAGGCCTCGCGGGGTGAGTCGAGCCCGTACTCGGCGCTGTCCGCGTTCGCGCTCGACCCCGTCTATGCAGGCCTCGACGCGCTCCCCGATTTCCTGGCCGCCGGCGGGCGCGAGGCGCTCTCGCCCGCCGAGCGGGAGGAGCTCTCCGCGCTGCGCGCCGTCCCGGCCGTGCCCTGGTCGCGAGTCCGTGCGCTCAAGGCGCGAGCGCTCGAGCTCGCGTTCCGGAGCTTCCTCGAGCGCGAGTGGAAGCGGCGCACGCCGCGCGCGGCCGAGCTCGAGGCCTTCCAGCGCGAGCACGCGGACTGGCTCGCGCCGTACGCGCTCTTCGTCGCGCTGCACGACGGCCGCTACGGCGGGCGGTCCTGGCAGGAGTGGGACGCCCCGCTGCGCGACCGCGACGAGCGGGCGCTCGCGGCGGCGCGCGCGGAGCTCTCGGAGCGGATCCTCTTCCACGAGTGGCTGCAGTGGCAGCTCGATCTGCAGTGGCACACCGCGCGTGGCGAGGCGAACGCCGCGGGCGTCGAGCTCATGGGCGATCTGCCCTTCATGGTCGCGACCGACTCGGCGGACGTCTGGTCGCGCCCGTTCGACTTCCGCCTCGACGCGCGCGTCGGCGTGCCGCCCGACGCCTTCAGCGAGACCGGCCAGGACTGGGGCCTCCCGGTCTTCCGCTGGAACGCGATGGCCGAGAACGGCTTCGCCTGGATGAACGCGCGCGCGCGGCGCTCGGCGACGCTGTACGGGCTCTACCGCGTCGATCACGTGGTGGGGCTCTACCGCACCTACTTCCGCCCCGGCGACGGCGCGCCGGCCACCTTCACGCCGGCCGGCGAGGAGGCGCAGATCGCCAACGGCGAGAGGATGATGTCGATCTTCTCGCAGGGCGCGCGCGTCATCGCCGAGGACCTCGGCACCGTCCCCGACTTCGTGCGCGCCTCGCTCACTCGCTGCGGCGTGCCGGGGTACCGGATCCTGCGCTGGGAGAGGGAGTGGAAGAAGCCGGGGCAGCCGTTCAGGGACCCCACCGCCTGGCCCGCGCTGTCGGTCGGCACCACCGGCACGCACGACACCGACTCGCTCGCCGACTGGTACGACGGCATGAGCGAGGAGGAGCGGCGCGCCCTCCTGGCGCTCCCGGAGCTGGGCGAGCTCCGGCGGCGCGCGGCGCGCCGGTTCGACGCGCAGGTCCGGGACACGCTGCTCGACCTCGTCTACGGCTCCGGGAGCGATCTGCTCCTGCTGCCGTTCCAGGACGCGTTCGGCGCGCGGGATCGGATCAACGTGCCCGGCACCGTCACCGACGCCAACTGGTCGTACCGGATGCCGGTGGAGGTGACCGCGCTCGCCGCCGACCGCGCGTCGACGGAGCGGCTGCGCGGGCTGGCGGCGCGCTCGGGGCGGCTCGGCGGCCGATCGTCATGAGCGCGAGGCCAGGCGAGCCGGCCTTCCCTCTCGACGCGCTCTACGACGAGCTGCGGGCCGCCGCGCGCCACCCACCGTGTACCTCCCGCCGGCCCGCCTCCACCTACCGGCTCCAGCTCACGAAGGAGTTCACCTTCGACCGCGCGGCGGAGGTGGTGCCCTACCTCCACGCGCTCGGCGTCACCGACCTCTACCTGTCGCCCATCCTGGACGCCGCGCCGGGGTCCACGCACGGCTACGACGTCGTCGACCACGGCCGCGTGTCGCGCGAGCTGGGCGGCGACGAGGGCTACGCCCGGCTCTGCGACGCCGCGGCGCGGCACGGCCTCGGGCAGCTCGTCGACTTCGTCCCGAACCACATGGGCGTCGGCCCGCAGAACACCTGGTGGATGGAGGTGCTCGAGAACGGCCCGAGCTCGCGCTACGCCTACTTCTTCGACGTCGACTGGCGGCCGGTCAAGACGGAGCTGGAGAACAAGGTCCTGGTACCGATCCTCGGGGACCAGTACGGCGTGGTGCTGGAGAACGGTGAGCTCCGCCTCCGGCGCGAGGGCGGCAGCTTCTTCATCACCTACTACGAGCACCGCTTCCCGGTCGCGCCGCGCCAGGTGCCGCAGGTGCTGGCGCACCGGCTGGAGGAGCTGCGCGAGAAGCTCGGGCCGAGGGAGCCGAGCGTGTGGGAGCTGGAGAGCATCTGCACCTCGCTCGTGAAGCTCGCGCCGCGCTCCGAGGCCGACCCGCAGAAAGTGGCGGAGCGGGCTCGAGAGAAGGAGGTGGCGAAGCACCGGCTGGCGGCGCTGTGCGACGCCTCGCTCGCGGTGCGCGAGCACATCGACGCGAACGTCGAGCTGTTCAACGGCCACGTCGGCGACCCTCGCAGCTTCGACCTGCTCGACCGACTCCTCGATGCACAGGCCTACCGGCTCGCCTTCTGGCGGGTGGCCGGCGAGGAGATCAACTACCGGCGGTTCTTCGACGTGAACGGGCTCGCCGCCATCAAGATGGAGGACGAGCGCGTCTTCGACGAGGCGCACCGGCTCGTGCTCGATCTGTTCCGCCGTGGGCTGGTGAACGGGCTGCGCATCGACCACCCCGACGGCCTGTACGATCCGACCGCCTACTTCCGGCGCCTCCAGTGCTCGGCGTTGCTCGAGCAGGCCCTCGGGCTCGCCGAGGCGCGCGGCGCGCGGCTCGAGCCCGGGCAGGTCGCCGAGCTCCGGCAGCGGATCGAGGCCGGGCTCGCCGAGGGCGAGCTGCCGCCGCGCACGCTCTACGTCGTGGCCGAGAAGATCCTCTCGACCCGCGAGCGGATGCCGGAGAGCTGGGCCATCGACGGCACGACCGGCTACGAGTTCCTCGCGTCGGTGAGCGGGCTGTTCGTGGCCCGGGCCGCCGAGGAGAGCATCACGGAGGGGTATGCGCGCTTCACCGGCCTGCGCGAGGACTACCGGGACGTCGCCTACCGGAACAAGCGGCTCATCACCTCGTCCTCCATGGCGAGCGAGATCAACATGCTCGCCCACCGGCTCAACCGGATCAGCGAGACGAATCGCCGGACCCGCGACTTCACCCTGAACGAGCTGCGGCGGGCGCTGGTGGAGTTCGTCTCGAACTTCCCCGTCTATCGCACCTACGTCACCCCGCAGGGCGAGGTGGACCAGCGCGACCGGCAGTACGTGGAGGCGACCCTCCAGCGCGCGCGCCGCCGGAGCCCGGTGACCGACCCGTCCATCTACGACTTCCTCCGCGACGTGCTCTTGCTGCGCTACCCGGACGCCCTCTCGGCGGCCGAACGCGCCGAGTGGCTCGAGTTCACCCTCAAGCTGCAGCAGGTGACGGGCCCGGTCGCGGCCAAGGCGCTCGAGGACACCGCCTTCTACACCTACGACCGGCTCCTCTCGCTCAACGAGGTGGGCGGAGAGCCGCGCGAGTTCGGCACCCCGGTCCAGGCGTTCCACGAGCTCAACGGCACCCGTCGCGAGCGCTGGCCCGGGTCGCTCGCCGCGACCTCGACCCACGACACCAAGCGCAGCGAGGACGTGCGCGTCCGGCTGGCGGCGCTCTCCGAGGTCCCGCGCGAGTGGCGGGCGCTCACCGCGCGCTGGCACCGGCAGAACCGCCAGTTCAAGACGGACGTCGAGGGCGAGCCGGCGCCCGACCGGAACGACGAGTACTTGCTCTACCAGACGCTGGTGGGGAGCTTCCCCGATCCGGCCCCGCGCGCCGGCACCGAGGAGGCGAGGTGCTACCTCGCGCGCGTCACCGCATACGCGGAGAAGGCGCTGCGCGAGGCGAAGACCCACACGAGCTGGACCCACATCGACACGGGCTACGAGCGGGCGGTCACGCGCTTCATCGAGGGCGTGCTCGCGTCGCCCGAGTTCATGGAGAGCTTCCTCCCCTTCGCCCGGCGCGTCGCCGCGGCGGGGCGGCTCTCGTCGCTGTCGCAGGTCGCGCTCAAGCTCGCCTCCCCTGGCCCGTGCGACGTGTACCAGGGCTGCGAGCTGTGGGACCTGTCGCTCGTGGACCCGGACAACCGGCGCCCGGTCGACTTCGCGCTCCGCTCGCGGCTCCTCGACGATCTGGCGCGGCGGGCCGGCGAGGGACCCGCGGCGCGCGCGGAGCTGGCCCGAGAGGTCTCGCAGCCGGAGGCGATGCGCGACGGGCGCGCCAAGCTGCTCCTCCTCCACCTGGGGTTGCAGCTGCGCCGGGACCATCCCGCGCTGTTCCTCGAGGGCGGTTACCAGCCGCTCTCGGCGGACGGGCCGCACGCGGATCGCGTGGTGGCGTTCGCGCGCCGGCGCGGCGACGAGGCGCTGCTGTGCGTCGCTCCCCGCCTCGTGCTCGGGCTGTTCGACGCCGCCGACGGCGGCGCGCCTCGCTGGCAAGGGCAACTCCCCTTGCCGGCGGGCCTCCCCGGACCGCTCACCGACGTCGTCACCGGCGCGCGCCACGAAGGCGAGGCGCTCGCGCTGTCGGACCTGTTCACCGGCTTCCCGGTGACCCTGCTCGTTCACCTCGCGGGAGGACGATCGTGACCATCTACCTCGTGCGGCACGCAAAGGCGGAGGAGCACGCCGCGCACGGCGGCGACGCCGCTCGGTCCCTCACGGCCGAGGGCCAGAAGCGGTTCGAGGCGCTCGCGGTCGCGCTCACCGGCCGGATGAAAGTGGCGCGCATCGTGACGAGCCCGGCCCGGCGCGCCCGGCAGACAGCGGACGTCCTGGCGCGCCACACCGGCGCGCCGGTGTCGGAGGAGGAGGCGCTCGCCTCGGGCGCCTCGGACGGGCGCGCCCTGCTCGACCTCGCCCGGCGCACCGGCGCCGGCACCGCGCTCGTCGGCCACAACCCCGAGTTCGCCCAGGCCATCGCGCTCGCCGCCGGGCGCGAGGTCAAGGTGAAGCCCGGTACCGTCGCCGCGATCGAGCTGGACCACGCCGGCCCTCGGCTCACGTGGCTCGAGTCGCCGGCGTGAGAGGACCTGCCCCTCTCCCCGCTGGCGCGGGGCGAGGGAGACAGCCGCGAGATGCGCTCCCCGGAACTCGTTTCCCTCTCCCCCGGAGGGGGAGAGGGCCAGGGAGAGGAGGCGGCGCTCCAGGAGCTACCCGCGCCGACGCGGCAACCGCACGGTGAAGCAGGTCTCGTCCTCTTCGGAGCGCACGATGAGTGTGCCGCCGTGCGCTCCGACGACGTGGCGGGCGATGAAGAGCCCGAGGCCGAGGCCGCCCTCGCCCCCCTGGTGGACGCCGCGCCGGAACGGCTCGAAGACGTGCCCGAGCAGCTCGGGGGGGATGGTCGGGCCGTGGTTCGTCACGTCGACCACCACCTCCCCTGGCTCGCCGTGCCAGCGCACCTCGACCGCGCGCTCCGCCGCGCCGTAGCGGAACGCGTTCCCCACCACGTTCGCGAGCGCCTGGCCCAGCCGGTCGGGATCCACCTCGGCGGTCGGATCGCCCTCGCCCTCGCAGAGCGCATTCCGGGCCGGATCGGCGGCGAGCGCCTCCCCGACCACCTCGCGGCACACCTGCGCCACGTCGGTGCCGCGCGGCCGGATCGGGATGCCGCCGCTCACCCGCACCTGGGTGTAGTCGAGCAGGTCCTCGACGATGCGCTGCATGCGCCGCGTGGCGCCCTCGACGACCGCGAGCAGCCGCGTCTGACGCGGGTCGGTGAGGGCGCGGCGGAGGAGCTGGGCCGAGATGCGCACCGCCGCGAGCGGCGAGCGCAGGTCGTGACCGACGATGCCGAGCACGCGCTCCTGGAACTCCTCCTGCCGTCGCCGCTGCGTCACCTCCCGTACGACGAGGCCGAGGCCGACGACGCCCGTGGAGCCGCGGATCGCATGGCACGTCTCGACGAAGGTGCGGGGGGCCTCCGCAGGCTCCGCGGCGCTCACCACGATCTCGATCCGGCGCGACGCCTCGTCCGTCGCGAGCACGCGGCGCGCCTCGGACAGGAGCTCTGGCGTCGCGAAGGCCGGGAGCGCCTCCGCGATCGGCTGGCCGGGCGTGATCTCGTGCGCCTCGGCGACCTGGGCCAGCAGGCGATTGATGCGAATCAGGCGGAGCTCGGGGTCGAGCAGCGCGAGGCCGACGGGGGCTGCATCGAAGAAGCGATCGACCAGCTCCGCGCCCGAGGCGAGCTCGCCGGCGCCGGGTTGCTGCGGCTCGCCGCCGCACCCCGCGTCGGAGCTCGAGGAAGTCTCCTCTCCCCCCTGCGCGCGCAGCTCGCTCTTCATGCGCTCGCTCCCCCCGCGCCGAACAATGCGTGCGGACCCGCACGATGGGTATCGGCCGAGCGGACGAGACCCAACCAGCGTGGCCCGGGGCCGCTGTCGAGCCGCGCGCCCGCGGGGCAAACCACGCCGTCACACCGGACGCGGGGTGGCACGGACCCCCTTGATCTCGAACGCCGCGCCGGGCGATGTTGCCCCGCCCCACCGGAGGACCGACCCGTGCCACAGGCGAGCCGCGAGCTCACGAAGAAGTGTGTCGACACCATCCGCATGCTGGCGGCGGACGCCGTGCAGCAGGCGAACAGCGGCCACCCCGGCATGCCCATGGGCGCGGCCGACATGGCGTTCGTGTTGTGGACGCGTCACCTCCGCTTCGATCCCAAGGAGCCCCGCTGGCTCGGCCGAGACCGCTTCATCCTCTCCGCCGGCCACGGCTCGATGCTGCTGTACGGGATGCTCCACCTCTCGGGTTACGACCTCGGGGTCGAGGATCTGCGCCAGTTCCGGCAGCTCCACTCCCGCACGCCGGGACACCCCGAGTTCCACTTCACGCCCGGCGTGGAGGTGACGAGCGGACCGCTCGGGCAGGGCTTCGCCAACGGCGTCGGGTTCGCGCTCGGGCAGGCCATGCTCTCCGCGAAGCTCGGTGCCAGCAACCCCGTCGAGGATCACTTCGTCTACGCGATCTGCGGTGACGGCGACCTGATGGAGGGGGTCTCCGCGGAGGCCGCCAGCTTCGCCGGTCACCACCGCCTCGGGCGGCTCGTCTACCTGTACGACGACAACGGCATCACCATCGACGGCAAGACCGACATCACGTTCACCGAGGACGTGACGCGCCGGTTCGAGTCCTACGGCTGGCAGGTGCAGTCGGTCGACGGGCAGGATCACGAGGGCATCGACCGCGCCCTGAACGCCGCCAAGGAGGAGCTGTCCCGTCCGAGCCTCATCCGCGTGAAGACCGTCATCGGCAACGGATCGCCGAAGAAGGCGGGCCACTCGTCGGTGCACGGCGCCGCGCTCGGCGAGGAGGAGCTCGCCGCCACGAAGAAGAACCTGGGCTGGCCGGAGAGCCCGCGCTTCCTCGTGCCGGACGAGGTGCGCGCCTTCTGGCGCGAGGTGCAGGCGGAGAAGCACGAGCTCCGCTCGGCGTGGAACCGCAAGGCGGCCGCCTGGCGGGCGGCGCACCCGGAGCAGGCGGCGCTGCTCGACGCGCACGTCGAGCGGAAGGTGCCGGTCGATCTTCGCGCGAAGCTCCTCGACGGCGCCGACGCCGCCGAGGCGACCCGCAAGCTGTCGCAGGCCACGATCCAGAAGGCGGCCGCGCTCGTGCCCGCGCTGGTGGGCGGATCGGCTGACCTCGCCGAGTCGAACAACACCGACATCAAGGGTGGCGGCTCCGTCGCGGCGGAGCGCTACGCCGGCCGCAACGTGCACTACGGCATCCGCGAGCACGCCATGGGCGCCATCGCCAACGGCCTCGCCTACGACGGCCTCCACGTCCCGTTCTCCGGGACGTTCCTCATCTTCTCCGACTACATGCGCCCGCCGGTGCGGCTCGCGGCGCTCTCGAAGCTCCAGTCGATCTACGTCTGGACCCACGACTCCGTCTTCCTCGGCGAGGACGGGCCGACCCACCAGCCCATCGAGCAGCTCACCTCGCTCCGCGCCATCCCGAACCTGCACGTCGTCCGCCCGGCGGACGGGCTCGAGACCGCGGCCGCCTGGGCGCACGCGCTCGAGCGGCGCGAGGGGCCGACCGCGCTCGTGCTCACCCGCCAGAAGCTCCCCAAGCTGGCGCGCGCCTCGTCCGACCCGGAGCAGCTCTTCCGCGGCGGGTACGTGGTGCAGGACGCGCCGGACGCGAAGGTCACCGTCGTCGCCACCGGCTCCGAGGTCGCCACGGCGCAGGGCGCGCTGGCGTTGCTCGCCGCGAAGGGCATCCAGGCGCGGCTCGTCTCGATGCCGTGCCTCGAGTGCTTCGAGGCGCAGCCCGCTTCCTACCGCGACGCCGTGGTGCCGCCCGGTCACCGGGTCGCCGTGGTCGAGGCGGCGCGCGGCCTGGAGTGGTGGCGGCTCGCCGGGAAGGACGGCCTCGTCCTCGGCATCGACCGCTTCGGCGAGAGCGCGCCCGAGAAGGCGCTCGCGGCCGAGTTCGGCTTCACGCCGGCGCAGGTGGCGGAGAAGATCGAGCGCTGGCTGGGGTAGCGCGGGTAAGGCCACCGTACGGCCCCCTCTCCCTGCCCTCTCCCCCGGTGGGGAAGAGGGTTGGTGGGCCTCGCTGGATTTCGTCTCCTCAGCGGCGGGGGCGTGGGGGCGGAGCCCCCACCCAGAAGTCGGCGAAGCCGGCGGCCGCTCGCGTGAGCGAGCGAAAGCGCCGAAGGCGCCGCCGCCGGGCATGTCCCCCGAGACACGACGGCCCCGCACGGCGCGCCCGCCTCTCGGCGGATGCGCTGCGCAGGGCCGCGTTCGGCGCTCTCGCGCCGGGACTGGCGCGAAGCTCAGCGGGCCAGCATCGCCGGCGGGGACGCGCTCGGCGCGGACTGCGTCGGCTGCGCCGGGGCGGCCGGACGCGGCTCGATCCGCTCGCCCTTGGCGAGCATCTTGAGCGACAGCGAGAGCAGGCTCGCGAGCAACTCGCCCGAGCCCGGCACGTCCAGCTTCCGGTAGATCCTCTTGCGCCGGGCGCGGATGGTCTCTGGCGACACCCCGGCCGCGGCTGCGGAGTCCTTGCAGGCGAAGCCCTGGGCGATGCGCAGCACCTCCGCACGCTCGGCAGGCGTGAGGGTGGTGCCCTCGAGGAACTTGGCGGCGAACGGCGTCAGGATCTCGATATCGATCTGAGGCATCGTCTTTTTCTCCTCTTGGGAAGCCAGTCCGCCGGGCTTCCGGTCCGCCGGGCGCGTGGTCATGGGGCGCGCCCCTTCTCGGCCGTCTGTCCCCGGCGACTCGACGATGACAACGCCCCGCTCGGTTGCCAACCCCCTCAGCGTTTTATGCGCTAAGCACCCAAAAGGACTATATTTTAGTCACAATAGGGGCGGTCGGCCTCAACCCGTGCGCGATATGGCGCGCCTATTGGGCCTATACGCGCAGGAAGGTGGAACGGCGACATCCCACACGCGCGCGAGCTCTAGCGAGGCACGCCCTCCGACGCCGGGGCCCAACCGGCGAGCGCGGTCGAGACCCGCCGTCTCTCCTCGGCGAGCCGATCCCAATCGACGTCGAGCGCGACGACGTTTCCGGCCGGACGGACGCCCACCGGGACCGGCACGCCGGCGCGGAGCGGCATGAACCCAGGCGCTCGTGCGGCGAGCAGCGCCTCCGCCTCGGCGCCGACGAGCCACGTCGCGAGGCGCCTCGCGGCGGGGTTCCCGGCGGCGCGCTGCGCCAGCGCGACCGCGGTGGGCAGCACGACCGCCCCGCGCCCCTGTTGGTCGGGCACGATGACCTCGAGCGCCGCGGCGCTCGCCGCGCCAGCCGCCGCCTCCTCGCTCCCGGCCAGCGCGACGTCGGCGGCCCCCGACGCGAGCAGGGACCGCGCCTCGCGCTCGCTCCCGGCGACGTGGGGGCGGTTCCGGGCGAGGAGCGCGAGGAACCGGCGAAGGCTCGATTCACCGTACGTCACGCCGAGCGCCGCCAGCGGCACGGCCATTCCAGGCGCGGCCAGCGGCCCGACGGCGACCCGCCCCGCCAGGCGCGGATCGGCGAGGTCGCGAACGTTCGCAGGCTCGAATGGGAGCGTCGCGCGGCGCGCCACGAGGAGCACCGTGGATCGGGCGCAGAGCGGCGCCCAGCGCCCGCGCGCGTCGCCGAACCTGGGATCGACGCCTTCGGGCGAGGCGATCGCGCCGGCGGCGAGCAGCGCGCCGGCCTCGACGGCCTCGGTGGGATCTCCGAGCCAGAGCACGTCCGCGTCCGCGGCGGCCGCCGCGCGGCGGACCCGCGCCACCCCGGCCCGCGCGGCGCCGGCCGAGAGCGCGGAGGCCGCGGCGTCACCCACCGTGGCGAAGAGCGCCACCTCGGGCGCGCTCGGGGCGGGCGGCTCGCCACGGCAGGCGACGGCAGCCGCGACGACGACGCCCACGAATCCGCTGCGCACGGGGCCGAAATGTAGCATGTTCCACCCCCGTGCCGACCCGCAGGACCGCGCTCGCGCAGGTGAATACGACGGTGGGCGACTTCGCCGGCAACGCCGCGCGCGTCCGCGCCGCGACCGCGCTGGCGCGCAGCGCCGGCGCGACGCTCGTGATC
>Ga0306923_10000529_pt1 | contig 30384 bp, 28 predicted proteins | sample sta12Can44000108_FD_203841 | JGI IMG/M metagenome (GOLD analysis project Ga0306923, IMG submission 203841) | Lab enrichment of tropical soil microbial communities from Luquillo Experimental Forest, Puerto Rico - statanox.12C.anox.44.000.108 (v2)... | ecosystem: Environmental > Terrestrial >... | reverse complement strand
GGTTGACCCGAATGAGGATAACCGGGCGCTTCTCTTCGTGACGACACCTGCGATTACAACCGATCCGACAGTTCCTAATTTGATGGTTTTTGACATCAGCCACGTTGCACAGGGCGGCCCAGTCACGGAAATTGCCGAAGGGAATTGGAATAACCGCTATCCGGGCACCAACCAGGCCAATTATCCCTTTGATCCCAGTTCTCCCGACGGTTGCGGTCCGTACGACTGTAACCTTTTTGTGCATTCGATCGGAGTGAAACCTGACGGCAGCGTGACCTACATGGCACTGGAGGCTGGCCACTTTCTGATCCTCGACACTAGCGATATTGCTCGCAATAAGATTGTCCCGGGCACTATACTTTCCCTTAACGGTAAACTGATTACCGACCCCACGAATCGTCCCGTCTGGCTGCAGAATCCAGCGGACCCCACGGCGGTCCCGAATGTGTTTCCCAACGGCTGCGGGAGGCTCGACTCAACCGGAACGATCGCAAAGGACTGCCCGAACAGTCACTCGGCGGTCCAGGTTCCCTCGAGGCATCTTGCCCTCACAACCGATGAGATATATGGCACATTCACTGTAAACGAGTTTGGCTGCAGGTGGGGCTGGATGCGTCTAATCGATATATCTGACGCGAGGCACCCTTTCATCACCGGAGAGTTTTTGTTAGACCAGAACCAACCTTCCTTCTGCGGCAGCGCTGCGGATACTCCCGTGGCGGAGCAATTCAGAAGCTTCTCGACGCATAACCCAACTGTGCTCCAAGATCTCGCTTTTATCGACTGGCATTCCAACGGGCTGCAGGCGATCAGTATCTCGAATCCGACCAATCCCACCCAAGCCGGCTTTTTCAAGCCAACGCCGATCCCAGTAGTCGCCACCGAGGATCCGGCCCTGAGTGCAGGTCCTGCAACGACAGTGGATCAACTCCTTAACCCTGATACCACCAATCCCGACTTCAAGACGAAGATCGTCCTGTGGAGCTATCCCATCATCCGAAATGGGCTGATCTACGTCATCGACGTCCGCAATGGATTGTTCATCTTGCGTTACACCGGTCGCCATTCAGACGAAGTTCAGCAAATTAGCTTTCTAGAAGGAAACTCTAACCTGGGAGATGCTGTAGACCTCGATCAAAATCAACAAGGACAGCAGTAGGAGCTGCCAGAGCCGCACGGGCGTGATTTGACTCCGCTCGTGCGATTCCCCTTAAGGCTTCAGTTGCGCTGAGGGTCCCTCTCTCTGTCTTGTGTCTGACCGATCATGTTTGGAGCGTTGCCGAAGTCAAGCAGGCCTAGAACTCTAAGAGAATGTCCAGTGGAGGGAATGTGTTGCTGTGGGTAATGGCATGCATACACGATAGCCTTGTCGAAGCATGTTCGGTGACCGCGACGCCCCGCGCGCGGCGATTCAGGAGCCCGCGATTTGTAGCCCCCTCCACCGTGAGCGAGTTTTATCACTTTCGGTTTTGTTCGCCACGGAAGCAAGGTGTGCAGCTAATTTCCAGCCCGTGATTCTAGCCCGTGATTGGCGCGTCTTCCACGTATTTAGAGGGGCTTAGCGGTTCCCGACGGAACCTGGAAGTTGTTGTAGGTGAGAGAATGAACTCCCCGCACTTCAGGCGGTCAGAAGGGCACCTGTGCATCGCGGGAACCACTTCCTACCATATCAGCTTCAGTCCGAATTGAATTTGTCGCGACGTTGTGGAAGTACTGGTGATTGCTCCCGCGGTTCCCGACGTTTTTGTGCCAGCAGCCGAAGACGTAAAGGTGATCAGGTTCGGCGTGTTGAAGTTTGCCCGGTTGAGCAGATTGAAAATCTCAGCCCGGAATTGAAGAGACATTCGCTCGTGCAGAGTTGTTGTTTTGAAGGCGGAGAAATCCCAGGTTGCCAAGCCCGGACCCGTCAATGCATCTCGGCCCAGGTCGCCAAAGAAGCCGCTACTCGCCGGCGGGGCCAGGAAGGCCTTGGGGTCGTACCACTGCGCAGGTTTTCCGAGAATAACCTTCCCATGAAACTCGGGATTCACAAACGGCCGCACCGGATTGCGGGTGTCGCCGTTATTCGACGGGTTGTAGCTAAGCTGGGGCGTGAAGGGGAACCCGGATTGGAGGGTCACGATGCTGTTCACTGACCAGCCACTCACGAGCACGTTACTCCAGCCGCTCACGTTGCTTGCGAGCGATTGTCCCTTGCCGAAGGGCAATTCATAAATCGCGTTGATCACACCCATGTGCCGCACGTCGTAAGTCGCCGGACCGTAATCGGCGCGCAGATTGAAAGGGTTCGATACCAGCCCTGGCGCATTGGCGGCCGCGGTCGCATTCAGCGAATCCCCATCATCCAGCGCCTTCGACCAGGTGTAGACGCCCCGCATGGACAATCCTCGACTGAATCGCCGGTTCACATCCACCTGAAGTGCGTGGTAATTGCTAGTACCAAGAGAAAACCAGGTCCAGGTATTCGCGATTTTCGGATTCGCTCTCGGCGCGCCCGCAGGAATGTAATACGCCCCGGCCGGAACCGACTTACCAGCAAGGGGAGAACCGACGCGAAAACCAATGGCTGGTGAGTTCGTAGGGGTCATCGGCTTGTTGGGATCCCACGTCGGATAAACGGCCGGACACGGCGCAGCTGGACAAATCGCAGGGAACGGAGTGTTTGCATCAATGCCGATCAACTCATGGTAACCGTGACTTCCGACGTACCCCATGGTCAGGGAAGTGTTGGGTGTAACCTCGTGCTGTGCCCGCAGGGACCAGGAAATCAGCGTTGGCGTTCTCATGTCCGGCTGTACGCCTCCGGGGACAAGCTTTGCACCGGTCGGCGGGGGCGCAGCCGGGTCGATGGGCAGGGATGAAACCGGAAATGGTACCGTCGCACTGCCAACACTGTAGACCGGATTGAACGGCGCATTTTGATCGGTCCGATAGCCCAGCGCGTCTTGCAGGTCGTTATACATTCCGAATCCGGCGCGGAACACTGTCTTTTCTGAGAACGGACTCCAAGCCAGTCCAATGCGCGGCTCAGGCAAAAACTTGGCATGGTTCTCAGTAAAAAGAGAGCCTCCGACACGAGGAGTGTTGGAGATCACCCCATTGCTGAAAGTGTAGTTCGCGGCCCGACTATGCGCTTCGTTCCACCCCGTCGTGAATTCGTCCCGAAACCCGAGCGATAGTGTCAGTCCCGGAAGCACACGAATCGTGTCCTCCACGTACCAGGCGCCAAATAACGAACGCCAGTTCATCTTGGTTGGCGCCGGATCCCACAGGAAACTGGACATGTTTCCCAGGAGAAAATTCGCTAAGCTCGAAAATGTCGCCTGGCCATACTGACTCAGCGCAATAGTTTCGTTGGACTGAAATGGCTGGAACCATGCCCCGAACGTGAACTGATGTCGTCCGCGAGTCATGGTCACTCGGTCTTCGAACGTGTAAAGATTGCGTGCAATGGTAAGGTTGCTCCCATTGTTGCTTCCCGCGAGGCCGATTGCTGCCTGCGGATTCGACGCGGCACTACCACCCACAACAACAGCGCCTACCTGATGCCCGAGCAAGAAACCAGAGACCGACGTAGCGGGAGTTCCTGGGGTGGGCAGACCGGTAAAGAAATATCCTGCACGGGAGTAGCCCACGCGTGCGACGTTGATCGTCGATGCGGAGAAGGAATGCGTTTCGTCGAGGCTGAACACCTGCTCACGCAGCGTGAGTCTGTCTGAACTGTAAGGATCCAAAATTGTTTCAGTGAAATCCTCGCCGTCATCAATGGTGTAGACCGCTGCCAAAGAATCTCGCGAAGAGATGCTGTGATCAAATCGAACAGTGCCGAAATCGTCTCGAATTGTTTGCAGGGGACTGCTGAAGACCTGGGCTATTCCACTGAAATCCGGCGCACTAGCAGGAGCTACCGGCCAGAGATTGAGTAAAGGCTGAACACTGGGCACGGCGATGGCACGTGACGTTGCATCCGGAACAAAGGCCGCGGATGTCTGATGAAGATGCTGACGCAACCCTTCATAGTTGCCAAAAAGGAAGGTCTTGCTGCTACGGAGAGGACCTCCGAGCGCTGCACCAAATTGATTGCGCTGGAAAGGAGGGGCCGAGCCTTGATCAAAGTAGTTGGGCGCGTCCAGGGCGTTATTTCGCAAGAATTCGTAGGCTGAGCCATGGAGCTCATTAGTTCCTGATTGCGTCACAATGGTTACTTGCCCGCCCGGACGCTTGCCGTATTCTGCTCCGTAAGAATCGCGAAGAACGTTGAACTCTCGCACCGCTTCGACGCCTAACAACTCTTGACTGGTACCGCCGGGCTGCATGTTGTTCTCTGCCGCCCCGGTAAACTCCACTCCGTTCAACAGAAAGATGTTTTGCTGGGGGCGATTTCCAGAGACCGCAAAGTTATTTCCCGTCGTTGAGTTGGAGACACCGATCCCGCCAGTTTTCTCCGATGTGAAATTCACAATTCCAGGATTCAAGGGGAGGAGCAAATCATAACTGCGTCCGTTCAGAGGAAGATCCTTCACTTGCCTTTCTCCGACCAGGCCTGAGATGTCTTGCGTGGTCACGTTCACCACCGGGGCGTCTTCGGTCACCTTCACTTGCTCGTTCACGCGCCCGACCCGCAGGCTCACATCGGCGTTTGCATCCTGCCCGACTGCGAGCCGGATGCCGGACCGGATGCCCTCGGCAAACCCCTCCTTCGTGACCCTTATTTCGTAGAGTCCCACGGGAAGAGCATAGAACCGGTAAAGGCCGGTCTGAACCGTCGGAGTTGTGCGTGAAATTCCTGTATCCAGGCTACTGGCGGTGACCGTTGCCGCGGACACCGCCGCGCCCGATGGGTCCGTGATCACACCTGACAAGTTGGCAGATACTTGTGCCACCACTGAGGGGTTATGCAGCAGAAGAAGCACAAACAAGCCGAACGCTACCAAGCGCACGGCCCGGCTCGCGCCCGAACAGGAGAAAACCCCCTCGTTCGATCGAACGCGAGTCACCCGCAAGTCAGGCAGTGGCTGGAACAGACACATACTTTCGCCTCCAGAAGCGATCTGCGAAGTGCCCGAAAGTGTATATGATCGGTAGTTCTATTGTCTAATTCAATGCTTGTATATACGACAATAGAGCTCGGCGAGGATGCGCATCGTGTACACAATTCTTTTGACCGTCTTTCGTCTTCGAATGTAGGATTCGGCTCCGTATGCCCCAGAAGTCCAAAACACGCGCACGCCCAGCAGAAAGCGAGAAACTGCTCAAGGCTCGGGATGCAGCCCTGGAGCTTCAGATCAGCTTTCCAACGATCAAGCAGTGGATCTACAAGAAGAAGATTCGCAGCATTCAAACCGCGGGAGGCCACCACCGCATCCCGCAAAGCGAAATTGACAGACTCTTGTATCGAACCAGGGCGCGAACTAACCCGGAGCGAAAACTCGCCATCCGCAAGCTGAGTGGCAGAAATCAGTTGGTCGGACGAGTGGAGAGTGTGCGCATCAGCGGCCTTATGGCGGAGGTTGTGCTCTCCATCGGCGATCAGCACATTACTTCGATCATCACAGCGCGATCGGCCCGCGAAATGAACCTCAAAGCCGGACAAACCGCGGCAGCGCTCATCAAATCGACAGAAGTTATGATTCTCAGAATATGAAATGAAGAAACTAGATCTGCTGCTGGCATTGTTCATCTATCTGCTGGCTGGTGCCGCACTCCACGCTCAGCAACTGACAGTTCAGACCGACGTGAGAAAACAAGTACTGAGTCGTACAGACATTGAAGCCTTGCCCCATTTGAAGGTCACAGCGTCGGAACATTCTTCCGGGCCAATCGCTTTTGAGGGTGTGACCCTGAAAAGCGTGCTCGAAAAGGCGGGCGTCTCCCTCGGAGAATCCCTGAAGGGAAGACGACTAAGCAGCTGTTTGCTGGTTGAGGCCGCTGACGGCTATCGCGTTGTCATGGCACTGCCGGAATTGGATCCGGCCTTCACCGACAAGCAGACCCTTCTGGTGTTCCTGCGGGATGGCAAGCCACTCGGTGAACAAGAAGGCCCTTATCGAATCGTGATCCCGGATGAGAAGAGAATGGCGCGCTGGGTTAGGCAAGTCGCAACGTTGAAAGTGGTTGAGGTTCAGTGAGAAGGTCAGTCCTTTTGAATCATGACCTCCGTAGCCTTGACGACGGCTGCCACGGCATCGCCCTTCTTGAGCTTGAGTTCGTCGGCACTGCGTCGGCTGATCAGGCTTTCGATCAGATTGTCACCGACTCGCACGACCACATGGGCCATCACGTCACCCAGCTGGACTTCCTCGATTTTCCCGCGCAATTTGTTGCGAGCCGATATCGGCATGTGGACCATTATAAGACGGCAGGCAGCTTGGTGATGAATCTTCGAAGGTTTATTGGAACCGCGATTCTAGGGCTTGCGTTCCTATGCCAGGTTTCCGAGGCGCAGCAGATAACTCTAGCAGTCGCAGCGGACTTGCAATTTGCCATGGAGGACATAGCAGCGCGATTTCAAAGAGAAACACGCAAAATCGTCAAAATCATTTACGGTTCCTCTGGTACCTTCTTTCAGCAGATCCCGAGTGATGCCCCCTTTGACATGTTCTTTTCTGCCAATCTTGAATATCGGAAAAAACTACAGGCTGCTGGGTTAATACTTTCAGGCTAGTCACACTGCACCTTTTTGACGCTTTACACAAGACGGTCCGGGACGGAAAATCGCTTGGGCCTTAGTCTCAGTATGACTGTGACTCCCTGCCAGGTTTGCGGAACGCAAAATCCCGAATCAGCCGAACTGTGTCAACGCTGTGGCGCTGCGCTCAGTGCTTCTCCAACCATGTCGATTTCGTCGGGAGCTGCCGCAGGCCGCCACGTCCCGCCAGGTCCTTCTCTGCATACACAGCAAGGGTGCAATCTCACTCCCGGCAGCGTTGTCGCGGATCGGTATCGGGTCGTGTCGTTGCTGGGTCGGGGAGGCATGGGCGAAGTCTACAGTGCCGAGGATCTCAAGCTAGGCCAGCGCGTTGCGCTCAAGTTTCTGCCTGCAGAACGTGGAAAGAGTTCAAGCTGGCGCGAGCAGTTCTATGCAGAAGTCCGCATGGCGCGGCAAGTCTCGCACCCCAACGTCTGCCGTGTCTACGATGTCGGCGAGAGCGAGGGCCTGCTCTTCCTTTCCATGGAATTTGTCGATGGCGAAGATTTGGCTTCGCTGTTGCGTCGCATCGGACGCCTGCCTGATGACAAAGCCGTGGAAGTTGCTCAGCAACTGTGCGCCGGACTCGGCGCAGCGCATCGCAGTGGCGTCCTGCATCGTGACCTGAAGCCCTCCAACGTGATGATCGACGGCAAGGGCCACGCCCGCATCACTGATTTCGGCTTGGCTGTCGCTGCATCCGAGGCGGCCCACGATACAAGCCCCGCGGGCACCCCAGGATATGTCGCTCCGGAATTGCTCGATGGCGCCGCGCCCTCGGTGCAAAGTGATCTGTATGCTCTCGGTCTTGTGCTGTACGAACTATTCACGGGTAAAAAGGCATTCGATGCCAGCAACCTGGCCGAGTTTCACCGCAAGCAAACGGAAACAGATCCCACTCCGCCTTCAACTGTAATCCGGAATTTCGATCCAGCTGTGGAGCGCGCGATTCTGCGTTGTCTGGATCGCGATCCATCCCAGCGTCCACGGTCCGCGATGAGCGTGGCCGCATCCCTCCCCGGCGGGGATCCACTCGCTTCCGCGTTGGCATCCGGCGAAACTCCTTCGCCTGAAATGGTCGCGGCGGCCGGCCCTCAGGGCTTACTCCGACCGGGGATCGCTTGGAGTGGCCTGGCTGCCTGCGTGATTTTGATCTTCGGCACCTCAATGTACCTTGCTCCCCGCGACACAGATTGGGGGCTTGCATCTGCGGGTAAATCGCCAGAAGTGCTCGCCGATCGTGCCCAGGAACTGACGAAGAAGCTGAGCTATGCACCCGCAGTGGATCGAGCATTCTGGATCGCTTCTGAGCAAGACTATTTTGACTACGCTGTGCGCAACCCGTCGCGCAAGGATTGGACGCGCACATCAGCCGAGCAAGCGTGGCCCTCCTCCGTGAGCTTCTGGTACCGGCAAAGTCCACAGTGGATGATGCCGGTGTCGCTGCTGCACTCACCTGGGCCCCCGCTGGTGGGGTCCCTCGACCCGCCCTATGAAACATCCGGCATGGTGGCCCTTAAGCTCGACACCAAAGGCAATCTGTTGTTGTTGCGTGCCGTGCCGCCACAGGTCGAGACTGGGGACGCGCATCACGAACCCGATTGGGATTTGCTTTTCACGGAAGCTGGACTGGACAAGGCACGATTTGTGCCTTCACCGCCGAAATGGGCGCCGCCCGAGCCCTTCGACAGCCGGGCCGACTGGGAAGGCCATTTTGCTGATCGACCCGACTTGCCTCTCCACGTTGCCGCGGCGGCGTATCGAGGCACCCCAGTGTACTTTCAGGTAATCGCCCCATGGGACAAAGCTTCTCGAAGTGGTACCGCAAGCGGAGCAGGAAACGCTGCGGACGTCGGGGCGGCTATTTGGGCATCGGTAATGGTGGCTTACGTTGTCGTTGGAGGGTTCTTCGCCCGCAGAAACATTCGTCGCGACCGTGGTGACACCAAAGGGGCTCTGCGACTGGCTGCCTTTGTTGGGTCGCTGAATTACGCATACGCTTTGTTGAGCTACCACTTTGTACCGCAACCCGATTACATTTCAGTTCAATTCCTTTGGCTGGGGATTCCGCTGCTCTTTGCCATGCTCGCCTGGATTGGGTACATGGCGGTGGAACCTTACGCCAGGCGGACCTGGCCGAAGTTGATGGTTTCCTGGCAGCGCCTGCTGAGCGGACGTTTTCGAGATCCTTTGATCGGACGCGATGTTCTGGTGGGAATCCTCGCAGGGTCCGCTACCAGTTGCATTCTGATCGGCGCCAGTGGGCTGGCGGGAATATCACAAACGTTCGAGGTGCATCGCTTCTTTGGGCACGGGATAGGGCCGTGCGTCGGTCTCACCGCCTGGCAGCTCTCGCTGGCATGTAGCAGCGCCCTTATCTTTCTCGGGGTGTTGGCAATTGCGACCGGTCTTCTTCGACGGCGCTGGCTGGGTCTCGCTGCGACTGCGCCTATCCTGACGGCATTTTTTGCGCCTACCAGCGCAGTGGACCTTGCCCTCGCGGTTTTGTACGTGATCGTCTTTCTGTTCGTTCTGACTCGGATTGGTCTGGTGGCTGCTGCCAGCTTCATTCTGGTTTTTAACACTCTTGCGGTTTCCCCTCCATTTACTCCTTCGCAGTGGTATGCAGGTCGGGCCATCGTCGCACTTTTGATTCCGCTCACACTGCTCGGATTCGGCTTTTACATCTCCCTCGGCAGCCAGCGAACGCTTGATACAGTCCCGTTTTCGACCGCTTGACGCCTTTCCAGCCAGACTCCTAGACTTGTTGCAGGATCCAGCCAAAATCCCACGAAGTTGAACTGAGCGCGCTACTAATCGAGAGAAAATCTGAGGACCGCAAGTTGAAACAATTAAGGATGCGGCTGCAAGAGGAGCAGCTAAAGCAAAAGCAGCAGCTGTGGGCGGTGCTTGCGCGGGCCAGCTAAATTCTATCCCTCCGTTCCTGTCGAATGACAACTCATGGGGGGTTGGATAGGGGCAGGGAGAGCCACGTGGCCAGCCTGACACCGTTCCGCTCCGGCTGAGCCTAGAACCGAGGCAAACGGTGAAAACTCTGTGCCGTCCTCACCCCGCCCGCGATTTACGGGCATAGTCTTGTGTTCGTCCCGGTGCAACGTTTGGAAGGGAGGCTTGGTGTCATGTCGAATCCACCTTATCGTGCGCTGCGGGTTATGCTGGGTTTCCTTTCGCTCTTGATGGCCATCGGGGGCGTGGTACTCATTCTGTCTGGCAAGTCCCTTATCCTCCGGCTGCTCCTGCGCCCGCCTGAGCCGGAGGTCTCAACTCTGTTTCTGTTCACGTTGAAGGAAATGGGCGGTTTTGTGCTCATGTTGGCCGTCATGACCTTCTTTGCAGCACGCGAGCCAGTGCGAAATGTGGCCATCATCGACGCCCTCATGGTGGGCTCATGCATACTTGCCATCACGCCGCTGGTGTCTCGCTCAACGCTGGACATCCAGAGCATCTATCCGGGGCATCTCATCTGGGCGCGGTCGGTGATACGGCTGGGACTCGCGGGGGTGCTGTATTTCCTAAGGCCAAAAGGAAGCCTGTGGAAGCCTGCTGGGAATTTTTGACCAGAACAAAGGACTGACGCCTGACAGCGTGTTCATATGTCCTCGACTATAGGTTCCGATTAGTCGCCAACGCCTGATGCATCATCGCAGCCGAGGCAACCATGAGGATCAAGCCGGGGACGAGCCTCAAGTACAAGTGAACCGCGACAAGTCTGTCGGCGGACTTAGCCTGATCCAATTGCTTGTGAATCGGGATGGCCAAGGTAGCTGTAATTGTCTAGATAAGAATGTTAAGAACCACTGCGATTATGATTAACTTTGTGGTGATCGCCGGCGGGTGACACCAAGTCACTACGATGTTGACCAAGACGCTCAGGAAAAACAAAGGCACGTAGACAAGAAAGATCCGACGGTCTACATGTTTGTGGACAGTCGCGCGCCGATCAGCCTCCAAGACGAATAGTTTGCGATGCCATGGACCGCTCCACCGCTAAACGAATAGATCGTCAGGAAAAAATAGAGAATCGTCAGAAGTTCTCGAATCTGCATCAGTCACCTCCTGGCAAGCCAGTCAAGTTGTCCTGAATTTTCCCCAGTCTCGCAGGTGTCCATCAATCTGCTCACCCGAGACCCGCGTCCAGCCGAATCAGTGTAGAGCCTCGTTCGTGCATCTCCGGACGTTGTTTGTCGCATCCTTCACGACTAGTGAGTCACAGGCCGTGACCCTTCTGACTGACACTCGGGTTGATCGGGTCCTCGCGCGACTTTCGTAACCTTTGCATGAGCATGCACCCGCAGTACGCTGTGTGACGCTGTCCAGAACTCTTCGTTGACCCGTTCCATTGCTCGCTCATGTGGCCCAGGAACCTTTGGGCGTGGCTCAGTAGTGTGCTGTATTGATAAGCACCTCTTGCCGGACCAATAATTCGCACGCCCTTCGCCTGCTTGTGCTGCACGAGACATTTCCAACTTTCGAAGAGGAGCCTCAACATGAAGACGGCCCTGCTTTTGTCGCTGCTTTTGTCCTTTGGACTCTTTTCATTCGGCCAGACCCGGGATTCACAAGGGTCCAATCGACAGGATCTCTCAATTCTCAAAGGAGAGCAGGAGGCTCCCATGCTTGGAATACATTGGGCGCGGGGATTCAACCCGGCTGCTCGTGCACTGAAAGGGAGTAATCCTGACATGACCTATCATGGTGGCGTGATCATGCCGTCCACGGTGAGCGAGGCCATCTTCTGGGGGTCGAAGTGGAGCAACTCCTCCTTTGTGGGTGACAAGATTACGGGACTTGATTCCTGGTATGTAGGCTTCAGCGACTCCAACTATGCCAAGACGTCCGACGAGTACACGGGGTCGAACGGTCAGGTTGGTCCGTCCTTAACGCACAACGGCCATGTCATCGATACATCCACTGCTGCCAGTGGAAATTCCACCTCCGCGATCGTCGCTGAAGCGTGCAAAGAAATCAGCAATCCAGTCGACAACGGCTACTACCCCGTTTATGTTGACGTACCCCGGCGAAACGCTGGCTATTGCGCTTACCATACGTTTGGTTCCTGTCACGGCGTGACTATCCAGGTTGCATTCTTCTTCGATCTTGATGGAGATCCCGGCTGTGACCCCCAGGACACTTCCGGGTTGCATTCCCAAGGATTGGCGGCGTTGGCCAACGTCAGCGGACACGAACTCTCGGAAGCTCGCACTGATCCGGATTCTCCCGGCGCTTGGTATGATCGCCGCGGCCAAGAGAACGGCGATAAGTGCGCTTGGACCTTCAATGTTCCCCTCGTCTTGTTCAGCAATGGGACCGAGTGGAAGATTCAAGGGGAGTGGTCCAATAACTCTTACAACACGGGAACCGGCTACCCAAACAGCTCAGGGCAGAGAGGATGTCTCGACGGTCACTGAAGTGTCGCGCTAAAAAAAACCGAAACCCGCAGGCGCTAGGCAGGCTTGGCAATTTCAGCAGCGGACACGTTCTAACGAGAATCTTTCAGCAACGCTGACGCAGAGACAAGGGAGCTGCGTGAGCAGTCCCAGCCTCTGCTCCCTTCCTTTTAGCCGGGCCTGCTAACGGGGTTCTTGGGTGGAAGGGCAAATTTCCGATTTTCACCCTATGGGGTCGGGGTTAAGGGTCCCATCTGGTGAAAAGGCCACCCCCCTGGCGGAAGTCAAAACTTCTGAAAGAGTCTATGAGATGTTTGTCACGTGACTTGTGTCGTAACCCACCTTCGATGTCATGCAAGCGCCTGCAAACCAGCCTCACTTCATGCAACCCACATCGGTACATCGTGAGCCATCCTCATGTTCTCGATGCAACTTAAACTCACTCCTTGTCACTCTCTCCATCATCGACGGAAGCTATGACACGGATGAGGTCAAGAGGTTCGAGTCCTCCCGGATACTACCAGTTTTCACCCTCGCCGCCAGCTCTCCAACTTACTTTCCTGCACCGCCTGCGTGTCTTGGTCCAAAAATCATGCCGAAGAAGTCTCCCTTATTCCATTCCGGTATTCGATCACTCTGGGCAACCTGATAGCCGATGACAAAGTTCATCACGGCGCCTTTCGCCATCGACTCAAAGTCAATCGGCTGTTCGATGTTGTCGAGCGGGGTGTGGTAGCGCGTGACCAGCCACTTCTTCTGATACGCGAGCCCATCGATCTTCGGGTCGATGGCCTGGATTCCATCCGTCACGTCGACCGCAGGAATTCCCTGCAGCACGAACGCATACTGGTCGCTGCGGATGAAATTGTTTTCCTCCGGCATGGGATCCGGGGTCAGTTCGTATCCCAGCAATTTACCGGCAGTGGCCACCGCTTCGTACAGCGTGGAATGTTCGGCTCCGAGAGCAATTACATCCTTCATCGAGTAGTATTCGCCCGGAGCGCAGTCCATGTTGACGTTGGCGACGATTGACTCCAGCGGAACGGTCGGGTAGTGCACAAAATAGTCCGAGCCCAGCAGCCCCATCTCTTCTCCAGTCACGAAGACGAACAGAATCGAACGACGTGGCGGTGGTGACATATGCGCATACGCACGCGCGATCTCCAGCAGGGTCGCGACACCTGAGGCGTTGTCCAGAGCACCGTGGCACACGTTATCGCCGTCGACGGCGGGGCAGACTCCGAGATGATCAATGTGTGAGGTGAAGACGACGTGCTGGCCGCGCAGCTTGGGATCGGAGCCTGGTAACTCTGCAATGACGTTCGAACTCTGAACCACCCTTTGCACGGCCGCGTTGCGTAGGTGAGCGCTGGCTGGCAGCGGGAAGGCTTGCGGTTTGCTCGCACGTGCGGTCGCGAACACTTCCTCTAGCGTCTTCGGCGCTTCAGTAAAGAGCCTCGCCGTGGCCTGCTCGCTGAGAATTGCGCCGCTGCGCAACTCGGGAAAGTAGTTGTGAGGAGCACCTGCTTGATCGAGCCACAGCATCCCAGTGCGCAGCTGCGGCACGGACCAATCCCAAGGATACCGTTTCCAATCTTCCGGCAGTGCGATCTCCAGAATGCCGATGGCCCCGCGGGCAAGCGCGTTCTTGGTCTTCACGACCTCATCGTCGTAATAAGCCCTCACCGTCGAAGGGAAAGACGATGGCGCTCCACCGAGCACCACCACGATCTTGCCGTGCACATCCACTCCGGCATAGTCGTCGTATTTCTGCTGCGGAGCGGTTACTCCGAACCCTACGAAAACCAGCGGCGCATGGATGTCGCTTTCCGCCCGGCTCCCGTCCTTTGCGGGCGTCGCAAACGCCGGGTAAACCGCGAAGTCTTTCTCGTTTATCAGGACTTGCTCCCGGCCATTGACAGTGAGAGCGAGCGAACTGGCAGCCTCGTCGGTCACGGATTTCAGCAACTGAACTGATTGGTACCAGCCGCCAGATACGCCGGGGTGCAATCCCATGCCTTCAAGTTGCGCCGCGACATAACGCGCCGCAATGTCATAGCCCGGCGTGCCCGGCTCACGGCCTTGCAGCAGGCTGTCGGCCAGGAAGCGGATGTGCGCCCGAATCTGTTCCGGGCGGATCGCCTTCGTAGCCGCCTCGGCTGCATTGCGTGTCGACAGATCCTGGGCCGCGCCAGCCGTCGACCACAGCCCAACAACAAAAAACATCATCCCCAGATGACGTTTCATTCCGCGCCTCAAATGTGAAGTCTGTCCAGAGTAAACACGTTGCATCCGTTTGTCACGGGACAGACCGCTCGCAAAGCCAGATCTGGTTTGAGTTTTCGTCGAGTGGAAACTGCAAGGGCCAAGGGCCGAGGGAACGTGGTAGAGTGCTTTCTGGCTGGCCCCGTAGCTCAACTGGATAGAGCATCAGACTTCGGATCTGAGGGTTGGGGGTTCGACTCCCTCCGGGGTCGCCAGTACCCTCCGACGGCTTGATCGGAGGGCTTCCCACACCAGGGTCAATCGGGCGAGCACTGGTCATACAGGCCGGGTGCCCCACCCAAGCTCCGCTTGGGTGGGATACGGAATACCTTTTACGCTGACGCCTTCATGTCCCGACGCACCAGGCTCGAGTCCAGAAAGAAGCCCAGGCCTACCGTGAAGGGGATCGCGCCGAACGAGGCCGCGACCCAAGCGTCCGGTTCCACGCGCGCGATCAACGCAAAGGTTACGACGTAGCCGATGGCTGCTGCTACGAGCAAGATCCCCGCGCGCCGCGACCGGGCCACGTGCGAGAGTTCCGGTTCCATCGGCACATTCACCCCGCGGGCCAGCGCCGCCATGCGCTCATCGGTGCGCAGTTTCGAAACCCGGTACCAGCCGTACATCACGATCGCCACCAGCGGCACGGTGAAAAACATCACCACTGCCGCGAAACCCACGATATCGCCCATAACCTGCTCCTTGTTTGGTGCACTCTGCACCGCTGGACTTGTTTCTTAGTGGAAAGTACGCCACGGGCTTCAGGAAAGTTCCGGAAACCTTTACCATCGTTCGCACTTCCCGAGCCGCCTTGGGGGCGCGGTTGCATAAATCCGTTTGATCTGGTTGATAAGGTCTTTTTATTGGCCCGCTTGCGAGCCCGCACGGTAACCTGATCCGTTAACCTGAAGCCCGCGAAAGCCCTTGATTCCAAGTGACCACATTGTCCTAAAGGAGACTCATGTCGACTGAACTGCGGAATTTTCTCGCGATCCCGTACGACGAACTGGAGGAGATGAATCTGAAGGCGAAGCAGCAGCGCCTGGACCGCGTCGACCCGGAAAAGATCCGGGAGGAGCGGCTCAAATACCTGACCAACGAGAAGCGCGTCAAGGCCTTGACCGTGATGTTCAGCGACCTCGAAGGCCGGCTGCACATGCTCGACTACGACAAGAAGTTCCTGCTGAAGAACTACGAGAACCTGACCTTTGACGGTTCCTCCATCCGCGGCTTCACTGCGCAGCGGGAAAGTGACTTGCGTCTGGGGATCGACTGGTCCGCGTTCTACTGGGGCCCGGCCGATGTATTTGGACCGGGAAAGATCCTGGTCTTCGGCGAAGTGATCGACAAGAACGGCGAGCCCTATGCGGCCGACATCCGTAGCATGCTGAAGCTCTTTGCTGATGGCCTGCACAAGAAGAAGGGCTATACCCTCAACGCAGCCAACGAAATCGAAGGGTTCCTGTTTGACGGCCCTGATGCCGAGCGTCGCTTTCACGAGACCGGCAGGTTCGAGTACGTCAACACCGGCGGTTACTATCACTCGCTGCCCGGCGATCCGCTCCGCTCCTTCATCGATACTGTGGCGGAAGTGCAGCGCGCTATGGGATTCCAGAACGAAAAGGACCACCCGGAAGTCGCGCCTTCGCAGTTCGAAGTGAACTACAACTATGGCGAGGTCGTCGCCGCCGCCGACCAGATCCAGCTCTACAAGCTGGTGTGCCGCCAAGTGGCGCGCAACATGGGCTTGACCGCGTGCTTTCTGCCCAAGCCGATCGTCGGAGTCAACGGCAGCGGCATGCATACCAACATTTCTGTGAGCGAAAACGGCAAGAACCTGTTCTGGGATCCGAAGGGCGAAGAGATGCTCAGCAAGTTCGGCTGGGAGTTCCTCGACCGTGTGCTCACCGCCGGCAACGATCTCTGCCTGGTCTTCAACTCCAGTGTGAACGCCTACCGGCGACTTGATCCGCACTTTGAGGCCCCCAATCAACTCAAAGCATCAGCCGTGGACCGCGGATCGATGATCCGCATTCCCATCGGCAACCAGCGCAGTATGCGCATTGAAGTGCGCGCGGTGGCCCCCGACGCCAACCCGTACATGGTTATGTATTCCATCTTCAAGACGGGTCTGGAGGGTGGCACTGCGAAGATCACGAACCTGCGCCAGGCGGAACGCTACTTGCCCGACAACATCTACACCGCCATCGACGACTTCCGCAAAGCCGAGTGGACGACGAAGCTGCTGGGTGAAGACGTGAAGGCCCGTTATGCCGACTTGAAGCAGGCGTCAGCCGACCGTTGCCCACATCAGCTGGGAACCATCGTCAAGCCCTCGGAAGTGCAGTTTCACCACGAGGTGTACAACCAGTATCTGTGGAATCTGTTTTAGAAGCATCCCTTTGGGGCTTCAAAGGATCCAAAGCCGCCCCGGTCAAAACCGGGGCGTTCTTGTCTGCGCACATTTGAGATGAACTCGTCGGGATCGGCCGTTCGATCTTGCCGTAGAAACTTAGAACGTGCCCGCCAGAGATGGGCTCAGTGCGGCCCGCACGCGTTGCAGACGCTGCAGCAGGTCCAGATCACTCGATACATCGCTGCCCGAAACCCGTGGGCCGCTGCGGCGGAGCTCTTCACGCAACCGGATCAGCAAAAGGTGTTGCGCCAGTTCTGGGGCATCGGATCCGCTGACAATGTTCTCGCGCGCCAGACCAACCTCCACCGGAGAGTCACCCATCGACACGCGGAACAACGGCCGCCCAGCCGTGTCAAAGGTTGGTTGCGCGTGGGCTTCCAGCCCTGGCCACTTGTCCTCAGTAGAAGGAGACGCTTCGGCAACCCCGCGTGCCAGGGACTCTACGCGGGCAAGATATTCGCGACGCTGCTTCGCACTCATGGGTGGTTCCAGTTCGCGGTTCAGATCAAAGACCAGCGCGTGCTTTCCGGGATCAAAGCCGCTCGAACCCGTGAAGTACGCTGCCGCGACGCATCCCGCGATCGCCGGGTGCCATACCAGCAGAGGCGCCATGTACTTCTTGGCCTTGAACGCGGATTCCACCACGCCCTTCACCGGCTTGCTTCGCTTCACCGTCCCGGGCACCTGCGGGATCAGGAAGTGCGCCGACTGCAGTTCCGGATGATGCTGGCTATAACGCGCCAGGCATTTCGCGATCTGTTTCGGGGTCGTGACTCCAAGGTCGGCGATGATGTTCCGGTGCAACGCGCCCGGATAGTAGAAATTGACAATTTCCCGGATGAAGTCCGCGCAATTGGCCGACAGCAGCTTGTACTCGCCCCGGTTCGCGCGCGCGTTTAGAATCGCGATGAGTTCCTCGTCTTTTTCAGGGCTGGTCTCAATCTGGAAGCCATAAAGAGTGCGATCGTAGGCCGAGCCCACCAACTGCACCCACGGCCCTTCCGGAACTTCGCTGTCAGCCACATCGGGCAGGATCTCCGCCAGATGCTTGTGCCGGTATTGATTTCTCAGGAAGGCGACCAGCTTCGGGTCTGCAAATAGAGGCACTTGCTCAGCCGAGTCCACTGAATACAGGTAGGGGACCAGCGGAATGGCAAACCAATCGTAGCCTTCGACCCCATGGTACCGGCTGAGGACGACTCCCATTTCGCCCGCGTTACACCGGCGCACCTTCACCGGGGTGTCCGCGCAAACCCGATCCAGGTACACCGCAACGTGTCCCGTGCCGGCGAAAGTGCCGTCGTAGCTGTAGGGCTCTTCCAGCAGAAGGGTGGCGCCGGCATGCGCATGCACACCGCTCCCGACTAGAAGAATCGCCACTACCACCCAGAACGCGCGATGGCTCATAGAAGTCTAAACGCACCTATTCTGCAAAAGTTCCGTGGTCCGGGCAGCGACTGGGGGAATCCACGCAAGCCCATTAGATTGTTAGAGTTTGATTTGGTCTGTAGGGTTGGAACAAGGTAACGGAAGTTCGGCATTTTTGTCCTGTCCTACAGCCTGCCTTGACATGGGTCTTTTGGCACATAGCCGCCAAATGCTTGCATTGCAATCAGAAAACACCTCCTTCACCGACCCGCTGAAAATCTCCGATCAAATTGCGGCGTGCCGGGAGGATGCGGCGATTGGCTACGCGGGGGGATTTTCGCCTGCTCTTGCTGTCAGTTCTGCTACTTAACGCACCAACCACTCCGTCATTTCGTGCATGCGGTTCAGCAAGGCGCTGTAACTCATCACCATGCAGAAAGTAATTCCAATCAAGCTAAGAGCCAAGTACCAGCGGTGGGACAGTTCTTGCTTCTGCGTCTGCCGCTCCCAGGATACGAGTCGCTCGATCCGCGCGTTCAGGGCGGACCCCGTATTCGGTACCAGAGCCGTCGTCAACCCGGTTTGCAGCGGACTCCGAGAAAACCGTGAAATCTTGATCAAGGCTGATGCTAAATCCAAAGCTTCAGCGCTGCTCGAGACGGCAGCATCGTCGGCGGCCATTTCGATCGCTTCCGCCCAGTCCGCTTCCAGCTCTCCCATCCCAGGGAACGCGATAAATCGCAGCAACAACTTCTTCAGGTTATCGCGGCGGCGCACATGCGCCAGTTCGTGCCTGAGCGCAACTTTCAGTTCAGGCCGGGAAAGCATATCGGCAGCGGCGCCAGAGATCAGCACTCGTGGTTCACTGATGCCCGCCACCGCCATCGCAGGCGACATTGGCCGAATCCGAAGCACGGAAACTCCCATGTCTCCTGATGCTACGCTCGCTCCCCGCAACCAACCGTGGACTGCCTTCGCGGTTCTCCGCCAGGCAATGAGACCGTTCCCCAGCCCCACCGCCAACAGCAGCACGCCAATTCCGCCCAGAATGGCTGGAATTTCGCCGACCGGTTCGCTGCCCGTGCGCGGCTCGAGCAATACAAAAGAGGGCAGCGCGATCCCGGCCGCAACGAGCATCGCACTCAGTAGGGGCAACACCCGCAGATGGAGCAACAATTTTGCCGTCACACCGGGGGGTCTCGATTTCTTGTGCCCTGGCAGATAGCGCCAGCCCTGCGAGACCAGGGCAGAAACCACCGTATACGCGACTGCAAAAAACGAAAGGCAAACCAGCCAACCGCGCAGCGCAAACATCTACGGCCGCTCCTTGGCGCGCAACTCGCGGCGCTTCTTTTCTACCAGGTGTTGCAATTGGTCGAGAAGCTCACGGTCGTGGTCGCTGACCGCCTCAACCAGGTAAGAGAGAGGCAATGCCGTTGCCGAACTGGAGCTCAGGAGTTGACGGATGGCGTCTTCTGCCGCGGCGCGCTGTAACTCTTCGCGTGAAACTCTCGGAGCATAACGAAATGCCCGGCCCTCCGCCGCGCGAACCAGCACCTGCTTCTTGTAAAGACGGTCCAGGGTCGTCATCACCGTCGTGTATGCGATACCAAACTGGCCGCAGTCGATCAGCTCGCGCACGGTCGCGCTGCCGCGCTCCCACACTTCCTGCAGCAGTCGCTGTTCCAGCGGCCCGAGTTGTGCCAGCGAAGGGTTGGACGAGCGAAAAAAGTGGTTCACAGCGTCCTCAGCAAAATTGAAATTCTAGCCGAAAATAGGGCCGAACCCTCGCGCTTTTTGCCCGCACCTTTCGGGGCCAAGTGGGTTTGCGAATAGGTGTCCCGACTGGGAGCCCAGTTCCGGCGGGCCTTCGCACGGACTTCCAGGAACGCCGCGAATCTAGCAGACCCCCTGGTCTACTACCACCGCCGTTTAAGGCGCGGCAGGGGACATACGAAAAACCCTGCATATCGGAACGTCCTGCTTGGGTGGTTGCATTCTCCGCTCCCCACCGGCGACAATCGCATGCATGGAGAACCCGTCTCCTTCACGCGCAAGCGGCAGCCCCTTCCGACCCGGCACCATGGTGGTTGCCACCCTGGCCAATCCCCGCGAAAAATTCTGGGGAGCGATTCTTGCTCTCAGCGCCGAAGGCCTCAGCTTGCGTGGAATTGAACTGGCTTCTTTCGAGGACCTCGTCGCGCTCGTCAAAGACGGCGAACCGTTCTCTCTCGGTGTGGTCTTCTTTCCCATGCATCGGGTTGAGCGCATGGAACTCGACCTCGCGGACGGAAACATCCCTTCGCTATCGCAGCGCTTCACGGCCAAGACCGGCCTGGACCCGGCAACCCTCCTGCGCGCCGACTCGTCCGAACTCCGCGCCGCTTCGGAGCGCCGATGAAGCTGCGTCAGCTTCTGACTGCTCCGAACCAGCTCACGCTGCTGCGCATGCTCTTTCTGCCTTTCATCGTGATCAGCCTGGTCGATGGACATTACCTCACGGCTCTCACGCTGTTCGTGCTCGCCGGCATCAGCGACGGCCTCGATGGGTTGCTCGCCCGCCGTCTTCATCAGCAAACCTTGCTCGGCCAGTATCTCGACCCCATCGCCGACAAGCTGCTGATGAGCACCCTTTTCATGGTGCTTTCCATCCTGCACAGGATTCCCTGGAAGTACACCGTGATGGTTTTCGGGCGTGACATCGCGATTCTGATCACCAGCGCCGTGCTTTATACGATCGCCGGTCTGCGCAACTTCAGTCCGAGCATCTTTGGTAAAGCCAACACCTGCGCCCAGATCGCCGCGCTCTTCTTCGTGATGCTGTTCGAGGTCGAGCCCGCGCGCGTGGTATGGATCGCACGCACCGTTCTGCTGTGGGCCACCTTCGCCTTCACTGCGATCTCCTGGGTGCACTACGCCTTCCTGGTGCAAACCCGCCTGCGCACCGTTCATCCGCACGACGCCAGAAGTGGGCCGGGCAAACAGGTAGCGTAGCTGCGTGGGGCGGACACTCTTGTCCGCGCGGCCTCGATCACCCCTCGATCACCTTATGATGTGCTCTCCCGTTGTCATCCTGAGGGCAGTGAGGCGAAGCCGAACGAAGTCGAAGAACCCCATACCCACCGACAGTTCCGGCTGCTTCGAAGGCAATTCTCAAGCGGAGATCCTTGCAATTGCCAGAATGCTCCGGCGCAAGGGTTAGGGGTGCCGCATACTCTTTCCGATTGTCATTCCGACGCGTGAGCTGGGCGAGGCCGGAGGAACCTGTTTTTCCGCGCAGTCAGGGTTCCATCACGCGAAAAAATAGGAATTCTTTGTAAATTCCTCGTTAACCCTCTTGCATAAATTTCAAAGTCATGGCATCTTAGTGCATCTTTTCAAGAAAGGATGCCCATTGCTGCGAACCACAAAACATTTCGCACTTAGGCAATGCCGGCCGCTAGACGGCTTGGGTTGCATGTGGGCGTCGTTTCGTAACGTAAGTTACTAACTTCTCTCGCAAGCAATCCAAGGAATTCCAAAACTGCTGGGTGGCGCAGGCCGCGGTCTTTTCGACCATATCTCGATCCACCGCCGCCGTTCATTCCCCCCAGCCCTAACTTCACAGGGCCAGTGGTGATTGGCCGCGGATGTGCGTGCGGTTGAGGTAAGTCCTTCACTGTGCATGCGCTGCCGTGGTCGCCTGTTCCCTGGCCATAGAAACAGATGTCGGGCAGACACCATTTCCCTGTCTGCCCTAGAGATAAACATACGGTAGCGGAGAAATCTCTCGCGCCGAGGACGCGGAAATGTGCCTGATGGCAAGAGTCGCGTCCACTGAATCCGGAGGAACTCCGGTTAGAACGAAGAAGCATGTTCGACTTACTCAAAAGAATCCTGACCGGACAGAACCACTTCTCTTCGGGCGGACTGATGATGATGATCATTGGCGGCATCAGTGTCTAAGCCCTCGACCCGGCTCTGTTGCGTCCGGTTTCCGGCTGCATCTGGGCAAGGCAACCAAGGACCAGAAAGTCGAGCTGTCCGTAGGTTTTTCCCGCATGCATCGCGGGTTGAGGCGCAGCGATTCGTCGAAGACAACATGCAAGCCGAGACCATGGCCGAGTTCCAGGGGTTGCTACTAGGGCGGGAAAGCAGGATCAACAACTCCGGCCAGAGCTCACTCGAGCTTGAGGCCGATGTCTGTGAGGTCTTGCTGTCCTAGCGCGCTGCTCTTGAAGAAGAGGTCGGCGCGACTCAAATTTGAAAGGAGGTCGACATGCCGGCTCTGTTCCTGGTCTTGATCGTGCGACTGATCGCCGCGATCACAAGTGCAGTGCGTGCACAAAAGGCAAACCAGCCGCGGCCGCTGTGCACCGACTGCGCTCACGCGCACGTGCAGTATGCCACGAACGGGCGGCGTGCGATCGCCTGCACGTTTGCCGGCGCGGTTCGTCCCGTTCAGATCGATGTCATGTACTGCACCGACTATCGCGACCGTAACGCTACTCCGCGGTTCGTCCAGATCGGGTTTCGGCGCCCGATCGTGGCGCTTGAACCGGCCGCGGAAGTTGCACGTGCCGATCACTGAAACCCAGCCAGTTTCGGAAGGGCCTGTTCGCACGCCGCGGCTGCTCTCTGGCGTGTGGTCCTTCCGAGCGCGGCCGGTCCATTCGATTGGGAGGGGCCGGCGAGGCTGGTGGCGCAAGGCGAATGAAGCTGGCCTCGGCTGGCAGCAAGGAGCGAACCATGACGCAACGCAACTTGAATCATCCCACTCGTGAAGCGTGCAGGCACGCCAGCGCGCTGATTAGCCGCGTCTCGTCCGAGCTGGAACTGCGCTGCCTGGTGCTGGACTGCCGGGACTGGCAGATCCGGCTTTACGAGGACGGTGCCGAGCTTGCGGGCCGCATCGCGGAATTGGTTCCGACGGTCGACGCGGAGCGGGTGGCTGCGCTCGCTGTCGAGGCGCGGGAGCAGATGAAGCTGCGGGATGTGGCGCTGCTTCTGGTCCGTGAGATGGCGCGGCACAAGACGCATCGCCGGCTGGTGGCCAAGACGTTGGGGCAGGTCATTCACAGTGCCGACGACCTCGGTGAGTTCCTTGCGATCTACTGGAAGGACGGACGGGTGCCGCTCTCAGCCCAGGTGAAGAAGGGATTGGCGGCTGCGTTTCCGAAGTTCGACGAGCACCAGCTTGCGCAGTGCGACCGCGGCGGAGCGATCCAGCTTCGCGACGTCCTGTTCCTCTGCCACGCGAAGCCGCTTGACGATGCGCAAGCCGGGGTTTGGAGGAAGCTGATCTGGGGACGATTGACTCGCGGCTCGCTCGAGAGCCGAGATTCCAAGGCCCGGCCCGAAGCTCTGAAGGAACCGAAAAACGTGGGTGCCCCATCCTAGCGCGTCCTTTGCGCTAGGGTGGATTCCACGAATGCTTTGATCTTGCTATTCCGACGTAGGAGAGTACACAGGAACGCCTAGCGCAGTGCAGGCGGGAATCTGGCTGTTGGATTGTTTCGCATCAAGGACACAGGCAACCCAAATCATGAATCCAAGCGAACATATACCGCTCTATCGCGATGGCCGTCACTACGACGCGCTGAACAGCTTTTTGGTCGCCGACATTCCTTTTTATGTGGACGAGGCGCGGAGGGTCGGAGGTCCGGTGCTCGAACTGGCTTGCGGGACCGGCAGGCTGACGAATCCGATCGCGCAAGCCGGGGTGGAGATTGTCGGGCTCGACATCTCCCCGTCGATGCTGTCCCATGCGCGCGCGAAGGCGAGAGCGGCGGGCGTCAAAATCGAATTTGTCGAGGGCGATTGCCGTTCGTTTGAGCTAGGTCGGAAGTTTGCGCTCATCTTCATGGCGTTCAACTCCATGCAGCACATGCACGACCACGCGTCCCTGGCGGCGCTGTTCGCGAGCGTGCGCAAGCATCTGGGCGAAGGTGGACGCTTCATCGTCGACGTGTTCAATCCGCGGATGGGATTTCTGGCGCGCATGCCGGAGGAGCGTTGGCCTGAGCGCGAGTACGAGGACCCCGATGGCAACGGGACCATCGTGCTCGAACACTCCATGCGCTACGACGACGCGGTCCAGGTGAGCCACATTACGTGGTACTTCAGCCGACGTACTGCCAATGGCTTCGAGCCGGATTTCCGCGAGGAGAAGTTGGACCTGCGCTGCTTCTTCCCGCAGGAATTGGACCTGCTGGTTCGTTCGCAAGGCTTCGAGATCGTGGAGAAGCTTGGCGGCTTCGATCGGAAGCCCTTCGAGAGCGGAAAGCCGAAGCAGGTGATGATATGCCGGCAAAAACAGATTCTTCGCTACGCTCGGAATGACAAGGGGGAAGAGCACGTGAGAGCTACGCGAGAAGAGAAGGATTATGACTGACCACACTTACAGCATAATTAAGCCCGACAGGGGCGTACCGATCAAAGCCTGGACCAAGGGTGTCCCTTTGGAGGACGCCGCGCGCCAGCAGTTGCTGAACGTGGCGCAGTTGCCGTTCATCTACAAGTGGGTGGCGGCCATGCCCGACGTGCACTGGGGGATTGGCGCAACCGTGGGTAGCGTGATTCCTACTCGGGGAGCGATCATCCCGGCAGCGGTCGGTGTCGATATCGGCTGCGGCATGATGGCCGTGCAGACGTCGCTGAACGCCCGCAATCTGCCTGACAACCTGCACGGCATTCGCGAAGCCATTGAGGGGACGGTGCCGGTCGGCCGTACCGACAACGGCGGCAAGAACGATCGCGGAGCGTGGAAGGATGTGCCCGCGCATCACCTTGACGTGTGGGAGAAGCTGAACGCTACCTACGACAAGATCGTTGCGAAGTATCCGAAGCTGGCGCATCCGCAGAAGGTGAATCATCTCGGAACGCTCGGAACGGGCAATCACTTCATTGAAGTGTGCCTGGACGAGAGCGAGACGGTATGGTTCCTGCTGCACTCGGGTTCGCGCGGTGTGGGAAATCGGTTCGGCACATTTTTCATCGACCTGGCCAAGAACGATATGCGCCAGTGGATGATCAACCTGCCGGATCAGGATCTCGCGTACCTGCCACAGGGCACCGAGCACTTCGATGACTACGTGCGCGCTGTGCACTGGGCGCAAGACTATGCGCTTGCGAACCGTGAACTCATGATGCGCAACATGATTGCGGCTGTGCGCGCGTCGGGGCTGCTGCCGGAGTTTCTGGCTGGGATGGACGTCGCTGACGCGACGTCTGGTCGACAAGAGTGTCCGCCCCACACAGTTGTGAGTTGTCACCACAACTACGTGACCTGGGAACATCACTATGGCGAGAACGTGCTGGTGACCCGTAAGGGGGCAGTGCGGGCCCGCGCGGGTGACATGGGAATCATCCCGGGCAGCATGGGAGCACGGTCGTACATCGTGCGTGGCAAGGGGAATCCGGAAAGCTTCATGAGCTGCAGTCATGGAGCCGGACGGGCCATGTCGCGTACCGAGGCCAAGCGCCGCTTCACGATCGACGATCACATGAAAGCCACGGCCGGCGTCGAGTGCCGCAAGGATGCCGATGTGATCGACGAGACGCCCATGGCGTACAAGTCGATCGACGCGGTCATGGAAGCGCAGAAGGACCTGGTAGATGTGGTCCACACGCTGCGCCAGGTGGTCTGCGTGAAGGGGTAGCCGTAACATGGTGCCGGAGCTTGCGCTCCGGCACTTTCTTGTCATGCCGCCTGCGGGGCTTAGCCGACAAGAGTGTCCCGTCAGTGCTTCCCGTCCTCGGCCTATAAACGCCAAAGACAATTCCCTCCCCAATCGGTAAGCTGGCCAATCACCTGGAGGCAACCATTCGCGTCTTAGGCATCGACGTCGGCTACCGGCGGTAGCAGAGCTCTGGTTCTCGATCACGAGGGGCGCCCGCTGGCATCCGCAACCGAAGAACACCAGCCGTTTGCCTCTCCACACCTTGGCTGTGCAGAACAGCATCCCGAGGACTGGTGGCGAGCCGCGACTCTCGCAGTGCGAAAAGCTCTGGCGTCAGCGGCCCTTCGCGGCCTCTATCTCATGGGAGAACGCACTCCCCATCTCGATGCGAACCCCCACTGATCTCGATACCATCGCAGCGATAGCCCCGCGGCCTGCGTGACGCCCATGACATGCCAGCGCCCCGGAATCGCATGACAAAACGTGTGCAGCCGGCCTGCAGGATCGAGCGCCGGTTGATCAGTCGAACACAACACCCGAAGTAATCCGCGCCATCATAGAAGGAGTTGCTTTCAGCCTGCGCGACACGCTCACGATCTTCGATGAAATCCACGTGCCGGTTGATGGCAGCCCGGCTGGGTGGCGGCGGGGCGAGGTCCGCGTTGTGGCGTGAGATTCAGGCGATGGTTTACGGACGGTCGGCGGAAATTGTACAGGCGGAACGGGGCGCGGCCCTGGGAGCCGCGATTCTGGCAGGAGTCGGCGGGGGTGTGTGGCCCACAGTCGACACCGCCTGCGGAGACGTGGTGCGCATTGCACAGCAAGTGACGCCGAAACCGGAAGACGTCAGCGCGATGAACGACCGCTACGGCGTATACACGCGCGTGTATCCCGCCCTCAAGACGATTTTCGATTCTTAGACACCAAATGAAAACAGGGGCCGTGGTTGCGGCCCCTCCTTTCACGTGCACGTTGCGCGGAAACTTACTTCACGTGGATGGTTTTGCCGTCCGGATCGAGCGTACCCTTGATGCGGACTTGCTTGCCTTCGTATTTCTTCAGCTCTTCCTGGCGGTCGACGTCATAGGTCTTACCGCTGGCGTCCTGCAGAACGTACTTGTCGCCTGATTTTGCGACCGTGCCGCTGAAAGTCTGGCTGCTGTCGCTCGAGGAGGCCTGGTCCGAACCAGACTGGCCGGCGGGCGGCTGACCGGGTTGACTCTGTCCGGGCTGAGCCTGGCCGGGCTGGGCTTGGCTCGCAGACTGTTGGGATTGCGAAGGCGAGTGGGGATCTTGGTCCTGTGCGAAGAGCGGGACGGCACTCAGCGCAAACGCGAGCGCGCCCAGCGTCAACAAATATCGGGTCGGTTTGTTCATAACACATCCTCCAGGAATTTGGTGAGGCACCTCCTGGCTCTAGCACGCGCGAGGCCATCGCGACTCGACCACAGTCTTCAGCGTGCCACGTGAAACGAGGTAGCACTTGTGGGTTTGTGCTGAGCGCGTTACGACGAGTAGCCTTTCTTTATGTCTGAAGGCGGAGGACAGGTCTCAGGGCAAACGGCGTCGATCCTACGGTTCCCGCTGTAGAAGGGCGGCGTGTGGATGCTGACTGAGGTTGAGAAATATTTGCACGCTAACGGGCTCGGAGCCGTCAGTTCGGATTCGTCAGGAAAGCCTGTGGCGCGAGGCGCATTCCCCAGGCCAGCAGCGGAGTAATCTGCCCCGTGCTCAAGTCGACGACTAGGCTGGAAGTCATGCAACTCCAAGAGAGGAAACATATGCGGGCAAAGCAATGGATGTCAGTACTGCTGCTGTCGGCCATTGCGTTGACGGGCGTAGCGCGCGCTGACGGACAGGGTCGCGGCCACGGGCACGGCCGTGATGATGACGACGATCAGGGTCGCCACCACTACTACAGCGGTCACGATCGCGACTCCATGCATGACTGGTATCGCGACCACGATCGGGACGATCGTCTGCCTCCCGGGCTGGAGAAGCGGGACCAACTTCCGCCGGGATTGGAAAGGCTGTTGCGCGTGCGCGGACTCTGCTGCCCGGGCTGAGGAAGAAGATGCGGCCGTGCCCGGAGGAGATCGAGCACCGTTTGCCGCCTCCGCCGCGCGGATGCGAGCAAGTGGTGATTGGCGGACACGTAGTGCTGATGAATCGCAGCACGTACATGGTGATGGACATCATTCACTTCGAGATGTGAGCCTCGCCGGTGCCTCGGACGAGGGCAAGACGCCCCGGCGACAAGCTCAGGACAAGCTCTCGCGATAGCTGGCCCTTCGGCTTCGCTCAGGGCGGGCGGCCGGCGCTACCTTCTTACCTCGCGATGCGTCCCCGGAGTACGGTCACGGACGCGGCCGGCAGCTCGTAGAGCGTATCTTTCGCTCCTGACAATTTGGAAGAAACGGGCGGCCCGTCGGGATCGGCGTGGCCGTCTTTTTCTGTCTGAACCGACGAGTCGTAGTTGCGTTCGGCGTGGGCAAAGAAGACGGTCACCGCGGGATGCCAGACATATTGCGCGCGGCCAAAGGTCATCGCGCGCACCTCGCCATCGAAGTAGGATTCCGCCTTCGCCGCGTCATCGCGGAAGCGAATGCGCACCTTGTGGGCGACGTTCTGGTCGCGATTGACCACGAGCAGGGAGGTTTCTCCGTCGGGACGCTTGAGCGCATACGCGGTGACGAGCGCATGGCCCGCGCCGTCGTCGAGGTCGGCCTTCGCGGCGAAGACCTGGTGTGCCGAGTTCCCGGGCTGTACCCACTCGGTATTGATCATTTGTGCGACGAAGAATTGCGCCAGCGGTTGCTGCAGTTGGTAGTTGTTGTCGACGCTGAACATCCCGAAATTTCCAGGTGACTCGTTGCAGCCGTGCTCCATGGGGATCGGCAGGTAGTGGAAGAAGTAGAGCCCCTTTCCTCCCGCCGCGAGAAACGATCCGACGTAATCAGCCAGCCAGAGGCCCGAGAAGATGTCCATATAAGTTTCGCTCGAGCCGGAGGAGACGTTGCCCTCGGTGATGAGCAGCGGGGTCGCGCTTCCAACGCCGTCCTGGTGCCAGTTCCGCATGATGCCGGAGAGCAGTTCGGGCTCGTCGTAGAGACTGGCCCAGGTGAGCTTGCAGGGCTCCAGCGGATAGTGCTCGAAGGAAAAGAAAGCGAGGTCGGAGAGGTGGTGGTGCGCATCGAGATAACCCAGGAAGCGCCGCACCCAAGAACTTTGGCCGCTGGCGTCGGGCCAGACCTCGATGTCCTTGTTCACACCCTGGAATGAAGGGCCCCCTAGTTTCAGTGCCGGATCAAACCGATGGAGCGCATCGGCGAACTGCACGTAAAGAGCGGCGTAATCTTCCGGAAGCATGTACTGGCCGTCGGCTTCTTCCCCCATCTCGATGAACGAGATGGGGTAGTTGCGCTTCTTCAGGTAGGAGATTTCCGCGACCGCTTCTTCGGGTGTGCCGTAGATGAGAGCGATCGGTACCATGGCGGGAAGTCCACGAGTAATGCCACTGCTGTAGAAGAGGTCAAATCCGAGCTGCGCTTGCCGGGTCGTGAGCAGATCGGCAGGAGTGTGCCAGGGATCGACGGAGGAGCAGTAGGTCGTGGTCTGTTCCTGATCGGCTACGTGCCGGATGAGATCGTGCAGAAAACCGTCGGCCGTGGTGGTGCCGAGGTAAAGTTCGCGGATCGCGTAGCCGACGCAATCTCTCGGGTCGGAACTGTGGGTGCTCGAGTCGCAGGTGTTTGAGGATTCCGTCATCCAAATGCGGAGGTATCGGACGGGCATCGGCTCAGGAGACAGGCGGACGGTTTCGACTCCTCCCTTGCCCGCGGAGACTTCGCCCTGCGGAAACGCCTGCCAGACGCCCTTGGTGGCAGACTTGATGGGGTCGTCGCCAGTCCAGTATTGAATGACGTATCGCGTCGCGAACGGCGCAGCCCATGAGATGCGGATGGTATCGAGTTTCTGCGGCGTGGATAAATCGAGGATGACCCATTGCGGATGGGCCGAGTCCGGCTCACCGGTGAAATGTTGGGAGAGATAAGGATTGCTTTTCCAGAAGGAATGCTCGTCACCGTCGGTCAGTCGGGAGTAACCTGCGTTTCCCGTGCCGTCGTTGCGGGTGAATCCACGGCGGGGGAGGGAGTATCCATAGGAGTAGTGAATCGGCTTGGCGAGGGTGGTTGACCCGGTGAAGTACCCCTGGTTCTTGGGATCGCTCCAGGTGCCCTCGGGATTCCAGTGCCAGGCCTCGACCAGCAGCTCCGTGTTCTGGCGGTAGCTGACCGTCTGCCATCCGGTGGAAAGCGTTTTGCCCAGGGCCGGTTGCGTGAGCTGAGGATCGATCGCCTTGGTTGCGATGCGGTCAATGCCGGCGCCCAGGGTTTCAGTCGGGACGAACTGATTCACGGCATGACCGGGGGCGAGGTCGACGTCGATCGTCTGCGCGACGCCGGGTAGAGTGAGGGCGACAAGCACTGCGGCTAACCAAGGTCGAGACAAAGGGGTTTGCTCCGTTTCTTTCCTTGTAGTTACCGGATGTCCGAGGTGAAGCGGGAAGGCGGATTA
>Ga0306923_10000525_pt1 | contig 30492 bp, 24 predicted proteins | sample sta12Can44000108_FD_203841 | JGI IMG/M metagenome (GOLD analysis project Ga0306923, IMG submission 203841) | Lab enrichment of tropical soil microbial communities from Luquillo Experimental Forest, Puerto Rico - statanox.12C.anox.44.000.108 (v2)... | ecosystem: Environmental > Terrestrial >... | reverse complement strand
ATCTCGCGGCGGACTGCCACCAGCGGGTCATCCGGGGCCAGGTGCACGTCGGCCCAGGTCAGCACCTGGCCGGCGGTTACCGGGCGGGCCAGCGGGACGCCGTCGGTAAGGCCGATGGGCAACCAGCCCTGTTGCAGGGAATCCCGTGCCGGGGCCAGCTTGCCCCACACGGTGGAACCGCCGGCGCCGTCCAGTTCGGCGCCCGCCTTCAGGTCGGTCTTGGCCACCGCCACCACGTCGGCCTTGAACGACCGTGGGCTGCCGGTGGCGCTGCCGTAGAGCCCCACCGAGGCCACCGACACGCCCAGTTCCATGCCGACGAAATGGTGCGGTCGCCAGCGGGCGGCGTAGTCGCCGCCGTCATCGGTGGCGATGCCGTATTCGGCGAAGTTCAGCGACGCGTATTCCGCCGGGGCGCGGAAGGTGACGAAGACGCCCCAGCGCAGGTCGCCGGCCACGGTGCGGCCGTCGCGCTCAAGCGAACTGACCGCCTCCACCTGGCCCATATTGTCCATATAACCGCCGTCCCAACTGGGCTTGAGGATGCGGGCCAGGTCGTGGGCGCCGCAGGGCGGGATGGACAGGCCGGCGGCGGGGGCGCTCAGGCCGGTGGCGTTGGCCACCGAGGCCAATTCCTGCGCCGCGCGGGTGCCGTCGATGAAGGCGGTGAAGGTGCGCGGGCTCATGTCCAGGGCCCTGGCCCGGTCGGGCGTGATGCCCCAGTGGCGCCACACCGTGTCGGGCGTGGTGTTCTGGTAGCCCGGCCGCCACCTGGCCCCGCGCCCGGCGGTGGCCACCTCGAAGCCGCAGGTGCGGGCCCAGTCCACCAGTTCGCAGATCAATGCCGGCTGGTCGCCGTAGCCCAGCGAGTAGACCAAGCCCTTGGCGCGGGCCTTTTCGGCCAGAAGCGGTCCGGCCAGGGCATCGGCGGCCAGGTTCACCATGATCAGGTTGATGCCGGAATCGATGGCGGCGAGCCCGTGGATGACGCCGTTGCGGGCCTTGCTGGTGGCCTCGATGACCACGTCGAGGCCCGGGCGCTCGAACAGCGCCATCGGGTCCGAGGCCACCCAGGTGCCCCCGGTCTCCAGCGCATCGGCCAGCGAACGCGCCACCGCCTTGGCCGGCGGCCACTTGGCCAGCGCCAGCGCCGTGGGACCGCGTTCGGGATCGGTGTCGGCCACCGCCACCACGTGCATCCCGGGGGTATGGCGGGCCTGGGCCAAGAACTGACACCCCACCTTGCCGCCGCCTATCAGTCCTATCCGCACCGGCTTTCCGGCCGCCGCGCGTTCGGCAAGGAGCACACTGAGATTCATCGAGGTTCCCCTGCTAGACCCTGGCCTTCAGCCTATCGCCAACGGGCCTGTGAGGAAAGTGCGCGCGCTGGGAAGGGCGGGTTGTTTCGGCCCGTGGGCGGACCAACATCAGGACCCAGGGGCGACCGCGAGCTGGGTTTCGTCTTCCGAGCCACGCCAAGCAAACCGCGCATCTCCACAAGAGATGCGGGGCTGGGCGCGGGCCGAAGTGGTGTTTTGCAACCTGGTTCCAGCCGGCCTTGGACGCCCAGGAAAGATGACGAATTGGCATAGGGCAGCAATGCGAAAGCGAACCGTCGAACCGGTCTGGCCGTTACTCCACATGGACCGCCTCGGTCTCCCAAAAGGGGGTATCTGCCGGGGTGGCGTGTGCGGCCATGCTTCCAGTCAGGCGATTTCATTGCCGGCGCCCCGATGAATTGGGCGCGTGCAGTGAACATCTGAATGAAAGGGGCGGTTTCTTGATGCGGAAGCGGGAGGCCCACCCGCACGCTGCCCTCTCGAAGGAGTGAGCGATGTACGCCGACGATATCTTCACCCGCTACGCCCGCACCTACGAGGGTCGCAAGGACGTCGAGATGACCCTCCTTGAATATCTCGAGGGGTGCCGGGACGACCCGATGATGTTCGCCTCCGCCGCCGAGCGCATGATCGCCGCCATCGGCGAGCCCGAGATCATCGACACGGCCAAGGATGCCCGCCTGTCCCGGGTGTTCATGAACCGCACCATCAAGGTCTATCCGGCCTTCGCCGATTTCTTCGGCATGGAAGAGACCATCGAGCGCATCGTCGGCTATTTCCGCCACGCGGCCCAAGGGTTGGAGGAGCGCAAGCAGATCCTTTACCTGCTGGGTCCGGTGGGCGGCGGCAAATCGTCGTTGGCCGAGCGCCTGAAGGCGCTGATCGAGCGTCACCCCATCTACGTGCTGAAAGCGGGCAAGGAGCTGTCGCCCCTGTTCGAAAGCCCGCTGGGCCTGTTCGATCCCGACAATCTGGGCGAGGTGCTGGAGGACAAGTACGGCATCCCGCGCCGGCGCCTGCCCAGCCTGATGAGCCCGTGGGCGGTGAAGCGGCTGGAAGAGTTCGGCGGCGACATCTCGCGCTTCCGCGTGGTCAAGGTGTTCCCGTCGCGGCTGAAGCAGATCGGTGTCGCCAAGTGCGAGCCGGGCGACGAGAACAACCAGGACATCTCGACCCTGGTGGGCAAGGTGGACATCCGCAAGTTGGAGATGTTCAGCCAGGCCGACCCCGATGCCTATTCCTTCTCGGGCGGGCTGAACCGCTGCTCACAGGGCCTTCTCGAATTCGTCGAGATGTTCAAGGCGCCCATCAAGATGCTGCATCCGCTGCTGACCGCGACGCAGGAGGGCAACTACGCCGGCTCCGAGAACATCGGTGCCATGCCGTTCCAGGGCATCGTGCTGGCCCATTCCAACGAGGCCGAGTGGCAGACGTTCAAGAACAACAAGAACAACGAGGCCTTCATCGACCGCATCTGCGTCATCAAGGTGCCTTACTGCCTGCGTGTCGCCGAGGAGCAGAAGATCTACGAGAAGCTGATCCGCAATTCCGAACTGGCCGAGGCGCCGTGCGCACCCTCGACCATGGAGATGCTGGCCCGCTTCACCGTGCTGAGCCGCCTGAAGGAACACGAGAACTCGAACCTGTTCTCGAAGATGCGGGTCTATGACGGCGAGAACGTCAAGGAGACCGACCCCAAAGCCAAGCCCATGCAGGAATACAAAGATTCCGCCGGCGTGGACGAGGGCATGGACGGCATCTCGACCCGCTTCGCCTTCAAGGTGCTGTCGTCCACCTTCAACTACGACACCACCGAGGTGGCGGCCGACCCGGTGCACCTGATGTACGTGCTGGAACAAAGCATCCGTCGCGAGCAGTTCCCCGAGGACATCGAGAAGAAGTACCTGGAGTTCATCAAGGGCGAGTTGGGCCCGCGTTATGCCGAGTTCATCGGCAACGAGATCCAGAAGGCCTATCTGGAGAGCTATCACGATTACGGCCAGAACCTGTTCGACCGCTACGTGGACTATGCCGACGCCTGGATCGAGGACCAGGACTTCAAGGACCCCGATACCGGCCAGTTGCTGAACCGCGAGCTGCTGAACCAGGAACTGTCCAAGATTGAGAAGCCCGCCGGTATCGCCAACCCCAAGGACTTCCGCAACGAGGTGGTGAAGTTCGCGTTGCGCTCGCGGGCATCGAACAAGGGCAAAAACCCGTCCTGGACCTCGTACGAGAAGATTCGCGAGGTGATCGAGAAGCGCATGTTCAGCCAGGTCGAGGATCTGCTGCCGGTCATCAGCTTCGGTTCCAAGAAGGAGGCCGAGACCGAGAAGAAGCATCACGAATTCGTCGATCGCATGATGAGCCGCGGCTACACCGAGCGCCAAGTGCGCCGTCTGGTGGAATGGTACATGCGGGTCAAGCAGGCGGGGTGATCTGAGATAACCCTCTACCCACTGAGTGGGAGAGGGAGGGGCCCATCGAAGATGGGAGGGTGAGGGGGCCAAGGAGCATTAAGTCCCCGGCTCCCTCACCCGGCCCTGCGGGCCACCCTCTCCCGCAGGGCGGGAGAGGGAAGAAAAGGAGACGGTATGAACATCATCGACCGGCGCCTCAATCCCAAGGGCAAAAGCCTGGCTAACCGCCAGCGCTTTTTGCGGCGCGCGCGCCAGCAGATCCTGAAGGCGGTGCGTGAGGCGTCGGGCGAGCGTTCGATCACCGATATCGCCAACGGCGAGCGCATCTCCATCCCCATGGACGGCCTGCGCGAACCCTCGTTCCGCCACGCCTCGCATGGCGGCGTGCGCGACTACGTGGTGCCGGGCAACAAGGAATACGTGGAAGGCGACCTGATCCCCAAGCCGCCCATGGGCGGCGGGGAAGGCGGCTCGGAGGGGGCGCCCGACGGCGGCGGCGAGGACGATTTCCGCTTCATCCTGTCCAAGGACGAGTTCCTGGACATCTTCCTCGACGACCTGGAACTGCCCGATCTGGTGAAGAAGAAGATCCGCCAGTCGGAAAGCTACACGTTGACCCGCGCCGGCTTCTCGGTCACCGGCTCGCCGTCCAACCTGAACCTCGTGCGCACCATGCGCAATTCGCTGTCGCGCCGGATCGCCCTGAAACGGCCGAAGCCGATCGACATCCAGGAGGTCGAGGACGAAATCCGCGCGCTGGAGGAATCGGGCGACGACCCGCAGCGCCTGTCCGAATTGCGCCTGCGCTTGGAGCAATTGCTGTCCCGCTCCAAGCGGGTGCCGTTCATCGATCCGCTGGACGTCCGCTACAACCGCTTCGAACACGTGCCCAAGCCGGTGACCCAGGCGGTGATGTTCTGCCTGATGGACGTGTCGGGCTCCATGACAGAGCACATGAAGGACCTGGCCAAGCGGTTCTTCATGCTGCTCTACCTGTTCCTGACCCGGCGCTACAACCACGTGGACATCGTCTTCATCCGCCACACCCACGAGGCCAAGGAGGTGGACGAGGAGACGTTCTTCTATTCCACCGAGACCGGCGGCACAGTGGTGTCGACCGCGCTGACCGAGATGAAGCGGGTCATCGACGAGCGCTATCCGCCCGGCGACTGGAACATCTACGCGGCGCAGGCGTCGGACGGCGACAACACCTCGTCCGACAACGCCCACGCGGCCGACCTGCTGGAGAATTCCATCCTGCCGCAGACCCAGTACTTCGCCTATATCGAGGTGGGTGCCGAGTACAAGGACTGGCTCGGGCGCGAGACCGATCTGTGGCGCACCTACAAAGGCGTGCTCAAGCCGGGCGGCAATCTCGCCATGCGCAAGGTGCGGGTGCGCAGCCAGATATTCCCCGTCTTCCGCGACCTGTTCTCGAAGGAGCGTGCCCATGGCTCTCCGTGAGGCCACGCCGGCCGACCAGGCTCTGCTGTTCGAAGGCGCCGACTGGGACTTCGACAAGGTGCGGCGCGCCTTCGATGTGATCGAGACGATTGCCAAGGGCGAGTTCGGCCTGGACACCTATCCCAACCAGGTGGAGGTCATCACCGCCGAGCAGATGCTGGACGCCTATTCGTCCATCGGTCTGCCGCTGATGTACAAGCATTGGTCCTTCGGCAAGCGTTTCGCCCAGGACGAGGTCCTGTACCGCAAGGGCATGCGCGGCCTCGCCTACGAGATCGTCATCAACTCCAGCCCCTGCATCAGCTACATCATGGAGGAGAACTCCATGGCCATGCAGACGCTGGTGATCGCCCACGCCGCCTTTGGCCACAACCACTTCTTCAAGAACAATTCGCTGTTCAAGCAGTGGACGGATGCCCACGGCATCCTGGATTACATGGAATTCGCCAAGGCTTTCATCACCCGCTGCGAGGAGCGTCACGGCCACCATGTGGTGGAGCGGGTGCTGGATGCGGCGCATGCGCTGATGAACCACGGCGTGCACCGCTATCCCCGCAAGCGTGGCTACGACCTGCGCCAGGAGCAGGAGCGCGAGAAGGAACGCCAGGCCTATTTCGAGCAGACCTACAACGATTTGTGGCGCACGGTGCCCAAATCGCCCGCGACCTATCAGGGCAGCCGCGAGTTGGCCGAGCGCAAGAAGCGCCTGCGCCTGCCGGAGGAGAACATCCTCTATTTCCTGGAAAAGACCGCGCCCAAGCTGCAGCCGTGGCAGCGCGAGATCCTGCGCATCGTGCGCAACATCTCGCAGTACTTCTATCCGCAGAAGCAGACCAAGGTGATGAACGAGGGCTGCGCCACCATGGTGCACTACCACATCATCCACCAACTGCATGAAAGGAAGCTGATCACCGACGGCGCCTTCATGGAAATCCTGCATTCCCACACCAACGTGGTGTTCCAGCCGGATTTCGACGACCCGCGCTACGGCGGTCTCAACCCCTACGCCCTGGGCTTCGGCATGATGCAGGACATCAAGCGCATCTGCGAGCAGCCCACCGGCGAGGACCGCGAATGGTTCCCGGAATTTGCCGGCAACAACGACCCGTGGGGCACGCTGCGCGCCGCCTGGGCCGACTTCCGCGACGAAAGCTTCATCCAGCAGTTCCTGTCGCCGGCGCTGATCCGCAAGATGCGTCTGTTCAAGGTGCATAACGACGACGACGCCCCCGACATGGAGGTCACCGCCATCCATAACGAGCGCGGCTATCGCGCCGTGCGCAAGGCGCTGGCACGCTCCTACGATATCAGCCATCACGAATGCGACATCCAGATCGTCGACGTGGACCTGGCCGGTGACCGCCGGCTGGTGCTGCAGCACCGCGTGACCAACGGCATCCTGCTGGACGAGGACGAGGCCATCCTGGTGCTGCGCCACATCGCCAACCTGTGGGGCTACGAGGTGCGCTTGATCGAAGTGGACGCCGAGACCGAGATGACGCTGCGCGAATACGACGACGTGGCGCCGACCATCAATCTGGCCTAGGGATTGGCGCCTTTTCCGCCTCCAAAACCGTCATGCCCGGACATGTTCCGGGCATCCACGCGGGGCCATCCGGTATCGCGCCAGACGGCACCGCGTGGATGGCCGGGGCACGCCCGGCCATGACGAGCCCGTTGGCTGGGAGTACTCCCCGTTAATTCGCGTTGAACAAAAAATCTTCTGCCGCCCGTCACGCGGGTGGGGCGCCAGGCGTCATGGGAGTATCCAACCCTGAAAAGGATGCCTCCCATGTCCTCATCATCCCGTTTCGATCCCTCGCAGGATGCCGCCAAGGCCTATCAGGCGCTGTACGGCGTCACCAACATCCTGGGCGAGGGCTCGCTGCCTCATTCGCTGAAGCACCTCGTCGATTTGCGGGTGTCGCAGCTCAACGGGTGCTCCTATTGCATCGGTCTGCATACCGACTGGGGCAAGCGTGACGGCGAGACCGCCGAGCGGCTGGGGGCGGTCGCCGAGTGGCGCCACTCGCCGCTGTTCACCGCCGCCGAGCGGGCCGCGTTCGAATGGGCCGAGGCGCTGACCGAACGGCGCGCGGATGCCATCGACGGGCTGCATGCCCGCCTGGGCGAGCATTTCGACCGCGCCGGCGTGGCCGAGCTGACCATGATGGTGGCGGTGACCAATGCCTGGAACCGGGTCGGCATCGCCTTCCACCGCGAGCCGGCGCACGCGGCGGCTTGACTCTTCCGTCCGGTGGGGCTTCCCAATCGCCCCACCGGATTGCACAGTGGACCGTGCCATGACCGCCGCAATCGCCAACGACAATCATCTCGCCCCGTTCACCGCCTCCCGCGCCCGGCTCAGGGCGCTGGCCTACCGCCTGCTCGGCTCGCTGAGCGAGGCCGACGACGTGGTCCAGGACGCCTGGCTGCGGTGGAGCGCCATCGACGCCCTGTCGGTGCGCCTGCCCGAGGCTTTCCTCACCACCCTGGTCACCCGCCTGGCGCTCGACCGCATGCGGGCGGCGCGGCGCATGCGCGAGGCCTACACCGGCCAATGGCTGCCCGAGCCGGCGGTGCTGGCCGCCGAGGAGTTGCACGATGCCGGCGAGGTGTCGCTGGCCTTTCTGCATCTGCTGGAGCGCCTGACCCCGGAACAGCGGGCCGTCTACGTGCTGCGCGAGGCCATGGATCTGGATTATGCCGAGATCGCCCAGGTGGTGGGCAAGACCATCGCCGGCTGCCGCCAGATGATGCGCCGCGCCCGCGAGGCGGTGGCTGGCCCGGCGCGCTTCGCCACCACGGCTGCCGACCTTGCCGCCATGACCGATTCCTTCGCCCGCGCCAGCCTGGCCCGCGATTATTCCGCCATTGTCGCCCTGCTGGCCGAGGATGCGGTGCTGATCTCGGACGGCGGCGGCCGCGCGCGCAGTGCCCTCAACCCGATCTACGGCGCCGACCGCATCGCCCGCTTCATCATCGGCATCCAGCGCAAGATGGCCGGGCCGTGGAGCATGGAGAGCGCCTTGGTCAATGGTACGCCCGGCTTCATCGCCCGGATCGGCGGCCAATTGCACGCCGCCATCGCCTTCCAGGGCGGCGAGGATGGGCTGCGCAGGGTCTTCCTAGTCACCAACCCCGACAAGCTGCGCCATCTGGGGGTGTCGTAGGCCGGGCACACTCGTCCATCAGCCACGCGGCAAAGGTCTCGGCCAGCGGGCGGGGCTTGCCGGGGCGGCGGAGCAGGGAATAGCTGCCGGTGGCGGCTTCGTTGCCGGGCAGGGGGCAGGCCAGGCGTCCGGCTTCCAGCAGGCGGTGGGCGAACAGCAGCGGCACGACGGCGACGCCAAGGCCATCCTCGGCCGCCTGCATGGCAACGAAGGTGTGGTCTACCGTTTGCGCCTCTGCCAGCCGGGTGGACGAGATTCCGTGCGCACGGCACCAGCTCGGCCACAAATCCTCGCGGGCGCGAATGCTCACGCCCGGCACCCGGCGCATGTCCTCGGGGGTGCGTAGGGCGTGGCGGGCCTGGAAAGCGGGCGAGCACACCGGCAGGCTCCACTCGGTCATCAGCGGCACGGCCATCAATCCGGCGAAATGGGCCGGGTCGCGGCGGATGGCGAAATCGAATTCCTGCGCCAGATCCACCGGGCCGGTGGCGGTGCGCATGTCCACATCCAGGCCGGGATGGGCCGCGCGGAACCCGGGCAGCCGTTGCAGCAGCCAGTGCATGGCGAGCGTGGGAACGCAATCCAGTCGCACGCGATCGGCCCCCGCCTCGCGCCGCAGGGCGTCGCCGGCTCGGGCCAACTCGGCGAAGGGGCCGCTGATCAGGGTGAAGTAGCGTTGGCCGGCCTCGGTCAGGATGACCTTCCGGTTGGCGCGCGCGAACAGCGCCTGGCCCAGATGGTCCTCCAACGCCCGTACCTGCCGGCTGACCGCGCCGGGGGTGACGCACAGCTCGGCGGCCGCCAGGGTGAAGCTGCCGTGGCGGGCGGCGGCTTCGAAGGTACGCAGGGCATTGAGCGGTGGCAGGCGGGACATCGGTTGAGTTTATCTCAACGATGGCGGGTGGGAAACTCGTTTGCCGCCGGGGCGCCAGCTTCCTTATCCTGGCGCCATGATCCGCACCCGCCTCCGCCTTCTTTCGCTGTCCCGCGCCGGCACCTGCATCGCCGCCATGGCTTATGCCGGGGCGCTGCCTTACCTGCGCGCCGCCTGGGGCATGGACGCCGCCACCGCCGGCTCGGTCCAGTCTGTCTACAATTTCAGTGTCGCCATCGCCCTGCTGGTGGGGTCGTGGGCGGCGGATCGGGTCGGGGCCAAGAGGGTGTTCCTGATCTCAAGCTGGGCGGCGGTGGCGGCGGCGGCGTTGATGGCACTGTTCGCCCGCTCCCACGACAGCGCGCTGGTGCTGATTGCGCTGGTGGGCGTGACCCAAGGCGGCGCCTACACCCCGGCGCTGATGCTGGTGGCCGAGCTGGTTCCGCCCGATCGGCGCGGCCGCGCCATGGGGCTGCTGCTGGCGGCGGGCTCGACCGGCTATCTGCTGTCGGTGTTCGGCTCGCTGGGCGGTGCCGCCCTGCTGGATTATCGCTGGGGGCTGGGGTTGTGCGCCCTCGGCCCGCTGGTGGGGGCGGCGGCGGGCACCCTGGCGCTCAAATCCCATCCCAATGTGGTGCATGGGCGGAAAACCGGCGGCACGGACGGGCTGATGAGCACGTTCCTGGCGCCGGTTTCGCTGCTGCTGACCCTTGGCTACGTAGCTCATGCCTGGGAGGTGCTGGGCCTGTGGGCATGGATGCCCGCCTTTCTGGCCGCCACCCTGACGGATTTGGGACTGGGGCCGCTCGGGCTGGGTCTGCTGGTGGCGGCGGCGGTGCATTTGTCGGGCGTGGTGGCGACCCTTGCCATGGGGCATGCGTCGGACCGCTGGGGGCGGCGCGCCGTGCTGGTGGCGGCAGCATTGTTCAGCGGCTTGCTGTCGTCGGCCTTGGGTTGGAGTGCCGCCTGGCACCCCCTGGCGGCACTGGCGATTGCCTGTTTGGCCAGCTTCGCCGCCTACGGCGATTCGGGCGTTCTTTCCACCGCCATGACCGAGGCAGTGCCGGCCCGCCATCTCGGCACCGTGCTGGCGTTGCGCTCGATCCTGGGGTTCGGCGCCGGCGCGGTCTCGCCGCTGGCCTTCGGTGCCGTGCTGGACCACACCGGCCAATGGGGCTGGTCGTTTGCCGCCCTGGGCGTGGGCGGGCTGGTGGCTGTTTCGGCCGCCCTGGCGTTACCTAGGCGTTAGCCGCCTTGCCCGCCGCCATGGCGGCGACGGCCTGGGTTATGCGGTCGACGGAATTGCTCCACGAGCCGTCCAGGGACTGGCGGAACACCCGCATGGTGGGATACCACACGTTGTCTTCGCGGCCGTCCACCCAGCGCCAGTCGCTGTTGCAGGGCAACAGCGCCCAGACCGGCTTGCCCATGGCGCCGGCCAGATGCACCTCGGGGCAGTCTGGGCCCACCACCAGGTCCAGTCCGGCGATGATTGCGGCGCTGTCGGCCAGGTCCTCGCACTTGCCGCCAAAGTCCTCGACGAAGGGGCGGGCGCCGGCCTCGGCCACTTCCGCGCCGTCGGGGCCGCGCTGCAGGCTGACCAGGGTGACGTTCGACACCGAGGCCAAGTGCAGCAGCACGTTCAGCGGGACCTGCCGGTCGGAGGCGCGACCGCGCCAGGCGATGCCCACGCGAAGGCAGCCGTCGGTAGGGAAGGGATGCGGTTCGATGCCATCGGGGAGGTGAAGGTAAGGCACGTCGCGGGGCGGTGCCGTGCGCGAGGTGGTGCCGATCAGCCGGGGCACGTCCAGCAGGTTCGCCACCACGTCCACCGGCGGCAGCGGCTCGCCGCGCGGCACCACCTGCTCGACGCCGGGCAGGCCGGTGAGCATGCGTGCGGCTTCGGGGACGCACTCCACCACCACCAATCCGCCCTGGCGCGCTACCTGGGGGATGAAGCGCGCCAGCATCAGGGTATCGATGACGTCATTCTCGTCGCGCACCAGAATGGTGCGGGCGTCCAGCCGGCCACCATCCCACGGCTCGGCCTGCACCGGCTCCAGTTGCGGCGGCGGGCGGTGGGCCATCTCGGCCATGCCGCGCGCCAGATTGCCGGATTTCAGCAGCGCCGCCGCATGTTCGCGCCGCGGCACGGTGCCGGGGTGAAGGGTTTCGGCGCGCTCGAACAGGCCCACGGTCTCGCGGGCGCGGCCCATCTCGCGTTTCAGCAGCCCCAGGCCGTAGAGGATCATGGCGCTTTCGGGTTCGGCGGCCAGGGCCTCGCCGAAATAATCCTCGGCGGCAATCAGATGGCCCAGCTCGCGCAACACATTGGCGGCATTGGCGCGCACCGCCGCGCCGGCCCCGTTGGCCAGAGCACGGCCCCAGGCGATGGCGGCGGCTTCGGCGCGGCCGCTGCGGCGCAGCAGGCCGCCCAGGTTGGTCAGCGCCTGGATGTTGTCGCAATCGGCGGACAAGGCGGCGGCGAACATCTGGCCGGCTTTATTGAACTCGTTGGCGGTCACCAGCGCCACGGTGCCTTCGAGGGCGAGTTCATTCGCCTCGGCGGCGGCGCGGGCCATGGCGGCGGGCGACGAGGGATCGCTGACGTCGCCGTAGATCTCGGCGGCGGCCACTCCGGGGGACAGGGCAAGCACGGGCCCTTCCTCGCCAGCGAAGGCCACCAGCGGCCCAGCGGCGATGGCCGAGGGGAAGCGCAGCAGCGAATAGCCGCGATCGCGCAGGCTGTCCGCCAGGCCCAGCCCGTCACGATGTTCGAACAGCACCAGCGCCGGCTCTGCCGACAGGCCCGCCAGCGCTGCCTCCTCGGCGCCCTTGGCCCCCAGGCGCAACACCAGCCGGCGACCGGCCAAATGCGGGCGCTCGGCCAGCAGCATGTCGAGCGTGCTGGTGCGGTCGCGCGAGCGCACCCACTCGGGCAGGGTGAAGACGCTTAGGCCCTGGCGCGGGCGTGCCGCCACTACGGCGGGACGTGCCGAACCCGCCAACGGTGCGGCGATCACCTCGACCGCCTCTTCGGCACCGGACACCGCGATGGTGTCGGCCAGCACGGCGGCCTCGCGGGAACGTGCTTCGATCGCCAGTACGCGGATGTCTTCGGCCGGGTGAGAGGCGGCGTCGAGGGCGAAGGTGCCGTCGCCCGCTCCCACATCCAGCAGCAGGTCGCCCGCCTGCAGCGAGGTGGCGAGAAAGGCGCGCATCGCGGTGCGGGTGCCGCTTTGCGCCTCGGCCCGGGCTTGGCGGTGGGTCCGGGCCTTGGCCACGCGGGCGCGCAGGGCGCGGCAAATGTCCTGGACGGGCCGGTTCCAATTGTCGGGGCGGGTTTGGCGGAACACCTGGGCCGACGCATACCAGGGCGAGTCGTCGCGCTCGATCATCCAGCACCAATCGGGGGCCATGGGCGCCACCACCCACACCGGCACACCCAAGGCGCCGGCCAAGTGGGCGACAGGGCCGTCCACCGTGACCACCAGGTCCATTTCCAGGATGCGGGCGGCCAAATCGGCGAAATTGCCGACGGTGGGGGCCAGGTCGGCGATCAGCGCCGGATGCATCAGCTGCGTCATCACCTGGGCGCTCGGGCCGGTTTGCAGGCTGAAATAGGCGGCACCCGGCTCGGACAGCAGGGGCGCCAATTGGTCCAGCGGGATGGTCCAGCGCGGCCCCGACCACACCACGCCCACCTTCAGCATGGCGGTCGACGGAGCAACCACCCGGCGGCGCAGTTGCGCCTGCACGCTCAGGTAGGGAGCCGGCGGCAGCGTCTCCAGCGCGGTGCCGAACAGGCGTGGCAGATCGGCCAGCGAGGCGTTGTAGTCGATGGTGAAGCCATCCGGCACCGCCTCGCCCGACACCGCCACGGCGGCCACGCCGTCAAGGCCCGAGGCCAGTACCGCGAGGTCGACGGGCAGGTCCAGCACCACCTGGGCGCCGCGCTCGGCCAGCAGCGGCACGTAGCGCAGCAGTTGGATGGTTTCGGCCATGCCCTGCTCGGCCCACACCAGGATGGTGTGGCCGCTGAGGTCCGTGCTGCCGTCCCACGGCTGGCCTGGCGGCTCCGGGCGCTTGCGGCCGGGCTGAGCCCAGCGGTATTCCAGGTCATCCCAGGCGGCGGGAAGGTTGCCCGACAGCAGGTTCAGGCGAGCGCGGGCCAGGTGGGCGACCACGTTGTCGGCGTCCATCACCAGGGCGCGCTCCAACTGGTCTTCGGCCTCGGCCAAGTGTCCCAGGCTGATCAGCGCCTGCGCCAGGCCGGCATGGGCGGCAGCGTGGCCGGGCACGATGGACAATACGGAGTGGTACAGCTCGACGGCCGCCGGGAAGTCGTCCCGCTGGGCCAGCAGGTCGGCCAGTTCGAGCCGGGCGTTCGCCGCGCCGGGAGCCAGCGCGATGGCGCGGCGCAGCGCGATTTCCGCCACCGGCAGCTTGCCCTCGGACAAGGCCATCAGTGCCAAGCCGCCCCACGCCCCGGCAGGAGCGTCGGGGGCATGCAGCAACAGCGAGTAAAGGGTGCGGGCTTCCTCGGTTCGGCCCGATTCGCGGAGCGCCAGGGCCAGCTCCAGCTGGGCCTCCTGGTGCCGGGGGGCCAGGCTCAGTGCCTCCAGCAACGCGACCAATGCCTCGCGCGGCTGGCCCAGGGCGCGCAGACAGGCGCCGCGGCCGGCCAGGGCGTCGGCGTTCGCGGGGTGGACGGACAGGGTGGCCTCATAAATGGCCAGCGCTGCACGGTGGTCGCCGGCGGTCCGCGCCTGCTCCGCCTTCATCAGCGGCACGCCGTCCTCCACCACCCCCATGGCGAATTCCCCCGTGTGAAATTCCCGCCGAGGCAGTCAATCGCGCCTTGCCGAAGGGGTCAAGAATAAAGCGGCGAGCGGTCCGAGCGCGTGGCACCGCAGGATTTAGCCTTTGGTCGGGGGTGGTGAAACATCGAAGGCCGAGGTATATGAGGTCGGCCACATCGTCAGGGTGAGAGAGCTTCATGACTGTCCTGGTTACCGGTGCCGCCGGCTTCATTGGCTTCCACACTTCGCTGCGCCTGTTGGCGCGGGGCGAGACCGTGGTGGGCGTGGACAATCTGAACACCTACTACGACCCGGCGCTCAAGCAGGCGCGCTTGGTGCAACTGCTGGACAAGCCCAATTTCCGCTTCCATCAGGCCGACATCGCCGACCGCGCCGCCATGGCCGAGGTGGCCAAGGCGAATCCAGACGTCACCGGCTACATCAACCTGGCCGCCCAGGCCGGTGTGCGTCACTCGCTGAAGGCGCCGCACGACTACACCCATTCCAACGTGGAAGGGCATCTGGTCATGCTGGAGCTGGCGCGCGCCAACGACAAGTGCCGGCACTTCGTCTATGCCAGCTCGTCCTCGGTCTACGGCGCCAACACCAAGCTGCCCTTCTCGGTCGAGGACCGGGTGGACCAGCCCATCTCGCTGTACGCCGCCACCAAGCGCGCCGGCGAGTTGATGAGCCACTGCTACTCGCACCTCTACCGTACCCCCACCACCGGCCTGCGGTTCTTCACCGTCTATGGGCCATGGGGCCGCCCCGATATGGCCGCGTACCTGTTCGCCAAGGCCATCCTGGAAGGCCGTCCCATCACCGTGTTCAACAACGGCGACATGCGCCGCGACTTCACCTATGTGGACGACATCGTCTCGGGCGTGGTGGGCGTGCTGGACAACCCGCCCTCGGGCGAGGGCCAGGTACCGGCGCGAGTCTACAACATCGGCAACAATCGCTCGGAAAAGCTGATGGACTTCATCGGCATGGTCGAGCAGAGCCTGGGGCGTAAGGCCGAGTACAAGTTCGAGCCCATGCAGCCGGGCGACGTCAAGGAAACCTATGCCGACATCACCGCAATCCAGCGCGACGTCGGCTTCGCCCCGACCACGCCCATCTCGGTGGGCGTGCCCAAGTTCATCGAGTGGTTCAAGGCCTACCACAAGGTGGGCTGATCAGCCCAACAGGGCGTACCACAGGCCGGCGAAGATCAGGCAGGCGGCGGTGACCTGACCGGGGCCGAACCGCCTGCCGCTTTTGAGCGACTTTGCCATCACGGCGACGCCGACCGCGAAGGCAAACAATCCGATCAGCACGCTCATTCCGGCCCTCCTCCTCTAACCATACAGTTTTTCTAGCGCCGCCCCGTATCTCTGGCGGATGACGTGGCGGCGGATTTTCATGGTGGGGGTCAGCATGCCGTTTTCGGTGCTGAATGGCTCGCCCGTCAGCACGATCTTGCGCACCTTCTCGATGGTGGACAGGCCCTTGTTCACCCGGTCCACCGCGTCCAGCACGGCGCGGCGGAACTCGGCATCTTCGACCAGTTGGGGCAGGGCGGCGGAGCGGCCGTGCTTGTGCGCCCACTCGGTGGCCCAAAGGGCGTCGGGGACCACCAGCGCCACCAGATGGGGGCGGCGATCGCCGTGGGCCATGGCCTGGGCGATCTCGGGTTCCAGCGTCAGGAAGCCCTCGACCCGCTGGGGCGACAGGTTGTCGCCGCCCGAATTGACGATGATGTCCTTCTTGCGATCGGTGATGCGGATGTAGCCGTCCGCGTCGATCTCGCCGATGTCGCCGGTGTGCAGCCAGCCGTCGCGCAGCACCTGGGCGGTGGCGCCGGGATCGTTCCAATAGCCCTGCATGATATTCTCGCCGCGCACCAGGATCTCGCCGTCGGCGCCAATGCGGACCTCATTGCAGGCCATGGCCGGGCCGACGGTGTCCAGCTTCACCTTGCCGGGCAGGTTGACGCTGATCACCGGGGCCGCCTCGGTCTGGCCGTAGCCTTGCAGGATGCGGACGCCCAGCGCGGTGAAGAACAGCCCCACCTCGTAGGACAGCGGCGCGCCGCCCGAGACCAGCGCCTTCAGGCGGCCGCCGAAGCGTTCCTGCACCTTGGACCGCACCAGACGGTCCAGCGCCGCGTCCGCCAAGGAATCGACCGGGCCGAGCCGGCCCTTGACGTAGCGCTTAGAGCCCAGCTCCACCGCCTTCATGAACAAGGTCTTCTTGAGCCCGCCCTGGCGTTGCAGGCCGTGCAGGATACGGCCGCGCAACGTCTCGTACAGGCGCGGCACGGCGGTCATGATGGTGGGGTGCACCTCGGCCATGTTGGCGCCCAAAGCCTCGATGCTCTCGGCGTAGTAGATCTGTGCGCCCACCAGGATGGGGAAGATCAGGCCGGCCAGGTGCTCGTAGGCATGGGACAGCGGCAGGAACGACAGGAACACGTCGTTGCCGTCGGTGATGGGCTCCAGCACCTTTTCGGCGCCGGCGGCATTCACGATCAGGGCGCCGTGGGAGAGCATCACTCCCTTGGGCGCGCCGCCGGTGCCCGAGGTGTAGATGATGCAGGCGGTGTGGTCGCGCCGCAGCGCGGCCATGGTTTCGGCCAGGCCATTGTCGCCGGCGCGGCCCAGTCGCAGGGTGTCGTCCCACGAGATCAGGCCGACGCCGCTGGACTGGCGCAAATCGGGCGGCTGGATGGCGATGACGGTGGGCGGCGTGGTGGCCTGCCAGCCGGCCGCCATCACCTTTTCGGTCAGCTGCCGAGTGGACGCGATGACGAACCGCGCCCCCGAATTGTTCAGGACGTGCAGGTGGTCGGAGGCGGTATTGGTGGTGTAGGCCGGCACGGTGATACCGCCGGCCGCCATGATCGCCAGGTCGGCGACCACCCATTCGGGACGGTTCTCGGATACCAGCATCACCCGGTCGCCGCGTTGCAGGCCCAAGGTCCTCAGGCCCACCGCCAGGTCGAGAATGTCGGCCCGCACCTCGGCCCAGGAGCGGGCTATCCAGGCGCCCTCGCGCTTCGCCCACAGGAAGGGGGCGTCGCCCTTTTGCCCGGCCTGGGCCATGAAGAGGGCGACCACGCTTTGGCAATTGGCGGAATCGATGGGCTTGGCAATCGGCATGGACGTGTTCCGAAGTTTTCCCTGAAGCCTTGATTACGCGGCAAAAGCGACTTTTGATAGGCGCCGTTCTTGGCCGTTTTGGCTCGAATACCCATATCCCGTCCCGGGCAAGGAGTCACTGTATGACCGTCATCGAAACCCTTGGTTCTCTCCCGGAATGGGACCTGTCCGACCTCTACCCCTCTCCCGATTCTCCCCAATTGGATTCCGATCTGGCGGCGATAGAGGCCGCGGCCAAGGCGTTCCATCAGGCCTATAACGGCCGTCTGGCCGAAATATCCGGTGACCAGTTGGGTGAGGCCATCGCCGAGTACGAGCGTATGGGCGAGGTCATGTATCGCGCCGCCTCGTATGCCCAATTGCTCTATGCCGGCGACCAGACCGACCCCGAGCGCGGCCGCTTCTACCAGGGCATCCAGGAGCGGGTGACCGACATCTCCATCCACACCCTGTTCTTCACCCTTGAGCTGAACCGGCTGGACGACGACGTGCTGGTCGAGAAACTATCCTCGCCCAAGACCAAGCATTACGCCCCCTGGCTGCGCGACGTGCGCATGTTCCGCCCGCACCAGCTGTCCGACGAGGTGGAGCAGCTGCTGCACGAACAGTCGGTGGTGGGCCACGCCGCCTGGAGCCGTCTGTTCGACGAGACCATGGCGCGGCTGCGTTTTCCGCTGGGCGACAAGCAGCTGACCTCGGCCGAGGCGCTGCACCTGATGAGCGACCGCGATCCGGCCAAGCGCCAGGCCGCCGCCAAGACCCTGGGCAAGGTGCTGGGAGACAATTCCTCGCTGTTCGCGCTGGTCACCAACACGCTCGCCAAGTCCAAGGAGCTGGAGGACAAGTGGCGCCATTATCCGCGCCCGCAATCCTACCGCAACCTGTCCAACCAGGTTGAGGACGAGGTGGTGGACGCGCTGGTCTCGGCGGTCAGGGGCTGCTACGGGCTGCTCAGCCACCGGTACTACAAGCTGAAGGCCAAGTGGTTCGGCGTCGACCAACTGGATTATTGGGACCGCAACGCCCCGCTGCCCGACGATTCCGACCGCACCTTCACCTGGGAACAGGCGCGCGACACCGTGCTGGGCGCCTATGGCGCGTTCAGCCCCGACATGGCGGCGGTGGGCAAGCGGTTCTTCGACAGCAACTGGATCGACGCGCCGGTGCGTCCGGGCAAGTCGCCCGGTGCCTTCGCCCACCCCACGGTGACCACCGTCCACCCCTATCTGCTGGTGAACTTCCAGGGCAAGGCGCGCGACGTCATGACTCTGGCGCACGAGCTGGGACACGGCGTCCATCAGGTGCTGGCGGCGGGAAAGGGCGGCCTGATGGCCAACACGCCGCTGACGCTGGCCGAGACCGCCTCGGTGTTCGGCGAGATGCTGACCTTCCAGTCCATGCTGGCGGCCGAGAGCGAGCCCGTCCGCCGCAAGGCCATGCTGGCGGGCAAGGTCGAGGACATGCTGAACACGGTGGTGCGCCAGGTCGCCTTCTACCAGTTCGAAAGCCTGGTGCATGAGGAACGCCGCCGGGGCGAGCTGCCGGCCGAGCGCATCGGCGAGCTGTGGATGCATGTGCAGACCGATTCCTTGGGCCCGGCGCTGCGCTTCCACGACGAGTACAAGTGGTTCTGGACCTACATCCCCCACTTCATCCACTCGCCCTTCTACGTCTATGCCTACGCCTTCGGCGATTGCCTGGTGAACTCGCTGTATTCGGTTCACCGCTCGGGCAAGGTGGCCGATTTCCCGGCCAAGTACATGGACATGCTGCGTGCCGGCGGCGTGTCCCGCCACAAGGAGCTGCTGGCGCCCTTCGGCCTCGACGCCACCGACCCGGCGTTCTGGCGTCAGGGCCTGGACGTGGTGCTGGGTTTCATCGACGAGCTGGAAGGGATGTAATTCACCACAGAGGCGCAGAGGACGTTCGGTCCTCAAGCTTGGCCATGACGGTGCCATCTTCCTCTGTGCCTCTGTGTCTCTGTGGTTCACTCGCCGGAAGGTGCGGAAACGATGCCTGACGAAGTCAACTCCATCGGCGGCCGGGTCAAACGCTATGCCCAGGTGGGCGTCGCGGTAGGCGGGCTGGCGGCCCGGCTGGGGGCCGAGCGGGTGCTGGGCGTCAAGCTGGACCGCGAAAGGCACGCGGCCGAGCTGAAGACGGCGCTGGGCGGGCTGAAAGGTCCGCTGATGAAGGTGGCGCAGATCCTGTCCACCATTCCCGAGGCGATGCCGCGCGAATACACGCTGGAGCTGGCCCAGTTGCAATCCAACGCGCCGCATATGGGCTGGCCCTTCGTCAAGCGGCGCATGGCGGCCGAGCTGGGGGGCGACTGGCAGAGCCGGTTCAAGTCGTTCGAGCACGAAGCCGCTGCCGCCGCCTCGCTGGGGCAGGTTCATCGGGCCGTCGGCCACGATGGCCGGCCGCTGGCGTGCAAGCTGCAATATCCCGACATGGCCAGCGTGGTCGAGGCCGACCTGCGCCAACTCAAGGTCATCTTCAGCATCTACGGCGCCTATGACCGCGCCATCGACACCACCAACATCCACGAGGAATTGGCCGAGCGTCTGCGTGAGGAGCTGGATTACCAGCGCGAATCCCGCCACATGGCCCTGTACGGCCGCATGCTGGCCGACGAGCCCGGCGTGCACATCCCGCACGTGGTGCCGGAGCTGACCACCAAACGGCTGCTCACCATGGGCTGGCTGGACGGTACCCGCATCCTGTCCCTGGTGGACGCGCCGCTGGAGGTGCGCAACCAGGTGGCCATGAACATGTTCCGCGCCTGGTACGTGCCGTTCTACGGCTACGGCGTCATCCACGGCGACCCGCACCTTGGGAACTATACGGTGCGGCCCGACGTCTCCATCAACCTGCTGGATTTCGGCTGCATCCGGGTGTTCCCGCCCCACATGGTCAAGGGCGTCATCGACCTTTACCACGCGGTGGACCGGGACGACGAGGACATGGCGGTGCATGCCTACGAGACCTGGGGCTTCACCAATCTGACCAAGGAAGCGGTGGCGGTGCTGAACATCTGGGCCCGCTTCATCTATGCGCCGCTGCTGGAAAACCGCACCCGTTCCATCGACGAGACCAATTCCGGCCAATACGGCCGCGAGGTGGCCGAGAAGGTCCATGCCGAACTGAAGCGGGTGGGCGGCGTCACCCCACCCCGCGAATTCGTCCTGATGGACCGCGCCGCCATCGGCCTGGGCTCGGTGTTCCTGCACCTGAAGGCCGAGGTGAACTGGCACCGCCTGTTCCACGACCTAGTCGAGGATTTCGACGTGGTCGCCATGGCGAAACGGCAAGCCGAGGCGTTGCAGGCGGTGGGGTTGGCGTGACGGCCCCCCTCAGCGCTTGGCCCAATGAGCCTGCCAAGCCATCCAGGCCAGGACCAGGCTAACGACGCCCCAAAACGCCAGATATTCGACACCGCCCTTGTTCCACAGCCAGCCAACGCCCTTGACGTTGAAGGTGGCATAGGTCGCGACGACCATGGTGGCGGCAGCGGCTAGGCCAACCCAGCGGGTCAGGATGCCGAAGAACAATCCGACCGCGCAGACGCTTTCGGTAATCAGCGACAGTGTCAGAAAGAGCAGCGCCGGCTCCAATCCAGCTTTTGAGAAGAAGACGAGAGACGCATCCCATCCAACGATCTTGTAGATGATATGCGGGGCGTAAAATGCTCCCGCCATCATGCGGATGACGTTCATCCCGTTGCTGATGTCGAAATTAGTCTTCAGAGAAGAAGCCATGCTCTGCATGGGACGCCCCCGTCAGGATGACTGCGGCTGTATGTGGCGATGCCGCTATGCAATCGTTTGCATTTAATGTATACCTTGATTGCGATTGGCTTGTCAATGGCGACTGACTAGACTGGCCCCATGCAGCGAAGAGTCAGCCTCAAGGACGTGGCGCGCGCCGCTGGAGTGCATGTCTCCACCGTGTCGCGGGCACTCAGCCGCGAAACCGCCAAGTTGCTCAGCCCGGCGGTGGCCGAGCGCATCCAGGCCGTGGCGGAGGAGATGGGCTATTGCCCCAACGCCATGGCGGCCGCATTGCGGACCTCGCGCTCGGGCGCGGTGGGGATGGTGGTCCCCGATCTGACCCATCCGGCCTTTTCCGTCATGTTGCGCGGCGCCGACGAGGTGTTGGGCGCGGCCGGCTATGTTCCCGTGATACTGAGCGTCGAGCACGATTTCAGGCGTACCTCCGCCTTGTTGCGGGAATTGCGCGGCCGACGGGTGGACGGAATCCTGATCGCCACCGCCCAGGTCGACGATCCTTTCATCGCCGCGGTTGCCCGAGAAGCCACCCCCATGGTGGCCATCAATGCGACCGACATCGAGGGTGCGCCGTTCCCGGGGGTGGTGGCGGACGAGGCGGCGGGGGTCGCCATGGTGATGGACCACCTGCGCGATCTGGGACACGTCCAGATTAGCCATCTGGCCGGCCCGGCGGCCACCCTGACGGGGCAGGCCCGAATGGCCGCCTTCGTCGCTAATGGCGGCGATCCCCTGTGGACGGAACACGCCTCGGCCTATGACCGCGCCGGGGGGCATGCCGCCTGCCATCGTCTGCTCGACCGCTTCCCGCCGGGCAGGCCCGGCGGGTTGACCGCCATCGTAACGGCCAACGATCTGTTGGCGCTTGGCTGCCTGGACGTATTGCGCGAGCGCGGCCTGCGTTGCCCCGACGACGTATCTCTGACGGGCTTCATGGACTTGCCCAACATGGACCTGATCGACCCGCCGCTGACCACCGTGCGGGTCGATCTGCTGGGCATGGGGCGCTGTGCCGCTCAGAAATTGCTGTCCCTGCTGACGGTCGGAGCCGGCCCGCAGCCCAAGATGGAGATCATGCCGACCAGTCTGGTGGTTCGGCGCTCCTGCCGCCCCATGGCTTAGGGGCCTACCCTCCGTTCGCCGTGCGGCGCTCGTCCGCGGCATGTGACAACTGCTCCACTCCTACCGCACTGATCACCGTCGCGACCGCGAAATCATCGCTGGTGATGCGGGCCGGCAGCGCCGTGGCCGGGTCGATCAGCACGGTGAAGCCGGCGCCATCCCACATTTCCTTGGTCTTGGGGCGGAAACCGGCCAGCGGCTTGATCTGAACGTGGGCGCGCACGCCGACGACGCGGTGGCCCGAGACGTCCTGGCTGGCCGGGCCGGCGATGGTCACGGCGGCGTCATAGCGGTTGCGGCCGTCGAAAATGGGCAGGGTGAAGCGCTCGCCCTTGGTTCCGGCCAGCACACGCCGGGATGCGGACGTGATGGCCGTCAGCGGATCCATGGTGCCGGCCTTCATGGCCTCGGGCACGGGTTGCCGCGGTTCGTCGTCGTCCGGGTCGGTCCGGCGGATTTCGTCCCTAATGGTGCGGGGCTGGCCGTGGAAGTCCACTGCCAGCCGGCTTTCCATGTTCTTGGATTGGGCGTGGGTCTGGAACTGCCCCTGGCCGGCTTCGGCCTCGAGGGCGAAGGCGGAGAGGCTATCGGCCAAACCGGTGGCGCGTGCGGTCAACTCCGCCTCGCTGCCCATACTGGCCAGCCGGGCTTCGGCGGCGCGGAAGCCGCCCCAGAACACCTCGTAGCGTACCTCGACCGGCTCGGCCGCCAGGGCCGGTGCGCAGGCCATCGCCACCATACTCGCTATCAGGGCGCGCCACCCCATAACCGGCCTCTTTGCTTGGGTGCCTAGGGCGGAAGATGGGTTGGCTAGGTGATGGAAGCCAGTGCGCAAGTGGTTGGCCCACCCGTTGGGGCAGGTTGGTTTTCGCCCCTGTCAACTACCCAAAGGTAATAGTCCTCACGATCTCCTCGCCACCGATCCCCGAGTGATGTAAGTCGGGTGACTTGGTGCGCTGCAAAAACAGCCGCCGGTCAGGGTTCAGTATGTCGGACGGGCGAAATAAAAGGGCAGGACGACCGGCCTGCGCGTGTGTAAAGTTTCACGAATGCCCATAGGCAACGAAACGCGCCAGAGTATCGTGATTTTCTAATGTATTGTGGGCCGTCACTGGCACGGAAACGACAATGAGGGCCATACCGGAAGGCGGCGCGCCAGTAAGGCGCCGTTGCGGGTCCGGGGTTTCGGCTTTCAGATAAGAACAGGAGAAGCCATGTCTTTGACCATTGGTGTTCCTAGGGAAACCTTCGCCGGCGAAAAGAGGGTGGCGACCGTCCCCGATGCCGTCGAGAAGCTGATCAAGCTGGGCTTCTCGGTCATGGTCGAGTCCGGTGCCGGATCGGCGGCCAATTTCGACGACGACACCTATGTGGCCGTCGGTGCCGCCATCGCCAAGGACGCTTCCGCGCTCTATGCCGCCGTCGACGTGGTCTTCAAGGTCCGCGCCCCCTCGCTCGAGGAAGTGGCGCAGATGAAGGAAGGCACCACCCTGATCAGCTTTATCTGGCCCGCCCAGAACCCCGAGCTGATGGATGCGCTGGCAGCGCGCAAGCTCACCGTGCTGGCCATGGACTCGCTGCCGCGTCAGCTCAGCCGCGCCCAGAAGATGGACGCGCTGACCTCGATGGCCAGCATCACCGGCTACCGTGCCGTCATTGAGGCCGCCAACCAGTTCGGCCGCTTCTTCAACGGCCAGATCACCGCCGCGGGCAAGATTCCCCCGGCCAAGGTGTTCGTCGCCGGCGCCGGCGTCGCCGGCCTGGCGGCGCTGGGCACCGCCGTCGGCCTGGGCGCCGTGGTGCGGGCCAACGACACCCGCGCCGAGGTGGCCGACCAGGTCAAGTCCATGGGCGCCGAGTTCGTCAAGGTCGACTACGAGGAAGAGGGCTCGGGCGGCGGCGGCTACGCCAAGGTGATGAGCGAGGGCTTCCAGGCCGCCCAGCGCGAGATGTACGCGCAACAGGCCCGCGAGGTCGACATCATCATCACCACCGCGCTGATCCCCGGCAAGCCGGCGCCCAAGCTGATCACCGCCGACATGGTCAAGTCCATGAGGCCGGGCAGCGTCATCGTCGATCTGGCGGCCGAGCAGGGCGGCAATTGCGAACTGACCGAGCCCAACCAGGTGGTGGTCAAGCACGGCGTCACCATCGTCGGCTACACCGACTTCCCGTCGCGGCTGTCCAAGCAGTCATCGACCCTTTACGCCACCAACCTGCTGCGCCTGACGGAAGAGCTGTGCAAGACCAAGGACGGCATCATCGACGTCAACATGGACGACGACGCCATCCGCGGCCTCACCGTCGTCAAGGATGGCGGGATCACCTGGCCGCCGCCGCCCTTGAAGCTGCCGGCGCCGCCGGCGCCCAAGGCCGCCGCCCCGGTGCCCGAGAAGAAGTCGGGCGGCCACGGCCACGGCGCAAGCCAGCCCATGAGCGCCAAGGCCCTGTCCATCGCGTTCGGCATCGGCGCCCTGGCCTTCTGGTTCGTGGGCAACGCCCCCGAAGCCTTCCTGGGCCATTTCACCGTCTTCGTTCTGGCCTGCTTCGTGGGCTACATGGTGGTGTGGAACGTCACCCCGGCCCTGCATACCCCGCTGATGAGCGTGACCAACGCCATCTCGTCGATCATCGCCATCGGCGCCCTGGTCCAGATCTCTCCGCCCCTGGGCGAGGGCGTGTCCAGGCCCGGTTTCTGGATCGGCCTGCTGGCCTTCCTCAGCATCGTCCTGACCTCGATCAACATGTTCGGTGGCTTCGCGGTCACCAAGCGCATGTTGGCGATGTTCCGCAAGTAAGGGGGGCACCATGTCTTTCGGTCTCGTTACCGTTTCCTATATCGGTGCCGCCATCCTGTTCATTTTGAGCCTGGGCGGTCTGTCGAACCCCGAGACGTCGCGGCGCGGCAACGTGCTGGGCATGATCGGCATGGCGCTGGCCGTTGCCGCCACCGTGCTCGGCCCGCAGGTCACCTGGGGTGGCGTGGCGTGGATCGTCATCGCCATGGCCATCGGCGCTTCGGTCGGCCTCTATGCCGCCCGCACCGTGCAGATGACCCAAATGCCCGAGCTGGTCGCGCTGATGCACTCGCTGGTCGGCCTGGCGGCCTGCCTGGTGGGCTTCGCCTCCTACGCCGATACCGCCCACACCTTCGTCGGCGCCGAGAAGACCATCCACGACGTGGAGATCTATATCGGCATCCTGATCGGCGCGGTGACCTTCTCTGGGTCGCTGATCGCCTTCGGCAAGCTGTCCGCCAAGATCGGCGGCAAGCCGGTGCTGCTGCCGGGGCGCCATTGGATCAACCTGGCGGGCCTGTTGGTGGTGATCTATTTCGGCAAGGTCTTCCTGGGCGCCGAGAGCGCCTGGACGGGCGGCTTTGCCCTGGTGGTCATGACCGCCATCGCCCTGGCCTTCGGCGTGCACATGGTGATGGCCATCGGCGGCGCCGACATGCCTGTCGTGGTGTCCATGCTGAACAGCTATTCCGGCTGGGCGGCGGCGGCCACCGGTTTCATGCTCAGCAATGACCTGCTGATCGTCACCGGCGCACTGGTTGGATCCTCGGGCGCCATCCTGTCCTACATCATGTGCCGGGCCATGAACCGCAACTTCCTCAGCGTCATCGCCGGCGGCTTCGGCACCGGCGGCGGCGCTCCGGCGGCCTCGGGCGAGGCAGCGCCGGCCGGCGAGGTCAGCCCCATCAGCGCGGTCGAGACGGCCGAACTGCTGAAGGACGCCAAGAACGTCGTCATCGTACCCGGTTACGGCATGGCGGTGGCGCAGGCCCAGCATACGGTCTACGAGATCACCAGGCACTTGCGCGAGAAGGGCATCAACGTGCGGTTCGGCATCCATCCGGTGGCGGGCCGCATGCCCGGCCACATGAACGTGCTGCTGGCCGAGGCCAAAGTACCGTACGACATCGTGATGGAAATGGACGAGATCAACGACGACTTGCCCGAAACCGACGTCACAATGGTCATCGGCGCCAACGACATCGTCAATCCGGCGGCGCAGGAGGATCCCAATTCCCCCATCGCCGGCATGCCGGTGCTCGAGGTGTGGAAGGCGAAGACCTCCATCGTCATGAAGCGGTCCATGGCCTCGGGCTACGCAGGCGTGGACAACCCGTTGTTCTATAAGGAAAACAACCGGATGCTGTTCGGCGACGCCAAGAAAATGTTGGACGAGGTGCTGACCGCGCTGAACAGCTAGCCTTCGCTACCTGGACCCGCGTCACGACGGTTCAAAGGGGGAGGGCGTGCCGGCGACGGCACGCCCTCTTTCCTTTTGGCGGGGGCAGATGCTCCGGTTGCGCCTTCATTTCGCCACAGGCCGGCGCTATGCTCGCGTATCTATCGGAGGTCCGCCCCATGAACCGTCGTTTCTTCCTGTCCACCAGCATGCTCAGCGGTATCGGCCTGTTGGCGGCGCGGTCGGCCAGCGCGCTGAACCTGGAGGCGTGCGAGTCGGGCAGTGGCAGCGTGGCGTGCGGCGAGTACGCCAAGCATCAGGAGGTGCTGGCCCAGCTGGATGCCATGCTGGCGTCCAAGGGCCTGGATGAGCAGGCGCGCAAGGTGGCGCTGGCGGCGGCCAGCTGTCCGTTCTGCGGCCAGCCGCTGGTGAAGGGCTAGTTTCCGTCGGTCAGGCGTTGCCCGACGCCATGTTGGGGCACCAATCGGCGATGGCTTCCATGATCTCGGCCTGAGACGGCTGGCGCACCTGGTGCGATACCGACCAGACGATGCCGAAGGGGTCCTCCAGCTTGCCGTAGCGGGCGCCCCAGAACATCTCGGATACCGGCAATACCACCTTGGCACCGGCCGAGGCGGCGCGATCCTGGGCGGCGTCGGCGTCGGGGACCTCCAGGTGCAGGCCGATGCGTCCGCCGGGCGTGGCCTGCTCGCCGCATTCATCGGCCAGATAGACCTTGGCGCCGTTGACGGAAATCTCGGCATGGACCACGCGGCCGCCGTTGGGGGCGGCCAGGCAGCACACTTCGGTGGCGCCGAATGCCTTGGTGTAGAAGGCGATGGCGGCCTTGGCGTCGGGGACCATGAGATAAGGGATTAGATTCCACTCGGCCATGTTTCCTCCCGGGGTCAAAAATGCCGCGAGCCCCCGGGCGTGCCCGGGGACTCGCAGCTGGTGGGGCGCATCAACGTTTCTGACTGCCCAGACCTTTGAACACGTCCGCCATGCTGGTGTACTGGTCGTCGGGCATGCCCGACAGCGCCTCGATCACTTCCGACGAGGCGTTCTTGTTGCGGGCGTATTCCACGATCTTGCTGCGGTCGCAGGGGAAATCGATGCCGGCCAGGGTCTGGGCGGCGTCGTGGGGTGTAGATTGGCGCGCGAGAGGCATGGCCTCCTCCTGTGCTTGGGGATCATCCTACCCAACACAGGCATGCTCGGGCGGGTTCGGGCGCGGCACCGCACGCGCTATGGGCTTTTCCCAAGCGCGTGCGCTCCGGCTGCGACTATTCTTCCTGGACGATGACGCCGTACCAGCCCAATCCCTCGTAGGTTTCGTAGCCGGGCGTCAGGGCATAGCCCACGGTCTCGCCGAAATTGTCCATGTAGAAACTGCGGTCTCCCCGGCGGGTATCCAGCGGGAAATGGTCGGACAGCGCCCCCGTACCCGCCGAGTCGGCGATGATGCGGTGGTAGCGGTCGATGATCAGGCAGCGGCTCTTGGTCTTTTCCTCGGGCGACAGGCGCACGCCTTCGACGATGGCTTTGCCTTGGGCCTGCCAGTCGAAGAAGATGCCCAACGCGCCGATGGGCGTGCCGTTGGCCTCGCCGCCCTCGCGGATGGCGGTGGCGTAGGTGGCGACGATGGCGTTGCCCAGGCCGGCCGTCTGGGAGATGTCGGCGACGGCGAACGCGCCGCCGTCATTGGTGGCCATGGCATCCTTGAACCACTGCTCGCCCGACACGTCGGTCCCGATGGCATTGGCGTAGCGGCCGGGACGGCCGTTGGCGATGACGCGCCCTTGGGCGTCGGCGATCCACAGGTCCAGGTAGACGGTATAGGAATCCAGGATCACGCCCAGGCGCTTGCAGGCGTGGCGCACCTTGGCCATGTCGGCGGGATCGGCGGCGCATTCCACCATGGCTGGGTCGGTGGCCCACCAGCGCACATCGCATGAACGCTCATAGAGATTGCGGTCGGCGATCTCGACGGCGTTGTGGGCCAGGTCGGCCAGGCGCTCGCCCTTGACCCGTTCCACCTCGGCGGCCAATTGGCGGCCGAAATCGGACAGGGATTCCAGCTTGCCTTTCAGCTCTCCGCGCAAGGAATCGGTCACTTGCGAGATTTCCGTCGAGATGGACTTCACCTCCTCGGCCACTACGGCGAAGCCGCGGCCCAATTGCCCGACGCGCTGGGCTTCGATCGAGGCGTTCAGCGCCAGCATGCGCGAGCGCCGGGTGATGCCGTGGATGCGGTCGATCTTCTGATCGGTTTCGGCTGCGACGGTGCTGGTGATCTCCAGCAGGTGGGCGACTGATGCCATGGCATCCTCCAAGGTCCGGGTATCCGTTAAGGGAAACCTAATCGGACCTTTGGCCTATGCACCATTGCGCATGCCGCATGATTTGCCTGCAAAACAGGCATGCCATAGAAATGGGATTTAGTGGCTAAAAAATGTGCAAGAAAGCCGCTCTTGGCGCGTACCGCCCCAGTACGGGGTTGGGGGACAGGGGAGATCCTCGCAGAGGGTCGACAAACGCCAAGAGCGCCGCAACGGTACCGTTGCGGCGCTCTTACGCAATTGACTTTGGTCAGTCCTTGCCGCCCTTCGCCGGGAGGTCATTCCCGCCAAAGAGGGTAGAGGAGGCTTCGGCCAAGGGCCGCCAACAATCGCGGGCGGCTTTTGGCCTTAGAAGCCTTCGCGCTCCAGGCGCTTGCGCTCCAGCTTGCGGGCGCGGCGCACGGCCTCCGCCTTCTCGCGGGCGCGACGCTCCGAGGGCTTCTCGTAATTGCGGCGCAGCTTCATCTCGCGGAAGACGCCTTCGCGCTGCATCTTCTTCTTAAGAGCCTTCAGGGCCTGGTCGACGTTGTTGTCACGAACGAGAACTTGCACGTTGCGTCACAGCTCCTCTACGCTGAATAGAACCCCGTCGTACGACACGAGTGCCGTCCGGGAAGGCCGAGTTGATAGCACAGGCGTTGGCACTTCTCAAGAGGACTCACAGGGCAAAATGGCAATTTTGAAGATAGCCCGCATGGGGCATCCCGTTCTGGCCCGCCGCGCCGATCCGGTGGAGGACCCGACCGCCCCGGAAATCAAGGCGTTGGTCGCCGACATGATCGACACCATGGAGGATGCCGGAGGCGCCGGCTTGGCGGCGCCGCAGGTGCACGTGCCGCTTCGGCTGGTCATTTTTCATGCACCGGCCTCGCGCACCGGCGGCGACCCGGTGGGGCTGACGGTGCTCTTCAACCCCGAGATCGAGCCCCTTGGCGACGAGCTTCAGGTGGGCTACGAAGGCTGCCTGTCGCTGCCCGGCATGATGGGGGCGGTGCCGCGCTTCGCCCGCATCCGCTATCGCGGGGTGGGGGCCGAGGGCGAGCCGATCGAGCGCGAGGCCGAGGGCTTCCACGCCCGGGTGGTCCAGCACGAATGCGACCACCTGGACGGGGTGCTCTATCCCAGCCGCATGCCCGATCTCAGCCGCTTCGGCTTCGTCGAGGAGCTGCGCCGCGCCATGGAAGAAGAGGAATGAAGACGATGGAGTTCCAGCAGATTCGCGATCGCCTGGTCCTGGCTGCGCTGCCCCACGTGGCCTTTGACGGCTGGTCGTTGCGGGCGCTGGAACAGGCCGCCGCCGACGAGGGGCTGGAGCCCTCGCTGGCCGAGCGCGCCTTTCTGGGCGGGCCGGTGACGGCGGTCGAGAACTTCATCGATCTGGCCGATCGCAAGATGGCCGAGGACCTGGCCCATGCGGACCTGGAGTCCTTGCGGGTGCCCGACCGCGTCTGCCTCGCCATCGAGACCCGCCTGAACCGTTGGGCCGCCCACCGCGAGGCGGTACGGCGCGCCACCTCGGTCCTGGCCATGCACCCGGCCGCCGCTGCCCGCGTCACCGCCCGCAGCGCCGACGCCATCTGGCATCTGGCGGGCGATTCCTCGCATGATTTCTCGTGGTACACCCGCCGCGCCACCCTGGCTGCGGTCTACAGTGCCACCGTGCTGTACTGGCTGGATGACGCCTCGGAGGACAATGCCGACACGCTCGCTTTCCTGCGCCGGCGCCTGGCCGACGTGGGCAAGGTGACCGGCCTGCGCAAGCGGCTGGAGGGGTGGTTGGAGAACATATCCCCTCTCCCGCAGGGCGGGAGAGGGAGGGGCCCA
>Ga0306923_10000519_pt1 | contig 30610 bp, 28 predicted proteins | sample sta12Can44000108_FD_203841 | JGI IMG/M metagenome (GOLD analysis project Ga0306923, IMG submission 203841) | Lab enrichment of tropical soil microbial communities from Luquillo Experimental Forest, Puerto Rico - statanox.12C.anox.44.000.108 (v2)... | ecosystem: Environmental > Terrestrial >... | reverse complement strand
CACCGCGCGGGCGACGAAGGCGATGGCGAAGCCCAGGCCCAACGCCAGCGCCGCCATCAGTGCCACCAGCACCACGCCGCGGACGCGACGGTCGGCCTCGGGCAGGCTCGGCTTGTTCAGGCGCTTGTCCAGGCGGCCGATCAGCCGACCGATCAGCACCACCGGATGGGGCAGGACGCGGAACAGCGGCCCCATCTCGCCGAACACCGCGTCCACGGCGAGTGCCATGAACAGCATCAGCAGGGCGTCGGGGGAATGGCCGAAATGGGTGCCGAAGGGAAGCATGGCCGGACTTTAGCCGTTCGAGATTTACAGTGGCAAGGGCAGCGGCCTTTTCCTATAGTCCGGCCAGTTTACCGGCCGGAGGCAAGGACCAGCCGGCACACCGCATGAAGGCAAGGACCACGCGCATGACCGAGAAGACCGGCGTTATGATCTGCGGCCACGGCAGCCGCGACGTCGAGGCCACCACCGAATTCGCCTCGCTGGCCCGTCACCTGCGCGAACGCTTGCCGCAATACGCCGTGGAAAGCGGTTATCTGGAATTCGCCCGCCCCATCATCCGCGACGGCCTGGAAGCCTTGAAGGCCCAGGGCGTGACCCGCGTGCTGGCGGTGCCCGGCATGCTGTTCGCCGCCGGCCACGTGAAGAACGACCTGCCGTGGGAGATCAACACCTTCGCCGCCGAAAACCCGCAGATGGCGGTGACCTTCGGCCGCGAGCTGGCGGTGGACCCCAAGCTGCTGGCCGCCTCGGTCGCCCGCATCGAAGAGGCCGAGGCTGGCGCCAAGCCGGGCGTTTCCCGCGCCGACACCCTGCTCTTGGTGGTGGGCCGCGGCACCAACGACCCCGACGCCAATTCCAACGTGTCCAAGGTGGCGCGCATGCTGTGGGAAGGCATGGGCTTCGGCTGGGCCGAAGTGGCCTATTCCGGCGTCGCCTATCCGCTGGTGAACCAGGCGCTCGAGCGCGTCACCAAGCTGGGCTACAAGCGCGTTATCGTCTTCCCCTACTTCCTGTTCACCGGCATCCTGGTCAAGCGCATCTACGCCTGGGCCGACGAGGCCGCCGCCGCCAATCCGGGCATCGAATTCATCAACGCCCCCTATCTCAACGACCATCCGCTGGTGATCGACAGCTTCGTCGAGCGGGTCGAGGAGATCCTCAAGGGCGAGACCCACATGAACTGCACCCTCTGCAAGTACCGCACCCAGGTGGTCGGCTTCGAGGAGTCGGTGGGCGCGGTGCAGGCCGGCCATCATCACCACGTGCGCGGCATCGGCACCGACGCCGACCATGATCATGATCACCACCATCATGGTCACGACCACGGCCACCACCACGGCCATCATCACCATCATGGCCACGGTCATGCCCATGACCACGAGCATGAGCACGACCACGAGCATCACGGCTAAGGAGCCGCCATGCTGGCCGGCGGCCCGGTTTTCGACGCCTATGTGATAGTGGATTGGAGCGCCGAGACGCGACCCAAGCGCGGCGCCGACAGCATCTGGTGGACCTGCCTGGAGCGGGTGGCGGGCCAGTTGGTGGAGCGCGCCGTCGCCAATCCCGCTACCCGCGCCGAGGCGGAAGGCCAGCTGGCTGACCTGCTGTCCGACTTGGCGGCGCGCGGGCTCACCGTGCTGGCCGGCTTTGATTTCAATTTTGGCTTTCCCAAGGGCTTCGCCGGCCGGGTGGGCGCCAAGGATTGGCAGGGACTGTGGCGTCGTCTTGCCTCCGTAATGACAGACGGCAAGGACAACGCCAACAACCGCTTCTCCGTCGCCGCCGAGCTGAACCGCCGCGTCTCGGGTGGGTCGCAGCCGTTCTGGGGGCGCCCCGCGTCCATGGAAATTGCCGACCTGTTGCCCACCCGCCAGGGCACCGCCGGCTTGGCTGAACGCCGCCTGGCGGAGGTTCGCGCCTCCCAGGCCAAGGCGGTGTGGCAGCTGGCCTATGCCGGCAGCGTCGGCGGCCAGACGCTGACGGGCATTCCCCGGCTGGAGGCGCTGCGGCACCATCCCTGGCTGGCCGGTCAGGTGCGGGTGTGGCCGTTCGAGACCGGCCTGAAGCCACTGGCCAAGGCGTCCGACTGGCGCATCCTGCTGGCCGAAATCTATCCCGGGCTGCTGACATCGCTGCCGGCGGACGAGATCAAGGATTGCGCCCAGGTCAAGGCGCTGGCCCGGCATTTCGCCGCCCTGGACGGCGAGGGGCGCTTAAGCAAGATGTTCGCCGGTGACCCCGCCCTGAGTGCCGAGGAACGCCGAGTGGCTGAAACCGAGGAGGGCTGGATTTTGGGTGTTACCGGCACCGATCGCATCGATATCCACGACTGGATCAAGGATCCGGCGGCGATCTATGCCGATTCCTTCGCCACCATCCGCCGCGAGGTGGACTTGGGCGTGGTGCCCGCCGACATGCGCGACGTCATGGTGCGGATCATCCACGCCTGCGGCATGACCGACATCGCCCAGGATCTTGCGTGGAGCGACGGGGCTGGCGCGGCCGGCGCCAAGGCCCTGGCCGACGGCGCCCCCATCCTGGTGGATGCCGAGATGGTGGCGCACGGCATCATCAAGCGCCGCCTGCCGCGCAACAACAAGGTGGTCTGCACCTTGAACGACCCCGCCGTTCCCGGCGCCGCCAAGAGCGTCGGCACCACCCGCTCGGCCATGGCGGTGGAGCTGTGGCGGCCCATGCTGGAAGGCGCCGTGATCGCCATCGGCAACGCGCCCACCGCCTTGTTCCGCCTGCTGGAGCTGATCGAGGACGGCGCGCCCAAGCCGGCATTGATCCTGGGCTTCCCGGTTGGCTTTGTCGGCGCGGCGGAAAGCAAGGAAGCGCTGCTGCAATCGGGCCTGCCCTTCATTGCGCTCCGCGGCCGCCGTGGCGGCTCGGCCATGGCGGCGGCGGCGGTCAACGCGCTGGCCGGGGGGCTGGAATGACCTCTCCCTGGCTCACCGTTATCGGCATCGGCGACGATGGCCTGTCCGGCCTGTCGCCTGCTGCCCGCACCCTAATGGAAGCCGCCGAGGTGGTGGTGGGCGGCGCCCGCCATCTGGCGCTGGTGGCGACCGCCGCCAAAAAGCACGAATGGCCGTCGCCCTTCTCCGGCGCCCGCGAGTTGATCGATTCGTTGCGAGGCCGCAATGTCGTGGTGCTGGCCTCGGGCGATCCCATGTGGTTCGGCATCGGCGCCACGCTGACCCGCTGGGTCGGCGCCGGCGAGATGCGCGTCATCCCCCATCCCGGTGCCTTCTCGCTGGCCGCCGCCCGGCTGGGCTGGCCGTTGCAGGATTGCCTGTGCCTCACCATCCATGGCCGGCCGCCGGACAGCCTGCACCTCCACCTCGCCCCCGGCCGCCATCTGCTGGTGCTGTCCGAGGACGGCCAGAGCCCGGCGGCGGTGGCGCGCCTGCTGGAAAAGGCCGGTTTCGGCCCGTCGCGCCTGGCGGTGCTGGAGCATCTGGGCGGCGCGGACGAGCGCTTGCGCGACACCACCGCCGAGGCCTGGGTGGGCGAGGCCGCCGACCTCAACACCATCGCCATCGAATGCATCCCTGAGCGCGGCGCCCGGGTGTATTCCGCCGTGCCCGGCCTGCCCGACGACGCCTTCGACCATGACGGCCAGCTGACCAAGCGCGAGGTGCGGGCGGTGACGCTGGCCGCGCTGGCGCCGCTGCCGGGCGAATTGCTGTGGGACGTGGGTGCCGGTTGCGGTTCCGTCGCCATCGAGTGGATGCGGGCCGGCGGCCGCGCCGTCGCCATCGAGCCCAGGCCCGACCGCTGTGCCCGCATCGCCGCCAACGCCGCCGCATTGGGCGTGCCCGGCCTGGAGATTCTCCGGGGCAGCGCCCCCGACGCCCTGCCTTACAGTGACCCCGATGCCATCTTCGTCGGCGGCGGCGTTTCCGCTCCCGGTCTGCTGGAGGCCTGCTGGGCTGGTCTGAAGCCCGGTGGCCGGCTGGTCGCCAACGCGGTCACCGCCGAGGGTGAAGCGGCGCTGATGGCCCTGCATTCCCGCTTCGGCGGCCAGATGGTGCGCCTGTCGGTGGCCCGGCTGGCCCCGGTGGGCGGCTTCCACACCTGGCACCCCGCCATGCCGGTGACCCAGTTCATCGGGAGGAAGGGATGAGCGGCATCCTCTACGGTATCGGCGTCGGCCCCGGCGATGCCGAGCTGTTGACGCTGAAGGCGGTGCGCCTGCTGCACTCCTGCCCGGTGCTGGCCTGGCCGGCGCCGCTGGAGGGCGAGGGGCTGGCGCGAACCATCGCCGGCCCGCACATCCCGGCGGGAAAGACCGAAATCGCCATCCGGCTGTCCTTCCGGCCCGAGCGTGACGACACCGATACCGCCTATGATAACGCTGCCGAAATGATTTCCGGCCATCTGGCGGCGGGTCGCGACGTGGCCGTGCTGTGCGAGGGCGACCCGCTGTTCTTCGGCTCGTTCATCTACCTGATGACCCGGCTCAGCAACCGCTTCCCGGTGCAGGTGGTGCCTGGCATCGCCTCGCCCATGGCGGCGGCGGCGATGGCGCTGCATCCCCTGTCGACGCTGGAAGACGCGGTCGCCATTATCCCGGCCACGCGAGCCGAGGCCGAGATCGAGCGGCTGCTGGCGGCGGCGGAATCGGCGGTGATCATGAAGATCGGCCGCCATCTGCCCAAGGTGCGCCGCGTGCTCGACCGCCTCAACCTGACCGAAAAGGCCATGCTGGTGGAACGCGCCACCCAGGCCGGCCAGCGTCTGATCCCCTTGGCGGACGCCGCCGAGGCTCCGTACTTCTCTCTCATCCTGGTGCATGCATGACCGCCGTCCTTGTTGTCACTCCCGCCGCTTTGTCCGTCGCCCGCCGCATCAAGGCCGCCCTGCCGGGCGCCCGCCTGCACGGCCTTTCGGGGCGCATTGACGAAGCGGATGAGCTGTTTTTCGACACCAAGGCCCACATTGCCGCCCTGTTCCAGGCGGGTGAGGGCATCGTCGGCGTGTGCGCCGCCGGCATCCTGATCCGTGCCATCGGTCCGGTGCTGGTGGACAAGCAGGCCGAGCCGCCGGTGCTGGCGGTGGCGCCTGACGGCTCCTCGGTGGTGCCGCTGCTGGGCGGCCATCACGGCGCCAACGAATTGTCGCGCACGCTGGCCGAGGCGCTGTCTTCCCATGCCGCCATCACCACCGCCGGCGACCTCAAGCTGGGCGTTGCGCTGGACGAGCCGCCGCCCGGCTGGCACGTGGCCAATCCCGAGGCGGCCAAGCCGGTGGCCGCCGCCCTGCTGGCCGGCGAGCCGGTGCGCCTGGAGGTCGAGGCGGGCGAGGCCGGCTGGCTCAAGCACCTGCCCTTCACCGACGAGGCCGAACCGGCGGTGCGCGTCACCGACCATCAGGTGGTGGCCGACGAGGCCGAACTGCTGTTGAACCCGCCGGTGCTGGCCCTGGGTGTCGGCTGCGATCGCGGCTGCCCGCCCGAGGAACTGGCCGCCCTGGTGCGCGAGACGCTGGAGGCCGAGGCCCTGGCGCCGGGCGCCATCGCCTGTGTCGCCTCCATCGACCTCAAGATGGACGAGCCGGCGGTGCATGCCCTGGCGGCCTCGCTAGGCGTGCCCGCCCGCTTCTTCACGCCTCAGCAGCTGGCCGCCGAGGCGCCGCGCCTCAAGACTCCTTCCGCCATCGTATTGAAGGAGACCGGCTGCCCTGGCGTGGCCGAAGGTGCCGCCCTGGCTGCCGCCGGACTGGACTCCGAGCTGGTGGTGCCCAAGCTCAAGACCAAGCGCGCCACCGTCGCTATCGCCCGCGCCGCCACCGGCATCGACCCGGATGTGGTGGGCCGTTGCCGCGGCACCTTGTACGTGGTCGGCATTGGGCCGGGCACGGCGGCCATGCGCACGCCGGAAGCCAGCGCCGCCATCGCCGCCTCGTCGGATCTGGTGGGTTACGGCCTCTATCTCGACCTGCTGGGCGAAGCCGCCGCCGGCAAGGCCCGCCACCAAAGCAATCTGGGCGCCGAGGCCGATCGTGCCCGCATGGCGCTGGAATTGGCCGGCCAGGGCAAGACGGTGTCGCTGGTGTGCTCGGGCGATGCCGGCATCTATGCGCTGGCGACCCTGGTGTTTGAACTGATCGATCGCGAGAAGAAGCCCGAGTGGCTGCGCACTGCCGTGCAGGTGGTGCCCGGCGTCTCGGCGCTCCAGGCTGCCGCCGCGCGTGCCGGCGCGCCGGTGAACCACGATTTCTGCACCATCTCGCTGTCCGACCTGCTGACCCCGTGGGAGACCATCGAGAAGCGCCTGAAGGCGGCGGCCGAGGCCGATTTCGTCGTCTGCTTCTACAATCCCGTGTCCCAGCGGCGCCGTGACCAGCTGGCGCGGGCCCGTGACATCCTGCTCACCGGCCGTCCGCCCGAGACGCCGGTGATCCTGGCCCGCCAACTGGGCCGCCCGGAAGAGAGCGTGAAGATCGTTACGCTTGGCGAACTGACGCCGGACCACGCCGACATGCTGACGCTGGTGATGGTGGGCAGCTCGGAAAGCCGGCGCCTGGCCCTGGGCGGGGTCGAGCGGGTCTACACGCCGCGCGGCTACGCCAAGAAGCTGGTGTAAAGGCTGCGCAGCGGCCGGCCGAAGATCAGCCGCAGGCCTTCCAGCAGGGCGATATCGGCGGCGACCCGGTGGGCGTCGGCCGGGCAACTGATCAGGTGGGCCTCGATCTCGGCGCGGCGGCCGTCGCTCAGGCGGTCGTCCACGAAGGCCAGCAAATCGGTCTCGGTTACCGGATGGATGCTCATGCTGGCCCCCATGGGCTGGTCGTGGGGTTATTCCTCGTCGTCGGGATTGACCTGCTCGTCCGAGGGGCCGGCGGCCATCTGCTGCAACAGTGTCTGCACCTTGTCGCGCAGCGCCGGATCGTCGCGGACCGACAGGGCGATCTGGTTGTAGCGATCCACCGTCAGCCCGTCCTGCTCGACCGCCGACTTCATGTCGGTCATCGCGCTTTGCTTGATCTCCTCCAGGCGGGCCGGATCCTCCTCGTCGCGCAACATCATCATGTAGCCGTGCTGGACGCCGACCAGGCGCAGGAAGGCGGCGACGAAAGCGGACAGTTCGCTGTCGTCGGGGGTGGCGGCTTGTTGTTGGGCCAGGGGGCCGGCGTCGTCCACCGCCGCCACGACGGGTGTGGCCACGGCCAGGACGGCCGCCGTCACGGCAAGAAGCAGGAATCGCATCATCGGCACCTCGTCTGCCTGGAACCACGTACCAGCGCAAATGCGCGTCGCCTGCCCCGTGTTCCCGTGCCGGATGGACGGATGCTGGCCTCTTGCGATTCCGGCCGTTTTCGCCCCAAATTCCCAGGGATTCCATGACCGTTCATTTCATCGGCGCCGGTCCCGGCGCCCCCGACCTCATCACCGTTCGCGGCCTCGGCCTTATCCGCAAGTGCCCGGTGTGCCTCTATGCCGGCTCGCTGGTCCCGGCCGAGATCGTCGCCGAGGCGCCCGAGGGCGCGCGCGTGCTGGACACCGCGCCCATGCACCTGGATGAGATCGTGGCCGAGATGCAGGCGGCGCATAAGGCCGGCCTGGACGTGGCCCGCGTCCATTCGGGCGATCCCTCCATCTATGGCGCCATCGCCGAGCAGATGCGCCGGTTGGACCAGCTGGGCATTCCCTACGATGTCTGCCCCGGCGTGCCGGCCTTCGCCGCCGCCGCCGCCGCCCTGTCCACCGAGCTGACCCTGCCCGACATCAGCCAGACCATCATCGTCACCCGCACCGCCGTGCGCTCCTCGGCCATGCCCGAGGGCGAGGACCTTGCCACCTTGGGGCGTAGCGGCGCCACGCTCGCCATCCACCTGTCGGTCAACAACCTGAAGAACGTGGTGGACGAGCTTACCCCCCTTTACGGCGCCGATTGCCCGGTGGTGGTGGCCTATCGGGTGTCGTGGCCCGACCAGGCCTTCGTCGCCGGCACGCTGGCCGACATCCGCGACAAGGTGAAGGCGGCCGGCTTCACCCGCACCGCCCTGATCCTGGTGGGCCAGGTGCTAAGCGGCGCCGACTTCACCGATTCCCGCCTCTACGCCGCCGATCACACCCACGTGCTGCGGCCGGGGAAGTAATCAGGTCCGGCACCAGCCGGCGGCGGCATCGACGCCGTCCACCACCAAGCCCTTGGGTTTCTCCGGTCGCTGAACCATCAGCACCGGCAGGCCCAGGGTGCGGGCCGCTTCGATCTTGGGGTAGGTGGCGGTTCCGCCCGACGCCTTGGTCACCAGCACGTCGATGGCGTGGGTGGCCATCAATTTCTGTTCCGCCTGCGCATCGAATGGTCCCTTGCCGGTGACTACGGTGTAGTCGGTGAGGGCCAGGTCCTGGGCGGCGATCAGGCGGACCAGGAACCACACGTCCTTCACCCGGGCGAAGCGCTCCACCTCGCCGATGCCGACGGTCAGGAAGGCGCGCCGGCCCAACCGGGGCAGCGTTTCGGCGGCTTCCTCCATGTTGGCGGCTTCGATCCAATGGTCGCCGGGCTGGCGCACCCAGGCCGGACGCTCCAGCCGCAGCATGGGAATGCCGGCCCGCGCGCAGGCCTCGGCGGCATGGGCCGAGATGCGGGCGGCGAAGGGATGGGTGGCGTCCACCACCCGGCCGATGCCCGCCTCGCGCAGATAGGCTTCCAGTCCCTCGACTCCACCGAAACCGCCGACACGCAGGTCGCCGGGCAGGTCGGGCAGCCCCTCGGTGCGGCCGGCCAGCGAGGTCACTACGTCCATCCCCGCCAGCGCCCGGGCCAGCCGCGCGGCCTCGGTGGTGCCGCCGAGGATGAGCGTGCGGGTCACGTGCTCGTCCCCACCACTGTGCCGGCGCGGTCGATGGCGATGACCTGGATTTCGGTTCCTCCCGCCAGCACCGCCAGCGCCGCTTCGCGGGCGCGGCGGCAGACCAGGTCGCCCAACGGCAGCGTGCCGGCCAGGGCCAGCACTTGGGCGGCGGAAGCGGCCCCGCACACGGCGGAGATCGTTTCGGGTCCGGCACCAAGTTCGCCCAGCAATCCCGCCAGCAGGGACACGTCGACGCGCGAGGCGCGGGAATGCAGGTCCATATCGCCTGCCGCCAGCTTGGTCAGCTTGGCGAAGCCACCCACCAGGGTCAGCCGCTTGACCGGATGGGAGCGCAGGTATTTCAGCAGGGCGCCGGCCATGTCGCCCATGTCGATCAGCGCCTGGTCGGGCAGGCCAAGGTGGTTTCGCGCCAGCGCCTCCGAGGTCTTGCCGGTGGTGCCGGCCAAATGGTCGAGCCCCAGCGCGCGGGCCACGTCGACGCCGCGATGGATGGAATGCACCCAGGCGGAGCAGGAATAGGGCAGCACCACCCCCGTGGTGCCCAGGATGGAGAGGCCGCCCTTGATGCCGAGGCGCCCGTTCAGGGTTTTTTCCGCCAGCGCCTCGCCGCCGGGGATGGCGATGGTCACCACCGCGTCGGCGGAAACGCCCAAGGCGGCGGCGGCGTCCTCGATGTTGGCGATGATCTGGGCGCGCGGGCCGGGATTGATGGCGGGCTCGCCGGGGGGTAGTGGCAGGCCGGGCAGGGTGACGGTGCCCACGCCGGGACCGGCGCGGAAGGCCACGCCGCTGCCGGCCGGGGCGTGCTCCACCGTGGCCAGGATCAGCGCGCCGTGGGTGACGTCGGGGTCGTCGCCGGCATCCTTCACCACTCCGGCAGTGGCGCTGGCGCCGTTAAGTTCAGTCCGGGCCAAGGCGAAGGCGGGGGCTTCGCCGCGCGGCAGGCGGATGGCGACGGGATCGGGGAAGGCGCCGGAATGCAGCGCCACGAACGCCGCCTTGGCGGCGGCGGTGGCGCAGGTCCCGGTGGTCCAACCCTTGCGAAGCTCCTTGGTCATGGCGGCGGATCGTAGTCCATTTTTCCCTCTCCCGCTCGCGGGAAAGGCACAAATGCTTTATATCTCGCCCATGGACACGACCTTCCCCGAATTCGCCCCCGGCAGCGTCTGGCTGGTGGGGGCGGGGCCCGGCGATCCCGGGCTGCTGACGCTGCTGGCGCTGCACGCGCTGAAATCCGCCGATTACGTGGTGCACGACGCCCTGGTGGACCCGCGCATCGTCGCCATGGCGGCGCCGGGTGCCGTGGTGGAAAGCATGGGCAAGCGGGGCGGCCAGGCTTCTCCGCGCCAAGCCGAGATTACCGCCCGCCTGCTGGAGCTGGCGCGAGCCGGAAAGAGGGTCTTGCGGCTGAAAGGTGGCGACCCCTTCGTGTTCGGTCGTGGCGCCGAGGAGGCGTTGGCGCTGGCCGATTCCGGCATTCCCTTCCGCGTGGTGCCCGGGGTGACTGCCGGAGTGGGCGGGCTGGCTTATGCCGGCATCCCCACCACGGCACGCGACTGCAATTCCTCCATCGCCTTCGTCACCGGCCACGGCCAGGACGGCGAGGTGCCCGCCGGCTTCGACTGGGACGGGCTGGCGCGGGGTGCCCAGGTGCTGGTGTTCTATATGGCCCTGCGCCAACTGGACAAGGTGGTGGCCCGCCTGCTGGCCGCCGGTCGCAAGCCCGACGAGCCGGCCGCCATCGTGTCGAAGGCGGCGACGCCGCGCCAGGCGGTGCTGGAAAGCACCCTGTCGCGCATCGTCGACGACCTTGCCGCTCATCCCATGGAGCCGCCGGCCATGCTGGTGGTGGGCGGCGTGGTGGCGCTGCGCCGACATTTGTCGTGGTGGAGCCCCGGCTGAAGCCGTATTCTGGCGCCCCATGGAATCCCTGCTCGCCTCCTTGTCCGCCGGTCTGGGCGTCTGCCGCGTCACCGTGGCCGACCATGGCGGCCTGTTGTCCAGCCTGTTCCTGACCGGCCTGGTGGGCTCGCTCAGCCATTGCGCCGGCATGTGCGGCCCCTTCGTGCTGTCCCAGGTGGCGGCGCGGCTGGAGCGGGTGCCAGTCTCGGCCATGAGCGAATGGCGCCGCCTGAGCGGAGCCGCGCTGATTCCCTATCATCTCGGCCGCGCCACCACCTACGCGCTGCTGGGCGCGGTGGCGGCGTGGTCGGCCGGCGCGCTGGCGTCGTGGAGCGGCTTTCGCTACCTGGCGGCCATGCTGCTGGTGCTGGCCGCCCTGTTCATGCTGACCATGGCGGTGCCGCAACTGAAGGCGCTGCTGGGCAGCGGCGGCGAATCGTGGTGGAGCCGCAGCGTCGGCGCCCGTGTGGCGCCGCTGTTCGCCTCGCCCACGGGTATTCGGGGCTGGGTCCTGGGGGTGGCGCTGGGCTTCATCCCCTGCGGCCTGCTGTACGGCGCCCTGGCTGCCGCTGCCGCCACCGCCGACCCGCTGGCTGGCGCCTTCGCCATGCTGGCCTTTGTCGCCGGCACCGTTCCCGCCCTGGTGGCGGTGGGTGCCATCGGCCATTTCGCGGTGTCCCATTGGCGCGCCTCGGTGCTCAAATGGGCACCGCTGCTGCTGGCGCTCAATGCCGGCGTGCTGGGCTTCATGGCCTGGCGCCTGGCGGCCTGACCGAAAGGAAGCAAGGTTGAAGAAAAGCCGTTCCTCCCTTGTCGCCATCCTGGCCCTGGTGGTCGTCGCGGCGCTCGCCGTGGGCGCCCGCCTGTGGGTGTGGTCGGGCTCCGAGCACTCCGCCGTCGCCATCGGCGGCCCCTTCACCCTGGTGGACGGCGACGGCCGCACCGTCACCGACAAGGATTTCCGCGGACGGTGGATGCTGGTCTATTTCGGCTACACGTTCTGCCCCGACGTCTGCCCCACCTCGCTGTCGGTGGTGGCCAATGCGCTCGACAAGCTGGAACCGGCGCAGCTGGACAAGGTGGTCCCGCTGTTCATCACCGTCGACCCGGCGCGTGACACGACCGCCGTCATGAAGGACTACGTCGCCGCCTTCCATCCCAAGATGGTCGGCCTGACCGGCACGCCCGAGCAGATCGCCGCCGTGACCAAGGCCTACAAGGTGTATGCCGCCAAGGCCAAGGGCGCCGACGAGGCCAACTACACCATGGACCACTCGTCCATCCTCTACCTCATGGCCCCCGACGGCAGCTTCGCCGCCCATTTCCCCCACGGCACCAGCGCCGACGACCTGGCGGCCGGGCTGAAGGGCCGGCTGAAGTAGCATGGCCGCGCCCGGGCTCGTCCTGGCCGCGCCGTCCTCGGGCAGCGGCAAGACCCTGGTGACTCTGGGGCTGCTGGCCCATCTGGCGGGGCGCGGGGTGGGCGTGGCCTCGGCCAAGGTCGGTCCCGATTATATCGATCCCGCCTTCCACGCCGCCGCCACCGGGCGGCCGTGCCTAAACCTCGATGCCTGGGCCATGCGTCCGGAAAGCCTGGCCGGCACCATCGGCACCCTGTCCGATGCCGAGCTGGTGGTGTGCGAGGGCGTCATGGGCCTGTTCGACGGCGCCGCTACCGCCGAAGGCACCCCCGCCGGTTCCACCGCCGACGTGGCCGCCGCCACCGGCTGGCCGGTGGTGCTGGTGGTGGACGGGCGCGGCATGACCGCCTCGGCCGCCGCCGTGCTCAAGGGCTTCGCCACCTTCCGCCCCGACGTCGCCATCAAGGGCGTCATCTTCAACCGGGTGGCCGGCGACAAGCACAAGCGCATGATCACCGAGGCCTGCGCGCGGGCCTGCCCCGAGGTGGAGATTCTGGGCTTCCTGCCCAGGCTGGAGGCGCTGGCGGTGCCCAGCCGCCATCTGGGATTGGTGCAGGCCTGCGAACATCCCGACCTGGCCGCCTTCCTGGCTGCCGCCGCAAGCGCGGTGGGTGAGCACTTCGCGGTGGATCGGCTGCTGGCGCTGGCGCGGCCGTCGAGCTTGGGCGGCCCGGCCCGGCCGCTGCTGCCGCCGCTGGGACAGCGTATCGCCGTCGCCCGTGACGCCGCCTTCGCCTTCGCCTATCCGGCGCTGTTGGAGGGCTGGCGCGCCGCCGGGGCCGAAATCTCCTTCTTCTCGCCGCTGGACGGCCAGGTGCCCGAGGGCGATTCCATCTACCTGCCCGGCGGCTACCCCGAGCTGCACGCCGGCCGGCTGGCCGGCCATGCCCGTTTCCTCGCCGCCTTGCGTGCCGCCGCCGCCGCCGGCCGGCCCATCTTCGGCGAGTGTGGTGGCTACATGGTGCTGGGCGAGGGGCTGGAGGACCAGGATGGCCGTCGCCATGCCATGGCCGGCCTGCTGGGGCTGGAGACCAGCTTCGCCAGGCGCCGCCTGCACCTGGGCTACCGTCAGGCCCGCCTGGCCGCCGATTGCCCGCTGGGGCCCGCCGGCGCCGGTTTCCGCGGCCACGAATTCCACTACGCCACCATCCAGGCGGAAGCGGGTGAAAAGCTGTTCGCCGTCGCCGATGCCGCCGGCACCCCGCTGGGGCCGGCGGGCTTGCACCGGGGCAGCGTCATGGCCTCGTTCGTGCATCTGATCGATCGGGCCTAACCGTCATCGGCGCGGCATCTTTCCCTGTCCCCTGAAAATCTTCCTCTCTTCGCAGTGCAGCACTCTTCAGCACGGCTTAACGCCTGTGTTTTATCCTTCCCCATGCCGCAATGCACAACCACCTTAGGGCTTAAGGCATACCTCTTTAGGTCATAATTTTATTGCCTACGCCTTCATCTTTCGGTAACAAAACTATCCAGATTGTCATGCCTCGGGAAGGGGATTGGATCGATGCTCTACCATCTGCATGAGTTCCAGCACGCCATGATCGGCCCTGCCCGCCTGTGGGCCGACGCGGTGCGGACCGCCTTCACCCATCCGTGGATGCCCATGTCCTACACCACCATGGGCCGCGCCATCGCCGCCAGCGCCGAGCTGATGGAACGCACCACCCGGCGTTACGCCAAGCCGCAGTTCAACCTGCCCGCCACCACCATCGACGGCCAGAGCGTGCCGGTGCACGAGGTGGTGGTGTACAAGAAGCCGTTCTGCGACCTGCTGCACTTCCAGCGCCAGACCGACCGCCGCGATCCCCGCGTGCTGGTGGTGGCGCCCATGTCGGGCCATTACGCCACCCTGCTGCGTGGCACGGTCGAGACCATGCTGCCCGACCACGACGTCTACATCACCGACTGGATCGACGCCCGCGACGTGCCGCAATCCGACGGTCCGTTCACCCTGGACGATTACGTCGACTACATCATCGAACTGCTGCACTTCCTGGGGGCCGACACCCACGTGCTGGCGGTGTGCCAGCCCTCCATCCCGGTGATGGCGGCGGTGTCGCTGATGGCGGCCAACGATGATCCGCGCCAGCCCAGCTCGATGACCCTGATGGGCGGTCCCATGGACACCCGCATCAACCCCACCAAGGTCAACCAGGTCGCCACCGAAAAGCCGCTGTCGTGGTTCGAAAGCCGGGTGATCCAGACCGTGCCCTACGTCCACGAGGGCCGGGGGCGGCGGGTGTATCCCGGCTTCCTGCAGCTTCAGGGCTTCATGAGCCTGAACCCTGAGCGCCACGTGGGCGAGCACCTGAAGCTGTTCCACAACATGGTGCGCGGCGACGGCGACTCGGCCGAGAAGCACCGCGAGTTCTACGACGAGTACCTGGCGGTGATGGACCTGCCGGCCGAGTACTATCTGCAGACCCTCAAGACCGTGTTCATCGAGCACCATCTGCCCGAGGGCAAGATGGTCAGCCGCGGGCGCAAGATCGATCCCTCCCAGATTCGCCACACGGCGCTGATGACGATCGAGGGTGAAAAGGACGATATTACCGGCGTCGGCCAGACCGAGGCGGCGCACCGCATGTGCTCCGGCCTGCCGGAATCCATGCGCAAGCATCTCCTGGCAGCCAAGGTCGGCCATTATGGCGTGTTCAACGGCCGCCGCTGGCGCGAGGAAATCTATCCGCATGTCCGAGAGTTCATCCGTACCCACGACAAGCTTACCGTTCTGGCGGACGAAGCCCATGAGCTCCATGAGCAGTCAGGAGTGGGAAAGCCTGTGCGACGGCTGCGGGAAGTGCTGTCTTCATAAGCTGGAAGACGAAGATACCGGCGAGATCGCCTACACCAACGTGGCGTGCCGGTTGCTGAACCTGGGGACGTGCCTCTGCAAGGACTATGAGAACCGGCAGAAGCACGTCCCCGATTGCGTCCAGCTATCCGCCGACAAGGTGGAATCCCTGCGCTGGCTCCCCTCCACCTGCGCCTATCGCCTGCTGGCCGAGGGCAAGCCGCTGGAATGGTGGCATCCGCTGGTGTCGGGCGATCCCAATACGGTGCACGAGGCCGGCATCTCGGTGCGCGGCCGGGTGGTGGCGGAAAACCGCGCCGGTCCGCTGGACCACCACATCGTGAGCTGGGCCGAGTGATGGTCCCTCTCCCACCCCGTGGGAGAGGGTGGCCCGCAGGGCCGGGTGAGGGAGCCGAGAAGCACCTCGTTTCCGGCTCCCTCACCCTCCCAGCCTTCGGCTGGGTCCCTCCCTCTCCCGTAGGACGGGAGAGGGCATGAGCTTCATTACCCTCGACCTCGGCGGCCATTCCGCAATCGTAACAGTGCAGCGTTCCGCTTTGGCCCGGCGCATTTCCCTGCGTGTCGATCCGGCGCGCGGGGCGGTGCTGATGCTGCCGGTCAAGGCCTCGCTCGCGGAAGGGCAGCGGTTCCTGCTGGCCCATCGGGTGTGGCTGGCCGAACGGCTGGCGCGGCTGCCGGGGCCGGTGGCGCTGGACCATGGCGCCTCGGTGCCGTTGTTGGGGGTGCCGCACGTCATCCGCCATGCGCCCGAGGCCCGGCGGGGGGTGTGGGTCGAGGATGGCGCGGTGATGGTGTCGGGCCTGCTGGAGCATGTGGGCCGGCGTGTGGGTGATTTCCTGAAAGCCGAGGCCAAGCGCGAGATCGTGCCGCGTGCCCACGACCTGGCCGCCAAGCTGGGGCGCAAAGTGGGGCGCGTCAGCGTCAAGGATACCCGCTCGCGCTGGGGCAGCTGTTCCTCGGCGGGCGATCTGGCCTTTTCCTGGCGGCTGGTTCTCGCCCCCGACTGGGTGCTGGGCTACGTGGTCGCCCACGAGGTGGCCCATCTGGTGGAGATGAACCACTCGCCCGCCTTCTGGGCGGTGGTGGAGGATTTGGTGGGCGATGCAAAGGTGCACCGGCGCTGGCTCAAGCTGCACGGGCCGGGGCTGCATCGCTTCCAGGTCTGTGCTACCAACGGGGCATGAGCTCCCGGCCCGCTCCCACCTCATTCAGGATTGCCGTGCTGCTGACCGCCCTGGTGGCGTTCGGGCCCATCTCCACCGACCTCTATTTGGCCTCGCTGCCCGACATGGCCCGCATTTTCGGCGTCGGTGTCGAGCGCACCCAGTTGACCCTGTCGGTGTTCCTGGTCGGCTTCGCCGCCGCCATGCCGGTCTACGGCCCGCTGTCCGACCGCTTCGGCCGCCGCCCGGTCATCCTGGCAGGCATCATCCTCTACCTCGGCGCTAGCTTGGTGTGCATGCTGGCGCCCAGCATGGATGTGCTGATTGCCGGGCGGTTCGCCCAAGGGTTGGGCGCCTGCTGCGGTCCGGTGGTGGGGCGCGCCGTGGTGCGAGACGTCTATCCGCGCGACCAGGCCGCCAAGGTGATGTCCTACATGGCCTCGGCCATGGCGCTGGCCCCGTTCGCCGCGCCCATCCTGGGCGGCTGGCTGCACTCCCTGTTCGGCTGGCGCTCCTGCTTCGTGCTGCTGGCGCTGTTCGGCGTGGTGCTGCTGGCAGGCAGCTGGCGCCTGCTGGACGAGACCAACGCCCACAAGGACGTGGGCGCCCTGTCGCCGCTGACCATGCTGGCCAATTACCGCCTGCTGCTGGCCGATCGCCACGTGCTCGGCTACGGGGCCACCGTGGCGCTGATCTACGGCGGCATGTTCACCTTCATCTCGGCCGCCTCGTTCGTGCTGATCGAGATCATGGGCCTGCCGCCGGCCTATTTCGGCTTCGGTTTCGCCGCGGTCATCTCGGGTTACATCACCGGCGGTTTGGTGGCGGGCAAGCAGACCGCAAGGATGGGACTGGACCGCATGGTGCTGATGGGCACCCTGGGCTGCGCCCTGTGCGGCATAACGGCGGCGGTGCTGGCGTGGAGCGGCATCACCGCCATGGCCGCCGTGCTGTTGCCGCTGATGGGTTATTTCCTGTTCTCGGCCATGGTGCTGCCCAACGCCACCGCCGCCGCCATCGCGCCGCATCCGCGCATGGCCGGTGCCGCCTCCGCCCTGGTCGGCTTCATCCAGATGGTCGCCGGTTCGGTCGCCGGCTGGCTGCACGCCGCTTTGTTCGACCACACCACCCGGCCGCTGGGCATGCTGGTGGCGGTGATGGGGGTGGCGGGGTTAGCAGCGTTCGCCGGGCTGGTAAGAAGGCGCTAGCGCCGCCGCGCCCGCATCAGCAGCCGGGTACGGGTGCGCACATCGTCCACCAACGGCACCACCGCCAGCACCACCAGCAATCCGGCCAGCGGCAGGGTCGAGGCGTAGCCCACGTACTTGAATCCCAGCGCGCCGGCGACGCCGCCGACGAAAAACGCGCTCAGCAGCGACACCAGCAGGCCCAGGCGGCGCCAGTTGGCGCGCACCGGCTGGTAGTGGGCGGAGGCCTCCTGCGAATTCAGATAGACCATCTTGCCCAGTTCGATGCCGATGTCGGTGACGATGCCGGTCATGTGGGTGGTGCGGATCTCGGCGTTGGAGATCTTGGTGATGATGGCGTTCTGCAGCCCCATCAGGAAGCACAACAGGATGACGGTGATGGGGATGAAGCCGCCTTTCAGTTCAAGCGTGCTGCCCATCAGGCCGAACACCAGCAGCAGCCCTGCCTCCCACAGCAGGGGATAGGCATAGCGGGAATGGGTGCGGTGGTGGCGGCCCCAATTGATCAAGATGGCGGAATAGGCGGCGCCCGAAATGAAGGCCGCCACCGAGCCCAGCGCGGTCAGCACAATGGCGACATCGTAGACAGCCACCGCGTCGGCCAGGGACGAGATGATCCCGGTCATATGCGAGGTGTACTGGTCCACCGCCAGGAAGCCGCCGGCGTTGGTGGCCCCGGCGACGAAGGCCAGCGACAGCCCAAGCTTCCGGTTGGCGTCGCTGGTGCGACGGTCACCGGTCAGCTTGCGCAGGAAGTGCCACATGGCATCAACGTCCGAAGATGGAGTTGATCAGGCTGTCCAGAGCGTTACCCACGGAATTGACCGCCCGGCCGGCGTCCTCGATCAGGCCGCCGGGGCCGTCGGACACCATGGGGCGCTCCAGGTCGGGGGTGGGCAGTCGACGCGGCGGCAGGCCCTTATGGGCGGCCAGCATGATGCTCTTCCATAGCTGGGCGGGCAGGCCGCCGCCGGTGACCTTCTTCATCTCGTGGCGCTGGTCGTCGTTGCCCAGCCAGACGCCAGCCACGTAATCCGCGGTATAGCCCATGAACCAGGCGTCGCGATAATCCTGGGTGGTGCCCGACTTGCCGGCCGCCGGGCGGTCCAGGCGGGCGGCCTTGCCGGTGCCCTCGGTCATCACCGCCTGCATCAGCTCGTGCATGTGGGCCAACGCCCGGTCGGACATGATCTGGCCGAAGCCGCCGCCCTGGCGGGTCCACAACACGTGGCCCTGGGGATCGGTGACGCTTTCGACGCCATAGGCGGTGACGCCCTCGCCGCCATTGGCGAAGGGGGCATAGGCGGTGGTCAGTTCCAGCAGGCTGGTTTCCGAGGTGCCCAGCGCCAGCGAGGCGTCGTTCCGCAGGTTCGAGGTGATGCCCATCTTGTGGGCCAGCGCGATCACGCTGGACGGCCCCACCTGCTCGATCAGCCGCACCGCCACCGTATTGGTGGAATTGGCGAAGGCGTGGCGCAGGGATACCGGGCCCTCGAACTTGCCGTTGTAATTGCCGGGCGACCAGTTGCCCAGCTTCAGCGGCGCGTCGTCGAACACGTCGCCCGGCTGGAAGCCCTTCTCCATGGCCGCCAGATAGACGAACGGCTTGAACGACGAGCCCGGCTGGCGCAGGCCTTGGGTGGCGCGGTTGAACTGGCTCTCGTCGTAATCCTTGCCGCCCACCAGCGCACGTACGGCGCCGTCCGGGGTCATCACCACCACGGCGCCCTGGGCCACATGGCTCTTGCCGCCCTCGCGGTCGAGCAGCGCCTTGAGTTCGGCTTCAGCCTTGCGCTGCAGGCCCATGTCCAGCGTGGTGCGCACCACGATGTCCTTGCCCTGGACCTCGCCCATCTCGTCCAGGTGGGCCATGATCCAGTCGGCGAAATAGCGGCCCGCCGGCAGCGGGCGCCGCGACGCCTGGGCGGCGCCGGTCAGCGCGGCGTAATCGGCGGTCTTCTGGTCGATGTAGCCGGCCTCGACCATGTTTTGCAGCACGTCCACCGTGCGCTTGTGGCTGGCCTCGGGATCGTTCAGCGGCGAATAGCGGCTGGGCGCCTTCAGCAGGCCGGCGATGACGGCGGCCTGGTAGAGCGTCACGTTGCGGGCCGAGACGTCGAAATAGCGCTTGGCGGCGGCGTCCACGCCGAAGGTGCCGGAGCCTAGATAGACCCGATTGAGATAAAGGGTGAGCAGCTGCTCCTTGCTGAAGCGGTGCTCCAGCCACACCGCCATCAGCAGTTCCTGCACCTTGCGCTTGAGCGTGCGGTCGGGGGTAAGGAACAGGTTCTTGGCCAACTGCTGGGTGATGGTGGACCCGCCCTGCACCACGTGACCGGCGCGCAGGTTGGTGACCACGGCGCGCGCCAGGCCCCAGACGTCGAGGCCAAAATGTTTGTAGAAGCGGCGGTCCTCGGTGGCCAGCACCGCCTGCGGGATGAAGGGCGAGATGTCCTTGAGGTCCAGGGGTTGGCCGTAGATGTCGCCGTAAGCGGCGAAGGTCTCGCCCTCGGCCGAGACGAACACCACGCTGGGCCGCCGGGTGGTGGCGGTCATCTTGTCGATGTCGGGCAGGTCGACGGCGTAATAGGCGACCACGCCGGCCAGGGCGATGCCGGCCCAGATGGCCAGCGTCAGGCCCCAGACGACCAGCCGCTTGCCCCAGCCGCGTCCGCCGCCGCCGGTCTTCTTGCGCGGCGGCTTCGGCGGTTTGGGTGGCTTGGGCGCCTTCGCCTTGGGAGCGCGCGGGCGCCGGGGCGCCTCGTCGTCCGCGTCGCTGCCGCGGCCGAAGCCGAACCCGCGCCCGCGCGGCTTCTCGTCGCCGCTGGAGGGGATCAAGCGGTCGCGGGGGTCGAGTTCGAGCGACATGTTCGGGCGGCGCGAAGAGGGGGTGCGGTCAGACATGGACGGTTTCTAGCATGGGCGCAGGGTGTCTCGGAACTGGCAACGCCGTGGCATTGGTTGTAGGATGACCCCCTGCCATATGACCGGGCCCAGTGTGGTGATTCTGAACTTCGCACATTTTGCGAATTTCAGAATCACCACACAATTCAACAAGTTGGTGGCCTGCTTATCCCCGAAATTCATGCTATGAATTCGGGGGCAGGACACTGGTAGAGGACAAAAGCATGGAAACCCTGTCGGTCACCATTTCGACCGAATTGAAGCAGCGTCTCGAGGCGCTGGCCGCCGAGACCAATCGGCCGCTGGAGGAATGCCTGTCCCTGGCCGTGCAGGAATTCGTCGAGAACTGGGAAATCCATCTGAACGACCTGCATCAGATCGATGAGAGCGAAGCCCGCGCCGTGCTCAAGGCGGCCAACGAGTAAGCCTTTATCGCATCCGATTGTGGCGCAATTGCGCCGCCCCCAAGACAGGGGGCAAAAGCAAATGGCCGGGCTTTCGCCCGGCCATCGCCGTTTCAAGGGTGCGGGTCTATTCGATCGCCTGCACCGCGACCACTTCCGGCACGTAGTACTTCAGCATGTTCTCGATGCCGTGCTTCAGCGTGGCGGTCGAGCTGGGGCAGCCCGAGCACGAGCCCTGGAGGTGCAGGTAGACGATGCCGTCGTCGAACGAGCGGAAGATGATGTCGCCGCCGTCCTGGGCCACCGCCGGGCGCACGCGGGTATCCAGCAATTCCTTGATCTGCTTGACCACGTCGGAATCGCCCTCGCCCGAGCCTTCGCCGCTGGCGGATTCGAGAATGACCGGCTCGCCGGAATTGTAGTGATCCATGATGGCCGCCAGCACCTGCGGCTTCAGCACCGACCAGTCCATATCGCCCGCCTTGCCGACGGTGATGAAGTCGCCGCCCAGGAACACGCTGGCCACGCCGTCGACGCCGAACAGGCGGGTGGCGAGCGGAGACTGCTTCGAGCCTTCCTTGGTCAGGAAATCGGCGGTGCCGCGGCCCATGACGTCACGTCCGGGCAGGAACTTCAGGGTCGACGGATTGGGGGTGGGTTCAGTCTGGATGAACATGGAATCCTCAGGTTATTAGACGTCGCGGGGGATGCGGAAGCCGGTCTTTTTAAATGGCGCGCGTACCACCCTTAGTCAAGGGAAAGTCCGACTATCTTACTCAGGTGATCGCCTCGATCTGGCCGTCGGTCAAATTGCCGGGCACGATGGTGATGGGCACGCGCAGGCGGCCGACGAACTTGCCGGTCAGGGCGGTGACCAGCGGGCCGGGCCCGCCCTGACCGGTATCGGCGGCCAGCACCAGGATGGAGATCTGCGGCTCCTCGTCGATCAGGCGGATCAGCTCGTCGCGCGGGGATCCCTCGCGCACGTACAGCACCGGCAGGTGGCCCGAGATTTCGTTGACCTCGGTGGCCATGCGCTGCAGCAGTTCCTCGGCCTCCTGGCGGGCCTCGGCACGCATCAGGTTGCCGATGGTGGCGAAGTGCTGGAACTCGGCCGGCTCGACCACCCGCAGCAGGGCGACGCGGCCGCCGGTGTGGCGGGCGCGGCGGCAGGCATAGCTGAGCGCGGCGCGCATTTCCTCGGTGTCGTCGACGACCACCAGAAAAACGCGGGTGCTGGCCAGTTCCGGCATGCTTGCCCTCCCCCCTCGCTATTTCCGCAAGACCACCGCCGCCGCCCAGCCGGCGCTGGCGGCAAGCAGAATGGCTATAATACCGTAGAGTGCGGCCTGCTGGTGGGCGAAATCGTACACGTCGGCGCCCAGGCCGATCTTCGAGATCACCAGCGGCGTGGTCTGGGCGCTGATCACCTGGCCGCCGGCGATCAGGTAGACCTCCACCAGATAGGTGCCCACCGGCACGTTGGCGGGAAAGTGAACGTCGGTGCGGAACAGGCGGTTGCCCAGGAAGCCGATGTCCTGCACCCGGTCGCCGTACAGCCCTTGCTCCTGCTTCAGGCGGATCAGCGCCTTGCGGTACTCGACATTGTCGGCCTTGCGGTCGCGCGGGTGGACGTCGATGTCCAGGCCGTCCAGGCCGATCTGGTGGCGTTCCAGCACCGCGGCGGGGGCGATCTCGGCCAGCGGACGGGTGGCGGCGACGCGGTAGAACGAGGGGGCGTTGCCCACCTCGGCCAGGCCGGAATTCATCCAGATGCCCAGGGTGCGGGCCTTGCGCCGCACGATCTCGGAACGGTTGGGGCCGCGCACCACCACCACCACGTCGGCTCCCGAGGCGCCCTTCACCTCCTCGACCGCGCCGAACAGCAGGACGTCGGTGCCGGCGAAGCCGGTGGTGATGGCGACCAGGTGCTTGGACAAATCCGCCACCAGCGGCTCGGCGGCCCAAGCGGGGACCGCCAGCAGCAGCAGGGAGAGCAGGGCGAGAAGGCGCGTCACCCGGGGCTCTCCGTCCGTGGCCTTCAGCGCGCCAGCTTCTCAGCGATCTCGCTGAGCTGGGCGCGGGCGCGTAGCAGGTAGAAGCCCTGGGTGGTGAGGTGGCTGGGGATCAGCAGGCCGTCGGGGGCACCGTTGAGCACCACGGCGGGCTCCAGCGCGGCCGCCGCCTTCAGGCTGTCCACCATCTGACGCCAGGCCACCGCCAGCTCGCGCTCGGACAGCACCTGGGCATAGTCGCCGCCCAACTCGCGCAGCAGCAGGCCATACGCGTAGACCTTGCCCTTGGTGGCGTAGAACACGTCGTCGGCCTTGGTGTCGAACAGCGCCGAGTGGTTTTCGGCTAGGTGGCGGTCGATATCGGCGGAAGCCGCGCCCAGGTCGCGGCCCAGCGCGGCCACCAGCGCGGCCAGGGTGGCGGCGTGGCGGTCGAAGCCGGGCTCACCGGCCGCCAGGTGCTGGTTGAACTCCACAAGGTTGCGGGCGGCGTTGCGGTACTGCTTCTCCGACGAGGCGGTGGGCGACCACGAGGTGGAGGGGTCGAACTTCCAGATGTTGCCCGGGTACTTCAGCAGGCCTGCGGCCCGCTCCAGGTTGGCATCGGGTCCTTGGCCTCGGTCGCTGACCTCGGCCAGGGCGCGGGCGAAATGGGCGCAGGCGGATACGATGCCCTGTTGGAAGTTGGGCATGTTGTCCAGCCACCAGGTCGGCAGGTAGAACGGGTCGTTGGCGACCCAGGGATGCTCCTCGATCTCGCGGAACACCAAGCGCGCCGCGATCGCCACCGCGCGGCTCTGGGCCGAGTCCACCGTGCCGGGGCCGTAGTCGAAATCGTCGTCGATGACGTGGGTGACGGCCATGCCGATCACCACGTAGCCGACCAACGCCAGGCCAACCGCCGGCGCCAGCCACCACCAGGCCGGACGTGCCAGCCCGCGCAGCCGCTCCAGCGCGGCGGCCGGCAGCGAAAAAGCCCGGGAAGGAGGCGACATCTGATCGGTCATGGTGATCTCTTGGAGGTGCTCTTTAACCCTGTTGCTTACGATGCCGGCCGCTCGGACGCAAGCGCGCCGAAGGGCCTGGCGAAAAGGGGGCTATTTGCGGCGCCGCACCATGGCCTTCACTTCCGCCAGATGGGAGGCCCCCAACAGGTGGGCGGCGACGGCGAAGGCGGCCAGCCCCAGCGCCACCAGCAGGGCGACGATCACCAGCCCGGCCCAGGTGTTGACCGCCAGGGGCCAGGCATAGGTCTTGGCGGCGAACAGCACCGCAGCCATCACCGTGGCGGCGGCAAAAATGCGGGGGGCGCGCGCCTTCAGGCGCTTGTCCATGGTGAAGAAGCCGCGGCCCTTCAGGATGATTCCCAAGGCGACGACGTTGAACCAGGCGGCGATGGCGGTGGACAGGGCCATGCCCACATGGGCCAGCGGACCCACCAGGGCGAGGTTCAGCACCACGTTCAGCGCCATGGTGGCGGCGGCCACCTTCACCGGCGTGCGGGTGTCTTCGCGGGCGAAGAATGACGGGGTCAGCACCTTGACCAGCACGTAGGCCGGCAGGCCGATGGCGAAGGCGACCAAAGCGTGGGCGGTGGCGACGGTCTCGGCGGCGCCGAAGCTGCCGCGCTGGAACAGCACCCGGATCACCGGCTCGGCCAGCACCATCAGGGCGGCGGCGGCGGGCAGGGTCATCAGCAGGGCGAATTCCATGGCCCGGTTCTGGCTGTCGCGCGCACCGTCCAAATCGCCCGACTTCAGCTGGCGCGACAACAGCGGAAGCAGGGCCGTGCCGATGGCAATGCCGACCACGCCCAGCGGCAGCTGGTTCACCCGGTCGGCGTAATTCAGGTACGACACCGCGCCGTTGGCCACGGTCGAGGCGATCATGGTGTTGATCACCAGGTTGACCTGGTAGACGCCGGCGCCCACCGCCCCGGGCACGATGCGCTTGCCCAGCAGCTTGACCTCGGGGGTCAGGCGCGGCCGCACCGGCCGCAGCGGCACCCCGGCGTTGCGCACGGAAAACACCAGCCACGCGAACTGGGCGATTCCGGCGGCGAAGGTGCCCCAGGCCAAAGCGTGGCCGGGGGTGGCGGTGACCGGGGCCAGCGCCCACAGGCCGGCCATGGCCACCAGGTTCAGCAGCACCGGGGTGCCGGCGGCGGCGGCGAAGCGGCCCACGGAATTCAGCACGCCCGCTTGCAACGAGGTCAGCGAGATGAACAGCAAATAGGGGAAGCAGATGCGCGACAGTTCGATGGCCAGGTCCAGCTTGCCCTGCACCTCGGCGAAACCGGGGGCCAGCGCGTAGATGGCCCACGGCATGCCCAGCTCCACCAACGCGACGAACACGCCCAGCACCAGCGCCATCGCCGCCAGCGACTGTTCGGCGAAGGAGCGCGCCTCGGCTTCACCCTCGGCGGTGAGCTTGGCGGTGAACAGCGGTACGAAGGCGGCGTTGAAGGCGCCCTCGGCGAACAGCGAGCGGAACAGGTTGGGAAAGCGGAAGGCGACGAAGAAGGCGTCGGCCACGGCGCCCGCGCCCATGTACTGGGCGATCATCATCTCGCGCATCAGGCCGGTGATGCGCGACAGCATGGTGAAACCACCCACGGTGGCGATGGATCGGACGAGGCTCATGGGGGAGGGATTTAACCTGAAAAGGTTAAATTAGGAACCACCTCGTCCTGAACTCCCGCCTCCGCTGCGCTCCTGCGGGAGGGTGAGGGGGCGCGGACGTGCGGGCTACTCCGCCGCCTTGGCCGGGTTGGGCTCTTCCAGCGCCTTCATCAGCTCGACGCGGACCTGGTCAAGCTTGCGTTCGTGGCTGACCTTGAGGCCGAAAATATCTTTCACGTAGAACACGTCCACCACCCGCTCGCCATAGGTGGAAATGTGGGCCGAGGCGATCTGCAGGCCGGCGCGGGTCATGGCGGCGGTCAGGGCATAGAGCAGACCGGGGCGGTCGCGGCCGTTTACCTCCAGCAGGGTGTAGTTGGACGACGCCTTGTTGTCGACGATGACCCGCGGCGGCACCTTGAACACATGGGCACGGCTGGGCAGGTTGCCCTTGCGCGCCGCCAGCTCGCGGTCCAGGCGCATGCGGCCGGACAGCACCTGCTCGATCACCGTCGACAGCTTGGCCAGCTTGGACGAGGAATCGAAGGCGCCGCCCTCGGAATCCTGTACCCAGAAGGTGTCCAGCGCCATGCCGTTGGCCAGCGTGATGATCTTGGCGTCGACGATGTTGGCCCCCGACACCGCCATGGCGCCGGCGATCTGCGAGAACAGGCCGGGATGGTCGCTGGTGTAGACGGTTATTTCGGTAACGGCACGTTTGGCGTCGACGCGGGATTCTACCGTCAGCGGCGCTTTGGTCGCCTCGGCCTCGCGCACCAGGCGGGCATGGCGCAGGTGGGTGGCGGTGTCGAACGAGGTCCAGTAATTGGGATAGCCGCGGCCCATGTGGGCCTCGATGTCCCCGGGCGTCCACCGGGCGGCGGCCAGTTCGGCGCGCAGGGATTCCTGCGCCGCCTGGATGCGGGACTCGCGGCCCGCGGCCAGGCCGCCCATCATCACCTCTTCCGAGCGCAGGTACAGTTCGCGCAGCAGGCCGCCCTTCCAGCCGTTCCACACGGTGGGGCCGACGGCGCGGATGTCGGCCACGGTCAGGCACAACAGCAGACGCAGCCGCTCGGGGCTTTGCACCAATCCGACGAAGTCGGCGATGGTCTTGGGGTCGTCCACGTCGCGCTTGAAGGCGATGCGGCTCATGGTCAGGTGTTCGCGCACCAGCCAGGCCACGGTTTCCGTTTCGGCATCGGAAAGACCGAAGCGGGGGCACAGCTTCATGGCCACCTCGGCGCCCAGCACCGAATGGTCACCGTTGCGGCCCTTGGCGATGTCGTGCAGCAGCACCGAGAGGTACAGCACATTGCGCGACGCCACCTTGTGGATGACCTCGGACGATACCGGGGCCTCTTCCTGCAGCTCGCCGTTCTCGATGGCGTGCAGGATGCCGATCGCCTGCACGGTGTGCTCGTCCACCGTGTAGACGTGGTACATGTCGTACTGCATCTGGGCGACGACACGGCCGAAGTCCGGGATGAAACGGCCCAGCACCCCGGCCTCGTTCATGTGCCGCAGCGCCACCTCGGGGTTCTTGCGGCTGGTCAGCATGGCCAGGAACAGGGCGTTGGCCTGTTTGTCCTCGCGCACGCCGGCATCGATGCGCTTCAGGTTGCGGTGGACCAGATCCAGCGCCTTGGGGTGGATGTCGATGCCGCTGTCGTGGGCGGTGTGGAACAGGCGGATCATGGCCGCCGGGTCCTTCTCGAACTGGTCGTCCGAGGCCACGCTCAGGCGGTCGCCGTCCAGGCGGAAGCCGGCCACCATGCCGCGCTTGAACGACAGCAGGCGGCCCAGACGCAGCTTGGGCTTGCGCTTCTGCTGTTCCTCGGTCAGGGCGCAGAACAGGCGGGTCAGGTCACCCACGTCCTTGGCCACCAGGAAGAAGTGCTTCATGAAGCGCTCGACGCCTCTGCTGCCGGCGCGGTCGGCATAGCCCATGCGGCTGGCGATTTCCTGCTGCACGTCGAAGGTCAGGCGGTCCTCGGCGCGGCCGGTGAGGTAGTGCAGGTGGCAGCGCACCGTCCACAGGAAGTCCTGCGCCTTGGTGAAGCGCCGTGCCGCCGCGCGCGAGATCAGGCCGGCATCCACCAGCTGGCCGATGTCCTTGACCCGGTACAGGTATTTGGCCAGCCAGTACAGGGTGTGGAGGTCGCGCAGGCCCCCCTTGCCTTCCTTGACATTGGGTTCCAGCACATAGCGGGTGTCGCCCATCTGGCCGTGGCGGGCGTCGCGTTCCGCCAGCTTGGCCTCGATGAACTCCTCGGCCGAGCCGGCGACGACATCGTTTCGGAAGCGGTTTTGCAGCTCGAAGAAAAGCGCCTGGTCGCCCCACAGCCAGCGCATTTCCAACAGCGCGGTGCGGATGGTGAGGTCGGCCTTGGCCTGGCGCACGCATTCGTCGGACGAGCGGGTGGAATGGCCCACCTTCAGGCCCATGTCCCACAGCATATACAGGATGTATTCGACGATCTGCTCGTGCCAGGGGGTCCGCTTGTAGGGCGTCAGGAACAGCAGGTCGATGTCGGATTGGGGCGACAGCTCGCCGCGGCCATAGCCACCCACCGCCACCAGGCTCATGGCCTCTCCGGTGGTGCGGATGCCTTGTGGGAACTCGTAATCGGTGGCGAAGTCGTGGACGGTGCGGATCAGCTGGTCGATGAGGAAGCAATTCTCGCGAACGGTCTCGGCGCCGTCGCCGCGCTCCTCGAAGCGGGTGCGGATCTCGGTCCGCCCGTGGTTCAGCGACTCCTTCAGCGCTTCCAGCACCTTGGAGCGGCGCTTCACCTTGGGCAATTCCAACGCGACGATGTCGGCCAGCCGCTGGATCAGCGCGCGCCGGTCGATAATGGAGCGCTGGGCGGGGATCTTGCTCATAAGGCACCAGATGGGAAACGCGAGAAGGGGATTATAGGTCTCGTTTTCTGCCCCGTGCCACACGTTTTGGAATTGCTTAAAGCCGGGGCAACAACTGCCTGACTTTTGACCGTTGCGGCGTAGAAACGATAAGCCAAAGCCCCTCTCCCGCCCGGCGGGAGAGGGATATTCGTTACAGGCCCTTTTCCATCACGCCGGCCAGGCGGCGGGCGAATTCCACCGGATCGGCCGGCGCCTCGCCCTCGACGATGCGGGCCTGGTCCAGCAGCAGCAGCGCCATGTCCTCGATGGCCTCGCGGCCCGAGGTCTTGACCTTGCCGGCCAGGCCCTTGATCAACGGGTGGCGCGGATTGATCTCCAGCACGCGGGGGAAGTCCTGCTCCAGCTGGCGATGGGCCTTCAGCATCTTCTCCAGGTGGATGCTCATCTGGCCCGATTCGGCCACCAGGCACACGGCCGAGCTGGTCAGACGGTCCGAGGCGCGCACGTCCTTGATCTTGTCGCCCAGGTTCAGCTTCAGCGCGGCGATCAGGGTGTCCAGCTCGTCGGTGGGGGCGGCCTCGGGCTTGGCCGCTTCGGCCTTGTCGTCGGCCTTCACCTTGGACAGGTCGACGTCACCCTCGGTGATGGCCTTGAGCTTCTTGCCCTGGATCTCGCCCACCGCCGGCACCCAGAACTCGTCGATGGGGTCGGTGAGCAGCAGCACCTCGATGCCCTTGGCCAGGAAGCCTTCCAGCTGCGGGCTGCGCTTGAGCGCCGCCACGTCGTCGCCGGTGGCGTAGTAGATGGCGTCCTGGCCCTCCTTCATGCGGCCCACCACCTCGTCCAGGGTGGTAAGGCCGTCGGCGGCGGTGGACTGGAAGCGGCACAGCGGTAGGATGTCGTTCTTGCGCTCGAAATCCTCGTAGATGCCTTCCTTCAGCACGGCGCCGAAGGTTTCCCAGAAGGTGGCGTAGGAGGCGGCATCCTCCTCGGCCTTCTTCTTCAGTTCCGACAGCACGCGCTTGACCAGGCCGGTCTTCATCTTGGCCAGCACCGGATTGTGCTGCAGCATCTCGCGGCTGACGTTCAGCGGCAGGTCCTGGCTGTCCACCACGCCGCGCAGGAAGCGGAGGTAAGGCGGCAGCAGGCCTTCCGCCTCGTCGGTAATGAAGACGCGCTTCACATAAAGCTTCACGTGGTGCTTGCGGTCGGGATGGAAGATGTCGAACGGCTTCGATCCCGGCACGTACAGCAGGCTGGTGTACTCGATGGCGCCTTCAGCCTTGTAATGGAGGGTCAGCCACGGGTCGTCGAAGGCATGCGCCACGTGGTGATAGAATTCCTTGTACTGCTCGGGCGTGATGTCCGACTTCGAGCGGGTCCACAGCGCCGAAGCGGAATTCAGCGTGTCTTCCTTGTCGCCTTCCACCAGCACCACCGGAATGGCGATGTGGTCAGAGTAGTGCTTGACGATGGCGGCCAGGCGGGGGCGCTCCAGGAACTCCGTCTCGCCCTCGCGCAAGTGCAGCGTGATGCGGGCGCCGCGGGCGGCCTGCTCATCGGGGGTGATGGTGAACTCGCCCTTGCCGTCGCTTTCCCAGCGCCAGCCGTGCTCCTCGCCGGCCTTCTTCGTCACCACCGTGACCTTGTCCGCCACCATGAAGGCGGAATAGAAGCCGACGCCGAACTGGCCGATCAGGGTCATGTCCTTCTTGGCGTCGCCGGTCAGCCGGCTCATGAACTCGGCGGTGCCCGACTTGGCGATGGTGCCGAGATTGGCGATCAGGTCCTCCTTGTTCATGCCGATGCCGTTGTCGGCGACGGTCAGCGTGCCGGCATCTTTGTCGGGAATCAGTCGAATGCGGTATTCGGAATCACCGGCCACCAGTCCCGTGTCGGTCAGCGCCGCGTAACGCAGCTTGTCGCAGGCGTCGGACGCATTGGAAATCAGTTCGCGCAGGAAGATTTCCTTATTGGAGTAGAGCGAGTGGACGACGATGTCCAACAACTTGGCGACTTCCGCCTGAAACTCGCGCTTCTCTTCAGCCATGGTCTATTCCCATCCTCATGCGAAATCTGATCCCGCGAGCGCGGGCGCCTTGATATGAGGGAGCAACCGGCGGGTTGCAAGTCCGCTTGCAATCCAGAAGAATGGCCATAAGAACGGAAGGTCACGCATCGGCGTTGCCCTCGCCGGGCCGAATCGGTATGTATAGCGGCCCCGAAAGTGGGGGCCCGTAAAGTTGGGTCGGGCCTCGCCGCAGGAATTTCGCCGCTCCGGACATCGTGGGCGGCCTTAAGAGAAGCAGGAGACGTTCATGCAGATTCCTCTCCAGATCACCTTTCACGGGATCGATCACTCGGATGCCGCCGAAGAGCGCATCCGCGAAAAGGTGGCCAAGCTGGAGCAGTTCTTCGACCGCATCACCAGCTGCCGGGTGGCGGTGGAGC
>Ga0306923_10000517_pt1 | contig 30646 bp, 36 predicted proteins | sample sta12Can44000108_FD_203841 | JGI IMG/M metagenome (GOLD analysis project Ga0306923, IMG submission 203841) | Lab enrichment of tropical soil microbial communities from Luquillo Experimental Forest, Puerto Rico - statanox.12C.anox.44.000.108 (v2)... | ecosystem: Environmental > Terrestrial >... | reverse complement strand
CACATCTCGGCCGTCGAGCGCTCCGGTATCGGCAACCTGCACGAAGGCCAGAAGCTCAGCTTCGAGCTCGAACGCGGTAATCAGGGCAAGACCTCCGCGGTTAATCTGCGGCAGGCCTAGCCGGCGAGTGGGGAGCCCGATCCGCCGGCTCCCCTTTCGCCGCGAGCGTCAGGGCGGTGCAGGGTCTACGAAAAACCCTCGGTGCGCCGTGGCCGCGAGAAGGCCGCAGCGATCAGGCCTCGACCGCGGGATGCTCCACAAGCGGCTTGAACAAGAAAACTGTTGATCGGTCGCGGTACCTGTCGCGATGGACTATGCGTCAACCATACCAACGCTTCCAGCCGAATATTATCGCCGCCACGCGGCTCGGGTCCGACAACTGGCCAGCGAAGCCACGACGGCGGCAGTCAAGGAGCGCCTGCGGGAGGTTGCGCTCGAATACGAGCGGCTCGCCGCACGGGTCGATAACAGTACGCCGACCGACCCTTGCGGCTGAGCCGATAGCATCCGTAAGCGTCGAGCGTCCCCACCAATGCGGCGCCCGGGAGAACAAAACATGTCACCACACAAATTTGCCGTTGGACAGACGGTCCGCTTCTCACCCGATCGGAACCAAGGGGTTACCGTCCGGGGGAGTTTCAAGGTCGTCCGTTTGCTGCCCGAAGCCGCCAGCGTTCTCCAATACCGGGTAAAGAGCCAGTTGGACGGCCACGAACGCGTCGTGCGCGAAGACCAGCTCGCGCGATCGTGAGGAAGTGGGCTCGATGCCGACTTTGTCCCTGAAGATCACGCGTCCGCCATCCAGCGCCGCCGAGCTCGGCACCCCCGAACTAGGCAAACCGCTGTTCCGCGGCAGCGGCGACACTGATTACCTCTGCGGTAGCTGCGGGTCCGTGATAGCTGCGAGCATGGGACCCAACCAGCGCGTCATCGTCGACGCGGCGACTTGCGCCGCGTGCGGGGCAGAAAACGAGTTCCCGCTTCACTTGCGAGGATGACCACCGGGCGGGGTGTTTAGGCAGCCACGTTCACGATCCGAGGGGCACGAAAATGCCCAAAACACATCCCCACGCCGAGGCGACCTATCGCGTTATCCCGTTTGACAACGGCGCGTTTGGTGTCGAGGTCAGCATTCCGGACAGTCATCCGACCAGGGTCAGCATGTTCAAAACCGAAGCAGACGCCGAGGCATGGATCGCCGAGCACCGGCGCCGGGTGGAGTCCCAAACACAGTCGGGCCGCCAGTTTCGCCGGTCGATCCGCCCCGCCCGTTAGCTTAGCTCGGGGGTTCGCCTTAGATCGCGATCCCGGTCGACGCGGTGAAGTCCGCGCCAACGACGTCACCGCTGTTCACGGCTCCCGACCCGCGGCGCTTGCGGAAAGCGAAACACCTAACCTCGGTGGAACCTTCGCGAGGCGATGGAACTCGGCGCAGCACCGGGGACCGGTTGCGACGTAGGTGGCCTCGACGAGGCCTTCGATAATGTCGAGGGCTGCCGATTGCATGCGGTCGCCAAGCAGGAATTTTTGGCTACGCGGAAACTTCTCTACCGTGGGCACCAGCCAAAGCATGAACTGATAAGTCTTTTCGAGTGCTATCCCCGACTGCTTGGCGGCGTCGGTCATGTTCGCTTATCCCCAAAAAATCGACCGGGCTTCGACCTGGACCCAAGAAGTAAAGAAGTCAAGATTCAAGATTCAAGATTCAAGATTCAAGAATTAGTAAAGTGTTCGGGCCACCCGGAACCCGAAAAGGTTGAGCCGGAGGTCGGCGTCGAGCCAGTAGCGGTAGGCGGAGCGGCAGAGCCACGAAAGGTCGTACCAGGAGCCGCCGCGCAACACGCAAAAGCGCGGATTCGCGCCTGCTCCGGCATCCTTCCAGGCCGATCCGTCGGTCGGTGCGCCTTGGTAATTTTCGTGCCAATCATCCGCGACCCACTCCCAGACATTGCCGTGCACGTCGTGGAGGCCCCAGAGGTTCGCCAGGTAGGCCCCGACCTCGCTGGTACGGCCCAACCCCGAATCGGCGTAATTAGCGTTGTCAGGCGTTATCGCGTCGCCGAACGAATAGCGGGTCGTCGTGCCGGCGCGGCAGCGGATTCCCATTCGGCTTCCGACGGCAGCCGATAGGCTTCACCTGTTTCCTGTGACAGCCAGGCGATGTAGGCCTGCGCGTCGTCCCAGCTGACATTGATGATCGGCCGGCGCCCACGGCCCCAACCCTGATCGTGGGGCTTTTCTCGCCGCTTTCCTTCGCAGAACCGGTCGTACTCGTCAAAGGTGACCGGATAGCGCCCGATCGCAAAGTGACGGCCGATCGCGACGCGATGCTGCGGCCGCTCGTCCTTATACCCGTCCTCCTCCTCGTCCGCCGATCCCATCATGAACTCGCCCGCCGGGATCACGACCAATTCCGGCGCAAACGGCGCATCGCGGAACACCGCGAAATCCGGCATCTTCGTATCGCCGCTCGGGCCCGCGCTCACTGGCGCGGCTGGTGCGACCGCTTCTTCGTGGGAGCCGATGGCAGCGGGGCTTGCTGCGCGTCGATCCGGCAAAATGTGATCGATCCCGCGGATCAGACGCTCCATATGCTGATGAAAATCACGACCGGTATCGACCGGTGCGGCATTAAGAAACGCAAAATTCTTCAGGCTTTCGGGAAGCTGTGCCGATTGCGGCATCCTGGCGGAGCCCACAAGGACTGGGATGATCTGAACCTCGCTGTTCAGCGCCGTCTCGACCTCGAGGCGGACGAAGTCGGTCTCGTCATCTATTCTTCTACTGCCGCCTCTCCTGGCGCCGAGCCAGCGCTGGCCGACAACGACCAACAGGATGTCACTCCCAACAACCGCTTCATGAATATGGTCGCGAAAGTCCTTGCCGAACGGAATGTTGTCAATGTCCATGAAGACCGCGTCCTCGCCATAATGGGCGGCAAGGCGATCGCGAATGCGGCCTGCCATAACATCGGTATCGGCACGCCGGTATGAGATCGCGATCTTTGGCACCGGAGCCTCAGGAAGACGGTAGCGTTAAGCGTACCACGCGGGCGGTGGCGGCAGGTAGCGCTGTGACGGGCCGCTTCGCACTCTCTGTCACTCCAAGCGGCGGGTTTGCGACCCCGATTGCGGCTGAGCCGGCGTCGTTGTCCTCGGCTCGCTTAGGTCCGTATATACACGGATTGACACCCCAAGTCGTCGGCAATACCCTCAAACGCTACGAATCCATTTTGTTTCGAGGCGGTCTTCGATGGCGCAGACCCGCGCATTCAAATCCGGCAATAGTCAAGCTGTTCGCATTCCGGCCGAGCTTGCCTATGCGGATACAAACATCGATCTCGAAATCGCACGAGTGGGCGACATCATCACCATTTTTCCCGCTCGCAATAGTTTGAGGGATGTGGTCGCCGCCTTGCGCGGCATGCCAAAGCCCTCGGGGGTCGAAAAGCGGCAGCCGATTGATGTTCCTTTGCGCCGGCGGGATTGACGGTGTGGTGCGATCTTGGCTTATCTTATCGACACCAATATCGCGATTCATGCCCGCGATGGCACCGACGCAGTTCTCGCTAAGTTGGCAGAACATGATGGTGAGGTGTTGCTGTCGGCATTGAGCCTTGCCGAGTTGCAGCGAGGTGTCTACCGGGACCCTAGCCTAACGGCGATACGGCAGGCTCGGTTGGAGGTTCTGTTGCGCGGTTTGCCGGTGCTGCCGTTTGATGTCTCAGCCGCACTTGCCTACGGCCGGATCGTCGCCCAATGCGGCTGGGCATGCAGGCGCGATTACGATCGAATGATCGCCGCCCATGCGATCAGCAGCCACTCCATTCTCGTGACGAGCAACGCGGCCGATTTCAGCGGCATCCCGGGGCTGTCTATGGAAAATTGGATGGTCTAAGTTTTGCTAAGCTGATTGAGAAGGGTGTCGAATGGCTGAGACCGAGACCTTCATCTTTCGCGCGTCGCTCAAACCGGAAATCTATCGCGCCTTCGAGATCTCGGCTACCAGCAGCCTGTACGCCCTTGCGCAGTCGATTGTCCGCTTCTTCGATTTCGACTTCGACCACGCTTTCGGTTTCTATAGCGGGCTGAAGGGAAACATTTACCATTCTTCTACTCGGTACGAGCTGTTTGTCGATCTCGGAGAGGGCGAGGGTGGTGCACGCAGCGTCAAGCGGACACGCGTCGTCGAGGCCTTTCCGTCCGTCGGGGACAAGATGCGTTTTCTCTTCGACTATGGCGACGAATGGGTGTTTCGGGTCGAGCTCGTCCAGCGAAAACCGAAGGAGCCGAAGGTCAGGCTTCCCAGGTTGCTGATCTCAGCCGGGAAGGCACCCGCCCAATATCCGGACCCCGAGGACGAGTAGCGCGCCCTCGGCGGTCGAATCGCTTACAGGCCCATTAGACGGACGGATCGACGACCCGCCAATGGGCCAACTCTGCGGCCCAAGAGCGTCGTGCACTATTCGCGCACAGAGAGCTTGAACTAGGATTGCGCGCGGACCTGAGGGAGCTCAGCTTGAGGTTGACCGCGCAGCACTGGCCAGCGGTTACGAGTGTAGGTTGCCTCGACCAGGCCTTCAAGAATGTCGAGGCGTGCTGACTGCATGCGGTCACCAAGCAGGAATTTATGGCTACGCGGAAGCCTCTCGACCGTCCGCGTCAGCCATAGCATGAACCGATAGGCCTTTCGAGCACTATCCCCGACTGATTAGCAGCGTCAGCCGTGGCCCTGCCGAAAAAACGACCGAGGTTGCCCCGGACCCAAGAGGCAAAGAAGTCAAGATTAAGAATTAAGAAAGTGTTCGGGCCACCCGAAACCCGAGATAGTAGTGCCGGGTGACGGCGACGTACCCGTCGCGGTAGGCGGAACGGCAGTGCCTCGAATCGTTTCTCCAGGAGCCGCCGCGGAACATGCGAAAGGCCTGATTCGCGCCTGCTCCGGCATCCTTCCAGGCCGATCCGTCGGTCGGTGCGCCGCCAGTCATCTTCGACCCACTCCCAGACATTGCCGTGCATATCGTAGAGGCTCCAGGGATTGGCGGAGTAGGCTCCGACCTCGCTGGTGCGACCCAATCCCGAATCGGAGAAATTGGCATTCTCGGGCGTGATCGCGTCGCCGAACGAATAGCGTGTCGCCGTGCCGGCGCGGCATGCATATTCCCATTCCGCTTCCGAGGGCAGCCGATAGGCTCTCCCGGTCTCCTGCGACAGCCAGGCAATATAAACCTGAGCATCCTGCCAGCTGATGTTGATGACCGGCCGCCGCCCCCGGCCCCAGCCCTCATCGGCAGGCTGCTTTGGCTGCTTAGCCTCGCAGAACCGGTCGTACTCGTCGAAGGTTACCGGATGCCGCCCGATCGCAAACCGCTGGCCGATCGTCACCCGATGCTGCGGTCCCTCGCGCTCGCGATCAAAGCGTCCTTCTCCGCCCTCGCCACGCTGCAGCCAATTGACGAGACCCGGCCGGCGTGAGGGCGAGCCCATCATGAAATCGCCGGCCGGGAGCACGACGAGTTCCGGCCCGAACGGTGCATCGCGGAACACAGCGAAATCCCGCGTATCTGCATCCGCGCTCCGCGCCGCGGACAATCGGAGTGTTTCCTCCTCGGCCTGTCGCGCCGCCTCGACGCGCAGCTTCTCCGCCTCAGCACGCTGTTGGGCGTCGATCTCCTGTTGCTTCCGGCGCTCTTCGGGCGATACCCAGGGCTCGCGCAGTGCCTCGACGATTTTCTCGCAGAAGTGCTCAATCGCTTCGCGGACAGCGGTCGTGCGAACATCGGCGTGACGGAAGCGCCGCCAATCGACGTATTGACGCAAGCCAATGATCGAGAGAAGGGGATCTTTGCGCCATTCCGCTTCGCTCTCCAATGCCGGAACCCGGATGTAGAGAAGCGGGAAAACCAGGTCGGCTCGCCCGAGCCCATTTTCACGGGCGAGAAACGCTTCAAACTCGAATTTGCAGTAGTGGCTGTTGACCGCCCTCGGCGTGACAATCGGAATAAAAAACACTGCTTGTTCGACTGCCGCCTTGATTTCGGATTCCCAAAGCCTCCCTGGGGCGATCGCCTCCTGGTCCTGCCAAAGGCGGAAAGTTGTCCGAGTGCGCCCGAGCTGAGCGCTTAATTCCCGCTGAATGGCGATCCTGAGCGCCGACAATGTTCCATCAGAGGCCTCGTCATCTTCGCGAGAATAACTGAAAAATCCGACGATCTCGGAAAGGTCCGCCAGCGAGGAGATTTGCGGCACGGCCGAACGTTCGAATGAATACCGTTTTCAATCGGAAACTATCACAAATACAGACACACGGGCCGAAATAAGGGCCGAGATAGGCTATAAATTTGCTGATGAACCTAGTCGCGAACGGTGCTTGCGACGTCGTCCTCGTCCACAGCTCCGATGTCCATGAGGGAGATAGGTCAGATTCAATTTCTCGCGATGAAATCGACGCTGACCCCCTTTTTTTCCTAGACAGTCAAGAGGCCCCTCAACCCCCCCTCTCCGCGCAAGCGAGGCGAGGGGGAAGAGGGTTACGGCTGTCGCTTTTGCGTATCGGTCAGGCCGCGACGAGGGCAGGGCGTTGGCCGCGGAACGGGGTGGCTTTCTCGAAGGCGTCGGCGATGTCGAACAGGGTCGGCTCCTGGAACGGCTTGGCCACGAGCTGGATCGCCACCGGCAACCCGCCGGCGCCATAGCCTGCACAGATCGAGATCGCCGGGTAGCCGGCGACATTGAACGGCATCGTGAAGTTCGGCCGGTCGAAGAGGTCCCATTTCGGCACGGCGTCGATCTTTGCCGCTTCGGCCGGCTGGGTGGCGGTCAGCACGACATCGAGTCCGGCCATCGCCTCCTGCAGTTCGGCGCGCAACTCGCGGCGCCGGCGCAGCGCCTGGACATAGTCGACGGCCGAGACAAGGACGCCGAGCATCAGCCGGCTGCGCATCCGCTCGCTGAAATCGCCGAGCCGGGTGCGCGCCCATTCCTCGTAGGCCGCCGCGCGCTCGGGGATCGAGATCAGCGAGCCGCAGGCGTTCCAGTCCTGCAATGGCGAAAGCTGCGTCTCGCGCAATTCCGCGCCGAGGTCGCGGAAGGTGGCCAGTGCCGCATCGATGCCGCGCTGGGTGCCCTCGCTGACCTTGTGGTCGACCTCGTGGAAATGGTGGATCACGCCGATCTTCAGCCCCTTGATCCCCCTACCCAGCAGCGCGGTGTAGTCGGGGAGGGGGTGCTGCGCGCTCGCCGGGTCGCGCGGGTCGTGCCCGGCCAGCGCCTGCAGCATCAGCGCGCAATCCTCGGCGGTCCACGCCATCGGGCCGATATGGTCGAGGCTGTAGGCGGCGGGTGCGACACCGGCGCGGCTGACGAGGCCATAGGTCGGCTTGATGCCGGCGATGCCGCACAACGCCGCCGGCCCGCGGATCGAGCCGCCGGTGTCGGTGCCGATGCCGCCCAGGATCAGCCCGGCCGCGACCCCGACGCCGGTGCCGCTGCTGCTGCCGGCGGTAAAATGCTCGGTGTTCCACGGGTTGCGCGCCGGCGGTGCCGGGAGATCAAAGGACGGGCCGCCATCGGCGAATTCGTGCGTCGTCAATTTGCCGATCAGCACCGTGCCGGCGGCGGCGAGTTTCGCGGCGCAAGCGGCGTCGGTATCCGGAATGTTGTCCTGTAGGAATTTCGACCCGCAGGTGGTCGGTATCCCTTTGGTGTCGACGATGTCCTTGAGGCCGATAGGGATGCCGTGCAATGGCCCCTTGGGCCCGCCGGCCATGATCGCCCGCTCGGCGGCGCGCGCCTCCGCTAATGCCCGCTCCTCGGTCAGGTGAACGAAGGCGTGCAGCTCGCCGTCGAGCGCATGCACCCGGGCGAGGCACGCCCGGGTCAATTCGACCGGCGAGAGCTGCTTTGCGGCGATCTGCCGGGAAGCTTCGGCGATGGTCGGGATCGCGTCGCTCATGCGAGGTCCTCCTCGGCAAAGCCGTAGGTGTGCGCCGGCTCGGCCATCCGGCCACGCGGCTTGCGCACGCGCTCGGCCATCGCGGCGAGTGCGGCGTGCACGCTCTTCAGCTCGGCCTTCTGTTCGGCGGTCAGCTCGATCCCGGCGCGGGCGAGCAGGTAGTCGAGGGCTGCGTCGTTGATGTCAGACTGCATGAGTTCGTGCTCCTTCCAACAAGGTCTCGATACCGCGGCCGATCGCAAGCAATCGGCGATCTTCGCCATGGCGTCCGACAACCATCAGACCCACCGGCGCCGCGCTTGGCGCCTCGATCGGCAAGGTCAGCGCGCAACGGTCAAGGAAATTGACGATCGCGGTATTGCGCAGCAGCTTGAGGTTGAGACGCGCGTAATCCTCGTCCCTCGTGAAGGCCGCGATCGGCGGCGCCGTTATCGGCACGGTCGGCATCACCAGCGCGTCGAACCCTTCCGTCTCGGTGTCGAAGCGGCGGATGAAATCGGCGCGCGCGTCGACCAGGCGGATGTATTCGGCCGCCGTCATTTCCCGACCCCGCGCGATGCGCGTTCGGATGCGCGGGTCGTAGTCGTGCCCGCGCCGCTCGATCAGTTTCTCGTGCCAGGCGAACGCTTCGGCCACCGGCAAGCCGCCCTTGATGTTGATCCGGGCATAATCGCCGAGCATCTCGAGCGGTAGTTCAACGATGCGCGCGCCGGCGCGGGTGAGTACCGAAACCGCCCGCTCAAACGCCGCCGCCACCGGGCTTCGAGGTCGTCGAACATCACTGTCTTCGGGACGCCGAAGCGGAGGACGTCGGGCGGCACTGCGGGCGGTACTTCAGGCGGTTCGCCGGCCATGACTGCGTCGGTCAATGCGCAGCAGGCAACGCTGACGCCGATCGAGCCGATCGAGTCCAAGGTGGTCGAAAGCGGCGTGGCACCGTCGCGCGGCACTCGGTATTGGGTCGGCTTGAACCCGACGAGCCCGCACAGCGCCGCCGGAATACGCACCGAGCCGCCGGTATCGGTGCCGATCGCCACCGCCGCCATGCGGTCCGCCACCGAGACCGGTGCCCCGGCCGAGGAGCCGCCGGGGATCAGGCTGCGGTCACGGGGGTTGCCCGGCGTGCCGTAATGCGGGTTGATGCCGACCCCGGAAAAGGCGAACTCGGTCATGTTGGTGCGCCCGATGATGACCGCACCCGCCGCTTTGAGCCGCGCGACGATCGGTGCATCGGCCGTGGCCGGCGGCGCGTCGTCGAGCGCCCGCGATCCGGCAAGCGTGACCTCGCCGGCGACATCGAAGAGGTCCTTGATCGACACCGGGAGGCCGGCGAGCGGCGAGGCGACATAACCGGCCGCGCGCAGCCGGTCCTGTGCCTCGGCCGCCACGCGCGCCGCGTCGGCATAGACCTTGACAAAAGTGCGCTTGCCCTCGCCGGTAGGATCGGCGATCCGTTCGAGCGCTTCGTCGACCAAGGTGCTGCTCGTCGTGCGACCCGCGGCAAGATCGGCCGCGAGCACGGGCAAAGTGGGCCTTGGTTGAGGCGCAAAACCGGTCATCGGCCATCCTCTCCCTGTGTTCCTTATCCCCGCGAAAGCGGAGCTCTAGAGGCTGCCGCCAACAACCTCTCGAGCCCCGGGACCCCCCCTCCCCGGACGGCCGGCCCTTGTGGGCCGTTCCGGGGATCGCGAGGGTGATGGAGCCGGGCGAGAAACCCCGTGCCTACGCGCTTACCCCGCTCGGCAGCCGCCCGCCGCGGCCGTGCGGCAGGGTATGAAGCTTCAACTCGACCGGGTTGCCGAGCCAGATCGCATAACCGCTGTGGTCCTCCACCGCGTCCTCGGTCAGCGGGTGGACCAGTACGTCGAGCCCGTCGCGGTTCAGCATTAGATAAGGCACGACACGCTCGAACTGGTCGGGCTTGAAAATGACCAGAACATTGGAGATCGGGTGCGGTCCCCTCGGCTCGTCGCGAAAGCCCTCGACCTCAACCTGGAACTTGTCGCCGAGCCCGGCGCACACGCGCTCGGCGACGGCGCGCGTCGTTGACGGGTCGTAATAGATGTGGGCGTGATAGCCCAGGTTCGCGACGGATTGCGTGGTCTTCTCGATCATCGGGCTGCGCTCCCTACGCCTTGCAACGGCACGCAGCATTTTTGCACGGCGGTACCCGCAAGTCGATTCAGTCGGCGAAGCCGCTAGGCATCCATTCGCCGCCGCGGGCCAACGGTTAGTCGGCGAGCCGCACGGGCTCGCCGACTTGACTTACCCCGGCATCTTCGGGAAGCGCTGCCTGTCACCGCCCAGCTCGACCCAGGGCTGGGCGCTGTCGCAGAAGATCTCCATTCCCGGCTTGACCCAGCTCGCATCATCGAGCGTCCCAGCCATGATCATCGTGACGTTCGGCATGACCTCGGCCTCGTCGATCAACGCCGATCCGCATTCCGGGCAGAAGCGTCGGTAGGTTGCCTTGCCGCTGTCGCCCCGACCGGTGAACGTCTGCAGCGTGCCTTGCACGCTCAGCGCCGGCGTTGGCAGCGCCACGACGACGGCAAAAGCGGTCCCGGTACCCTTCTGGCAGTTTTTGCAGTGGCACACGCCGACGAAAGTCGGTTCGGCGTCGGCCGAATAGCGTACCTTACCGCACAGGCAACCACCCTCGATCTTCATCCGATCCTCCTCTGTTCGCGGGTCTGTTCGCGGGCGCAAAATACGCCCGGCAGACCACCCGGGCAACGATCCTTAACCGAGTGCACCTGGACGCGCTCGGGACTGAACGGCACCACCGCGATCACACCGGGTACCGCCCTTGCTGCGGCATCGTCGACAGTGTCGAGCCGAGCGCCGTAGCGCGGCGGCCGCACCACGCGGCCATGCACCATCTCGGGAAGGCGAGTGTCCTGCACATAGGCTGCACCGCCCGGCACCTTGGCCGGAATATCGCGCCGCGGCACCGAGCGGCCGACGATCGTCAGCTCTTTCAGCGGCTTTGGCGCCACCTTTGCCGTGATTTCGCGGCGGAGTTCGAGCCCCGCCGCGAGTTCGCCATAGCCGAGCTTGCGGCCGTCGGGAGCAGCTATGACGCCTTCACTCACCTTGAGCGCTTCCGCGGACAGACCGAGACGCTCGGCGGCGTGGTCGACCAGAAGAGCGCGCGCCTCCGCGCAGGCGAGCCGGATAGCCGTGCCGCCATATTCGATCGACTGGCTGCCGGAGGTATGGCCCTGGTCCGGGGTTTGCGCGGTGTCGCCGGAGATCATCCTGACGCGGGCGAGCGGCAGATCGAGCTCTTCGGCGGCGATCTGCGCGAGTGTCGTCGAGATTCCCCGGGGCCAGCTCGAACTTGCCGGTGAAGATCATCACCGACCCGTCGGCATTGATGCGCAGCCAGGCATCGAGCGTGCGGTTGTTGGCGAGGCTCCCCGGCAGTTTCGGCGCTTGCGCGCCGGCCAGGTGCGCGGCGAGCGTGAAGGCCAGGACGAGCGCGCCCGCCGCCTGGCCGAACTGCCGCCGGGTGAGATTCACAGCGGCCTCGCTCATGTCTTACCCGTATTTTCCGCCGCGCGCAGCACCGCGCGGATGATGCGGCCGTGGGTGCCGCAGCGGCACAGGTTCTGCGCCAACTCCTCGCGCACCTCGGGCGCCGTCGGGTGCGGGTTGCGGTCGAGCAGGTCGTTTGCCGTCATGATCATGCCGTTGAGGCAGTGACCGCATTGGGCGGCCTGCTCGTCGATGAAGGCCTGCTGCAGCGGATGCGGCTTGTCGAATGTGCCGAGCCCCTCGATCGTCGTGATCTCGGCCGCGCCGGTGCTACCGATCTCGGTGACGCAGGAGCGCACCGCCCGGCCGTCGAGCAACACCGTGCAAAGCCCCGCATTGAGCGAGCCCACAGCCGAATTTGGCGCCGTTCAGCATGAGATCGTTGCGCAATATGTAAAGCAACGGCGTATCCGCCGCCGCCGGCACCGCTCGCTGCGCGCCGTTGACCTTGAGGCTGATCGTCATCGCTTGACCTGTCCCGAACGACGCCCGCGACGCTTACGCGACGGCGAGTTTGCCCCGGCTCCGGCCTGCCGTCGAGCATTTGGCGTTGTCCTTTAGTCGTGCGGCGACTGGGTTTGTTGACGACACCGCGCGGCAGATATACATCTCGTCCAGTATATCCATGGAGCATGTCATGCAGGTCTCGAAGTGGGGCAACAGCCTTGCCATTCGACTTCCCGCCTCGGTCGTCGAGGCGTTACAGCTGAAAGCGGGTGACGAGGTCGAAGTCCATGTCGCGGACGATCGGGCGTTCGGCATCGCGCGCGACAGAAGCCGCGAGCGCGCACTCCACCGCATCCGGACTTTTCGCAAGGAGCTTCCGCCTGATTGGAAATTCGATCGCGAGGAGGCTAACGCTCGGTAAATTTGATGCCGCGCGAATTCCTCGACAGCAATGTCCTGGTCTACGCTTTCACCAGCGATCCTCGCGCAACGAGGGCGCAGGAGTTGCTCGAGCGCGGCTGCATCCTCGGCGTGCAGGGGCTCAACGAATTCACCAATGTCGCGAGACGCAGGCTCGGCATGACATGGGGCGAGGTGCGAGAGGCGCTCGCCGCTATCCGGATCATTTGTCGGACAATCCTTCCCATCAACATTGATACACACACGGGCGCGCTCCGGATTGCCGAACGCTACGGGTATGGGATTTTTGATGCGCTGATGATTGCCTCGGCGCTTTCCGCTAATTGCGGTGTTCTGTGGTCGGAAGATATGCAGGACGGCATCATCGTCGACAGACGGCTCCGGATCGCCAATCCATTCCGCGCCGCCTGACGCAAATCGAGCAGGACCGCCCGTGACCGAGTCGGACAGGCCGCAATCGCCGTTTGGCGGAAAATTCGATTTCTCGGCGCCGCCACCCGTTCGCTCGCTGTCGCCCGAAGACATCGAGCGACAGCTGGCCGAGCACCGGCTTTACCTCGAAACGGAATGGCGCGAGGGCCATCGCGCAAATTTCGCCTCGGCCGATCTGACGGGCCGCGATTTCTCGGGACAGAACCTCCGCGGGATCAAGATGGACCGCGCGCTGCTGAAGGGTGCCGATTTCACCCGCGCCAAGCTGCCGAGGGCAAATCTGATCGGCGCGATACTTGAGCAGGCCCGCCTAAACGAGGCGGACCTGTCGGGCGCGCGTCTCAGCGGCGCGACCCTCGTTTCGGCGAGCCTCGAAAACGCCTGTCTGGTCAAAGCGGATATGGAGTTCGCGCTGCTGGCCAAGGCGGTGCTGCGCGGCGCTTGCTTGCGGGGCGCGGACATGAGCGGCGTGCTGCTCGACGGCGCCGTGCTGTCACGGGCAGACCTGCGCGAGGCGAACTTGCGCGGGGCCGGGTTGCGCGATGCGCGGCTCGACGGGGCCGACCTCCGGGAGGCGCGCCTCGGCGGCGCGTTTCTCGCCGGGGCCTCGTTGCGCGCCGCCGATCTGCGCGGCGCTTATCTGCGTCTCGCGCGGCTCGACGGCGCCGATCTTTCCGCCGCCGATCTGCGCGGCACCGAAGGTTTGGCGCAGGCGCAGATTGATCGGGCGCATTGCAATAGGCGAACGAGGTTGCCCGAAGGTCTGAAGGGAGGAAGAAATGCCAAATGACGAGCATGTCGCCATGCTCCGACGCGGCGCCGAGGCATGGAATGCCTGGCGGACGGAGCACGACGCGGCACCGGATTTGTCTCGCGCCGACCTACGCGGCCTCGATCTGAGCGGGTTCGATCTTTCTCGTGCCGACCTCAAGAATGCCGATCTGCGGGGTACCAATTGCTCCGGGGCAAATCTCGCTGGCACGCGCCTGGAAGGAGCGAATTTGTTCAAGGCGGTGCTCGACGGCGCCGATCTCGCCGGGGCCTTCCTCCTTGGCGCGCAATTCCTGAATTGTGCCCAGCTGGTCGTGACGCGAAACTGGCGATCGGCATTCCGCGACGATGAACTCGGCTGCGGCGCCCCGATCCCGCCTAGGGAGCCTGCGAGCTAGTCGCAACCGTGCCAGAGGCCCACCCATGATCCGAGTTCTCTGGTGCTTCCCTGTCAGGCTGATTCGGCTCCCTGATCGGTCGATTTAATTCTCTGTTCGGTCGCTTAGGGAATTTGCGGGGCGATTCCGCGAATTACAATGACTTGGTGGCCTGAAAACGAGCCTCGAACCGGTTGAAACGAGGCTTTTCCCGGTATTTTCCCGGCGAGCAGCGAAATCGTCGGGCGTTTGGGTTGGCAGCTCGTCGCGCGGCGTGCTAGCGTGATCCACGCGATGCGACAGGGAAGTCCGGTGCAAGACCGGCGCTGCCCCCGCAACTGTTTAGCGGCGAGTCCGCGGCAACGGCCACTGGTTCGGGCGACGGCCCGGCCGGGAAGGCGCCGCGGGCGACGACCCCGAGCCAGGAGACCTCTGCATCGCCGCTGCTGGGACGATTCCTCGGGTGGAGGAGGAAGGGCCATTGCAATTATCTCTCGCGACCCCGACGCGTCTGCCGCCGGTCACCCTGGTCCTGGGCGGCGCGCGATCGGGCAAGAGCCGCTATGCCGAGCGGCTCGTCGAGGGCGCTGCCTTGGGCGGCACCTACTGCGCGACGGCGGAAGCCGGGGACGCCGAGATGGCCCGCCGCATCGCCGTCCATCGGGCGCGACGCGGCACGTTCTGGCATACGGTCGAGACGCCGCTGGCGCTGCCACCGGTCATCGCGAGCGAGACGACGAGTGAGCGTCCGCTGCTCATCGATTGCCTGACTCTGTGGCTGTCGAACTTGCTGCTTGCGGGCAAGCCGGTCGACGAGGAGACCGCAGCACTCTGCGCCGCATTGCGGCTGGCTGCCGGTCCGGTCGCGCTGGTCGCCAACGAAGTCGGGATGGGCCTCGTCCCAGAGACGCCGCTCGGCCGGCAGTTCCGCGATGCCGCCGGCCGACTCAATCAGAAGGTCGCCGCCCTCGCCGACCGCGTCGTCTTTGTCGCCGCCGGCCTGCCGCTGATGCTGAAGGAGGGCTGAGCTGATGCGCCGCGTCCCGGCGACGGTCATAACCGGCTTTCTCGGGGCGGGCAAGACGAGCCTGGTGCGGCATCTGCTGGCTTGCGCCGACGGACGGCGGCTCGCCGTCGTCGTCAACGAGTTCGGCGAGCTCGGCATCGACCGCGAATTGCTGCTCGGCTGCGGTGATGCCGGCTGCGGCGAGGAGGATATCGTCGAGCTCGCCAATGGTTGCATCTGCTGCACCGTCGCCGAGGATTTCCTGCCGACCCTGACGCGGCTGCTCGACCGCGCCGCACCGCCTGAGCACATCCTGATCGAGACCTCGGGCCTGGCATTGCCCAAGCCGCTGGTGCAGGCCTTTGCCTGGCCCGAGATCCGCACCCGCACAACGGTCGATGGGGTGCTGACGGTAATCGACGGGGCCGCGGTCGCCGCCGGGCGTTTCGCCAATGATCCAGAAGCCGTCGCCCGGCAGCGGGCGGTGGATCCGGCGCTCGCTCACGACAACTCGCTGGAGGAGGTCTTCACCGACCAGCTCGCCTGCGCCGACCTCGTCATTCTCAACAAGACCGATCTCGTCGGCCCGGCGCGTCTGACCGGGTTGCGCGGGGAGATCGAGGCGCGGCTTCGCCCCGGGGTCAAGCTGGTGACCGCCCGAGAGGGCCGGTTGCCGCCCGAGGTCGTGCTCGGGCTTGGCGCCGCGGCCGAGGACGATCTCGCCGATCGGCCTTCACTGCACGACCTCGCAGCCGAGCATGATCACGACGACTTTGAGAGCTTTGTCGTGACGACAGGCGTGGTGCACGACGGTGAGGCGTTCCTCGCCCGCCTGCGCGCCACGATCGACCTTCACGACGTGCTCCGGGTCAAGGGCTTTGTGGACCGGCCGGGGCATGACCGCCGCCAGGTCGTGCAGGCGGTCGGCGGCCGGGTTCAGCACCATTTCGATCGGCCTTGGGGTGTGGGCGAAAAGCATGAGACGCGGCTCGTCGTGATCGGCAAGAAAGGCCTCGACCGCGCCGCGATCAGCTCGGCGCTCGAAGCGCCGGGCGGCTGAATGCATCTGTTGGCGACCATCTCCGGGACAATCCCCGACGGCTCGGCCGCCGTCGATCTCGTCCAGACCCCGGGGGACATCGTGCTGTTGTCGAGCGCCGACACCGAGCTGGCGCTGCTCGCCGCGGCCCAGACCAGGCTTCGCGCGCAGGATCCCGACGTGCCTGGCCTGCGCCTCGCTTCGATCCTGCGGCTCGGCCACAATTTCTCGGTCGATCTCTATATGGAGACGGTGGTGGCCGCGCGGCTCGTCATCGTCCGGCTGCTCGGCGGCAGCGCCTATTGGCCCTACGGCGTCGAGCGTCTGGTCGAGACCTGTGGGGCGCAGGGGATTCCGCTGGCGCTGTTGCCGGGCGACGACAAGTCTGACGCAGAGCTATCCGGACTCTCGACCCTCCCGCCGGAGGCAATCCACCGGCTGTGGTGCTATCTCGTCGAGGGCGGCCCGGCAAATGCCGAGAATCTGCTGCGCTACGCGGGGTCACTGATCGGGCACAAGGCGGCTTGGGCCGAGCCCGCGCCGTTATTGCGTGCCGGGCTCTATTCGTCCAATCAGGCTTTGCCGAGCCTCGACGAGATCGCCGCAGAATGGCGCGGTGCGGGCGGCATCGTGCCGATCGTCTTTTATCGGGCGCTCGTCCAATCAGGCAACACCGCACCGGTCGACGCGCTCGGCCGCGCTCTCTCGGGGCGCCGGCTGCAGCCCTTGCCGATCTTCGTGCAGAGCCTGAAAGACGACGAGGCCGCGGCCTTGTTTGACATGGTCTTTGCCGCGGCTCCGCCCGCCGTGATCCTCAACGCAACCGGGTTTTCCGTGCAGGCGGGTGCCGGCAGCGACCCGCTCGCAACGGCGAACTGCCCGGTCCTGCAGGTCGTCTTCGCCGGCAATGACGAAGAAAGCTGGCGCGTCGGAACCCGCGGCCTCGGCCCGCGCGACCTTGCAATGAATGTGGCGCTGCCCGAGATCGACGGGCGCATCTTGTCCCGCGCCGTTTCGTTCAAAGCACCGCTCGGCCGGCACCCGGAGACCGAGGCCGACCTCGTCGGCTACCGGCCGGTCGCCGACCGCGTCGCCTTTGTCGCCAACCTGGCGCGCAACTGGGCGCGGCTGCGGGCGAAACCGGCGGGAGAACGCCGCGTCGCGCTGGTCCTCGCCAACTATCCGAACCGCGACGGCCGGATCGGCAACGGTGTGGGTCTCGACACGCCGGCATCGGCGATCGCGATACTGCGGGCGCTCGCCGGAGCGGGGTATAGGATCGCCGGTGCGCCGGAAGACAGCGAGACGCTGGTCCGGCAACTGCTCGCCGGCCCGACCAACGCAAACCCTGCAGCTTCGGGTGAGGAAGCGCTGTCTTTCCCGGACTACTCCGCATTCTTCGCGACCTTGCCTGCCGCTGTTCAGCAGGCGATCGAGGCGCGCTGGGGTCCGCCCGAGCGCGACCCGTTCTTCCGGCCGGGCCGGCTCGATTGCGGCCGCTTCGCAATCCCCGGCTTTTACGCCGGCAACGTCGCGGTGCTGATCCAGCCGGCGCGTGGCTACAACATCGATCCGAAATCGACCTACCACGATCCGGCACTCGTGCCGCCACACTCTTATTTCGCGGCCTATGCGTGGCTGGCCGAGGATTTTCGCGCCGATGCGGTCATCCATCTCGGCAAACACGGCACGCTCGAATGGCTGCCGGGGAAGGCGCTAGCGCTGTCGGCGGAATGTTTCCCCGAGACGGTGCTGGCGCCGCTGCCCCATCTCTATCCCTTCATCGTCAATGATCCCGGCGAGGGGACGCAGGCCAAAAGGCGCGCGCAGGCGGTGATCGTCGATCACCTGACCCCGCCGCTAACCCGAGCCGGCAGCTACGGCACCCTCGCCGAGATGGAACGCCTGATCGACGAATATTACGAAGCTGCACAGGGCGATGCGCGGCGGGTTGGCGTGCTCGCCACGGCGATCCTCGACCAGGCTCGCTCCGGCGGGCTCGACGGCGATTGCGGCATCACCGGCGAGGAGGACCCGACAACCGCGCTACGCAAGCTCGACGGGTTCCTGTGCGAGCTCAAGGAACTGCAGATCCGCGACGGGCTGCACGTCTTCGGCGCCAGCCCCAGCGGTGAACAACTCGACGCGCTGCTGCTCGCCTTTGCCCGCGCCGGGCGCGGCGCTGCACCGGCGGAAGCCTCGCTGTTGCGCGCCCTTGCTGCCGATCTCGGGCTTGGAGCGGATCCGCTCGCCTTGGATTTCGCCGAGCCGTGGTCCGGTCCGCATCCGGCGGTGCTCGCCGGCACCGGGCCGTGGCGCAGCGCCGGGGATACGGTGGAGCGTCTCGAGGCCCTGGCTCTGCGTCTGGTTGCGGGCGAGGCTCGCCCGGAAGAGGGCTGGCTCCAGACGCGAGCTGTTCTCGATTGGATCGAGCGCCAACTTCGTCCGACTGTTGTCGGGTGCGGTGCGGCCGAGGTCGCTGGGCTGCTCGCCGGGCTCGACGGGCGCTTCGTGTCACCCGGACCCTCCGGTGCGCCGAGCCGCGGCCGGCCCGAGGTATTGCCGACCGGGCGCAATTTCTTCTCGGTCGATACCCGCGCGGTCCCAACCCAGGCAGCCTGGCAGCTCGGCTGGAAATCGGCGGCGCTGCTGCTTGAACGCCACGCCCAAGAATACGGAAACTATCCGGCGCGGGCCGCATTGTCGGCCTGGGGCACCGCGAATATGCGAACGGGCGGCGACGATGTCGCCCAGGCATTGGCTCTGATGGGGGCGCGGCCAGTCTGGGAACCTTCGAGCGGCCGGGTGACCGGGTTCGAGATCCTGCCGGCCTCGGTGCTCGATCGGCCGCGGGTCGATGTCACCTTGCGGGTCTCGGGCTTCTTTCGCGACGCGTTTCCCGGGCTGATCGACCTCGTCGATGCGGCGGCGCGCGCGGTGGCGGCGCTCGCAGAGACGCCTGAGACCAACCCGCTCGCGGCCCGGGTCGCAGCTGACCGGCGCGCGCTCGAAAACCAAGGGGTGGCTCCCGACGAAGCCGAGCGACTTGCCGGTTATCGGGTCTTCGGGTCTAAGCCCGGCGCCTACGGGGCCGGGCTGCAGACACTGATCGACGAGCGGATCTGGCAGGAGGAAGCCGATCTTGCGGAGGCATTTCTCGGCTGGAGCGGCTACGCTTATGGCGCCGGCGCCGAGGGCTCCGCGGAGCGAGCGATGCTCGAGGCGCGGCTAACCGCTGTCGACACCGTGCTGCACAACCAGGACAATCGCGAGCACGATCTGCTCGACAGCGACGATTATTACCAGTTCGAGGGTGGGCTCGCCCTCGTTGTGCGGCAGCTCTCGGGCCGTGCGCCGGCGGTCTGGCACAACGATCATTCGCGGCCCGAGATGCCGCGTATTCGCAGCCTGCGCGAGGAGCTGGGGCGCGTCGTCCGCGGTCGTGCGGCGAACCCGCGCTGGATCGCCGGCGTGATGCGTCACGGCTACAAGGGTGCGGCCGAAATCGCAGCGACGGTCGACTATCTTTTTGCATTCGCGGCCACCTCGCGGGCGGTCGACGATGCGCATTTCGATGCGCTCCATGATGCCTACCTCGCCGACGAAGCGGTGCGCGATTTCATGGCCATGCACAATCCAGCCGCACTCGCCGAGACCCGCCGCCGCTTTGCCGAGGCGATCGATCGGGGGTTGTGGCGCCCCCGGAGCAACAGCGCGCGAGAGTCGCTCGCCCGATGGAGCGCACCGTGATCGATATCATCGACACGGAGAAGGAGATCAACCGTCGTCACAACGAGAAGATGGCGCGGCGCAAGGCGGCACGCGAGCGCATGCTGGCCACCAAGACCGAGGAGCGTGGGCTGTTGATCGTCCATACCGGGAAGGGAAAGGGCAAGTCGACCGCCGCATTTGGGATGGTGCTGCGTTGTCTCGGCCACGGCATGCGGGTCGGCATCGTCCAATTCGTCAAGGGCGTGTGGACCACCGGTGAACGCGTCGCCCTCGAACGTTTCGGCGATCTCGTGACCTGCCAGGCAATGGGCGAGGGCTTCACCTGGGACACCCAGGATCGGGCCCGCGACATCGCTGCCGCGCACAAGGCGTGGGAGACGGCCAAGGCGATGATCGCCGATCCCGCCTACCGGTTGGTGTTGCTCGACGAGCTCAATATCGTGTTGCGCTACGACTACCTGCCGCTCGACGCGGTCGTTGCGACATTGAAAGCCAAGCCGGACGATCTGCACATCGTCGTCACCGGCCGCAATGCCCGGCCCGAGCTCGTCGAAGCGGCCGATCTGGTGACCGAAATGACCCTCGTCAAGCACCCGTTCCGCAGCGGCGTCAGGGCCCAAATCGGGATCGAGTTCTAATGGCGCTGACGCTGATGCTGCAAGGGACCGGGTCGGATGTCGGCAAGTCGATATTGCTGGCGGGAATGGCGCGCGCTTTCACACGGCGAGGGCTCAAGGTGCGGCCGTTCAAGCCGCAGAACATGTCGAATAACGCGGCGGTGACCGCCGACGGCGGCGAGATTGGTCGGGCCCAGGCGCTGCAGGCGCGTGCTTGCGGCATCCCTCCCGCCACCGACATGAACCCGGTGCTGCTGAAGCCGCAATCGGAGAGCGGGACGCAGATCATCGTAGAAGGCCGAGTCTGGGGTGCGGCTTGCGCCGGCGAATATCGTCAGATCGCCCCCAGGCTGTTGCCCCCGGTGCTTGCTGCTTTCACCCGGCTCGCCGAGGCAGCTGATCTCGTCCTGATCGAAGGGGCGGGGAGTCCGGCCGAGATCAATCTGCGCGACGGCGACATCGCCAACATGGGGTTTGCTGAAGCCGCTGGCGTCCCGGTCGTGCTGATCGGTGACATTGAGCGCGGCGGTGTCATCGCCCAGCTGGTCGGCACGCACGAGCTTCTATCGGCAAGTGAGAAGGCGCTGCTCGCCGGCTACGTCGTCAACAAATTCCGTGGCGATGTCCGGCTGTTCGACGGAGGTATTAACGTGCTGGGTGCGCGCATCGGACTGCGCTGCTTTGGTGTGGTGCCGTTTTTTACGGCCGCCGCATCTCTTCCAGCGGAGGACTCTCTGGCACTCGCCGCCCTCGCCCACCCAGCCCTGCGGGCCGAGTCCCCCCTCTCCCGCACTGCGGGAGAAGGTGCCGAGCGGAGCGAGGCGGGTGAGGGCAGGGGGCGCGTGCGTATCGCGGTGCCGATATTCCCGCGCATCGCCAACTTCGACGATCTCGACCCGTTACGCGCCGAGCCCGGGGTCGAGCTGGTCATGGTCGCTCCCGGGCGGCCGCTGCCGCGCGATGCGATGTTGGTGATCCTGCCGGGTTCGAAGGCGACGATCGGCGATCTCGAATTCCTGCGCGGCGAGGGTTGGGACATCGATCTTCTGGCGTATCGGCGTCAGGGCGGCCGCATCCTCGGTCTCTGCGGCGGCTATCAGATGTTGGGACAGACCATCACCGATTGCTTTGGCACGGAAGGGCGAAAGGAAACCGTCGGGGGGCTGGGGCTGCTCGAGGTCGACACCGTGCTCGGCGATGCTAAGCGGCTCGTCGAGGCCGCCGGTGTTGACCTTTCAACCGGTATGCCGGTCAAAGGGTACGAAATGCATGTTGGCAGTACGACCGGGCCTGAACTCGAGCGACCCATGCTCCGCTTGGTTAGCGGCGTCGATGGTTGCATTAGCCGCGATGGCCGAGTTGCCGGATGCTATTTGCACGGCCTCTTCGCCAGCGATGTGTTTCGCCGCGCCTTTCTCAAGCGGCTCGGCGCCGATTGCGGCGAGGTCGCATACGAGCAGCAAATCGAGGGGACCCTCGATGCGCTCGCCGATCATCTCGAGCGTAGCCTCGATCTTCCCGCCCTGCTCGCTGCAGCGCGGCCGCCGCGCCTCAAACCGGCAGCGTGAGATGCACGGCAAGCCATGCTCCCAGCAACAGACCGGCCTCGATCAGGCAGGCGAGCCGGTAGAGGTGCAGCGCTCGAGCGATGTCGGACGTTGCGGCCCGCGCGTTGCCGTCGCCAAGCCAGGGATCGTGGACGAGACCCTCGGGATAGCGGCGAGGTCCAGCCAGCGCCAGGCCCAGCGCCCCCGCCATCGCGCTTTCCGGCCACCCGGCGTTCGGCGAGTGGTGCTTGCGTCCGTCGCGCAACATGATCACCAGCGCGCGGTCCGGGCGACCGTTTTTGGCAAAGACCGCGGCGGCGACAAGCAGCAACCCGCTGATCGGTGCAGGCGCCAGATTGAGAAGATCGTCGAAGCGCGCCGCCGCCCAGCCGAAGCTGCGATACCGTGGGCTGCGATGCCCGATCATGCTGTCGAGCGTATTTGCCATCTTGTACGCAAAGAGGCCGGGCAGACCGAGCAGCAAGTACCAGAACACCGGCGCGACGACGCCGTCGCTGAAGTTCTCCGCCAGGCTCTCGATCGCCGCCCGCGCTACACCATGCGCGTCGAGGCTCACCGGATCGCGGCCGACGATATGTCGCACGGCGCTGCGGCCCGCTGCGAGCCCGCCCGAATGGAGCGCCTCGGCGACGGCGCCGACATGTTCGTAGAGGCTGCGCTGGGCGACGAGTGCCGCGATCAGCAGGGCTTTGACGACGGCACCGAGCGAATGGCCACGACAGAGCCGCTCGATCGCGAACCCCAGCGCCGCCGCGGCACCGACCAAGACGATCACCGTGATGATGCCGCGGTAATGCCGCGAGGCCTCGCTGCGGGTCTCGCGATTGAGCTTGCGGTCGAAAAACGCGATCGCGCGACCCGCGAGCACGATCGGATGCGGGACACGGCGAAAGATCGCCGGCATGTCGCCGAACACCCCGTCGACTGCGAGACCGGTGACGAGCAAGAGCAATCGGTCGGCGCCGACGGGCGTCATCGGGCGCTCAGGGCTCGCCGAGAATCAACGAGAGGCGACCAATGACCGACACGGCGGTGCTGATCTGCGGGCACGGCAGCCGCGACCCGGAAGCGGTCGCCGAGTTCGAGTTGGTTGCCGATGCGCTGCGCCCGCGCCTGCCGGATTTCGATTTCGCCACCGGTTATCTCGAATTCGCCCTCCCGACTATCCGCGACGGGCTCGCCACCCTGGCGGCGCGGGGTGCACGGCAGATTCTCGCGATACCCGGCATGTTGTTCGCAGCGAGCCATGTCAAGAACGACCTCCCCTGGGAGATGAACAGCTTCATGGCCGACAATCCAGGAATCGATGTCCGCTTGGGACGCGATCTCGCGATCGACCCGAAGCTGTTGCGGGCGGCGGCCGACCGCGTCGCTGGAGCGGCGGCGAATTCCACAATCGCGCGCGCCGAAACCCTGCTCGTCGTCGTCGGACGCGGCACCAACGATCCCGACGCCAATTCTAACATCGCCAAGCTCGCGCGCATGCTGTGGGAAGGAATGGGGTTCGGTTGGGCCGAAATCGCGTTTAGCGGCGTCGCCCATCCGCGCGTCGACGCGGCGTTGACGCGCGCCGCGCGGCTTGGTTTCCGCCGCATCATCCTGTTTCCCTATTTCCTGTTTACCGGCGTCCTGGTCAAACGCATCTATGCGCAGACCGACGCAGTCGCTCGTCTCTTTCCCGAGATCGAATTTGTCAAAGCGCTCTATTTGCGCGACCATCCCGAGGTGCTCGACGCGTTTAGCGACCGCGTCGGCGAGGTCCGCGACGGCCAACCCGCGATGAATTGCCAGCTCTGCAAATACCGCACCCAGATCATCGGCTATGAGAGCGATGCCGGCGCGCCGCAGGCTGCTCATCACCACCACGTTCGGGGGATCGGCACGGATGCCGACCATCCGCATCACCATCTTCGCTGATGTTCGACGCGTTCGTGATGGTCGATTGGAGCGCGGCGAATGTGCCGCGCACCGGCCGCGACAGCATTTGGATCTGCTGGCATGATTCGGCGGGCGAGAGACTGGTCAATCCTGCCACTCGGCATCAAGCAAGGAACTTGCTCGCCGACTGGCTGGCGGAACCGATGGCGCGCGGCGAACGGGTACTGATCGGCTTTGATTTTCCGTTCGGTTATCCCGCCGGTTTTGCCGCACGTCTTTCCCTTTCCGGGCCGCCCTGGCGGGCGGTCTGGGAGGAGATTGCGCGCCTCATCAGCGACGATGAACGCAATTCCAATAACCGCTTCGATGTTGCTGCCGCGATGAACGAGCGAATATCGGGCGATAAGTTTCCGTTCTGGGGCTGTCCGGCGCAGCGCGCGAGGAGCTACCTTGGACCCAAGCACCACCGCGGCCACGAGCGGAACGGATTGGCGGAGCGCAGGCTGATCGACGAATACATGACGGGGGCCCAGCCATGCTGGAAGCTGCTCGGCGCCGGCTCGGTCGGTGGCCAGGTTCTGACTGGGATCCCGGTGGTGCGGGCCTTGCGGGAGGACCCGCGCTGGCGTGACGGCGCTCGGGTCTGGCCCTTCGAGACGGGTCTTCGCGCGCAGCCGGATGGGACATTGATCATGGCCGAGGTTTATCCCTCCCTGTGGTCGGTGTCGCCCGGAGCGGGTGAGCCGAAGGACGCGGCTCAGGTCCGCACCGTTGCCCGTCATTTCGCCGAACTTGCCAGAGATGGCGCTCTTGCGGAGCTGTTCGCCGGCGATCCGGACCTGACAGGCGAACAGCGCGGTCGCGTCGAAGCCGAGGAAGCCTGGACGCTCGGCGTGACGGCGCGAGCCCAACGCTCGATTCCGGTGCGTTCGGCGATAAAACCTCGCCCTCTCCACGCCCCCTCGCTAACCCTCCGCAGCTGACCATGTCCTACAAGCGGCCTTGGGGACAGGGGTGCAGGGGCACCGCGGCGAGGCACGTCCTGCGAGGCTGCGGCCGCATACTGCTGGTGGCAAAATACAACGAAAATCGTGCTTTTCACCACAAAGCGGCCACAGTGGCCCGGTATAATCGATTGTTATTTCAGCTACTTATGCGGCAAATTCGTTACTCGGCGGATCAATGGAATTTTTTCGCCGATCAACGAATTTTGCACGCGCTAACAATCGAATAACAAAGGAATTGGCGCAGGTTGCGAAAATCGGGAAATGTGGTCACCCATCAACGCTCGCTACCCCGCCGGCGACCACCGACCCCGATGGCGGAAATCGATCCCGGCCGGAGCCTGTCGAATCGCCGGGCTGATGCCCCATGGCCCGGTCCGTGAGCTTCCCACCGTTTGATCCGCCGACCCGTCGCCAGTCAGGCATGGCTGGCCCATCCCGAGTTATGGGTGAAGAGCGGCACAAGCGGGGGCGGGAGGGTGAGGGGCAGCGCCATGCTGTTCACCTCTACACCTACCTCCGCGATCCCGCCGAGATCGCGCGCCGCTCCTTTGCGCTGATCCGGGCGGAAGCCGATCTCGGCCGGTTTCCACGCCCGCTGCAGCCGCTAGCGCTGCGTCTGGCTCACGCGGCGGGGGATAGCGCGATCCTCGACGACCTCGCGTGGTCGCGTGGGGCGGTCGCGGCGGGGCGACGGGCGCTTGCCGCCGGCGCGCCGATCCTCGTTGATTCGGCGATGGTAGCAGCGGGCCTCATCCGCGAGCGGCTTGTGGCCGGAAATGCGATCTTGTGTACCTTGCACGATCCGAAGACAGCCGGGCTTGCCGGTGCGCTCGGCACGACGCGCTCGGCGGCCGCGGTCGAATTGTGGCGCCCTTATTTAGGAGGCGCGGTGGTCGCGATCGGCAACGCGCCAACGGCGCTGTTCCGCTTGCTCGAGGTCATCGCGGAGGGGACGACAAAACCGGCTCTTGTGCTCGGCTTTCCGGTCGGCTTTGTCGGCGCAGGCGAGGCCAAAGCGGCGCTCGCCGTTGTTGGACAGGGTATCCCCTACGTCACATTACACGGCCGCCGCGGCGGGAGCGCGCTCGCCGCCGCTGCGGTCAACGCGGTTGCGAGCATCGGGTGAAATCATGGCTCGCAGTGGTCGGCATCGGTGAGGACGGGCTAGCCGGCCTCGCCCCGGCAGCGCGCGCGCTGGTCGAGACCGCTGAGGTGTTGGTCGGCGGTGCTCGCCACCTCGGCTTGGTGCCGCATGGCGGGGCCGAGCGGCTCCTCTGGGAACGCCCCCTCGACTGCACGATCGCCGCGATTGCCGCGCGACGTGGCCGCAGCGTGACCGTGTTGGCGAGCGGAGATCCCCTCTGGTACGGCGTCGGCGTCATGCTGACCCGCCGCTTTCCGCCTGAAGAAATGACAATCGTGCCGCAGCCGAGCGCCTTCAGTCTCGCTGCGGCTCGGCTCGGCTGGCCCGTCGCCGACTGTGCGATCGTTACGTTGCACGGCCGTCCGCTCGACACGCTTCGGCTGCACCTCACTCCAGGCCGCCGCGTACTGGTCTTATCCGAGAACGGAGGCACTCCGCGCGCGGTGGCGCAGCTCCTTACTGGGCTCGGCTGGGGGCCGAGCCGCCTCACCGTGTTGGCCCATCTGGGGGGGACGCGCGAGGCGGTCATTGAGGAAGAGGCACAGTCCTGGGGCGATCGGCGGGTCGCCGACCTGAACACGATCGCGATCGCGTGCCGGGGCGCACCTGGTACCCGCGCATTGCCGCTTTTCGCGGGGCTTCCTGACGACGCCTTCGAGCATGACGGTCAGCTGACCAAGCGCGAGGTCCGGGCTGCGACGCTCGCGGCGCTCGCTCCGCTCTCCGGCGAGACCCTCTGGGATGTCGGGGCGGGCTGCGGTTCGATCGCGATCGAATGGCTGCGCGCCGGGGAAGGCCGCTCAGCGGTCGCGATCGAGCGCCGCTCGACACGCGCCGCCGTTATCGCACGCAATGCCGCACGGTTGGGGGTGCCGGGGGTGCGCATCATCGCTGGCACGGCACCCGAGGCGCTCGACGGTCTGCCGGTGCCGGACGCCATCTTTGCTGGAGGCGGCATCGGGGAGCCGGGGCTGCTGCCGCTACTATGGGCCAGGTTGCGGCCCGGTGGGCGTCTAGTCGCCAATGTCGTCACCGCCGAAGGGGAAGCGCGGCTCCTCGAATGGCATACGAGTTACGGCGGCGAGCTAACGCGCATCGCCATCAGCCGCGCCGAGCCGCTCGGCCCACGCCACCTCTGGCGGTCGCTGGCTCCGGTTACTCAGCTGGCGGTAACGAAGCCCGAGTGAGATGCCAAACACCGCCCGCTCGTCGCCGGCTGCCTTCCTCCCATCGGGGCGGGTCCCTCCCCACCCGGTTTTCGCGAGGGAAGAGCAAGGCGGGAGCTCGTTGAGAAGCGTTCGCGGTTTTGCAGTGCAGCTACTTCTCTGCCTGATCCTATATGCTACGAGGCTCGCCTCGATCCCGCCGGTCGACCGCGACGAGGCTCGCTTCGCTCAGACGACGCGGCAGATGCTGGAGACCGGCGATTTTATCCGAATCCGCTTTCAGGAGGAGGCACATAACAAGAAGCCGATCGAAATCCATTGGCTGCAAGCCGCCGCGGTAGCGCTGTTCAGCACGCCTGGCAGCACCGCTATCTGGCCCTATCGCCTGCCTTCAGCGTCGCCGCGCTGAAATGGCGGCGATACCCGGACGGCTGTTCGGCATCGGCGTCGGGCCGGGAGACCCGGAATTGTTGACCTTGAAAGCGCTGAGGCTGCTGCGCGCAGCGCCTGTCGTCGCCTATCCCGCACCAGAGCAAGGCGACAGCTTCGCCCGTTCGATTGTCGCGATCTGGCTCGACGTGGGGCAGCGCGAGATCGCGATCCGCATTCCGATGCAACCGACGCCGCCGCCCGCCGCGATCTATGACGCTGCAGCAGCCGAACTGGCCACCGAGCTCGACCGCGGCCATGATGTGGCGCTGCTCTGTCAGGGCGATCCGTTCTTCTACGGCAGCTTTATCCATCTCTTTACCCTGCTTGCCGGCCGATACCGGATCGAGATCGTCCCCGGCGTGCCTTCGATCACCGCTTGCGCCGCCGCGGCGTCAACCCCGCTAGTGACGCGAGACGAGGCTCTTGCAGTGATCCCGGCGACGCTCGGCGAAGCTGAAATAGCCCGCCGCCTCGGCGAGAGCGATGCTGCGGCGATAGTCAAGCTCGGGCGTCATTTTTCGAAGGTGCGCCGGGTTCTACGCGAACTCGGCCTGCTCGACAGCGCGCTCTACGTCGAACGCGCCACCTTGCCCGCCCAGCGGGTGGCTCCGTTTGCCTGTGTCGATGCAGGCCAAGTCCCCTATTTTTCGATGGCCCTGATCCGCCGCCGGGCGCAATTGAGGTGAATGATTGGTGGAGTGGCCTTCTTAGTTGAATGAGCGAGTGTGACGCAGCTCACACACGATCTCCGCGTGTCCGTATCACCTTCTCGCAACGGAGCCCTTTTCCCGGCTGCATGGAGGCTGGGACCAAAGGGGGTGCTGCGGGGTCGGGTTTAACGTAGATGATGACTGAGGCGGGGAGCTGGACGAGATCGAAGGCGTGGTAATCGGTGCAGGCGTGGTCGGGCTTGCGACGGCCCGGGCTCTCGCGCTGGCGGGGCGCGCCGTACTTGTCCTTGAACGTGCCCATACGATCGGGTTCGAGACCTCGTCGCACAACAGCGAGGTCATTCATAGTGGGCTTTATTATCCGGCCGGCAGCCTGAAGGCACGCTGCTGTGTCGCCGGGCGCGAGCGCCCTTACCCCTATTGCCGCGAGCACGGGGTCCCTCATGCCCAAATTGGCAAGCTGATCGTAGCTCCTGGAGAAAGTGAGATCGCGAGTATTGAGCGCATTGCCAGCACGGCCCGGGCGAACGGCGTCGATAATCTGCAATGGCTGACCGCGACGCAGGCGCAGCGGCTCGAGCCGGCGCTGCGTTGCGTTGCCGCCTTGCTGTCGCCTCGACCGGTATCATCGACAGCCATGCGCTGATGCTCGCCTTTCAGAGCGATGCCGAAGCGGCCGGCGCGGTGGTCGTACTCCGCACCCCGGTGCTTTCCGGCCGGGTTCGCGACGACGGTTTCGATCTGGCCATCGGCGGGGAAGAGGCCGACCGCCATCCGCTGTCGCTGCCTCGTCAATGCAGCTGGGCTCTATGCGCCCGCCCTCGCCCGGGCAATCGACGGGGTGCCGCGGAAAACGATCCCTCCCGCCTATTTCTGTCGGGGGGTCTATTTTTCACTGATCGGTCCAGCACCGTTTCGGCGGCTCGTCTATCCCGTCCCGCCGCCGGGTGGGCTCGGCGTCCTCGATCTCGCAGGTCAGGCGCGCTTTGGCCCAGATGTCGAATGGATTGCTGCGGTTGATTACGCGGTCGATCCGGCGCGGGGCGATGCATTCTATGCCGCGATCCGCATCTACTGGCCCGAGTTGCGGAATGGCGCGTTGCAGCCGGGCTATGCCGGGATCCGGCCGAAGATCAGCGGACCCAAGGAACCGGCCGTCGATTTCGTCGTGCAGGGACCCGAAATCCACGGCGTGCCCTGGGTTGGTCAACCTCTAAGGGATCGAATCGCCGGGGCTGACGGCATCCATGGCTGGCCGACGAGGTTGGGCGCCAGCTGACTCTTTTACCCGCGGAACAACCCGCCCTGGTGAGCCGACCCCGCAGAAGCGGCAGAATAGGGTGCTCACCGACGCGTCCGGCGGTATCATTAGACCGACGGTCCCGCCCGATGGGGCCGGTTCGCGGCGGGGTTCATCGATGCTGATCGGCGTCCCGAAAGAGGTGAAAACCCATGAGTATCGCGTTGGACTCGTCCCTGGGAATGTGCGCGAACTCGTCCACCACGGGCACAAAGTGGTCGTCGAGGCGGGAGCGGGCACCGAGATCGGCTTCGATGACGCAGCATACGAGGCGGCTGGTGCCAGCATCCTCGGAAGCGCCGCAGAAGTGTTTGGCGCCGCGGAGCTGATCGTCAAGGTCAAGGAGCCGCAGCCGCGGGAGCTGGCGCTGCTGCGTGCGGGGCAAGTTCTGTTCACGTATCTGCATCTGGCTGCGGACAAAGCGCTGGCTCAAGGGCTGATCCGATCAGGCGCAATCGCCGTCGCTTATGAGACAGTCACCGACGGGCGGGGCGGTTTGCCGCTGCTCGCCCCGATGAGCGAGGTAGCCGGTCGGATGGCGGTGCAGGTCGGAGCCCATTGCCTCGAAAAGGAGCAGGGCGGCATCGGTGTGCTGCTCGGCGGCGTTCCGGGCGTCCCCGCGGCCAAAGTCGTCATTCTCGGCGGAGGAGTCGCCGGTACCAATGCAGCGCGTATGGCGATGGGTATGGAGGCTTATGTCACCGTCATCGACAAGTCGCTGCCGCGCCTCTACGAGCTCGACCTGCAATTCGGGGCGCAACTCCACACGCTGTTCTCCACGATGGAGAATATCGAGCGCGAAGTCGTCGCCGCCGATCTCGTGATTGGCGCCGTGCTGATCCCCGGCGCAACGGCGCCAAAGCTCGTAAGCCGCGAGCTCGTTCGGGCGATGAAGCCGGGCGCGGTGGTGGTCGATATTTCGATCGATCAGGGAGGCTGCTTTGAGACGAGCCGGCCGACGACGCACGCGGCTCCGACCTATATCGCGGAGGGTGTCGTCCACTACTGTGTTACCAACATGCCCGGCGCGGTCGCCCGCACCTCGACAGTGGCACTCAACAACGCGACCTTGCCGTTTGCCTTGGCGATCGCCGATCATGGTTGGCAACGGGCGCTGTCTGAAGACCCTCACCTTAGGGACGGCCT
>Ga0306923_10000511_pt1 | contig 30795 bp, 30 predicted proteins | sample sta12Can44000108_FD_203841 | JGI IMG/M metagenome (GOLD analysis project Ga0306923, IMG submission 203841) | Lab enrichment of tropical soil microbial communities from Luquillo Experimental Forest, Puerto Rico - statanox.12C.anox.44.000.108 (v2)... | ecosystem: Environmental > Terrestrial >... | reverse complement strand
GACCCCGCCGGCCACTGTCACGATGAGCGGCACGCAGATCGCCAGCCAGCGCACCGAGGCCGCCCCGGCGGCACGTCGCCTCCATGCGCCGCGCCGCAGCCAGCCGTGCCCCGGCGCGTTGCGCCCGGCCACCAGCCAGGCCAATGCGAGCAGCGCCCCGGCCAGCAAGATGACCGGCAGCGGCCCCGCAATCAGCGGCCAGTCAAGCGGATTCATCGCCCCACCGCCCCGTCCCCGGATACACCCCCGTGTGTCCGCACCAATAAGACGCCTGTGCCGTTACCCTGGTTCCGCCGAAATGGACCCGCCATCGACCGGAACCATGACCCGAGACGACAGCACTCACGGCGCCTCCGTTTGCTTCCATACCTGGTAGAGGGCCGGTACGGAGGCGCAGATACAGTCCGTAACCGTCAGCCGGGAACGGCGGTCGACCGCAAGCCGGCGACCGGGACCGAGACAGCGCGACGATCGTCGCCAGACATCAGGCGCCGCCGCCACCAGCACCGCGCCCGCCAGCCCACAGCGCTGTAGCGTCCCGCCGCGCTTCTCTCCTCATTTGTCCGAACGGATGATGGCGCCTCTCCAGCCGCTAGCCGCTCTGGATCAGTTGGAGTAGATCGGCCAGGCGGCCCACGCCTGGCTGGCACTGGACCGCATGACTGGCTGGCAGGCACCGGCTGGCTGGCTGCGCTTCCACATAGAGTGCCGTGTTCAGCGCGTTCCTGCTGGCGGCGGAGAGCACCCAGCCCAGCGGCGCGGAGATCTGCGGCTGGACGTGCGGCGAGACGAAGAAGATCTGGTCGGGCACGGTCTTCTGGGCGGCGGATCCGGCGGCGGCGCAGCCCGCGAGGGCGGGGACGCACTGCAGCCACTGGCCGTCTCCCGTCAAGCCCATGAGCCGTTGCAGCAGGGTGTCGGATACCTGAAGCTCGGCTCCAGCGGCTGACATGGCGTCGATGGGCACGAAAGGCTCTTGGACGAGCGAAACCGCGGAGGCTACCGGGACAGGCCTTGAGCTGTTCCCCAGGTAGACCACGACCGGCACCACCAGGGTAACCGGCTGTCCCGGGCGCGCCTGTGCCAGCGCCATGGCGTTGTGCGCGCGCAGCGTACCGGTCAGGCTGGGCATCAGGTCGGCGAGAGTAATCAGGCCGCTGCTGTCCACGTACCCGCCGTCGACGAACTGTCCCATCAGGCGACCATGGCAGCCCATGACGACCCCGGACGGGGTTATGTAGGGGAACCGCGCCGACAGCATCGCCGCGGTCACCGCGGCGATGTTCCGCCTGCATGACGCCATGGCGAAGAAGTCATAGCTGCCCCCGCCGGGGACCGCGGACCGCAGATCGCAGGTCGGATCCGGCTGTGACGAGCCCGGCGGCGTGCCTGACAGGCGACTGTCCGCGATGATGACCCGGCAGCCTGAGCCGACGGCGGCCGAGTTGAACAGCAGACGCCACGGAAGCGTCGGGTGCTTGAGCGGGAACGGCTCCCCCAGATTGCCGTCCTCGCTTTGCCAGGCACTCTCGATCAGGCCGGCGCGGTCACTGAACTGCTGGCCTGGCGGCATCTGCGCGCTCGGCAAGTCCAGCCCGGTGTAGCCGGCGATCAGGTCATGCAGCAACAGCCCGTCGATACCCGCGGCCAGCGCATCAGGCCCTGCCATCCTGGCGATGTCAGTGCCGGCCTGGGCGGTCGTCGGCGCGCTGTCCAGGACGGCGACCCCGACCGACCCGCCGCTCACGCTGCTGACGGCGAAGACGTCATGCGGCCCGCACTTGGTGTCGGCGATTTGGGCCAGGGCATGTTCGGCCCACCAGGCGGCGCGGATTCCCCCGCCGGCGGCGGCCACCACGATGAGCGGTTCAACTCGCACCGGCCGCCCGGCGCCGGCCGTAGCGCCGCCGGCGGCGGGGACGGCGCACGCCGCGGTCTGGGGATCGGTTAGCCAGGACTGGAGGGCCGATTGGAGGGGCGTGTCGCCCGGCTGCCCAGCAGCGGTTGTGCTGCCCACCGGGTCGCGGATCACGTGCACCAGCGACTGGGAATCCGCGATGGCGCCGACAAGACCGATGACGGCGATGATCGTGATGACGGGAGTGACATTCAGCCGGATCATCCGGAACAGCGGCAGCGGCCTCCGGTCCTGGGCCATGTAGGCCAGCACCGCCAGCACCACCGTCAGGGTGCCGACAGCGATCACCGTGGTGCCGAGCACCCCGAGCCAGTGCGCGGTCCATAGCGGCGCGAACAGCAGGCACACGTCCGCCACCAGAAATGGTCCTCCCACCAGTAGCCACGGCCACCACGGCGACTTCTTACCCATCCGCCCTTGTCTGGCCCAGTCAGCGAACCGGGCGGGCACCCGCGCAGGACGCGCGTCCGCGAGTCGCCTCAGATACTTCCGCGCTGGGCCGTTCGCCAGCGGCCAGCAAGCCGTGGCGACGATGATCCCGATCGCTACTGCAACCCAGGACGCCACCGCGTACCCGCCACCTGCCAGCAACGCCGGCACGGTGAAAGACCGCACCAGTCCCAGGCCGGTTACCGCGGCCACGGCAACGGCGAGTCCATCTCCAGCCGTCCGGACGCTGGGCACCTTCTCCAGTTGCCGCTTCGGCAGGCGACGCCCCAATGACCGCACCCCATCACGGTCCGGGGTCTGATGGCTGGCAAGTTCTTCGCCCGGACTCGCCCGGAGCCGCTCGGCCAGCCACCGGCGGCGGCTGGCCGCATCCGCGTTGGAAGCACGGTGATGCCGATAGCGCCAGGCGATGGCCATCGAGGAAACGGCTATCAGGACAGGCGCCGCTATTGCGGCGCTGAGCCGCCACCACCCGACCTCGGCGGCCCCCGTCAGCCACAGCATTACCGCCAGCACGGCCAAGATCGCAGGGACCGCGATCCAGGGAAGGTAACCGGGATTACGACGATGGTCTTTCCCGCTGAATTTCTCGTTCGCGCGCCTGGTCCGCATCCGCCCCAAGAACACCAACATGAGGGCAAGCAGGACTTGCGCTGTGGCGGCGACCGCGGCGTGCACCCAGCCCATTCCCGGGGGCCAGCTAAGCCACGCCCGCTGAACATCAGGCATCTGCTCAAGCACATCGGCGCCGCGGCCCGCCGCCATCACGATCAGCAAAACGACGATGACCACGGAAAAACGCTGCACCTCCAATGCCGAGAAGAAGCGCCCGATCGCCTCGCGGGCGGACGGGCTATCCCACACCAGGTACGCCATGCGCACCACAAAGGCCAGTGCGGCCAGCCACTTGATCACGGTCGCCAGGTGCAGCGCAAGGGTGAGCGGGAGCAGGGCGTTCTGGTGTCCGGCAACACGGGCGAAAGCCGCCGCCGCTATCGCGTTCTCGACAGCATCCGCTGCGACCAGCACCCCCAGCAGCCGCGCCGCCGGCTTCTCGCCGGACGGCAAGAGGCAGAATCCCAGCAGCCCGTATCCGATGATGAACAAGGCGTCGAAGGCCAGATGTATATACAGCCAGACCGGTAGCGAGCCGAATTGGGCCGCCGCGGACGCCCACGCATTTAATGTGTCGGTCGTCGCCGTGAGATTAGTTGACAGCAACTGCCCGATGCCAAAGAGGGTGGTCACCGAGAACTCGCCAGCCGGGGTGGCCTCTTGGATGATGGCACCGACTTGATCCATGGCGATAAGGGCGGCTACCGCAAGGCTCGACCAGGTGAGCACCCACCAGGTCCGGTTTGTGCGCACGCCGGATTCACGCACCATGTGCTCGTTCATCCGCCACCCCCCTGGGGACCGATATCGCACATATATAGCACTAAGACGTGCACGGCAAGATCTATGTTGCAATGTGTGTCATATTTACTATTTGTGCTACTGAATAGCAAGCGTCATATAACCCTGCAGAGGCGCTGGTAGGGAAGACCCGGGGTTTTGTGGGAAAATGCTGCTAAAATTGACGATGCTTAAGCCGTCGTGGTGGTTCACGTGCGATCGGCCGCGGCAGACGGCTCATGGTCGAGCAGCCGACCCGTCACCGCTGGCCGTAAATGACGCCCGACGCTCATACCGGGGTCACGGGACCATAACTTATGCGACCGCGCGGCCACGCCGAGCCGGCCTTCACCCTGCCCGCATGCTGCCACGCTCGCACGATCGCGCTCGGGCCGTGATCAGCGAGCGTTCGCCCGCACGATAGTCAACCTGCAGTACAGTTAGCTTTCTGTTACTCTTCGCCTACTCGCGGCGAGGCACCCTGAGTGTTACGATTCATACGCTTGCGAATCCAGCGAACGAGGGGGGATTTTCGCTCGCCCAGGGCGGTCATCATCAGGGCCGCGGATAGGAGAGTCTGTGAAAATCCGAAACCCGCTCACAGTGGCATTCGGCATAACGCTGGGAGCCTTCAGCATTCTCGGCGGTGCCTACGCGGCACCGCATGCCCACGCGCAGCAGCTGGCACAGGCTCGGCCGGTGACCTCGGCGGCTATGTCTACTTTCAAAATTTGCTTGCGTGATTCTATCGCTAATGAGTGCATCGCATCCCACGGCGCGGGCAGCCAGGTTACTATCGAGACCAAGGACGTGGCAGTCTTCCAAGTTGTCAATATCAATCCAGTAAATGGCGACTGGCAAATGGAGAATGCCGGAGGTAACTGCCTGCGCGCGTACGCCGACGGCTCGGTCGGCCTCGCCTTCGGCGGCTGCGACAGCGCGAACACCGCCGAGTACTGGCATTTCAAGTACGATCCAAACCTCGACAGAGCGACGTATGAGAGCATGAAGTATCCCACCTATTATATGGGAACGTACGGAACCGACAGCGGCCGAGGCGTGTGGATCGACCAACCGAAGAAAGGGTTCTTCGCGGGATGGGTCAACAACTGATTGGCCGTCAACCGGTTATCGCAGTGACCGTATGAATAGAGGACGTGGTGCGGGCGATGCGCGACAGTCGTCCGCCAACTGATCTGCGACAGTCCAAAGCGCGGATCGCGGCATGTCCGGATGTCCGAGGATCAGCATCCGAGGTGGAGGGTTTCGCTTCGCGCGGGGAGCAGGCCATGAGGCCGGGCGGGTCCACAGCGGCTGCCATAATGCGGGCATGACGAACTCTGCCGAGGTGACCTGGCAGCTAGACGGCATCACCATGTACGGCACCATCGCCCGGCCTGGCGGTGACGGGCAATTTCCCGCCGTTGTCCTCGTCGCGGGCAGTGGCCCGACCGACCGTGACTGGTGCTCCCCGCTCCTCCCCGGCACCAACGGAAGCGGCCGGCTTCTCGCCGAGGCGTTCGCAGCTGCTGGCATCGCATCCCTGCGCTACGACAAGCGGGCTTCGGGTCCTCACGCCGTCCAGAACGTCACGAAGCTCATCGGGAGGATGAGCATGCAGTCGCATCTCGACGAGCTGGTCGCGGCCGTCGGCGTACTCGCCACCCAGGACTTCGTCGACGCGTCCCGCATCGTCGGGCTCGGCAACAGCGAGGGCACCCTTCATGTGCTGCATTACGCCACCAGCGCACAGGACGTGCCCTTCGCCGGGATCGTTCTCGCGGCTCCGCCGGGACGGGCGGTCGGTGAGGTCGTCCTGTCCCAGCTGGCGTTGCAGGCCGCCCAAGTGCCTGGCGGCACCGAGCTCATGCCGGCCGTGCGCGCGGCCGCCGGACGCTACGAGGCTGGGCAGCCCATGGACCTCGACCCGCGCCTGCCCGACAGCGTGAAGATGGTGCTAGCCAGCTTCGAGGTCCCGGCCAACCTTCCGCTCGCCCGCGAGCTGTGGGCCGAGGACGCCGCCGGCTCGCTGCCCAAGGTGAAGATCCCCGCGCTCGTGCTGATCGGGATGAAGGACCTGCAGGTCGACGTGCACGCCGACGGGGAGCCTTTGCAGGAGGCCGCGGCGGGGATGGCCAATGTGACCTTCGCCTTCCCGCCCAACGCCAACCACGTCTTCAAAGAGGACACCCGCGGTGCCGCCGAGGCGGCCGGGGCGCCCGGCACCGGCTACAACGAGCCCGGCACACGCCTCGACCCGGAGAGCCTGCAGACAATCCTCGCCTGGCTGCGCGGGGTCCTCACCTGAGGCGCAAGAACACCTCAACCGGCGCTCGCATCGCAAGTGGCCGGTGAACCTGTCCGCTGGGTCCTCGGCCGCGTAGCCGGCCCTGAACCCGGCCGCTGCAGCGGCCGTTCCCAGGCGCTCAGCTGTGAGCTGCGCCGACGGCAGGTCGTGCCGATGATGACCGGACTTTCGGCAGCGCAGGCGGGACGCTCGGCTCTTCCTGAGCGGCGGGTCGGCTCGCAGAATCAGGGGCAAAGAGTATCCGGCGGCGGAGGTGATGGGAATGTCTGCTGCCGAAGCGTACCCGGTGCGGGTGGATGCGTCGCTGGACGCGCCGCTGTCCCGCTGGCTGTGGCTGGTCAAGTGGCTGCTGGTCATCCCGCACTACATCGTGCTGGCCTTCCTGTGGGCCGGGTTCGTGATCCTCAGCGCGGTCGCGTGGGTGGCGATCCTGGCCACCGGGCGGTACCCGAGGGGGATCTTCGAGTTCAACGTGGGCGTGCTGCGGTGGACCTGGCGGGTGCAGTACTACGCGATCGGCGCGTTCGGCACCGACCGGTATCCGCCGTTCACACTGGCCGATGACCCGTCGTATCCGGCCCACCTGGAGGTTGAGTACCCGCAGCAGCTGTCCCGCGGCCTGGCGCTGGTCAAATGGTGGCTGCTGGCCATCCCGCAGTACATCATCGTGGCCCTGTTCACCGGCGGCGGGCTGTGGCTGGGGTGGCGGGCCGGCTTGTCCGGCGGCAGCTGGGCCGGTGTCGGCCTGATCGGCATCCTGGCCGTGATCGCCGCGGTCGTGCTGCTGGCCACCGGGCGGTACCCGGAGCAGATCTTCGACTTCGTGCTCGGCATGAACAGGTGGGTGCTGCGGGTGGCCGGGTACGCGGGCCTGATGACCGACCGGTACCCTCCGTTCCGGCTGGACATGGGCGGCCACGATCCCGGCACCCTCACCCTGCCGCCGCCAGCGCGACCGCGGCAAGCCGGTTATGGCGGCCAGGGCGGCGGTCCCGCCGGGCAGGGCGGCTGGACAACCACCAGGATCGTGTCCATGATCGCCGGGGCCGTCCTGGTCCTGATCTCGCTAGGCCTGTTTGGCGCCGGCGGGACCGCGCTGTGGGCTCAGACGCAAAGGCACGGCGGCTACGTCGATCTCGGCACCGCCAGCTACAGCACCCCCCGTTACGCGCTGGCCAGCGACACAGTCGAAATGCACATGGCCAGTGCCGGCTGGGACTCTGGCTCCCCGTTTATCGGCGACGCCGCCTCAGCGCTTGTCGGCACGGTGCGCATCCGGGTCACCCCGGTGGCCGACAGCGGTCCGGTATTCATCGGGATCGCCCCGGCCGGAGCGGCTGAGCGCTACCTGACGGGGGTGTCCTATGCGACTGTCAACGGTATGACCGATCACCGCGGGACCTACACCGGTCACGCCGGGTCCGCGCCCGCGGTCCGGCCGGCCATGGCCGGCATCTGGACCGCGCAGGCGGCCGGGCCGGGCACCCAGACGCTGACCTGGAAGGCGAAGAGCGGCAACTGGATGGTGGTGGTCATGAACGCCGACGGCTCACGGCCGGTGAGCGTGCAGGTCAACGGGGCGGCCACGCTGCCCGCGCTGCCGTGGATCGCGACCGGCCTGCTGGTCGTGGGGTTCGCCTGCCTGGCCGGCGGCGTGCTGCTGATCGCGATTCCGCTGCTCAGGGCGCCCGGGCCGCAAGACCCGCGTCTGGATGAGCCTGGCCGGCGGGCGTAACCGGTCCGCCGATTGGGGAGAGCAGTGCTGATCGCCGAGATGCTGCTGCTGGTCGCCGTCACGACAAGGGACACGTTTCGCCGTGGAGCGGCGTAAAATTCGCTCCCGACTGGCTCCCAAAATGGACACTGTGCGGCAGGGAGACGCAGAACAGGTCAGCGACTATAGCCGCTGACCTGCTCTTACCCGGTGGAGCTGAGGGGATTTGAACCCCTGACCCCCTCGATGCGAACGAGGTGCGCTACCGGACTGCGCTACAGCCCCGGGAACCTGAGTTAGCGTAGCAAACTTTGCCGCCTGCTCGCGCCACGTATACCACCCACGCCACGAGTGCCGCGGCCCTCCTGCCCCGGGACCGAACGGGAATCCTAGTCACCGACCGCGCGCAGGTAGCGCTCGTCGCCCCGCTCGTCGGACCCGTCGATGGCGTCCGCGTTCGACGTGGTGTACTTCCCGGCCAGTCCTGGCGCGAAATCGCGCCCTGGCACCGCCTCCTCGTACCCGGCGGCCGGAGCGGCCGGAGCGGCCGGGGTAGCTGGAACGCCGGCCGGTGCCATGGCGGCCGGGGGACGCTGTGCGGCGCGTGCGCGATCCCGCGCGCTGGCCTGCTCTTGGGCACGAGCCCTGGCCCGCGCCGCCTCCTGATCGTGCGCCGCTCGTTCTACGTCGGCATGCGCCGCCTCGCGGAGCACCAGCAGGTACCCGGCGAGCATGACCGTCGGCGGAACGACCACCCACAGCGCGGCCAAGCCAAGCATGGCGAGTGCGATCGCGGCGGCCTCGAGCACCAGCAGCATGCCTAGCAAGCGGCGGCGTGCCGCCAGCATGCGGTGCCGCGTCTCCGGCGTCGGGGACGACGGCGGCGCGTCCTCCAGCGGCGCCTCGTCTGCCGGCTCCTCGGAAGCGGGCGGCTCGGGAGCGGGCGGCTCGGGAGCGGGCGGCTGGGGAGCAGGCAGCCGGGGGGCGGGCAGCGGGGGAGCAGGCGACTCCCGGCGCTCAGCCACTTCGACGCGTGCCCTCAGCCACCCCGAACCCACGTCGGCGGCCCGGTCGCTCTCGCTCGCGCCCCGGGCGCTCTCGTCCGCGGCCCGGCCGCCCGCGCCGGAATCCGCCATGCCGTCGGTGCCGGCAACTATGCCGTCGGTGCCGGCGATCATGCCGTCGGTGCCGGCAACCGTGCCGTCAGGAACGGTCTCACTGTCGGCGCCCGACGCCCCGCGCGCGGAGTCGCGCCGCAGCCACCGGGGGATCAGCACGCACGCCCAGATGGCGATGATTGCTACGTACAAGATGGCGCTGCTCACCGGACGGCGACCTCCCTCAGTCCCGACGCAGGCCGAATGCTCCCGCCGAGCACGCGATCATGTGACGCAGCGTAAATGCCCTGGCCGCGGATAACGAGCACCCGGGCGGCGTGTCGCGAAGATCGACAGCAAAGCCGCCGCAGGACAACCCAAGAAGGACTACGCGCCGGACCGTGATGACGACAGCGAACTCCGCCAGCGGGCCAGCATCCCCATCGGCACTTCCTCGGCGGTGATCGCGTAACAAATGTGGTCGCGCCACGCGCCGTTGATGTGCAGCTGCCGTATCCGGACGCCCTCCTCGCGGAACCCGAGCTTCTCCACGACCCGCCGCGACGCCGCGTTCTCCGGCCTGATGGACGCCTCGAGCCTGTGCAGGCCCACGACGCGGAAACAGTGGTCGACGGCCATCGCCAGCGCGGTCGGGATGATCCCGTGGCCGGCGTATGACTCGTCGATCCAGTAGCCGATCTGCCCGGAGCGGGACGACCCCCAGACGATCGATCCAACGGTGAGCTGGCCGGCGAACCGCCCGCCGTAGGTGACGACCCAGGGCAGCGCCTGGCCCTGACGGGCCTCGTGGCGCATGGTGCGCACCATGGCCACGTACGGGCCGAGCGACGAGCGGTGCAGCGGCGTCTCCGGGTTGGACGGCTCCCACGGGCGGAGCCACGACGCGTTCCGAACGCGGATCTCCCGCCACGTGCGCGCGTCGGACACCCGGACGGGGCGCAACGCTACAGGCGCGTCAAGGAGGTCCGGCTCGGTTAGGGTGGCCGGCCACCCGCGGATACGTCCCACGGCTGTCAATCATTCCCCTGAGCGGCGGTTCATGCCATGTGATCTAGCGTAGATGCTGACACTACGCGATCTCTGCAGGACGGTCCGCGTCTCCGTTCGCTCCGCCGCCTGGCGTGCCACTGTCGGTGCGGACGTGGTCGCCGCCGCGGATCTGGTCGACGGCGTGCACGAGTATCGGCCGCAGCACGTTCATGCCGTCTCGCACGCCGCCGGTCGAGCCGGGCAAGTTCACGATCAGCGTGCGCGACGCGATGCCGGCCACCCCGCGGGACAAGATCGCCGAGGGAACTCCCGCCGCCGCTCCCGTGGACCGCAGCGCCTCCGCGATGCCGGGAATCTCCCTGTCGATCACCCGCCGGGTCATCTCCGGGGTCTGGTCGGTCGGGGTCAGCCCGGTCCCGCCGGTCGTGACCGCCACGTCGTACCCGGCGGTGACCGAGTCGCGCAGCACCTCCTCGACGGCGTCGCCGTCTGGGATGACGAGCGGCCCGTCCACGATGTCGCACCCGGCCGCCCGCAGCAACTCCACCAGCACCGGCCCCGAACGATCCTCGTAAACTCCGGCGGCCGCCCTGTTGGACACCGTGATCGCCAGCGCCCGGATCATGAGCGCCGCCACGATCCGGACTTGCCGCCGTCCTTGGACTCCAGCCGCACGTCGGTGATCACCGCGCCCTTGTCGACGGACTTGATCATGTCGATCAGGGTGAGCGCGGCGACGCTCACCGAGGTCAGCGCCTCCATTTCCACCCCGGTCCGGTCGGCGGTGCGGACCTCGGCTTCGATCAGGACGCCGGAATCCTCCACGGCCAGGTCGACGGTGACGCCGTGCAGCCCGAGCGGATGGCACAGCGGGATCAGGTCGGGGGTCCGCTTCGCGCCCTGGATGCCGGCGATCCGGGCGACCGCTAGCGCGTCGCCCTTGGGCACCCGGCCGTCGCGGAGGGCCGTCACGGCCGCGGCCGACAGCAGCACCCGCCCGGACGCCCGCGCCGTCCGTACCGTCACGTCTTTGGCCGAAACGTCAACCATCCGCGCCCGTCCCGCCTCGTCCAGGTGGGTCAGCCGCGTAGCGGGAGCAGCATCGCTCATGGGAGAAGACTACGCGCGGCGCACCCCAGCTCGGGTCCGTGGGCGCGAAGGACATTTATCCCGAACGGAAGCGGCTGACTCCGGATGGTGACCAATCCTCAGGGGAGCACGAGGACGTCTACCGCCTCGCCTTCCGGGAGCCGGGTGGTCTCTTCCGGGACGACGATCAGGGCGTTGGCCCGGCCGAGTGCCGCGATCTGATGCGAGCCCTGACCGGACAGCGGCGCGACCTGCCCGCCGGTGAGCACGCCGCGCAGGAAAGAGCGCCTGCCCTCGGGTGAGCGCACGGGACCGGTCAGCGTGGCTCGCGCGACGGGCAGCCGCAGGTCACCGGTGTCCTGCAGCGCCGCGATCGCCGGCCGGACGAACAGCTGGAACGACACGTAGGCGCTGACCGGGTTCCCGGGCAGCGTGAAGATCGGCACCCGGCCCTCGCCGAGCGTGCCGAACCCCTGCGGCATCCCCGGCTGCATCGCCACCTTGCCGAAGGCGACGGTTCCGAGCTCGCGCAGCGCCGCCTTCACCACGTCGTGCTCGCCGCCCATGCTGACGCCGCCGGTGGTGACCAGCAGGTCGGCCTCGCTCAGCTGCGCCTCCAGGGCGGGCAGCACCCCGGCCGGGTCATCCGGCACGACCGCGCGCCGGCTGGTGACCGCGCCGGCCTCGCGCGCGGCGGCGGCGAGCATGTAGCTGTTGGAGTCCCAGATCTGGCCGGGCACCAGGGGGGTGCCCGGCTCTGTCAGCTCGTTGCCGGTGGACAGCACCACGACACGGGGCCTGGGCCGGACCTTGATCATCTTCCGGCCCGCGGACGCGGCCACCGCGATCTGCATCGGCCGCATCCGGATGCCTTTTGTCAGTAGCGTTTCGCCTTCCGTCGCGTCGCCGCCGACATACCGCACCGCGTTTCCCGCCGCCACGGGCCGGTAGATCTCCACCCGCTTGCCGCCGCCGTCGGTCCACTCCACCGGCACCACGGCGTCCGCGCCCGCGGGCATCCGCGCGCCGGTCATGATCTTGATGGCGGTGCCGGAAGCCAGCTGGTAGGCGCCGGTGTCCCCGGCCGCGATCTCGGCTGTGACCTCGAGAGTCAGTGGCTTCCGTTCGGACGAATGGGTTGTGTCAGCCGCCTGAACCGCGTAGCCGTCCATGCTGGAGTTGTCGAACGAGGGAAGCGACACGGCGGCGGTGACATCCTCCGCGAGCACGCACCCTTCGGCGTCCGCTAGCTCCAGGCTGACCGGCGGCAGCGGGGAGATCGCCGCGAGGATCGCCGCCTGGTAAGCATCGACGCTGAGCAGCGACCCGCTCGCGAGCCCGGCGTCCTGCGCGGGGTCAGCCGTCACGGGAGCCCTTGGAGGTACTTCCGCAGCCAGGGGATGAACTCGCTGGCCAGTTCGGGCCGCTCGGACGCGAACATCACCATTGTGCGCAGGTAGTCCAGCTTGTTCCCGGTGTCGTAGCGGCGCCCATGGAAGAGCACGCCGCGCAGCTCGCCCTTGCCGGCGAGCACCTTGAGCGCGTCGGTGAGCTGGATCTCGCCGCCGCGCCCTGGCGGAGTCTCGCGTAGCACATCGAACACCACCGGGTCGCACACGTACCGGCCGATCACGATCCACCGGCTCGGCGCGGACCCCGGCACCGGCTTCTCAACCAGGTCTGTGATCATCACCACATCGTCCTCGCCGGTCGGCGAGACCGCGGCGCAGCCGTAGAGAGAGACCTCCTCGGGGTCGACCTCCATGAGGGCCACGACGCTCCCGCCGCAGCGGTTGCGCACGTCGATCATCCGGGTGAGCAGCGGGTCGCGCGAGTCGATCAGGTCGTCGCCGAGCAGCACCGCGAATGGCTCGTCCCCGACGTGCTGCGCCGAGCACAAGACCGCGTGCCCTAGCCCCTTCGGGTCCCCCTGGCGGACGTAGTGCATGGTGGCGAGGTCGCTGGACTCCTTGACGAGGGCGAGCTTGTCCCAGTCTTCCTTGGCGGCCAGGGCCTCCTCTAGTTCGTATGCCCGGTCGAAGTGATCTTCGATAGAGCGCTTGCTCCGCCCCGTGATAAGCAAGACATCGTTGAGGCCGGACGAGACGGCTTCCTCGACGACATACTGAATCGCAGGCTTGTCGACGACAGGCAGCATTTCCTTGGGCGTCGCTTTTGTCGCTGGCAGGAACCGTGTTCCCAGCCCAGCGGCGGGCACTACGGCTTTGGTGACTGCTGGCGTCCTGGCATTGCCGGTATCGACCATGCGTAAAGCCTAGTGACTTCTCGGGAGGAACGTGCACGACATGCCCCCGTCTGAAGGCTCCATCGTCCCAGGTGGGCCACCCCGCGAAGAGGCGGCCGTCGATAAGGCGAGCCTGCGGAGACGGCTGGTGGCCGCCCGCGCGCTGATATCAGATTCGACCCGGACCGAGGCGGGACACCTCATCAGGGATCATGTGCTCGGAATGCCGCAGGTCGCTGCGGCCGGGACGATCGCGGCCTACTATTCAGTCGGCTCCGAGCCGGACACGCGCGGGCTGGTCTTCGCGCTCTGGAAGCGCGGCAGCTACGTGATACTGCCGGTGCTGCTCCCCGACGGAGACCTGGACTGGGCGTCTTACGAGGGGCCGGACTCGCTGGCGCCGGGGCCGCGCGGGCTGCTGCAGCCGGTCGAGCCGGTGCGCGGCGTGGACACGGTCGCCAGGGCCGACGTGGTCCTGGTGCCCGCGCTCGCCGTAGACGCGGCCGGGAACAGGCTCGGGCGCGGCGGCGGGTCCTACGACCGCGCGCTGGCCAGGGTCGGCGGGCAGGTTCCGGTGATCGCGCTGCTCTACGACGCGGAGCTGCTCCCCGCGGTGCCCGTCATGCCGCACGACCAGCGGGTCCGCGCGGTGGCGCGGCCAGGGCACGGGATCACATGGCTGCCGCTTCCGGAATCAGCGACCCCGCTGGGTGGTTATGCTTAGCAGTCTTCTAGCGAGAGTGCTAATCTAGCGACCGAGTTTCTGGGGTCCGCCTGGGAGGAATCCGTGCCCACTTACCAGTACGTTTGCACCGAGTGCGGTGGTCAGCTCGAGGCGGTGCAGAAGTTCACCGATGACCCGCTGACCGTGCACGACGCGTGCGGCGGCCGGCTCCGTAAGGTCTTCTCCCCGGTGGGAATCGTGTTCAAGGGTTCCGGCTTCTACCGGACCGACAGCCGTAACGGTTCGTCGGCCGCGAAGTCGTCCTCTTCCGCGGGCGCGGACAAGAGCTCAGCTGGCGGGGAGAAGGCACCGGCCTCCTCCTCTTCCCCGGATTCTTCCTCTTCTTCTTCCTCCTCCTCCTCCTCTTCCTCGTCATCCTCTGGTTCGTCGGGCGAGAAGGTCGCCTGACGACCATGGCTGCGGTCGCGGATATCGGAGTCATCGGGGGTTCTGGTTTCTACGAGTTTCTTACCGACTGCGACGAGGTGAAGGTCGACACTCCGTTCGGCGAGCCGAGTGAGACGGTGCTCGTCGGCGAAGTGGCCGGCCGTCGCGTCGCGTTCCTGCCACGGCATGGCCGGGACCACCGGTTCCCGCCGCACAAGATCCCGTACCGGGCGAACATGTGGGCGCTGCGGTCGCTGGGCGTACGGCGGATCCTGGCCCCGAGCGCGGTCGGCTCGCTCACCGTGTCCTACGGGCCGGGCACGCTGATCATCCCGGACCAGCTGGTGGACCGGACCAGGAGCCGCGTGCAGACGTACTACGACGAGTACGCGGTGCACGTGCCGTTCGCCGACCCGTACTGCCCGTCCGGGCGGGCGCGCGCGATCAACGCGGCCCGCGAGTCCGGCTGGGTGCCGGCGGGTTCGGGAACCCTTGTGGTCATCGACGGGCCGCGGTTCTCCACCCGCGCGGAGTCGCAATGGTTCGCGGCACAGGGCTGGACCCTGATCGGGATGACCGGCCATCCGGAGGCCGTGCTAGCGCGCGAACTCGCCCTGTGCTACACGACGCTGGCGCTCGTCACCGACACCGACGCCGGCGTGGAAGAGGGCGACGGGGTGACCCAGGCCGAGGTGTTCGAGGTGTTCGGCGCCAACATGTCGCGGCTGCGCGAGCTGGTGGCGAAGATCATCGCCTCGTTCCCGGCTGAGCGCGAGGACGATCTCTGCGCCCACGCTCTTGACGGCATCACATTGCCCATTAAGCTTCCGTAGTCACTGTGCTTCACATGCCGGTAGTGTCTGCGGCGTGACTGCATACGAGATCCCCGCCACCGGCTCGGCCGAAGTGCATGTGCTCCACAACGGGTACGTGGGACTCGACGGTGACGACGAGCGCGTCAGCGGAACGGTGACCCTGATCATCGATTCCGGCACCGTGATCGTGGTCGATCCGGGGATGGTGGCCTCGCGGGAGGCGCTGCTCGCGTCCCTGGCGTCGCACGGGACAGGGCCGGCCGACGTGACGGACGTGGTGTTCAGCCACCACCATCCCGATCACACGGTGAACGCGGCGCTCTTCCCAGCCGCCCGGATCAACGACCACTGGGCCGTCTACGAGGCGGACCGGTGGATAGGCCGGGACGCCGACGGCGTGCTGCTCGCCCCGTCGGTACGGCTGTTGCGTACGCCCGGGCACACCAATGAGGACATCTCCACGGTGGCATCGACCCAGGACGGCGTCTACGCCTGCACGCATGCCTGGTGGAGCGCGGAAGGCCCGGCGGAGGACCCGCTCGCCACGGACGCCGCGGCCCTGGTGGCCAGCCGGGAACTCCTGCTCTCGTTCGCGACCGTCATCATCCCCGGGCACGGGGCGCCGTTCCGGCCGGGAGCACGGGGCTAGCCGGCTGCCCTGAGCCGCTATCGTGCCGACATGTAACGACCTAGCCGTCCGTGGCGTTCCGCAGATGAGGCGCTTCCCTCGTGTGAAGTCCCGGCCTGGCCCCGCGGGCCGGGACTTGCACCATCCGTGGCCTGCCACGGTTATCGCCGTCTTCCCCTGCATCCCCCCTGACCAGGGGAGTACTGTAAAATCTCGTGCCCTTAACCCACTGTCCGTGCCCGGCCGCGCGCGAGCGCGAGTCCGGGCCGGATCACTCGTCGCGAGCCGCCCGTGCCTGACTGGCCGCTAATCTCAGATCTTGGCCCGCTGGGTGCCCTTCCGACGGCTCCCCGGCTCACTCGGGGCTTCGCTTCCATTGTGCTGACCGGCTGGGAGCTGCCCGACCGGATCGATGTGACCGAACTGCTGGTCACCGAGCTCGCCACCAACGTGGTGCGGGCCTCGACCGCCCCGGACGGGCACCCACGGTACGACGATTCCGGCAAGCTCCCGCTGCTGTGGGTCCGCCTGCTTTCGGACCACGCGCGGCTCTTGATCGAGGTCTGGGACAACCTCCCGCAGTCATACGGCGCGCCGGTTGTCCGGCATCCTGACCAGGACGAGGAATCGGGCCGGGGCCTGGCGATGGTCGAGGCGCTGTCGGAGGACTGGGGCTGGGAGAGCGTTCCCGGCTGGTATGGCAAGCGGGTCTGGGTCCTGCTTGGCCCGGATGTGGCTCAGCGGTTATCTGTATGGCCGCGCGGCCGCCGGCGAGGTAGCGGCGGCCGCGCGGTGTTCTGGGGACTAACGCCTGCCACGGCCGAAGTAGCTGGCGCGAACCCGGTCGAGCAGGATCGCGATGCCCAGCACGAGGCCCTGGACGACCTGCTGGTAGTAGGGACTGACGTGCAGGGCCAGCAGGCCGTTGGCGATGAATTCGAGCAGGATCGCGCCGGCCGCGACGCCGATGATCCGTCCCTCGCCGCCGAACAGGGAGACGCCGCCGACCACCGCGGCGGCGATAGCGACCAGTTCCCAGCCCGGGCCCACGGACGGGTCCGCGACGTTCATGCGCCCGATGACGAGCATGCCGACCACGCCGGCGAGCAGCGCGCTGGCGATGTAGGTGGACGTGATGCGCCGCCTGACCGGGATCCCGGCCAGCCTGGCGGCCTCCTTGTTGCCGCCTACCGCGTAGATCTGCCGGCCGATGTAGGTGCGTTCGAGAGCGAACCAGGCCACCAGGGCCGCGCCGAAGAAGAACAGCGCCGGCACGGGGACCTGCTGGATGTAGTACGAGCTGAGGTTGCTGAACAGGGGCGAGATGCCGTTGATCGGCGTCCCGCTCGTGATGGACAGCGACAGCCCCTGCGCGGTGGTGTACGTGACCAGCGTGATGACGAACGGCGGCACGTTGAGCCTGGTCACCATCGTGCCGTGCCAGGTCCCGACCGCCGCGCAGATCAGCAGCGTGATCAGGATCGCCACCGGGGCGGGCATGCCCTGGTTCACGTTGAACCAGGCGGCGAGGATGCCCGCGAGTCCGGCGAGGGCGCCGACGGACAGGTCGATGCCGCCGGTGAGGATGACTAGCGCCTCGCCGATGGCCAGGATCCCTGTTTGCGACAGGTCCCGGCCCATGACCTGGAGGTTGCCAACGCTGGCATAGGTCGGGGCGTTCAGCGAGATCACGATGAAGACCACCACGCAGGCGATAACGACGCCGGCCTCTGGTGACTCGGCGAGACGCCGGAGGACACGCATTCCGTGGTTGGCAGGTCTTGGCAGTGCGGTTGGGGTCTCGGGCGGCGCGACGGGTTGGGCGCTCATTGTCCGGCTCCGTTCGTGGGCGAGGCCCCGTAACCCGGGGGCGTGGTGTCTACAGCGGCGCCGGTGCCGGCGGCGGCCGTCATGATGCGTTCCTTGGTGGCGTCCTTATGCGGCAGGATCGCGGCTATCTGGCCGCGCCGCATGACCGCTATCCGATGGCAGATGAGCTGCAGTTCCTCCAGTTCGGACGAGGCGACCAGGACGGCCATGCCGTCCGCGGCGGCCCGGTCGATCAGCTCGTAGATCTCGGCCTTCGCGCCTACGTCCACGCCGCGAGTGGGCTCGTCGAGCAGCAAGAGCCGGGGGCGCGTCGCGAAGGCGCGGCCGAAGATGGCGCGCTGCTGGTTGCCGCCGGACAGCGATCCGATGGGCTGTTCGACGGAGCGCATGCGGACATGGACGCTGTCGGTGATCCTGGCGGCCTCGTCCCGCTGGCGCCTGGGCCACAAGAGGCCGTGGACGGAGAGCTGCCGCAGAATCGAGACCGTGACGTTGGCCTGGACCGACGCGAAGAGCACGAGCGCCTGTTCCTTGCGGTCCTCGGGGATCATGGCGATGCCGACGGCCGCGGCGTCGCCAGGGTTATGCGGCGCGTACCGGGCCCCGCCCGCGCTCATGGTGCCGCCCGTGGCCGGCTGTGCCCCGGCGACCGTGTGGATGAGACGGCTGCGGCCGGACCCCATCAACCCGGCGACGCCGACGATCTCCCCCGCGTTTACCTCGAGGTCGACCGGGCCGAGGCCAGCCGCGGTCAGGCCGACCAGCTCCAGGTAGGGCTCCACCTCCGCCGCTTGCGGTTTCGGTTCGCCATGGCTGATCTCGCCGCCGACCATCTCGCGGATGAGGCGGGCTTCCGTCGCCTCGGCGGGCGTGAGGTCGGCGACGAGCTGGCCGTTGCGCAGGACGAGAACGCGATCGCTGACCGCGCGGACCTCGTCGAGCCGGTGGCCGATGAACAGCACGGTGCCGCCGCGTTCGGCGACCTTCCTGGCTAGCCCCAGGACCATCTCGGCCTCGACCGGGCCGAGCGCGGACGTCGGCTCGTCCAGGATCAGCAGCTTGGGCTCCCGGCCCCACGCCTTGGCGATCTCGATCATCTGCCTGGTAGGGACGGGGAGGGTGCGGACCTCGCGATGGACGCCGATGGCACGCGGGTCGAGCCCGATGTCGTTCAGCATGGCCTCGGCCTCCGCGCGCACGGCCGCCCGGTCCAGCAGGACGTGCCGTCTGGTCTGCCGGGGGCGGCGGCCGAGCAGCAGGTTCTCGGCGACCGAAAGCTGGCCCACGAGCGGGAACTCCTGGGACACCATGGCGATGCCGAGCCGGGCGGCGGCCTCCGTGGAGCCGGATGCCAGGTGCACCCCGTCGATCTCGATGTCGCCGCCGTCCCGGTGCACCGATCCCGCCAGAGCGCCCATCATCGTCGACTTGCCCGCGCCGTTCTCGCCGACGACGCCGACGACCTCCCCCGCGTACAGGTCCAGTTCGGGGAGGTCGAGGACGCGGACCGGACCGTAGGACTTGTGGACGCCCCGCAGCCGCGCGGTGACCGCGCGGCTGCGAGGGCTTGTTGCTTCGGACACTGCTAGCCGATGCCGAGCTGCGACTCGAGGGACTGGTAACCGGACAGGTCCGTCTTGGTGACCAGGCCGACCCCGGACGATAGCGTGAAGCCGTCGGAGCTCAGGTACGGCTTGACGATCGCCAAGGTGGCGGCGCTGCCGAGGACCTTCTCCGCGGCCAGGATGTAGGCGCCGGTGTAGCCCTGCTGGTAGGGCATCTGGACCACGGTGCCGCCGATCACCCCGGACTGGATGAACTGCAGTGTCTGGGCGTCCGAGTCGTCGGAGACGATGCTGACGCTCGCGGTCTTGCCCGCCGACTGCACCGCCTGCGCGAGCGCCGGGCCGTCGTAGGAGTACACCCCGTACAGGCCGTTGACGTTCGGGTTGTTCGCCAGGATGGTCTCGGCATCCGAGGTCGCCGTGCTGGCGGACAGGTTGTCGTTGACCTTCTGCGCGACGGTGATGGTCGTGCCCTTGATCGCGTCCTCGAAGCCCGCGATGCGCTGGGTCGCGTTGGCTGCGGTCAGCGAACCCACGAGGATCGCCACCGAGCCCTTGCCGCCGAGCAGTTGCTTCATCGCCAGCCCCGCCTGGTAGCCGGCCGTGTAGTTCGGCGTGCCGAGGTACAGGCCGGCCGCGGCGGTGCCGGGCAGCGGCGAGTCGATCGGCAGGACGAAGACCCCCTTCTTCATGTCGCTGGAGATGGTGCCCGCGGCGGACGCCGGGTCGATGGCGGAGATCGAGTACCCGGTGATGCCCTGCGAGCGCAGCGTCTCGAGCTCGGAGTTCTGCTCGGTCAGCTTGCCGTTCGGCGGCGCGAAGTACGTGCACTTGCTGGTCGGGATGCCAAGGTCGCTGCAGCCCTTCAGGAAGCCGACCTGGCCGGCCTTCCAGTAGTCGGCGGCGACGTTGACGACCATCGCGATGTTCACCCCGGACAGGCTCTTGCCGGCCAGCGCCTTCTTCAGCGCCGTGTCCAGCGTGGCGAGCTTGCTCTGGTTGAACGCCAGCGAGCCGCTCAGGGCGACGTGACTAGTGGCGGGAGCGCTGCTGCTCGAGGAGGCCGAGGAGCTGGTGGCCGGGGGCGCCGACGAACTGCTGGCGCTCTTCGAGCATGCGGCGGACAAGGCGATGAGTGCTATGGCTGGGACAGCCGCCGCTGCTCTTCTGCTGATTCTCATGGTGTGCCCTTCGTTGAGGTGGCGGTTGTTCTCTTTGTTCGATTACGTGCTGCCGGGCAGGCCGCCGGCCGGGCCCTAGCTGGCGGCGTCCGGGTCGTGCAGGTCCTCTTAGCAGAGGCGCATTGGGGTTAGCGGTGTCAGAAGCCCTGGGCTAGGCGGTAGTACGCCTGGCTCCAGCGCATTTCCTTGCCGAACTGGCCTACGGTGGTGTCCGCGTCGATGATCAGGAGTTCCACGCCGATCATTTCGGCCAGGTCGGTCAGGTGCTCCCTGGTGAGGGAGCTGGTCAGGGCGGTGTGGTGCGGGCCGCCCGCGGTCAGCCAGCTCTCCGTGGAGGTTCGCAGGTCGGGCCGCGGACGCCAGACTGCCCGTGCGACCGGGAGCCTGGGCAGGGGTTCCGGCGGGGCTACCACGTCGATCTCGTTGGCCACGAGACGGAACCGGTCACCCAGATCGGCGAGGCCGAGCACCGTGGCCGGGCCCGGCGCGGCGTCGAAGACGAGCCGCACCGGGTCTTCCCTGCCGCCGATGCTCAGCGGGTGGATCTCGCACGCCGGCGGGCCGGCGGCGATGGATGGGCAGACCTCGAGCATGTGCGCGCCGAGGATCAGCTCGCGGCCGAGCTCGAGGTTGTAGGTGTAGTCCTCCATGAACGACGTGCCGCCCGGCAGCCCGGCCGCCGTCGCCTTCAGGGTCCGGACCAGCACCGCGGTCTTCCAGTCGCCTTCGCCGCCGAAGCCGTATCCGTCGGCCATCAGCCGCTGCACGGCGAGGCCGGGCAGCTGGCGCAGGCCGCCGAGGTCTTCGAAGTTGGTCGTGAAGGCACCGAACCCGCCCCCGATGAGGAAGTCGCGCAGCGCGAGCTCGATCTGCGCGGCATAGCGCAGCGAGGCGTGCCGCGCGCCGTCGGCACGCAGCTCGGGGACGACGCGGTACGTGTCCTCGTACTCCTGGACGAGCTTGGTGACGCGGCCGGGATCGATGTCGTCCACGACCGCGACCAGGTCGTTTACCCCGTACGTGTTCACCGACACGCCGAACGTGAGCTGGGCTGCCACCTTGTCGCCTTCGGTCACCGCGACATCGCGCATGTTGTCTCCGAAGCGCGCTAGCCGCAAGGATCGAACCTCCGCGTAGCCGGCCGCCGCGTGCGTCCACGTCGCGACACGCCCTCTCACGCTGGGATCGCTGACGTGCCCGGCAACGGTCTTGCGTGCGACGCCAAGGCGGGTCTGGATGTAGCCGAACTCCCTGTCGCCGTGCGCGGCCTGGTTGAGGTTCATGAAGTCCATGTCGATGGTGGACCACGGCAGCGCCACGTTGGCCTGGGTGTGCAGGTGCAGCAGGGGCTTGCCCAGCGCGTCGAGGCCGGCGATCCACATCTTCGCTGGCGAGAACGTGTGCATCCATGCGATGAGGCCTATGCAGGAGTCGTCGGCGGTGGCGTCCAGGCACAGCCGGCGGATGGCGGCGGCGTCGGTGAGCACCGGCTTCCACACCACGCGGACCGCGATGCCCGAGTCGGCGTCGAGTGCCCGGGCGATGGCCATGGACTGGTCGGCCACCTGGCGCAGGATCTCGTCGCCGTACATGGTCTGGCTGCCTGTGACGAACCAGACCTCGCGGTCGTTGGGCGTGCTCATGATGTGGCGGGCTCCGTTCGGGATGCTCGGGTATTCGCGGAGATGGTCGGGCTTAATCGGGAATTTGCCCTGGTTTTCTCGGGGTCGCTCTGGTTTTCTCGGGGTCGCTCGGGTCGCTCGGGTCGCTCGGTGGGGTGCTCGGGGAGGTCGCTGGCGCCGGGTCAGCGCTGGCCGTACACGTGCGCGGGCACCCGCGCCGAGACGTTGGCCGCCGTCCAGACGACGAGCCCGAACTGGACCAGTTCCGCGTGCAGCGTGCTGACCTGCGTGCGCACTTCCTTGATCTCCGTCGTAAGGGTGCTCATGCCGGGGGTGACTCCGTTCCTGCGCTGGCGGAGGTGGTGCGACGAAGCCGCTGATGTTTCAGCGGCCGACGCCCGGGCGACCGTGGTATGTCGTACCGTCGTGGCTCAGATTGTTAACGTGCTCAAGATTGGGTGTCAATACTTCGATGTCATCTCGTTATCTGGCCCTTGCCCTTGCCGTGGAAGTTTTGCGACCCCACAACCACTGACTTCGACGAGGATCAACAGATGCTTCGTCCAACCCACTTGACGACCTGAGCTGTTAACGCTCACAATCAATGTGCTCAACGACGCCTGCTTGCGAGGTAACGATGCTGTGGCGAGATACCCGGCTAGCCGGCCACAGTCAGGCCCGCGATCGCTCCGTCCGCGGTCGCGGCTCGTGTCGGAATCCCTGCTCGGCGCGTCGTGGCGCTGGGCCGCGAGCCCGAAACGGCCCGCGGCGCGGAGTAGAGTGTTCAAGCAGCGAGATGCACCGACTCAACAGACCAAGTGGGGAAATACGTGGTCAGACCCGTCCGCGAGCCGGCGATGACCGATGTCGCCAAACTGGCCGGCGTCTCGCATCAGACTGTCTCACGGGTCCTGAACGATCACCCCAATGTCCGGGAACAGACCCGTATGCGGGTGCAAGCGGCGATCAACGAGCTCGGGTACCGCCCTAACCGGGCCGCGCGTGTCCTCGTGACCGGAACCTCTCAGGTCATCGGCGTGGTCTCGCGGTCTTCGACCCTGTATGGCCCGGCCGCCACGCTCAGCGCCCTAGCCGAGGCGGCCGTGCGGCGCGGGTTCACCGTGAACGTCGAGAGCGTCCGCACGCTCGACCGTCAGCCGATCTCCGACGCGATCAGCCATCACCTTGACCAGCGGGTCGCGGGCCTGGTCATCATCGCGCCAGTCGAGTCGGCCAATGACGCGCTCGACGACCTTCCCGACGATATCCCGCTGGTCAGCATCGACGGCGACCCCGACCGGCCGGAAGAGCTGGTCACCGTGGACCAGGAGGCAGGGGCGTACGCCGCGACGCGGCACCTGCTCGAAGCTGGGCACTCCACTGTCTGGCACGTCTCGGGCCCGGACGACTGGTTCGACAGCCGGGGGCGCATCGCCGGCTGGCGGCGGGCGCTGACCGAGGCGGGCGCCGAGATCCCGCCGCTCATGTCGGCCGACTGGTTCGCCGCGTCGGGGTATCGCAATGGCCAGATCCTGGCCCGGATGACCGACGTCACCGCGGTCTTCGCCGCCAACGACCATCTCGCCCTGGGCATCCTGCGCGCGCTGCACGAGCGCGGCCGGCGCGTTCCCGAGGACGTAAGCGTGGTGGGCTTCGATGACGTGCCCGAGGCCGCCTACTACATTCCGCCCCTCACCACCATCCGGCCGGACTTCGACGCGGTCGCGGCGGCGAGCATCGACCTGCTGCTGACCCAGATCAGCATGGGGCACCGCCTCGGCGACCGCCGGGTCCTCACGCCCACGCTGGTCAGCCGCGACAGCGTCGCCCCGCCCCGGACGTAGCCGCCCTCCTTTTCATCCCGAACGGACGGTGGCGCCTCCCGCCCGCATCACAAGCCCCGACTTTCCGGTCAGCCGATGCCGGCTCACCAGGGAAGCGGTTGCCCGTCGCGGAAGAAGCCGCCACTGGGACCGGAGTCCGGTAGTGTCGCGGCCCAGACGACGCTGGCCGCGCCGTCCGCGACCGATCGGCCGCCTGGGCCGCCCATGTCAGTGGCCACCCACCCCGGGCAGACCGCGTTGACCAGGATCCGGCCGGGCCTCAGCTCAGCCGCAAGCATCCGGGTAAGCGCGTTGAGTGCCGTCTTCGAGGCGGTATAGGCGGGCGTCCCGCCTCCCATGCTTGTGAGCGATCCCGCCTCGCTGGACACGTTGACGATCCGGGCATGGGAGCTGCGCCGTAGCAACGGCAGGAATTCCTGCACCATCAGCCAGGGCCCGTACAGGTTGGTGTCCGCCGCCTCGCGGACAACGGCAAGGTCAGCGGTGATGGCCCGCTGCCAGGTGTCGTAGGTGATCGCGGCGTTGTTTACCAGGACATCCAGCCTTCCGAAGCGTTCCCCCACCCAGCGGGCGGCGTCCGCCACGCTGGCGGGATCGGTCACGTCCAGCCGCAGCGGCTCGGCGCCGACCGCCTGGGCGGCGGTCGCCGCGGCGGTCGCGGACCGGGCGGTCAGCACCACGGCGTGACCGCGCGCCGCGAGCTGACGGCAGACCTCGCGGCCGATCCCGCGGTTGCCGCCGGTCACCAGCGAGACCGTGGCGGTTTCCGGTGCCCCGGATCGCGTCACTCCGCCTCGATTCTCTTGTCAGCCAGAATCCGCATGACCCCGCAGCCTAGCCGCCCAGCGCAGGGCCTGATCGATGACCGGGCGGGTAAGTCCTTCCGCGGGTCGAGGATCCGGTTGGCGCCGGCGCCCCAGCCGGTCCGGAACGGGTAGCCCGCTCCCGGAGCCGCGAGACACAGCCGTATGGGCGCCTCGCCGGGGAAGAAGTCGTGCTCGGTGTATCCGGGCGGGCAGGCGGAAACGGCGTACGGGTTCAGGGCGCCGTCCACGTCTGTCGGTCACTGCGGAGCTTCGCTCGGCTAGAACCGGGTACGAGCGGCCGCCGGACCTGCGCGGGATTTACCAGCACATAGGGCGGACCATCACGTATCCCGAGCCATTGCACCTCTGCGAGTTGGCGGAGATGCCCGGCGTCCACGCACCTGCGGCGGTCCGGTCCGGGTGCGGCTGCCCGCGCGGAACCGGTATCCTGGCTGGAGTTTCGCGCGCCCGGTGACCGAGCGCGCAAGCCCCGATAGCTCAGTGGATAGAGCGACCGCCTCCTAAGCGGTAGGTCCCGCGTTCGAGTCGCGGTCGGGGCGCACCTCTTGAGCAGGCAAGAAACCCTGACGATCGACAGAAGCAGACCGTGAGTGGCGGGCGCGTGCCCTCTGCGTGCCCTCCAGCTTCGACGCGTTGCGCGGCCTGGATCTGGCAAGCTCGGCCCGGGCGGCCTCGCCCACCGCGTCAGTCAGGGCACGCTGGCGTGCACGGGATGAGTGCAGGTAGATCAGCGCGGCACGCTCGCTGTCGTGCCCCATCCGGGTCATGAGTTCCCTGGGATTCGCGCCCGCGTTGGCGGTGAGCTGGTTTCCGGTGTGCCGCAGGTCATGAAGGTGAACGCCCTCCAGGCCGACAGCGGCAAGGGCGGGCAGCCAGACACGGCGGCGGAAATTCGAATGCGAAAGCGGTGAGCCGGTCGAGGTGGCGAAGACGAGCGCCGACGAGGGCACCCAGACCAGGTGCTCGCGCACGTCGGGAACGATCAGCTCAGGGAAGTCCACGACCCGGATACCGGCCCGCGACTTAGGCGGCCCGAACGAGTGACCGGCGCCGTGATAGTAGAGCTGCCGGGTTACCCGCACGGTGCGGGCGTCAAGGTCGATGTCTTCCGGGGTGAGCGCGGCGAGTTCGGCCCAGCGGAGGCTAGTGAAGGCGGCCAGCAGGATCAGCGCCCGGTACCGCAGCCCGACAGCATCGGCCAGGGCGTAGACCTGAGTCACGGTCAGCACCGGGCGCTCTGGTGAGTACTCTGTGCCACCGCCCGTCATCCGGCACGGGTTACGGCGGAGCAGCCCGTCATCGAGCGCGGTATTGAAGATCGCCCGCAGCAGCCGGTACGCCTTAGCTGCGGTGACCTCACTCACGCCAGAGTCGAGCAGCTTCTTACGCCAGCGGCGGACCCGGGCCAAGGTGACCTCAGCAACGGTGACGTGCTCAAAGTGCGGCGCGATGTGGCACCGCAGCAGTCCCGTATAGATCAAGACTGTCTTAGGCCGCAGGCCCGGACGTTCCTCGATCCATGTCGCGCCGTAGTCGGCCACCGGTACCGCGCCCGCATCGGGGTCGATCCACTCACCTTCGAGCAGCTCGGCCTCCTTGAGCGTTAGCCACTCGTTAGCCTCCGTCTTCGTGGCGAACGTGTCGTCAGCCGCGCGGCGCACACCATCAGGCCCCCAATAGCGAGCCTGATAGCGGCCCGAGGGGAGCTTGCGGATCGTGCCGAACGGGCGGCGGCCCTTGCTGTTGGCCATCAGCCCGCCCTCCGCAGATGCCGACGAGCGCGAGCACCGGGGCGACGAGCACTCCGAGGCGGCGACGGTTTGACCGCCTCGACCGTGTTGGCCTTGATATAGGCCCGCACCGACGCGGCCGGAATCCGGACGTACCGGCCGACGTAGACGCGCAGCAGACCGCCCGAGCTGGCGAGCCGGTACACGTAGCGCGGTTCGACCTGGAGCCAGTCGGCCACCTGCTTGACGGTCAGCAGCGACTCATCATCGTGATGAGCGGCAGGCATACCACCCTCCTTTCCTGAGCTGACGATTCGCCGGGTTCCGGACAGCCCAGGTCAGTTCTTGCGGGCATTGGCGGCGGACATGAGCGCGAGCATGTGAGCGTCAGATGCCGCGTAGCCACTACCGGCGTAGAACCAGGAGCCGAGGAATAGCACCGTGGTTTCATCGACCGGGCGGCCCCACGGGTCGAGCTGGCCGTCGGCGTAGCGCTGCGCGCGCCGGTAGGCAACACGGTCGGCGCGCAGGCGGCCGAAGGTGACGGAGTAGGCGCGGCTCTTGGTGAGGAAGTGCCCGCCGTAGCCGAGCATGTGCGCCCACTGCCGGTGACCGAGATGCCAGGCGGTTTCGATCATCCGCTTGTGGTGGGCAGGGCAGCGCAGGGACCGGATTTCATCCAGGCCCCGCAGGCGGGTCGAGGGCAGGCCCGGAGCGTCAGCGGTCTTGGTCGCGTACTTGGCGATGTAGTTGGCGACCGCATCGCGGGTGAGCGCGTCGCCCTGGACGCCGAGCACCGGCCGGGTATCGGTCTGTGTGCCGAACTTGAGCAGGAGCGCCCGCCCGGTCTTGCCGACCGGGGCGATGGCCGATGCCTGAGCGGCCGCAAGCTTGACCGCATCGCAGAGAAGACCAGCCGTCCACCGTGGCCCGGGCGGCATGGCGAGATCGGCGGCCGCGTGCGCCGCCCGCGAGGTGCGAGTGACCGCCTCCCGCCGCCTCGCCCCGCTGGTCAGGATCGATGTGCTGCGCCGTGACCTGCTCTCGCCCGGCAAGGTCGTCCCCGCCCGGCTGACCGGCGCCGGTCTGGTCTGGGCTGGCGTGCTCGACCAGCTCGACGGCGCCGCGCTCGAGCCCGTCCCCGAGCCCGTCCCGGCCGCCCCGGTGTGGCCGGACGCCGAGCCAGGCGGCGACTGGTCATGAGGATGCCAGCCCGACCCCGGCCCGCCGCCAGTGATCCCGGCCCGCTGTCGATGTTCGACCCGGTGCACGTCGGCATCGACGAACTCGGCCGCCCGGTTATTCACCTGATCCACAACGCAACCGACGAGGACGGCGACACGCTCGAAGTCTCGGAGTCGGTATGGCCGTCCGATCGCGTCATCGTGATTGACGACTACGACATCACCCAGGAAGCCGAAGACCAGGCGGGAATGTCCGATGTCTGAGGCCATCGAGACGCCGCTACCGGCGAGCATGCGCAACCACTGGTGGTGGCGGCCCGGCTGGCGAGAAGGCCGCCACTTCTACGCCTGCCACCTGACGCTGGACGACCAGCCGCAGCTACGCGAGCTGGTGGCCGACTACCAGCAAGCGCTAACCGGCATGCCGGGAATCGACCTGATCCCGCCACGGTGGCTGCACCTCACCATGCAGGGCATCGGCTTTACCGACGAGATCGGCGCGGCCGAGCTCGTCGCCCTGGACCAGGCGCTCACCGCTGAGCTGGGCACCATCGACCCGCCCACGGTTGAGTTCCGGTATCTGACCGTCGACCCGGAAGCGATCTACCTGAAGGCGCATCCTGCGGAGACGCTCTACCCGCTGCGCTCGAAGATGCATGCCGCCGTGTCCTCCGTCCTAGGACCGGAGCAGTTCACCGAGCCAGCGCCTGACCGCGCGACGTTCCTGCCTCATGTCAGCATCGGCTACACCAACCGAGACGACGAGGCCGAGCCGATCGCAGCAGCGCTGGACAGCCTCACCACCAGGCCCGTTAAAGTCACGTTCACCAAGGCCGACTTGCTTGAGTTCCACCGAGATCGCCGCATGTACGAGTGGACTAGCACCACGCCCATACCGATCGGAGGATCATCCGGTTGACAGCGCTGCTCACGCTGGCGCTATCTAGACCGAACTCAGGCGGAGAGAGCTTCGCGTTTCAACGCTGATTCAGCCAGCTCTTGAACACGCTCGAAGTATCGCGAGTGTGTTTTCCTTAGAGCTTCCCAAGAATCCGCACCCAAGACCACGATCTCAATGTCTGGTTCCGCGCGGTACTCACGCTCTGCCATGAACCGAGCTGCCATAGCAGTGTCTGACGACTGGAACGTCTGACGACGGACAATCTCGCCTGCGCGGCGGTTGTAGATCACAAGGTAGTGCTCCACGAGATCACACCCCCTCATCCGTCGCGCCTGCCACCAACTGCAGTGTAGCTCGCAGTCCCTGCTCCTCAGAAGCGAGTAGAGCGGTCAACTCGATGTCCCGCCTCCTCAGGTCGTCTAGGCCTGCGTCGACGACGCGCCGCGCCTGCGCAGTTGTCAGATCTGCAGGCGGGGTGGCCATTAGCTCCCGAACCTCATCGTCTAGCTCCCCTGAGACAGGCGCTAGGTCGGCGGCGAACTCCTCCACCAACGGGATCGCACGCGGAAGGATCTTATCCGCAGGCGATTCCGACCAAGCCGACTGCACCACCTGCCAGATGGAGTCCGCATTCACGAGCAACGACTTGAGCTCATCCGACCTGCGCCGACTCTGTTCGACAAGCCATATGGCATCACTCAGCGCCGTCAACGTAGCCAGATGTTGCCGACGAGTAACCACGACCTTACCCGAGCGAACGATGCTGTCAGGGTGCTCCGGATCTTCGCCATACCGAATGCCACGGCCCCAGCGGTCGGCTAGGCGCTCAACGATCTGCGCCCAGGTGTCTTGCAGTTCAGTTCTGATCTGGATCTCAACAGGCAAGTCATCCACAAACACCACCAAATGGAGCGCCCGGTAGCCGAACCGTGGATCTTCCCGGCGATCAATCACCCGCCACCGGGAGCCCTCAGTGGTGGACCACCCCGGGTTCCTTGGAGGCTGTGACCTCTGGGAAAGTTGGGGCTCATGGCATCACGGAAGCCGCATCCCGCTGAGCTGCGGGAACGCGCGGTGGCAATGGTCTTCGAAGTGCGTGCGGAAACGGGGAATGCACGTGGCTCGATCGCGCGGGTCGGGCATCGGCTGGGCATAAACACCGAGACTCTCCGCAACTGGGTACAGAAAGCGGAAGTCGATTCCGGGCAGCGGCCCGGCACGACGAGCGATGACAAGAAACGCATCGCCGAGCTCGAGCGCGAGGTCCGCGAATTGCGGCGGGCGAACGAGATCCTGAAGGCGGCGAGTGCGTATTTCGCCCGGGAACTCGACCCGAGACATCCGCGCTAGTCGGGTTCATTGATTCGCACAAGGACCGGTTCGGAGTGGAGCCGGCCTGCGCGGTGCTGGGGATATCGCCGTCGACGTATTACGCGGCGAAGAAACGAGAGGAGGAGCCGTCCGCACGTGATATGCGGGATGAGGAGCTGAAGGCTGAGATCATGCGGGTGCGGGAAAAGAAGGGCCGCAGGCTGTACGGTGCGAAGAAAATGTGGCACGAGCTGAACCGCGATGGCATTGAGGTGGCCCGGTGCACGGTGGAGCGGCTGATGGGCGAGATGGGCATTGCGGGCGCGCGGGCCAGGAGGAAGCGGCCGCGGACGACGGTGCCCGGGCCGCCTGGTCAGGTGCGGCCGTCTGACCTGCTGGGCCGTGACTTCACCGCTCCGGCGCCGAACCGCCGGTGGGTCGCTGACATTACCTATGTGGAGACCGCGTCCGGTTTTGTCTACGCCGCTTTCATTCTTGATCTGTTTTCCCGGATGATTGTCGGCTGGCAGGTATCGGACACGCTGCGGGCGGAGCTCGCCCTCGACGCGCTGGAAATGGCGGTCTGGTCCCGCGGCGACCGCATGGACGGGCAGCTTGTCCATCATTCGGACCGGGGTGTGCAGTACACGTCGATCCGGTATACCGAGCGGCTCGGCGACATCAGCGCGGTCCGGTCGGTCGGCCGGAAAGGCGATTCTTATGATAACGCCGCGGCCGAGTCGCTGAATAGTCTTTACAAGAAAGAGCTCATCGACCGGGAAGGCCCGTGGCGCGGGGTTGATGATGTCATGCTCGCGACCCTGGAATGGGTCTCCTGGTACAACACGGAACGGCTCCACTCGGCATGCGGGTATGTGCCGCCGAAAGAATATGAGGAAAACTATTACGCACGCCAAGAAGGCATGGTAAGTTAATCGTATCCGGCAAGCAAGGGCCTCCGAAAATGCCGGGGCGGTCCAGTCAGTCAGGCGGTGCGGAGTTAGGTGTCCGACTCCGGC
>Ga0306923_10000510_pt1 | contig 30874 bp, 27 predicted proteins | sample sta12Can44000108_FD_203841 | JGI IMG/M metagenome (GOLD analysis project Ga0306923, IMG submission 203841) | Lab enrichment of tropical soil microbial communities from Luquillo Experimental Forest, Puerto Rico - statanox.12C.anox.44.000.108 (v2)... | ecosystem: Environmental > Terrestrial >... | reverse complement strand
TCGGCGATCTTCATCGTCGCCATCCCTGCCGAGTACCGCGCCGACTCGGTGATGCAGATCGAGCCCCATCTGGTGCCGGCCGACTTCTTCCCGAGCTCGGTGACCTCGTTCGACGAGCGGATGCGAACCCTCAAGCACGGCGTGCTCGCCCGCCCCGTGCTGGAAAGGGTGCTGGCGGAGACGAACTTCGTCCCCGACTGGAAGTCGAACCCGGACGACGCGATCGAGAAGCTCCGGCGCGCGATCGAGGTGCGACTGGAGGGCGAGGTTGCGGGCGGGCCACCCTCGCTGCTGTTCGTGGTCGAGGTGCGCGGAGACGATCGCGCCAAGGTGGCGAAGGCGGCCGACCTCATCCCTCGCTACTACGCCGAGCTCACCCGGCAGGTCATGCAGACGCAGGCGCAGAATCTCTCGGCGACGCTTCGCGCGCAGCTCGACGAGATCTCGAAGCGGCTCGTCGACGAGGAGCAGAAGCTGGTCCGCTTCAAGGCCGATCACGCGCTCGAGGTCCCGGAGGCGAACGAGGCGAACCAGCGCGCCGCCTCCACGCTCATGGCGCAGATCGACCTGCGGCTCGGCGTCATCGCCGACGCGAAGCGCCGCCGGAACGCCGCGTTCGCCACCATCCCGGAGGCGTTCAGCACCGCGGGGCTGGCGGGGGGCAACGCCGAGGACGTCCTGCGCCGGCTCGAGACCGCTCGCGCCACCTACGGCGCGGATCATCCCGACGTGAAGCGGCTGGAGCGTCAGTACGCGTGGGTAACCGAGCGCAGCGGCGACTCGCAGAAGGAGTTCAAGAAGGAGCGCATCGACGCACAGCTCGCCCGGCTCGATGCCGAGCTCCAGGACAACCAGATGGCGGTGACGGGCCTCCGCCAGGAGCTCGCGACCGTGCAGCGGCGGCTTGAGGCGGCGCCGCGGATGGGCGAGCAGTACCGGATGCTCTCCCGCGATTACGAGACGCTCCGGAGCAAGTATTCCAGCACCGTCTCGCGCGCCGCCGACGCCCAGGCGGCGGAGAAGCTCCTCGCCGCCGACGCGCCCATCCTGTTCCGCGTCGTCCAGGCGGCGGTCGCGCCGAGCCGTCCGGCCGGCCCGAACCGGGCCAGCCTCGCCCTCGTGGCGATCGCGGCCGCGCTCGGGGCGGCGCTGCTGGCCGTCGCCGCGGGCGAGTACTTCGACAGCACGCTGCGCGGACCGGAAGACGCGACCGCCTTCGGGGTGCCGGTGCTCGCGGCCATCCCCCGCATCGGGCCGCGCCGCTCGGGCGCCCACGCCTGAGGCACGACAGGAGAGGAGATCCCATGCCCGTTCCAGCCGAGAGCCACCTCCCCCACGCCGCGCCGCTGCCGGACGACAGCCGGCTGGTGGCGCTGGTCCGCCCCGATTCGATGGCGGCCGAGCAGTACCGCGTCCTCCTGACCCGACTCGACCGGATGAAGGCGGCGCGCCCCATGCGCATCGTGGCCGTCACGTCGTGCGCCCGTGGCGAGGGGCGCAGCATGACGGCCGCGAACCTCGCGCTCACCGCCGCGCGCGAGGGGCGGGAGGTGGCGCTCGTCGAGTGCGATCTGCGCCGGCCCAGCCTCGCCGGCCTCTTCGACCTCCAGCCGCCCGGCGGGCTCGCCGAGGTAGTCGAGGGGACGGTGGAGCTGGCGCAGGCCCTGGTACGCGTGGACGGGATCATGCTGCTGTGCGCGGGCGAGGCGCGGGACCCCCCGGCCCTCCTGCGGAACCCGCGCCTGGCGATGACCCTCGACACGCTGCGGGCCTCGTTCCCGCTGGTGGTGCTCGACGCGCCGCCCGCGCTGGCGCTTTCCGACGCGGCGCGGCTGGAGGCGACCGTCGATGGCATGTTGCTGGTCGTGAAGGCGGGCGAGACGCCGCGCGACGTGGTGCGCCTGGCGGTGGAGGCGCTCGGGGACCGACTGCTCGGGATCGTGCTCAACGGCGTGGAGGAGCCCGGCTACGCGCGCTACCTGCGCGACGAGGCCGCAGCCCGGTAGGCGCCCCGTGGTCCGCGTCTTCAACCACTGGTTCTCCGGCCGCAAGGCGGCCTTCTTCATCGCCGAGGAGAGCGCGCTCGTGGCGGCGCTGCTGGCGGGGATGTCGCTCGGGCCGGTGGCTCACCCGCTCGTGACGCGCGAGCACGGCCTCGGCGCGGCCTTCCTTCGCGCCGCCATCGCCGCGCTCGCCTTCGCCGGGGCGCTCTACTTCGGCGATCTGTACGACCTGCGCTCGGCGGCGAGCGATCGCTTCGACGGCCGGCGTTTGCTGCGCGCCTTGGGGGTGGCCGTGGTCGTGCTCGCCATCGCCTACCTCCTCCTGCCCGTCATCGTGCCCATGGGATGGATTCCGCGGCGCTCGCTCGTGCTGGCGGCCGCGGGCGGCGCGCTCTCCGTCATCGCGGTGCGGGCCGCGATGCCCGCGGTGGTGGGCGCGCCGAGCCGGGTCCTCATGCTCGGCACGGGCTCACGCGCGCATCAGCTCGCCCGCGAACTCGAGACCGAGGCCGACGGCCTGTTCGAGGTGGCCGGCTTCGCCGATCCGAGCGGCGCCTCGCACGCCCCGCATCCCGTGCTGCCCTCCATCGGCTCGGAGGCGGTGCGGGTCGCCATCTCGGCGAGTTGCGAGCCGGTGGACCAGATGGCGCGCCGCCTCAAGGCCGAGGTGGTGGTGGTCGCGGTGGAGGAGCGACGCGCGGGCCTTCCGGTCGACGCGCTCCTCGCCTGCCGCACCTGCGGCGTGCGGGTCATGAGCGACGTCGCGGTCGCGGAGGCGACGCTCAAGCGGATCCCGCTCGACCTGCTCCGGCTGAGCGCGCTCATCTTCGACGAGGGGTTCCGCGCCGGGCCGGTGACGAGGGCGGTGAAGCGGCTCCTCGACCTGGGCCTGGCGGTCACGATGCTGCTCGTGGCGGCTCCCGCCATGCTGCTCACCGCCGCCGCGATCGCGCTCTCGGACGGACGGCCCGTCCTCTACTCGCAGGAGCGTACCGGGCGCGGCGGGCGCGCGTACCGGATCTGGAAGTTCCGCACCATGCGGCGGGACGCCGAGGCGGCGGGCGCGGCGTGGGCCACCGAGCGCGATCCGCGGGTGCTGGCGGTCGGACGGGTCCTCCGGCGGACCAGGCTGGACGAGCTACCGCAGCTCTGGAACGTGCTGCGCGGCGAGATGAGCTTCGTGGGCCCGCGCCCGGAGCGGCCCGTCTTCCTCGAGGAGCTCAAGCGGCGGTGGCCGCTCTTCGCGCTGCGGGAGCTGGTGAAGCCCGGCCTCACCGGCTGGGCGCAGCTCAAGTACCGCTACGGCTCCACCATGGAGGAGCAGGCCCGCAAGCTCGAGTACGACCTCTATTACATCAAGAACACATCGCTTTTCCTCGACCTCGTCTGCCTCTTTCACACCGCGAAGATCGTGCTGACGGGGAAGGGGGCGAAGTGATCCGGGGAGTGGGCGCGAGGCCCGCGCGGCGCGTGAACGAAGCGTGAAGGAGGAGCAGGTCATGTGCGGCATCGTCGGGTACATCGGCTGGCGCGAGGCGGGCCCGTTCCTGGTCGAGGGGCTGCGGCGCCTCGAGTACCGCGGGTACGACAGCGCCGGGGCGGCGTTCCTCGTCGACGGCCGCGTCGTGATCAACAAGGCGATGGGCCGCGTCTCCGATCTGGCGGGCGCGCTGCTCGGCGCGGGGCGCGGTTCCCGCAGCGGCATCGGCCACACCCGCTGGGCCACGCACGGCAAGCCGAGCGATCGCAACGCGCATCCCCACCCCGACTGCCGGGGGCGCATCGCGCTGGTCCACAACGGGATCGTCGAGAACTACCGCGAGCTGAAGGACGAGCTGATCGCCTCGGGGCATCGTTTCGCCTCCGAGACCGACACGGAGGTGCTGGCCCACCTCGTCGAGTCGGAGCGGAACGGCGACGGCATCGCCGAGGCGGTCCGGCGCGCCCTGCGGCGCGTCGAGGGCACCTTCGCCCTGGCGGTCCTCTCCGCCGACGACCCCGACCTCCTCATCGCAGCCCGGCACGGCTCGCCGCTCATCGTGGGGGAGGGCGACGGCGAGCGGCTGCTCGCCTCCGACATCCCTGCGCTCCTGCCCTTCACGCGCGACCAGCTCGTGCTCGACGACGGCGAGGTCGCGGTCCTCACCTGCGGCGGCGCCGAGCTGCTGCGCCTCGGAGACGGCGCGCGCAGCGCCGCCCGCCGGGCCACGCGCGTGGAGTGGGATCTCGCCACCGCCGAGAAGGGCGGCCAGCCGCACTTCATGCTGAAGGAGATCCTGGAGCAGCCGCGCGTGCTCCGGAACACGCTGAGCGGCCGCGTCGGCCTCGACGGACTGCCGCGGCTGGAGGAGCTGCCGCTCGACGCCGCGGCGGCGGGCGCGCTCGATCACGTCGAGCTCATCGCCTGCGGCACGAGCTGGCACGCGGCCCTGGTCGCGACGCGCCACCTCGCGGAGCTGGCGCGGCTGCGGGCCTCGGCGGAGGTCGCGAGCGAGTATCGCTACCGGCCGCCGCTGCCGCTCGCGGGCGGAGGCGCCCCGCGGGCGATGGTGATCGCCATCAGCCAGTCGGGCGAGACGGCCGACACGCTGGCCGCGATGCGCGCCGCCACCGCGAGCGGCGCGCGCCCGATGGCGGTGGTGAACGTGGTGGGCAGCTCGATCGCGCGCGAGGCGCAGGGTGTGCTCTACACGCGCGCCGGCCCCGAGATCTCGGTCGCCTCCACCAAGGCATTCGCGACGCAGGTGGCGAGCCTCTTCCTGCTCGCCGCGCACCTGGGGCGGCTCCGGGGCACGCTCGCGGAGGCTCACGCGCGCGAGCTCACCGCGGCGCTCGGCCGGGTGCCCGACCAGCTCGAGGTGCTGCTGCCGTCCATCGCGGCGCAGGCGAGGGCGCTCGCGCCGCGGCTGCTCGACAAGAGCGGCGCGCTGTACCTGGGGCGCGGCTACGGCTTCCCGCTAGCGCTGGAGGGCGCCCTCAAGATGAAGGAGATCACGTACCTCCACGCCGACGGGTACCCCGCCGGCGAGATGAAGCACGGCCCCATCGCGCTGGTCGGCCCGCAGACGTTGGTGGTGGTGGTGGCGCCCCGTGACCGGCTGCACGCGAAGACGCTCTCGAACCTGGAGGAGGTCAAGGCGCGCGACGGGTTCGTGGTGGCCGTCGGGACGGAGGGCGATCGCGAGCTGGCCCGTCTCGCCGACGCCGTGTTCTGGCTGCCGCCGGCGCCCGAGCCGCTGAACCCGCTCCTCACCGCGGCCCCGCTGCAGCTCCTCGCGTACGAGCTGTCGGTCGCGCTGGGGCGCGACGTCGACAAGCCGCGGAACCTCGCCAAGTCGGTGACGGTGGAATGAGCGCGCCGCTCTCTCCGGCGCCGGCGCCGTTCGCGCCAGTGCTCGCCGGTGGACCGGCCGCCGGTCCCGCGCCGGGCGGGTACCGGGTGGAGGAGGTCGATGGGATGGCGGGGTTCGCGGCGCTCCGCGAGGCCTGGGACGGGCTGCTCGCCGAGGGGCCTGCCGACGCGCCCTACCACCGGCACGCCTGGCTCGCCGCCTGGCTCGCCGCGTTCGCTCCCGACGAGCGGCTGCGGGTGCTGGTCGCCCGAGATCGCGACCACCGTCCTGCCGGCATGGCGCCACTCGTCGCGACGCGGCGGGGCGGGCTCACCGTGCTCTCGGCGCCCGCGAACGACCACTCGCCCCGCACCGAGTGGGTGCTGGGTGCGGACGCGGCGGGCGCAGTGAGCGCGCTCTGGGCGCACCTTCGCGATCGCCTGAACTGGGACGTGCTGGTGCTGCGCGACCTGCCGCGGGCGGGTCCCACCTCGCTCCACCTCGAGGTGGCCGCACGCGCCGATCGCCATCCCACGGGGCGCTGGGAGTCGCTGCGGATGCCCTACCTCGCGCTCGGCGCCGCGCCGCGCGAGCAGCGGCTCTCGACGAAGTTCACCGCCAACCTGCGCCGCCGCCTGCGGAGGCTCTGTGAGGCAGGCGCGGTCGCCTACCGGCGCGTGGACGGTGGTGAGGAGGTGGGCGCGTTCCTGGACGGCTTCTTCTCGCTCGAAGCCGCAGGGTGGAAGGGCGAGCGCGGCAGCGCCATCGCGCGCGATCGGCGAACGCTCGCCTTCTATCGCGGCGTGGCCCGCGCCGGCGAGCGCGAGGGCTGGCTCGCGCTGCGGGCGCTCGAGCTCGAGGGGCGGCCCGTGGCGATGCACTTCGGGGTCCTCTACCGCGGCGTCTACGCGTTCCCCAAGACCGCCTACGACGAGGCGCTCGGCGCCTGTTCCCCGGGGCAACTCCTCCTCCGCGAGGTGCTGGCGGAGTGCGAGGCGCGGGGGCTCGGCGAGCTCGACTTCCTCGGGCCCGACATGCCGTGGAAGCGCGACTGGGTGCCGGACTACCGCCCGCACGACTGGCTGTACGTCTACCGCCCCGGGATGACCGGTGCGGCCCTGCACACCCTGAAGCACCGCCTCAAGCCGCTCGCCAAGGAGGTGATCGCATGGTGGCGACGCTGACCGAGGCCGGCCGCGCTTCCGGCCTGCTGGCGGCGCGCCCGGCGGGACGGCGCGTGCTGACGGCGCTGCCGACGCTGTCGCCGCGCATGATCCTACCGCGGCTCCGCACCAGGCCCGCGCCGTTCCCGCTCGGCGGCGCCGAGGTCCGGCGCTACTACTTCGCGCGCAACGCGGTGTGGGAGGCGGCGCGGCTGCTGGGGCTCGGGGGTCAGGAGGTGCTCGTCCCCGCTTATCACCACGGCGTGGAGGTCGAGGCGCTCGCCGCGGCCGGCGCGGTGCCTCGCTTCCTCCGAGTCGACCGGAGGATGCGCCTCGACGTCGAGCACCTGGAGCGGAGCATCGGACCCCGCACGCGCGGCCTCTACGTCATCCACTACCTCGGGTTCCCGCAGCCCATGAAGGCCATCGCGGAGGTCGCGCGCCGCCACGGCCTGCCGGTGCTGGAGGACTGCGCGCTCGCGCTGCTCTCCCGCGACGGCGCGGAGCCGCTCGGCTCGCGCGGCGACGTGGGGATCTTCTGCCTGTACAAGTCGCTGCCCGTGCCGAACGGCGGGGTGCTGGCGCTGAACCGCGATCTCGACGCCGCGGCCCCCTCCCGTCCGGCACCGCTCGCGAGCACGCTCTCACACGCGACGGGCAGCCTCCTGGCGCACCTCGCCCTGCGGTATGGGCCAGCCGGCGAGCTGGTGCGGGAGGCGCTCCGCCGGACGCAGCGCGCGGTCCGCCTCGCCATCGGCGCGCAGCCGCTCGCGACCGGGACGATGCACTTCGATCCGGTCGCGGCCGACGTCGGCATGAGCGCGCTCACCCGCCTCATCCTCGAGAACCTCGACTTCGACGCCATCGTGGAGGCGCGCCGGCGCAACTGGTTCCTGCTCTTCTCCCGGCTGCGCGAGCTGGCGCCGCCGGTACAGATCGAGCTCCCGCCGGGTACCTGTCCGCTCTTCTATCCGCTCGTCGTCGAAGACAAGGCTCGGGTGGCGGCGCGGCTCGCGGAGCGCGGGATCGAGACGATCGAGTTCTGGAACTCCGGTCACCCCTCCTGCGACCTGGCCCTCTTCCCGGAGGTGGCCGCCCTGCGCCGCCGCGTGCTCGAGCTCCCGCTCCATCAGGACCTCGATCCGGACGACGTGGCCTATCTGGCCGCGGCCGTCGAGGAGGCGCTGCGGTGAGCGTGCCGCGCCAGGTGCTTCCAGCGGTTCGGGTGCTGGAGAGCGAGGATCCGGCCCGCCTGGCGGCGCTCCGGAAGGAGTGGGACGAGCTGTTCCTGGCCGGGGGCGGCGGGAATCCGTTCCTGTCGTGGGAATGGCAGTTCACCTACTGGCGCACCTTCGCCCAGCGGCGGCCGCTCTGGATCCTCGAGGCGCGCGACCGCGCCGACGGGCTCGCCGGGTTGCTTCTGCTGTCCGCCCGGTCGTGGCTCGGCTCGACCCGGCGATGGTGTCTGCTCACGAACGGCCTGACCGGGACCGACGCGCTCGACGTCCTGGCGCGCCCCGGCTTCGGCCCGCCGGTGCGGGAGGCCTTCGCCCACGCCCTCGGTGCGGCGCTCCCGCGATGGGACCTGGTCGACCTCGAGGATCTGCCGTGCGGCAGCGCCAGCGTGGCGGCGTTCCGCGCCGCGCTGCAGCCGCGCGGCGTCAAGGTGAGCGTCGAGCCGCGGTCCGTCTGTCCCGCCTTCGCGCTCCGCGGCACCTTCGCCGAGCACCTCGCCGGCTTCCGGCGGCGCGAGACCTACCAGCGCCGGCGCCGCTGGCTCGAGCGGCAGCCCGGCTATCGCATCACGGTGGTGGCGTCGCCGCAGGAGGCGAGGCCGGCGATGGCGGACTTCCTGCGCCTCCACCACCTGCGCTGGGATCCCGAGGGCGGCTCGGAGGGGATCCCGCGCGGCGCGGTCGAGGACTTCCACCGCGAGCTGGCGCCGCTGCTCGCCGCGCGCGGCTGGCTGCGCCTGTACCGCCTCGAGGTCGGCGGCCGGGCCATCGCCGCCGTGTACGGCCTCGAGCTGGCGCGGCGCTTCTACTACTACCAGTCCGGGATGGATCCGGCGTGGGCGGCGCGGAGCCCGGGGCTCGTCCTCATCGGGCGGACGGTCGAGGACGCCTACGCCCGGGGCCTCACCGACTACGACTTCCTGCGCGGGATGGAGCCGCACAAGCTCGACTGGGCCAGCGACCGGCGCGAGACGTGCGTGCTGCGGCTGCGCGCCCCCGGGCTCCGGCCGGAGGTCGAGGCGGCGGCCGAGGACGCCTTCCGTCGCGCGCGGGACGCGGCGCGCGCGCTGGCGCCGGCAGGGGTGTGGAGCGCGCTCCGGCGCGTGCGGCGCGAGCTGGCGTCGCCGCGACGCAGCGCCGCCGCGGAGGAGCGGTGGGAGGAAGGGGAGGGCGCCGACGGGGCGCCGCGGGAGGACGCGAGATGACGGGCGAGCGTGCGGACAACAGCGCGACGTGGGTGGTGCGTCGCGCCGCCAAGGCGGCCGTGGCCGGCGCGCTCTGCGCGGCGGGTGCGCGGTGGATCGTGAGATCGATGGCGCGACGGGCCGCCGGCGGGACCCGGATCCTCATCCTCTCGTACCACCTGCCGATCCTCGACGCGGGGCAGGCCTCGGCGTGCCTGCTCCCATCACTCCTCGTCACCCGCGAGACGCTTCGGCGTCAACTTCAGCAGCTCGCCCGCGAGCGCGAGATCGTCTCGATGGACGAGGCGCGCGCGCTGTTCGTGTCGCCGCCGGACGCCTCGCCGAGACATGGGCGCGCGCCCGACGTGGCGGCGGTGACGTTCGACGATGGTTACGCCGGCGTCCACGACGTGGCGTTCCCGGTCCTCCGCGAGCTGCGGCTCCCCTGCACGGTGTACGTGCCGACCGGCTACGTCGGGACGCCGCGGCGACTGCTCCACGATCGCCTCTTCGCGTCGCTCACCGAGGTGAAGCGGCGCAAGCTCTCGCCGCAAGCCGCCGGCCTGGCTCCCGAGCTGCAGGTGCTCCTCGACGGCTGCGCGTCGGATGGCCCGGGCGCGACCCTCGACCGGCTGATCGCGCGACTCCCGCACGATCGTCTGCGCGCGGTGGCCGAGGCGCTGGAGCGGCGGCTCGGGATGCGGGAGGAGGACCTGCCGGACGAGACGCGCATCATGGGCTGGGAGCAGCTCCGGGCGCTGGAGGCAGGCGGTGTCGACGTGGGCGGCCACTCGGTCGATCACGTCGCGCTGGTGAACGTCCCGCTCGCGGTCGCACGCGCCGAGATCCGCGGCTGCCGCGAGCACCTCGCCGATCGCCTCCAGGAGCGGCCGCGCCACTTCGCGTACCCGAACGGCTACCACAGCCCGAAGATCCGTCGCGCGGTGGCCGAGGCGGGGTTCACCTCCGCCGTGACGGCCGAGGACCTCGAGAACCGCCGGGGCGGCGACCTCTTCGCGCTGAAGCGCAAGACGATCTGGGAGAACAGCACACTCGGCGCGACCCGCTACAGCGCGGCCGTGGCGGCTTGCAACCTGGACGGCGTGTTCGAGGCGTTCGGCTGGCAGCGGCCCGTGCCGGGTGAGCGCCCCGACCTCCCGGAGGAGGAGGCTGCCGCGCTCACATCGGAGCGGGTCGCGGGGTGAATTTCTGACGACCGAGCTGCGCATTGCGCTCGTCGGCGACTACCCGCCGCCGCACGGCGGCGTCGCGGTCCACGTGGCGGCGCTCGCGCGCGCGCTCGAGCGCGCCGGGGACGACGTGCTCGTCCTCGACATCGGGAAGGGCGACCACCGCGCGCCCGGCATCGTCCCCGCCCGCGGCGCCGTCCGGTTTGCGGCCGCGCTGGCCGCGGTGGCAGTCGAGCGGCGGCTCGTGCACGTCCACACCAGCGGCGCCAACCCGAGGAGCTGGGCGGTGGCCGCCGCCGCCGCGCGGGCGCGGCTGCCAGGGGCGCCGCCGGCGCTCCTCACCCTGCACTCCGGCCTCTGCCCCGCCTACCTCGCCCGAGCGGACGCACCGAGGCGCACGGCGCGCGCTACCTGCGCTGCCTTCGGCCGGGTGCTGGCGGTGAGCCGCGCCATCGCGGACGCGCTGCAGGGCTGCGGGGTTCCCATGCACCTGGTGAGGGTCCTGCCCGCCTTCGTCGCCGGCGAGCTGGTGGCGGGCCCACCACCGCGCGGGTTCGCCGCGCTCCGCGCTGCGCGGGCACCCCTCTTCGCGGCGGCGCTGGCGCCGGGCCCCACCTATGGAGAGGCCCTGTTGCTCGGGGCGTTCGCGTCACTGCGAGCCCGCCTCCCACGCGCGGCCCTGGTGGTCTTCGGTCCGGGGACCGAGTGCGGTGCGTCCGCGGCCGTGGGACTCGTAGGGGGAGTTCTGGCGCTCGGCGAGCTGGAGCACTCGGCCGCGCTGGCGGTCATCTCTGGCGCGGACGTGTTCGTGCGCCCGACCCGCTCCGACGGCGACGCGCTCTCGGTCCGCGAGGCGCTCGCGCTCGGCCGGCGGGTGGTGGCGAGCGCCATCGGGCACCGTCCTCCCGGCTGTATGCTGTTCCCGTCCGGTGACGCGGACGCCCTGTCGGCGCGCCTCGCCGAGGCCGCCGCGCTCCCGGCCCCGCCCAGCGGGGTGGTCGTCGCACCCGCGCGGGATCCTTTCCTGGACGTGCTCGAGGTGTACCGAGCGCTCGCCCGGCCGGGATCCCTGCCGAGGAATTCCGCGTCCCCGCGCGCGCCTCCATCTTCCAGTCCGTGAGGACGCTCTCGGGCACCGATATCGTGTGCTTCTCCAACGACTGGGACGGCGACCCGCTGTCGAAGACGCACCTCATGCGGATCCTCGCGCGCGAGAACCGCGTACTGTGGGTCGACTCACTGGGTCACCGCGCGCCGCGCGTCGACGTTCACGACCTGCGGCGCGCCGCCAGGAAGGTCCGCGCCGCGGCGGGAGGCCTGCGCGAGGTGGCGCCTCGGCTGCACGTGCTCACGCCGCTGTACGTTCCCGCTTACGGGAGCGAGAGGGTGCGGCGAGCGAGCCGCGCGCTGGTCCGGTTTCAGGTGCTTCGGGCGATGCGCCGTCTCGGGCTGGCGCGGCCCGTCTCCTGGTCGTTCCTGCCCAGCGCGGCGGGGGTGGCCGGTTCGCTCGGCGAGGAGCTCGTCATCTACCACGTGGTCGACGAGTTCTCCGCCTTCAGCGACGCCGACGCGCGGGTGCCGGCGCTCGAGCGCGAGCTCCTGGGGCGGGCGGATCTCGTCCTCGCCAGCTCGGTGCCGCTCCTCGCCGCCAAGTCCGCTCTCCATCGGCGCGCGCGGCTCGTGCGGCACGGCGTCGACCACGCCCACTTCGCGCGGGCGCTCGACCCCGCCACGCCGGTGCCGGAGGATCTGGCCCGCCTGCGGCGCCCCGTCATCGGCTTCATCGGCCTCCTCGCCGACTGGATCGACCTGGCGCTCGTGCGCACCGTGGCGGACGCGCACCCGCGCGCGTCGGTCGTCCTCATCGGACGGGCGGCCGCGCCGCTCGACGCGCTCGTGGGCGCGCCGAACGTCCACCTCCTCGGACACCGCCCGTACGAGCTGCTGCCCAGCTACTGCCGCGGGTTCCAGGTCGCGCTGACGCCCTTCAAGCTGAACGCGCTCGCCCTCTCGGCCAACCCGCTCAAGGCGCGCGAGTACGTGGCCGCCGGGCTGCCCAACGTGTGCACCGACCTCCCGGAGCTTCGGGCCACGCCTGGCTGCACCGTGGCGGGGAGTGGCAGCGACTTCGTGGCGGCGGTGGGTCGCGCTCTCCTCGATGGCGGCGGCCCCCGCCGCGAGCGCTCTGATCTGGTGAGGGGCGAGTCGTGGGAGGCGCGCGTGGAGGAGATCCGCGGGCACGTGGCGGAGCTGCTCGACGAGCGGCGGGCGGCCTAGGAATGTACGGCGAGTCACAGTTGGAGGGGTTCGCGCTCGCGCCCGACCGGCGTGCCGCCGGCCTGGTTCAGGCGAGCGAGCGGTGGGGGCGGCTCGCCTACGGAGCGGCCCTCGCCTTCGTGGCGAACCTCTACGCGAGCCCGGCTTTCTATTGGCCGGAGATCTTCGAGAAGGCGCGCCTCGGCGTCGTCACCTCGGCGGTGTGCGCGCTGGCGGTCGTGATGCGCCGCGTCACCTCGGGCGAGCGCCTGCGGGTGGGGGGGCCCGCGGCAGGTTTCCTCCTCGCCTACATGGCGATGATCCCGCTCTCGCTCGTGTGGACCATCTCGCCCGATCGGACCTGGGACGCCATCTTCGACATCGCCAAGCTGCTCGTGGTGTACGTGGCGTTGCTCAACGCGCTCGACACGCCCGGGCGCGTGCGCGTCTTCCTCCTCGTCGGAGCGCTCGCGACGCTGGCGCCGTCGCTGGGCGGGATCCAGCGCTGGCTCGCCGGCGACGCGCTCGTCGAGGGATACCGCACCGCCTGGCGCGGCAACTACGCCGACCCGAACCGGCTCGCCATGGGGCTCGTCCTGTTCCTGCCCGCGGCCGTCCTGCTCGCCTCGCAGATGAAGCGTCCCTGGTGGAAGGCGCTGCTGCTCTTCACCGCCGCGGCCAACGTCACCGCCATCGTCCTCACCTACTCGCGATCCGGGACGGTGGCGCTCGCGGCGGCGCTGCTCCTCACGTTCATGCGCGGCCGTCCCAGGGGGAAGGGTCTGGTGCTGGTGGGGCTCGCGCTCGTCGCGGTGATGGCCGCCGCCCCGCGGAGCTTCTGGACGCGGCAGAGCACGATCGCCGAGTACGAGGAGGACCCGTCGTTCCTGGGGCGCGAGCGCGCCTACAACATGCTGCAGGTGATCTTCGAGGATCGGCCGCTGAGCGGCGTCGGGGCCGGCGCCTTCCTGGACGCGTGGACGCGGTACGCGCCGCTCAAGGCGCTGGGCCAGCACCTCATCGCGCACAACATCTTCATGGAGATCCTGGGCGAGCTGGGGATCGTCGCGCTGGCGTTGTTCGGGATCTACTGCGGGTGGCTGCTCTGGCGCCTGTGGCGGGCCGGTGGCGAGACGGGTGGAGTGGCGGCGCGCGCCCTCTTCGCGGGACTGGCCGGCTATCTCGTGTGCGAGCTCGTGAACGGCTACACGCGCTCCTTCAACCTGTACACCGCTTTCGGGGTCGCCATGGCGGTGGTGATCCAGACGCGGCTGCGCCGGCGGCTCGCGGCGGACGAGGCGGACGAGGCGGCGCCCGCGCCCGCGACATGACGGGCGCGGTGAAGATCCTCGTCTTCCAGAACCGCTTCAGGCTGGGCGGGCAGGAGCGGCAGGCGCTGCTCCACCTCGCGACGCTCGATCGCGCGCGCTGGGAGCCGGTCGTTCGCTGCTTGCGGCTCGAGGGTGAGCACCTCCCCGATCTCGCCCCCCTCGGGATCGCCCCGAGAGCGCTCGGCGTGCGCAAGACGATGCGCCCGGCGACGCTGTGGAAGGTGGGGAGGCTCGCGGCCGAGATCCGCCGCGAGCAGGTCGCGCTCGTGCACGCGCAGGACTTCTACACGGACCTCCTCGGCACGCTCGCGGCACGCCTGGCGCGCGTCCCCATCATCGTGACGCGGGTCGACCTCATGCACCACCTCGACGGCCCCCGGCGCGCCGCGCTGCGGGGAGTCTCGCGGCTGGCCGACCGCGTCGTCGTGAACGCGCTCGCGATCCGCGACCGGTGCGTCGCGGAGGGGGTTGCCCCGGAGCGGATCGCGCTCGTCCGCAACGGGCTCGATCTGCTCCAGTTCGATCTCGCCGCGGCGCGGCCCCCGGAGCCGATCGCCTGGGTGCCCACGCTCGCAGGGGGAGCACCGGGGGGAGGGGCCGGCGCGAGCGGCGCCCCGGTCGTCGTCCAGGTCGCCAACATGCATCATCCCGTGAAGGGCCACGAGGACCTCCTGCGCGCCTTCCGCGAGGTGGTGCGCGAGATCCCGGCGGCGCGCCTCCTCCTCGTCGGTGACGGCGACAGGCGCCCCGGCCTGGAGACGCTCGCGCGCGGGCTCGGGATCGCGGACCGCGTCGGCTTCGTCGGCCAACGCCGCGACGTCCCGGCGGTGCTCGCGCGCGCGGCGGTGGTGGTATCGGCGAGCCACGCCGAGGGTCTCTCGAACGCCGTGCTGGAGGGCATGGCGGCGCGCCGGCCCCTGGTCGCGACCGCGGTCGGGGGCACGCCCGAGGTGGTGCGTGACGGCGAGACGGGCTTCCTGGTGCCGCCGCGCGCGCCGGAGGCGCTCGCCGCGCGCCTCGTCGCGGTGCTCCGCGATCCCGCGCTCGCGCGCCGCATGGGCGAGGCCGGGAGGGCGGTGGTGGCCCGCGACCACTCGGCCGAACGGATGCGGGAGAGCTTCGATCGGCTCTACCGTGGAGTGCTCGAGCGCGGCGGACCCGATGGGGGGCTCGAGCGCGCGGCGTGATCAGGGTGGGTGAGCGGACCACTTCCCGCCGCTAGATTCGAGGGATGCTCTTCGCGCTCCTGTACGACACCGTGGACGATTACATGGCCCGGAGGCCGGCGTTCCGGGCCGAGCACCTCGCGCTCGCCGAGCGATGGCGTGCGGATGGACGCCTCCTGGTGGCCGGCGCCTTCGAGCCGCCCGACGGGGCGCTGCTGATCTTCCGCGCCGAGTCCGCGGCCGAGGTGGAGGCGTTCGTGCGGGAGGACCCGTACGTGCGCAACGGGCTCGTGGCGCGCTGGCGGATCCGGGAGTGGAAGGTCGTCATCGGCGACCTGCCCGCGCCCCGGTCAGCGAGCTGAGAGGGAGCGCCGCCGCGCTCCCGCCGGCGAGGGCCGGTGCGCCGCCGAGCGGCGCGGCGCCGGCCGCGGCGTGGCGGGTGTGGCCGCGTCGCCGCGCGCGCTCGCCTCGGCCGCGAGCAGCGCCGCCTTGCGCTCCCCGCCCCACCGGTAGCCCCCCGTGCCGCCCGCGGCCGGAACGACGCGGTGGCACGGGACGACCAGCGCCACGGGGTTCGACGCGCAGGCGCGCGCTACCGCTCGCGCGGCCTGGGGATCGCCGACCAGGGCCGCGACCTGGCCGTAGCTGCGTGTCTCGCCGGGCGGGATGTCGCGCAGCGCTCGCCAGACCCTGAGCTGGAAGGCCGTGCCGCGCAGATCGAGCGGGACCTCAGGCGCGGGTTGGCCGGTGACTCGCTGGGCCACCGCCTCGATCCAGCCTGTGAGGCCGGTGTCGTCGCGGACCACCTCGGCGGTCGGCAGCTCCTCCCGCAGCGCCGCCTCGAGCGCCGCCGCGTCCTCACCCAGGCTGACGGCGCAGACGCCGCGCTCGCTCGCGGCGACGAGCAGCGCGCCGGCTGGGGTCGCAGTCGTGGCGAAGCGGACGCGCTCGCCGCGCCCGCCGCGGCGATAGGTGGCCGGCGTCATCCCGAGCCCGCCGCGCGCGCTCTCGTACAGCCCACGCGCCGAGCCGTAGCCGGCGGCGTAGGTAGCGTCGCCCACGGTGGCCCCGGCGCGCACCGCCTCCTTGAAGCGTGACAGCCGGCGGGCGTCCTGGAACGCGCGCGGGGAGACGCCGAGGACACGCCGGAACGTCCGCTGCAGGTGGAACGGACTGAGCCCGACCTGACGCGCCAGCGCCGCCAGCGTGACCCGCTCGTCGAGGTGCGCCTCGAGGAACGCCGCCGCCTGCTCCACCGCTCGCGCCGCGCGCCCGAGCGGTGAGGCCGGACCGCAGCGGGCGCACGCGCGGTACCCGGCTCGCTCGGCGTCGGCGCCTTCCGCGAAGAAGGCGACGTGGTCGCGGCGCGGCCGGCGCGAGGGACAGGACGGCCGGCAGTAGACGCCGGTCGTGCGGACCGCGTACACGAACGCGCCGTCGAGGGCGCGGTCGCGGGCGAGGACGGCCCGCCAAGCGGCGTCGGGGGAGAGCGAGAGCGAGGGGCTGGGCGTCATGCGGTGCTCCGGGTTCGGCGGTTGACGCTGCATGGTTATCCACCCGCCGCCGGTCCGGCCATCCGTTCCTTGCGCCCGAACTCGCGGGGCGACGCTCGGGGTTCGGGCGCAAGAAGCGGATGGAGCGCGCGGGGGATCGCCGGTATCAGGATGCGGTGCCGGTGGACCCGGCCGGAGGAGAACATGCGCCCGTCCGACGTGCTCGAGCTGATCGTGCTGGCCGCCCTCTGGGGCGCCTCGTTCCTGTTCATGCGGGTGGCCGCCCCGGCCTTCGGCCCGGTGGCGCTGATCGCGGTCCGGGTCGGGATCGCCGCGCTGGTGCTCCTGCCGGTGCTGGCGCTCCGCGGCGGCCTGCCGAAGCTCCGCGGCCGCGTCTGGCCGGTGATCGTGATCGGCGCCATCAACTCGGCCCTCCCGTTCTGCCTGCTCGCCTACGCGATGCTGTCCGTCACGGCCGGGCTCGCCGCGATCCTGAACGCCACCTCTCCGCTCTGGGGGGCGCTCGTGGCGCACTTCTGGCTGAAGGACCGGCTCGACCGCGGCCGCGTCCTGGGCCTGGCGCTCGGCTTCGCCGGCGTCGCCTTCCTGTTCTGGGGCCGCGCCTCGTTCAAGCCCGGCGGCGCCGGCCTGGCGGTGGCGGCCGCGCTCGCCGCGACCCTCTCCTACGGCGTCGCCGCCAGCTACGCCAAGCGCCGCCTCGCCGGCGTGGACCCGCTGGCGGTCGCGGCGGGGAGCCAGCTCGCGGCAGCGCTGCTGCTCCTCGCGCCGGCCGCGGCCCTGTGGCCTTCGCGGCCGGTCGGGCCGACGGCGTGGGGCGCCGTGCTCGGCCTGGGGGTGGCCTGCACCGCCGTCGCCTACGTCCTCTACTTCCGGCTCATCGCCCACGTCGGGCCGGCGCGCGCCATCGCGGTCACCTTCCTCATCCCACCGTTCGCGATCACCTGGGGCGCGCTGTTCCTGGGCGAGACGCTCACGCCGCGGACGATCGCGGGAGCCGCCATCGTGCTGGCCGGGACCGCCCTCGCCACTGGGCTCGTCAAGCTGCCAGCCAAGGCGCGCGCAGCGGAAAGAAACGCGCCACCGCGACCAGGGGCCACGGTGGCGCGCGAGACGGCGCGGTGAGGGGAGGGAGGGTTACGCCCCGCCCGCGGTGGCCTTCGGGTCGCGCTTCCTCAGCATCGCCCTGAAGTAGTCCTTGTTCATCTGCGGGATCACCTCGAGCGGCACGTGGGCCGGGCAGACCGCTTCGCACTCGCCCATGAGCGTGCAGTGGCCGAAGCCCTCGATCGTGTTCTGCTGGACCATGCCGATGGCGCGCTCGACGCGCTCGGGCTCACCCTGGGGCAGCGAGCCGAGGTGCGTGATCTTGGCGCCGGTGAAGAGCGCCGCCGCGGCGTTGGGGCAGGCCGCCACGCAGGCGCCGCAGCCGATGCACGCCGCAGCCTCCATGGCGCGGTCGGCGGCCGGCTTCGGCACCAGGATCGAGTTCGCCTCCGGAGCGCTGCCGGTGCGCGTGGAGATGAAGCCGCCCGCCTGGATGATGCGGTCGAGGGCGCTGCGGTTCACCACCAGGTCCTTGATGACCGGGAAGGCCTTGGCGCGCCAGGGCTCCAGCGTGAGCGCGTCACCGTCCTTGAAGTGGCGCATGTGCAGCTGGCAGACGGTGCCGCCGTGCACGGGGCCGTGCGGCGACCCGTTGATGAGGAAGCCGCACATCCCGCAGATGCCCTCGCGGCAGTCGTTGTCGAACGCCACCGGCTCCTCGCCCTTCGCGATGAGATCCTGGTTCAGGACGTCCAGCATCTCGAGGAAGGACATGTGCTCGTTGGCGTCGACCTGGTACCGCACGAAGCGGCCCGGGTCCTGCGCGTTCTTCTGGCGCCAGACGTCGAGGGTCAGCCTCATGTTGCCGTTGCCGTGTCCGTTCGCGCTCACTTGTAGCTCCGGGTCGCCAGCTGGATGTTCTCGTAGACGAGCGGCTCCTTGTTCAGCTCCGGCGCCTGCTCATCGCCCTTGTACCCCCAGGCCGCCACGTACGCGTACTCCGAGTCATTACGCTGGGCCTCGCCGTCCGGCGTCTGGTACTCGGTCCGGAAATGCCCGCCGCACGACTCGTTGCGCTGGAGGGCGTCCCAGCAGAGCAGCTCGGCGAGCTCGAAGAAGTCGCCGACCCGGTTCGCCTTCTCCAGCTCCGGGTTGAGCTCGGCACCGCTCCCGAGGACCTTGACGTTGCGCCAGTACTCCTCTCGCAGCGCCGGGATCTTGGTGAGCGCGCGCTCCAGGCTCTCCTTGTTGCGGGCCATGCCGCACTCGTCCCACATGATCGTCCCGAGCTCCTTCCAGAACGAGTCGACGGTGCGGGTGCCGTTCGTGGAGAGGAGCCGGTCGAGCTTCTCGCGCGCGGCGCGCTCGGCGTCCTTGAAGGCGGCGTGGTTCGTGTCCGCCTTCGCGATGCCGCCCGAGGCGATGTAGTCGCCCACCGTGAGCGGCAGGACGAAGTACCCGTCGCCGAGCCCCTGCATGAGCGCCGAGGCGCCGAGGCGGTTCGCGCCGTGGTCGGAGAAGTTGGCCTCTCCGCCCACGAACAGCCCGGGCACGTTGCTCATGAGGTTGTAGTCCACCCAGAGGCCGCCCATCGTGTAGTGGACCGCCGGGTAGATGCGCATCGGCACCGTGTACGGATCCTCGCCGGTGATGCGCTCGTACATCTCGAACAGGTTGCCGTACCGCTCCGAGATGACCTTCTTCCCGAGCCGCTTGATGGCGTCGGCGAAGTCGAGGTAGACGCCGAGGCCCCCCGGCCCGACGCCGAGCCCCTCGTCGCAGCGGTACTTCGCCTGCCGCGAGGAGACGTCGCGCGGGGCGAGGTTGCCGAAGGACGGGTAGACGCGCTCGAGGTAGTAGTCGCGCTCGTCCTCTGGGATCTGGTGGGGCGGCCGCGTGTCGCCCTTCTTCTTCGGCACCCACACCCGGCCGTCGTTGCGGAGCGACTCGGACATGAGCGTCAGCTTCGACTGGTAGTCGCCCGACTTCGGGATGCAGGTGGGGTGGATCTGCGTGTAGCAGGGGTTGGCGAAGAAGGCGCCCTTCTTGTACGCGCGCCAGATGGCGGTGGCGTTCGAGCCCTTCGCGTTCGTGGACAGGTAGAAGACGTTGCCGTAGCCGCCGGTGGCGAGCACGACCGCGTCGCCGATGAACGACTGGATGGCGCCGGTCTCGAGGTTCCGGACCACCACGCCGCGCGCCCGGCCGTCGATGAGGACGACGTCGAGCATCTCGTGGCGGGCGAACATCTTCACGGTGCCGGCCGCCACCTGCCGCTCCAGCGCCTGGTAGGCGCCGAGCAGGAGCTGCTGTCCGGTCTGGCCGCGCGCGTAGAAGGTGCGGGAGACCTGGGCGCCGCCGAAGGACCGGTTCGCGAGCGTGCCGCCGTACTCGCGCCCGAAGGGCACGCCCTGCGCGGCGCACTGGTCGATGATGTTCACCGACACCTCGGCGAGGCGGTGCACGTTCGCCTCGCGGGCGCGGAAGTCGCCGCCCTTGATGGTGTCGTAGAACAGCCGGTAAACGCTGTCGCCGTCGTTCTGGTAGTTCTTGGCGGCGTTGATGCCGCCCTGGGCGGCGATCGAGTGGGCGCGGCGCGGCGAGTCCTGGAAGCAGAAGTTCAGGACGTTGTAGCCGAGCTCACCGAGCGAGGCGGCGGCGGCGCCGCCGGCGAGCCCGGTCCCCACCACGATGACGGTGTACTTCCGCTTGTTGGCGGGGTTCACGAGCTTCATGTGGGCCTTGTGCTCGGTCCACTTGTGCTCGATCGGTCCGGCCGGGATCTTCGCGGTCTTGGCGTCGATGATCATGGGTGTCCTCTCTACTGGCCGGGGGCGCGCTCGGACTGGGTCTGCGCTGGCGCGGCCGGCCTGAACCCGGTGAGCACGGCGATGGGGAAGGAGATGTTGGCGAGGGCGATGAGGGTGGCGAGGACCGCGGCCCCCTTCTTCACCTTCTCCGTATAGAGCGGGTGCGTGAGGCCGAGCGACCCGAACAGCGCGTAGACGCCGTGCCAGAGGTGGAACCCGAGCGCGGTCATCGCGATGATGTAGAGCACCGCCGAGACGGGGTTCGAGAAGCTGGCCGGCACGTTATGGCCCGGGCTGAGCTCGACGTAGTTGCTCCCCAGGAACACGCCCAGGGTGAGGTCGAGCACGTGGTAGACGATGAAGCCCGCGATGACGAGGCCGGTGATGATCATCGTCCGCGAGGCGGCGCTGGCCTGGATGTTCTCCTTGGCCCGGTAGGCGATGGGGCGCGCCTCCCGCTTGCGGAACCAGAGCTGGATGCCGGCGACCGCGTGCACCCCGACGGCGGCGAGCAGGACGATCCGAGCCGTCCACAGCAAGCCTTCGTTGGAGTGGAGCAAGTGCGCGTAGCGATCGATGACGTCGCTGCCCAGGTAGACCTGGAGGTTTCCGAGCAGATGCGCGACGACGTACAGGGTGAGGATGATCCCGGAGAGCGCCATCAGCACCTTCTTGCCGACGTTGCTCATCCAGAAGAGAGAGAGGCGGGACGGGCCGGGGCCGATGACCACGTCCTTCGTGGTGACGCTCATGCGCTGGGGCTCCTCGCTTGCGGCGGGTTGGATCGACTCGAGGGGCTACGCCGCGGGACGCACAAGACAGCACAGATCGGCCCAAACGGGAATGACCGGGGTCAGGACCCGATTGGGTATTTTTCGAGATCGAAGCGTAGCGCGATGCGTCAAAATCTGGGGCGCACCGCCGCCCCGCCAGGAGGATGGATGAAGCGCGTATGCGTATTTTGCGGGTCGTCGCCGGGGGCGAACCCTTCCTACCTCGCCATCGCACGTGCCCTCGGCCGTGAGCTCGCGGGGCGGGGCCTCGGCCTCGTCTACGGTGGCGCGAGCGTGGGCCTCATGGGCGCGGTCGCCGACGGAGCGCTCTCCGGGGGCGGTGAGGTGGTGGGAGTGATCCCCGGCGCGCTCGAGGCCAAGGAGCTCGCCCACCGCGGCCTCACGCGCCTCGAGGTGGTCGCCTCGATGCACGAGCGAAAGGCCCGCATGGCCGAGCTCGCGGACGGCTTCATCGCGCTCCCGGGCGGGATGGGCACGCTGGAGGAGATGGCCGAGATCCTCACCTGGGCGCAGCTCGGCCTCCATCGCAAGGCCTGCGCGCTGCTCGACGTGGACGGCTATTGGGAGCCGCTCGTGGCCTTCTTCGACCACGCCGTGCAGGAGCGCTTCCTCCGCCCGGAGCACCGCGCGCTTCTGCTCGTGGGCCGCGAACCGGCGCCGCTCCTCGACGACATGGAGCGCTACGCGCCGACCTACCCGGAAAAGTGGATCGACCGCGACCAGACCTGATCCCATCGATGACCGAACGCCACCTCGAGGTTGTGGCAGGTCGTCGCGCCCTCCTGAGCCGTATCGACCCACAGTGAGAGGCGTACCATCCTCGGTAGCGGCACCCCGGAAGAGCGAGGGTGGGCCGCTGCGGAGGTCCGATGCTCCCGGTCGAGCGGCGTGCGGACGAGCCGGGCGACGAGCTGGCGGCGCTGGAGCGGCTGCGCCACGACGAGGCGGCGCTCGATCGTCGGCTCGAGGACGCGCGACGCGACGCCGAGCGCGCGATCGCGGCGGCGCGATCGGAAGCGGAGCGCGTCCGCGCGGTGGCGGCGCGCGAGCTCGCGGACGAGCTGGCGGCGCGCACCGCGGCCCTCGAAGGGGCGCGGGAGGCGGTGGCGGCGCGGGCGCGGGAGGCGGTGGCGCGCCGCCTCGAGGAGCTTCGGCGCCGGGCGGCGGACACCCACGACGCGGCGCTCCGCCTGCTCGTCGAGACGGTGGCGGGCGGTCCTCCATGATCGTCCCCATGGCCAAGCTGGAGGTGCTCGGCCCGCGGCGGCTCCTCGCCGACGCGATCCGCTTCCTCCAGGAGCAAGGCGTCGTCGCGCTCCGGGAGCCGCCCGCCGCCGGGGCGCGCGGGCTCCGGGCCGTGGCGGTGTCTCCCGGCGACGTCGCGCGGAGGGAGGCGCTGCGGGGCGCGCTGGCGCGGATCAGCGCGCTGCGTGCGCGCCTGCCGCCGGCGAACGGGCGCGCGGCGGCGCTGCCGGACCCGGCGACGCCGGCGTTCCTCGCCGCCCTCGACGACGCCGAGGCACAGCTCCACGCGATCGAGGAGCGGCGGGCGGCGCTCCTCGCCGAGCGGCAATCGGCGCGCCGGCTGGCGCGCCTGCTGCGCGCGCTCGTCCCGCTCACCTCCGAGACCCCCACGCCGCCGCGCGCGCGCGCCTTCGGCCTGGCGCTGCGCCGCGAGCGCGCCGACGCGCTGGCTCTCCTCTCCGGCGAGCTGGCCCGGGTCACCGGCGGGGGCGGCGTGCTGCGCGCCACCGACGCGGGAGAGGGGGAGCTGGCCGTCCTGCTCATCGTGCCGTCCTCGCGGGCGCGCGACGTGCGCTCGCTCCTGTTCGAGCAGGGGGTGGAGGAGCTGCAGCTGCCGGGCCTCGTCGACACGCTCGCCCCGGCTCGCGCCCTCGTCGCGCTCGCGGCGCGCGAACGGGCGCTGCCCGGCGAGATCGCCGCCGCCGATCGTGCCCGCGACGAGCTCGCGGCGCGGCTCGCGCCGTCGCTGGCCGCGGCCGATCGGACGGCGCGCGCGGCGCTGGCCCGGCTCGATGCGGCGGCCACCTGCGGCGAGACCGGGCACGCGTTCGTCGTGTGGGGCTGGGCGCCGCGGGCGCAGGTCGTCGCGCTCTCCACCGCCTCGGCTCGCGCCTTCGCCGGGCGGGTGAGCGTCTCCGAGTTCCCCCTCGCCGCGGGCGAGGAGGGCGAGGTCCCGGTGGTGCTCTCCAACCCTGGCTGGCTGGCGCCCTTCCAGATCCTGCTCGCGCTCGTCCCGCTCCCGCGCTACGGCTCGCTCGACCCGACCGCGTGGCTGGCGCTCTTCTACCCAGTCTTCTTCGGCCTCATGCTGGGCGACCTCGGCTTCGGGGTGCTGGCGGTGGCGATTGCGCTCGCCGCGCGGTGGCGCGGCTGGGGCGGGCGGCTTGGCCGCGACGCCGCCGCGGTCGGGCTCGCGTGCGGCGCCTGGGCGGCCCTCTTCGGGCTCCTGTTCGGCGAGGCGTTCGGCTCGCTCGGCGAGCGGCTCGGCCTCCACCCGCTGGTGATGGACCGGCGCGGCGCGATCGTCGCGCTCCTCGGCGTCGCGCTCGCGGTCGGGCTCGGCCACCTCGCCATCGGCCTCACGCTCGGGATTCGGCAGGCCGCGCGAGATGGCCGCCGCCGCGAGGCGCTGGGCCGCGCGGCGAGGCTCGCCCTGCTCGCCGCGGCGGCGGTCGCGATCGCCTCCGCGCTCGAGGTGATGCCCGGCCTCCTCGTCGCCCCGGCGACGGCGGCGGTGCTCGGGTGCGCGGCGCTGGCGCTGGTCGCCGAGGGGCCGATGGCGCTGCTCGAGGCGGTGCTGTCGCTCGGCAACGTCCTCTCGTACGCGCGCCTCATGGCGCTCGGGGTCGCGTCGGTGAGCCTGGCCGAGGTCGCGAACGGCATGCCCGCCGCGCTCCCGGGTGCGGCCGGGCTGGCGCTCGCGTTCGGGCTGCACGCGGTCAACTTCACGATCGGCGCGGTCTCGCCGGCCATCGCGGCGCTCCGCCTGCAGGTCGTCGAGTTCCTGGAGAAGTTCTACTGCGAGGGGGGACGGCCCTACCGGCCGCTCACGCTGCCGTCTTAGCGGGATTCACGGGGCGGGCTTCGGCCCGCCAGGAGGGAACAGATGGAACGCGTCCTCGTCGCTGCCGCCGCCGCGCTCGCCATCGGCATCTCGGCGCTCGCCACGGCCTGGGTCCAGTCGCGCATCGGCGCGGCCGGCTCGGGCGCCCTCGCCGAGAAGCCGGAGCTGCGCGGCGCCATCATCGTGATGCTCGCCATCCCCGAGACGCTGGTCATCCTCGGGTTCGTGGTGGCGGTGCTCATCCTCGTCGGGAAGGCCTGACCGATGGGCTACGGCGACCTCCTGCGCGCCCTCTCGGACGAGGCGGAGCGCGACGCGCGCGCCATCCGCGACGCGGGCGCGCGCGAGGCGGAGCGCCTCGTGGCCGAGGCGCGAGCGGCGGCGGCGGCGGAGCGCGATCGCGCGCTGGCGGCCGCCGAGGAGCGCGAGCGCGCGGCGCTGGCGCGGGCGCGGGCGGCGGCCCACCGCGAGGCCGAGGCGGCCGTGCTCAGGGAGGTGCGGTCGCGGCTCGACGCACTCCGCGTCGAGGCGCTCGCCTCGCTGCGGGAGCGTGGGCCGACGCTTCTCGCCCGCCTCGCCGACGAGCTGTGCGCGCGGCTGGACGACGGGACCGCGACGCTGGTGGTCGATCCGGGGGACGAGCGGACGGTCCAGGCTCACCTCCGGGCGCACCCGGAGCTGGCGGAGCGGATCGTCGTGCGGGCGGCGCCGGCGGCGCGCGGCGGACTCGAGCTCGTGCAGGGTGGCGCCATCCTCGACGACACGCTCCAGGCGCGGCTCGACCGCGCCTGGGAGGCGCTCGAGCCTCACCTCGCGAAGCTCTATCTGGGGGCGGAAGGTGGCCGCGACTGACTACGCCAACGCGCGGGTGGCCGCCCGGCGGGCGCGCCTGCTGGGCGGGCGCGGGTTGCGCGAGCTGCTCGTCCGCGGCGCCGCGCCCGAGACTGCCGCTCCAGGGCCGGCCGAGCTCGCCCTCGAGTGCGCGCGGGTGCTCGCCTTCCTCGCCGGCGCGCCGCGCCGCAAGGTCGCGGCGCTGCTCCGGCTCGAGGACGCCCCCACGCTCGACGCCGTGCTTCGCGGGCTGCTGCTGCGGCTGCCGCCGGAACGCATCCTCGCGGGAGCTCCCCCGTCTCCCGGGCTGGGTCCCGGTGTGCTCGGCGCCTTGGCGGCGCTCCCCGGTCCGGAGCGCGCGCCGCAGGCGCTCTCGGACCTGGGCAGCCCGCTCGCGGGCGCCGCAGCGGCGGCGGTGAAGGCGTCCTCGGAGGAGCCGAGGCTGCTCCGCCTGGGCATCGCGCTGCGGCGCACCCTCGTCGACGGTGTCCGCGCCGAGATCCATGGGCGCGGCGAGGACGCGATGCTCGCCGCGCGCGCTCTCTCCCTCCACGTCGACGCGGTGAACGCGGTGACGCTCCTCGTCGTCGAGGCGCCGGCGCACCCCGACGAGCTCTTCGTGCCGGGTGGGACGCTCGACGCACCTGCCTTCGCCGACCTGGCGAGGTCGCCGCCCGAGGTCAGGCGCGAGCGGATTGCGGCCTGGCTCGACGCCGACCCTGCGGCCCTGGCGGACGCCGGCCGCGCTTCCGAGCTGCTCGCGCGCCGCGGGGAGCGCTGGCTCGCGCGCGAGGCGCGCGCGCGCCCGTTCTCGATCGCACCCTCGCTCGCCTACCTCGCCGCGCGCGCCGGGGAGGCGCGGCGGTTGCGAGTCGTGCGGCTCGGGCACGAGCACGGGTTGCCGGCCGAGGCGCTCCTCGACGTCCTGGAGGCGTGACGGTGAGCCCCGCGACCGCAGCCCACCCCGATCTCGGCCTGGCGGTGGCGGTGCGCCCCGGCGACGGGGTCGGCTTCCGCCTCGCTGGCGCGACGGTCGAGGAGGTCGCGCCAGGCGAGGAGCCGCGGACGTTCGCGGCGCTGCTCGGCCGCGCCGGGCTGGCGGTGGTGGCGGTCGAGGCGGAGCTGCTCCCCGCGGCCGAGGAGGCGCTGAGGGCCCGGCGCCGCGGCGCGACCCTGCCCGTGCTCATCCCGTTCTCGATCCCGCGCCGCCACGCCGAGCCGGGGCGCGGTCGCGAGCTCGTGGCCGCCATCGTGCGGCGCGCCGTCGGGTACCACGTGAAGCTCGGGGAGGGGCGGTCATGACGGGTGAGCTGGTCAGGGTCGCCGGTCCCATGGCGGTCGCGCGCGGCCTGGGCGCGGTCGGCCTGAACGAGGTGGTGCTGGTCGGGCAAGAGCGCCTCACAGCCGAGGTGATCCGGGTGAAGGGCGACCTCGCCACGTTGCAGGTGTACGAGGACACCGCCGGCCTCGGGCTGCTCGAGCCGGCCACTCCCACCGGCGCGCCGCTCGAGGTGGAGCTCGGGCCGGGGCTCCTCGGCCGCGTCTTCGACGGCCTGCAGCGGCCGCTCGACGAGCTGGCCCGCCACGGGGACTTCCTCGGGCGCGGCGAGCGCGCGCCGGCCCTCGATCGCGACCTGCGCCTCGCCTTCTCGCCGCTGGTCCGGGCCGGCGACCGCGTCCGCGGCGGCCAGCACCTCGGGACCGCGCGTGCCCGGGACGGCGCCCTCGTCGAGCCCGTCATCGCACCCCCGGACGTCGACGGCGTGGTGGCGGAGGTGCGCACCGGGCCCGCGCGGGTCGACGAGCCGATCGTGATCCTCGAGGGCGGCCGCGCCCTCGCGCCGATGCACCGCTGGCCGGTGCGGCGCCCGCGGCCCGTGCTGCGCCGCCTCGCGCCGGAGGTGCCGTTCCTGACCGGACAGCGCGTCCTCGACGTGCTCTTCCCGGTGGCGGAGGGCGGCACCGCCATCGTCCCGGGTGGCTTCGGGACCGGCAAGACCGTGCTCGAGCAGGCGCTGGCGAAGTTCGGGGCCGCCGACGTCATCGTGTACGTGGGCTGCGGCGAGCGCGGCAACGAGATGGCCGAGGTGCTGGAGGAGTTCCCGCGGTTGGAGGATCCGCGCACCGGCCGGCCGCTCATGAGCCGCACCGTCATGGTGGTGAACACCTCCAACATGCCGGTGGCCGGACGCGAGGCGTCGATCTCGACGGGCTTCACGCTCGCCGAGTACTTCCGCGATCTCGGCCTGCGCGTCGCGCTCATGATCGACTCCACCTCCCGGTGGGCCGAGGCGCTGCGCGAGATCTCGGCGCGGCTGGAGGAGATGCCCGGCGAGGAGGGTTACCCGACCTCGCTCGGGAGCCGGGTGGCGCAGCTCTACGAGCGCGCCGGGCGCGCGGTGCCGCTGTCGGGCGCGGGGGAGGGCTCGATCACGGTGGTGGGCGCGGTCTCGCCGCCGGGTGGCGACTTCTCCGAGCCGGTGACGCAGGCGTTCCTGCGCGCCACCGGCGCCGTGTGGGCGCTCTCGGCCGACCTGGCGCACCGGCGCCACTTCCCCGCCGTCGACTGGACCCGCAGCTGGTCCCTCGACGCGGCGGGGGTGGCCTGCTGGTTCGAGCAGGAGGGCGGCGAGGGGTTCTGCGCGCTGCGCGCCGAGGCGATGCGGCTCCTCCAGCGCGAGCGCGAGCTGCTCGAGATCGCGCAGCTCGTCGGGATGGACGCGCTGCAGGACGAGGAGCGGCTCCTGCTCGCCGCGGCGCGGCTGGTGCGCGAGGGCTTCCTGCGCCAGAACGCGTATCACCCTGTCGACCGCTCGACTCCGCCCGCCCGCGCGCGCGCCATGCTGGCGGCGCTGCTCGGGTTCCACCACACCGCGGCGGCCGCGCTGGGGAAGGGCGCGCCCCTCGAGGCCGTGCTGCGCGCCGCCGACGAGTCGGGGCTGGCGCGGCTCGGTGAGCTGTCGGCAGACGAGATCGCGGCCGCGGCCGCTGCGAGCGTGAAGGGGGCTCCATGGACCTCGTGACGCCGCGCCTCAGGACCGCCACCGCCCTGGCGGGCCCGCTCCTCTTCGTCGAGCGGCCGCGCGGCGCACGCCTGGGCGAGATGGTGCGGCTCCGGGTGGACGGCGCGCCGGAGCGGCGCGGCCAGGTCATCGATCTGGCCGAAGAGCGGGCGGTGGTGCAGGTGCTGGAGGAGACGCGAGGCCTCGCCCCGCGCCGGGCCGAGGTCGTGCTGACGGGCGAGGTGGCGGCGCTCGGCGTCGCCCGCGCCATGCTCGGTCGGGCCTTCGACGGGCTGGGCCGCCCCGTCGACGGGCTGCCACCGCCGATCCCGGAGCTGCGCCTGCCCATCACCGGCTCGCCGATGAACGCCGTCCGGCGCGGCAAGCCGGAGGAGCCGATCGAGACCGGCATCTCGGCGATCGACGGCCTCAACACCCTCGTGCGCGGGCAGAAACTACCGGTCTTCTCCTGCGCCGGCCTCCCCGCCTCGCGGCTCGCGGCGCAGATCGTTGCCCAAGCGCGGGTACGCAAGCCTGGATCGCCGAAGCCGGGACCCGCCGCGGGGGAGGGCGAGGCGTTCGCGGTCGTCTTCGCTGCCATTGGCGCCTCGTGGCGCGAGCGCGAGGCGTTTCTCGCCTCGTTCGCCGCGAACGGTGCGCAGGAGCGGACGGTGGCGTTCGTGAATGGCGCCGAGGACCCGCCCATCGAGCGGCTCATGGCGCCCCGCTGCGCCCTCACCGCGGCCGAGCACCTCGCCTTCGCCCACGGCCTGCACGTGCTCGTCGTCATGACCGACATGAGCGCTTACTGCGACGCCCTGCGGGAGGTGGCGCTGGCGCGCGAGGAGCTGCCCGGCCGGCGCGGCTACCCCGGCTACATGTACACGGACCTCGCCAGCCTCTACGAGCGCGCGGGGCGGCTCCTCGACCGGCCGGGCTCCGTCACGCAGCTCCCCATCCTCACCATGCCGGACGACGATCTCACCCACCCCATCCCCGACCTGACCGGCTACATCACGGAGGGGCAGATCGTGCTCTCGCGCGAGCTGGATCGGAAGGGCGTCTACCCGCCCATCGACGTGCTCCCGTCGCTCGCGCGGCTCATGAACCAGGGCATCGGGAAGGGCAAGACCCGGCCCGATCACCGCGGCCTCGCCGACCAGCTCTACGCCTTCCACGCGCGCGGGTGCGACGTCCGCCGCATGGCCGCGATCGTCGGCGCGGCAGGCCTCTCGGACGAGGAGAAGCGGTTCGTCGCCTTCTCCGACCGGTTCGAGAAGGAGCTCGTCGGGCAGGGCGACGTCTTCCGCAGCTTCGAGGAGACGCTCGACCTCGGCTGGAGGCTGCTGGCGCCGTTCCCGGCCTCCTCGCTCTCGCGCGTGCGTCGCGAGGACCTCGCGGACCGGCACCACCCGGAGCCGGCGCATGCCTGAGGCCACCACCCGGATGGCGCTCCTCGGGCTGCGCGCCCGGCTCGGCCTGGCGCGCCAGGGGGCCCGGCTCCTGCGGGGCAAGCGCGAGGTGCTGGCCGCGGAGATGTTCAAGCTCCTGCGGGAGGCGGTGGCCGGGCGCGACCGGCTCGACGCCGTGCTTCGCGACGCGCAGCGGGCGCTCGTGCTTGCCCGCGCCCTCACGGGCGATGCGGCGCTCGCCTCGCTGGGCGACGCGGCCGCGCGCGAGATCCCGGTGACGGTGGAGGAACGCCGGGTGTGGGGCGTGCCGGTGCACCGCGTGAGCGCGCCGCGTCTGCGCCGCGCCGCCGACGCCCGCGGCGCCCCGCCCGCCAGCTGGGGGCTCATCGCCGCCGAGGCTGCCACGCGCCACGAGGAGGTGCTGGAGGTGTTGCTCGAGATCGCTTCTCGCGAGCTTTACCTCGAGCGCCTCGGCCAAGAGATGCAGCAGACGTCGCGGCGCGTGAACGCGCTCGAGCAGCTCGTCGCTCCCCGCCTGGCCGCCGAGGCGCGCCGGGTGGCGCTGGCGCTCGAGGAGCGCGCCCGCGAGGAGGCGGTGCGGCTGAAGCGGTTCAAGGGGCGGCAGGGCGGGTAGTGGCGGCCGGGGTCGAGGTCGAGGTCGCGGTCGGGGGCGCCCCGCCGCTCTGCTCCCACGCGCGCGTCGGCGCCCGTGCTCCGCGCCGCCGGGGGTCCCGGGGCCGGAACGCGCGAACTCGGGGCTCGTGCGCGGCGCTGCGGAACTTGGCCTGCGGTTCGCGTCGCCTTCGGCGCCGCAGTCCTTCGGCCAGTCCTCGCGCCGCGACTCACCGTGAACATGGCGCGTTCCGGCGAGCGTGGCGCCCGATGCGGCGCTCCGCAGTGGCGCCGCCGCGCGCGCGGGCGCCGCTCGGCGCGAATCGTGCGCTGCCGCGTCCTCTGCCCGTTCGCCCTGAGCGTAGCCGCGAAGCGGCGTAGTCGAAGGGCGACGGCAACTCCGTTCACCTCGCGAGCGCGCGGAGCATCCGCTTCACGCGGACCGCGAGCGCCTGGGCCCGCCGGGCAGGCTCGGGCGCGAGGGTGCCGATGGCGCAGGCGAGATCGACCGCGCCGACCACCTCGTGGAGCGAGCCGTTGGCGAGCGCGAAGTGCTTGCGGCGCATCGGGCCGCTGTCGCTGGGCAAGCCCTCGCAGAGGTTCAAAAAGACGGACTTCGCGGCGCGCGTGGCTTGATCGCGGAGCTCCGCATCGGTGATGCGCGCCGCGTGTACCAGCGCGGCGAGCTCGCGAGCCGCGACGTAAACATCGAGCGACTGGAAGGGGAGAGCCTCGACCTCGACGGCGATTGAAAGGTAAGCCATTTCCGCCTCCTCAAGCGAAGCGGGAGGCGGAAATGGCGTGCGTGCGAAGTCGCCGTCGAGTTCGAGTTCGAGTTCGAGTTCGAGGTCGAGGTCGAGGTCGAGGTCGAGTTCGAGTTCGAGTTCGAGTTCGAGTTCGAGTTCGA
>Ga0306923_10000508_pt1 | contig 30939 bp, 30 predicted proteins | sample sta12Can44000108_FD_203841 | JGI IMG/M metagenome (GOLD analysis project Ga0306923, IMG submission 203841) | Lab enrichment of tropical soil microbial communities from Luquillo Experimental Forest, Puerto Rico - statanox.12C.anox.44.000.108 (v2)... | ecosystem: Environmental > Terrestrial >... | reverse complement strand
CAGCAGGGAAACCAGCAATTACAGCATACAATACGGCGGCAAGACCGGCAGCACGGAGTATTTCTTCGCCGGCCGGTTCTTGCAGAACATTCTGGGAATCTCGAATCCGACCCCGCTTCTCAACGCCGTTCACGATCGCACCAGCCAGGACCGAGGGTTTGCCTATGTATCGACCATCATCGATCCCACGACGCGATTGAGCTTCATCGGCGGTACCACAACGAACAAGTTTCAGATTCCGAATGTTCCCGGGCAATCGCCGAGCTTCACCGCTTTTGGCATCACCTCCTTTCCTTCTGCGCTGATCGATGAGACCCAGGTGGAGAAATACAAGTTCGGAGTGCTGGCATTGCAGAAGTCGGTCAACGACGTCGACCTGCAGCTCGCCTATTTCAACCGGACCAGCTCGGTTCAATTCAACCCCGACCTCCTCGGTGACCTCATGTACAACGGGGTGGCGACGAGCGTGTACCGCGGCAGCGTACTCAACGGCATCCAGGGAGATGGCGCGTTTCGGGTCAGCGAGGCGCACACTCTGCGCGCCGGGGTCTTCGCGAGCGTGGAGAAGACGACGGTCTCCGGCGTGAACCAGCTGCTGCCGATCGACGGCACGACCGGGGCGCAAATCTATCCGGATATTCCATTTGAGGCGATCGATACCAGCGTGCTGCTCGGCTGGCTCGGCGGCGTCTATCTTGCGGACGAATGGAAGCTCACAGACCGGCTGACATTGAATACCGGGGCGCGGTTCGATCAGATGTGGGAGTATGTCAATGCCAACCAGCTCAGCCCGCGCTTGAGCCTGAGCTACAATCCGTTCGAGAGCACGACGTTGCACGCGGGCTTCGCGCGCAACTTTACACCGCCGGCGCAGGTGATTGCAGCGCCCGCCAACACCGCCTTGTTCAGCAGCTGTCCTGCCCCCTTGCCGCCGACTTGCACAACCGTGCAGGCGCCCTCGGCGCCGCCGCCTTATAATGTGATGCAGCCCGAGCGGTCGAACGTCTATGACATCGGGGTCGTGCAGAAGGTGCTGCCGGGGCTGGAGCTCGGCGCCGACTTCTATCTGAAAATGACGAAAGACCAGATCAATCAGGGGCAGTTCGGTGCCGCTCTGGTGCTGAATGGGTTCCAGTATGAGAGTGGTCAAAATACCGGTGTCGAGCTTAAAGCCGTCTATATGGACGGCGATCTGCGTGCCTACGCGAACCTGGCTTGGGCCAGCCAACGCGGGATCAATGTCGTCACCAACCAATATCTCCTCGGTGCGGATGAGTTCGCATATACGCGAAACAATTGGGTTTACGCCGACCACTCTCAGCTGTGGACCGGATCGGGAGGAGTGTCCTATTTGCGGTACGGCACCCGCTTTTCTGCCGACCTGATCTACGGCAGCGGCCTGCGCTCCGGCTTCGCCAATACCGACCACATGCCTCCCTACGCGCAGGTCAATGCCGGGATCTCGCATGAATACGAGATTCCCGGCTGGAACCCGGTCACGTTGCGCTTCGACGTCGTCAATGTCTTCGATACGAGTTATGTGCTCAAAAACGGCACCGGCATCGGCGTGTTCGCCAACGCATACGGCCCGCGCATCGGCTATTATTTCGGCTTGGCGCAGAAGTTTGGACCGGGAGCTTCGATGAAGAAGAAGTCAAGCTCTGCGGTTCCGCGGGTTTTCAATTATCCGCACAGCCCGCTCTGGACCTGGGCCGGCTTTTACGTCGGCGGCAATTTCGGTTACGGTATTAGCCGCTTCAACACCGACCTGCTCTATGGCGACGGCTTTGGAAACGCGCTGGCCGCGACCGGCTTCTCGTCAAGCACGTCGGCGCCATGGGCGGCGCCCAGGTCGGCTACAACTGGCAGTACGGCATGTGGCTCGCGGGCCTCGAAGCCGACATGACGTTCGAGCATTATCGCACGGCAACGGTCTCCCAGTGTCCCGGCGCTGTGTGCAACCCCACCGTTGCCGGCATCGATGCGCCGGTGAGCGTGATGCAGCAGCACAACCTCGACTGGTTCGGCACGCTGCGCGGGCGCCTCGGCGTGGCCATCACTTCGGACCTGCTGGCCTATGCCACGGGCGGCCTTGCCTACAGCGAGATCGAGCATGTGGGCCTCATCTACGGCTCCGACGGTCTGATCACCAACGATGCTGCCAGCACGTTCGCCAGTCGCGCCCTGCGCGGGGGCTGGACGGCGGGCGGCGGCATCGAGGCGCGCTTTGCCGGCAACGTGACCGGCAAGATCGAGTACCTGCACATGGATTTCGGCTTCGACAAGGCGCAGGCAATCCTGACTTCGAATGCGACCCCGACTGCCGTCAGCTTCAATTCGCGCATCGCGGAAGACCTGGTGCGGGTAGGGCTCAACTACAAATTCGATCCTTACGCCGCAATCTACGAGCCGGCGACTCTCGCGCCGCAGGCGCGCGCCCGCCCGTCCACAATCTACAAGGCGCCGCTTGCGGCGGCGTGGACCTGGACGGGCTACTATCTCGGCATCAATGCCGGCTCCAGCTGGGGGAAGGCGAGCACGGACGCCTTGTTCAACGATTCTACTATCGTCGGCGCAACCTTTGCGACCAACGCGTCCTACAAGCTCCAGGGCACGGTCTTCGGCGTTCAGACCGGCTACAATTTTGCGCTCGGAAGCTGGTTGTGGGGCATCGAAGCGGATGCGCAGCTCTCAGGACAGCACGACACCCCGATATTCGCCTGTCCGGGCACGGTCTGCAATCCGGCTGGACCGGTGCTTGCGGCGTTTGATCAGAATCAGAGATTGCAATGGTTCGGAACCTTGCGTGGGCGCTTCGGGGCGGTGGTCACACCCGATGCCGTTGTCTTTGTTACCGGGGGCGCGGCGGGTGCCGGGCTGCGTACCGCGGGTGACCTGTTCGGCTTCGATCCCACCGGCGCCCCGGCCACCAATCCTTTCAGCAACATCACCGTCAACGCCGGCTGGACGGTTGGCGGCGGGGTCGAGGCTCGCCTCGTTGGCAACTGGACCGGCAAGATCGAATACCTGTACATGGACTTCGGCTCGATAACGACCGGCGTGAACAATCAGCTGAACATGACGCTTACCGCCGCATTCAATTCCCGCATTGCCGACCAGATCGTGCGCGCCGGGCTCAATTACAGGTTCGATTGAAGACAATGCCTCGCGAGGATCCTCTTTGAGCGCATCGAACCCGGCGGTCGCGGTATTGGCGACGCTCGACACCAAGGGCAGGGAAGCGCGCTTCATCGCCGACGTCCTGGCGCGCGCAGGCGCCACGTCGTGGACTGTCGATTTGTCCTTGCGGCCGCACGATGTCGAGGGTGCCGATGTGACCGGAGCGGCAGTGGCTGCGGCGGCCGGAGTCACATGGCAGGCGTTGAGCGAACGGTCACGCCAGGACGCTGCCGCCGTGGTGACCGAAGGCGCGCAAACGAAGCTGCTCGAGCGGTTTCGCGCCGGCGAGATTGCCGGCGCCATCGGGCTTGGCGGCGCCAACGGCACCAATCTCGTCTGCTCGATCATGCGGGCGTTGCCCTATCTCGTCCCGAAGGTCGTGGTCAGCACGGTCGCCGGCACCGCGGCCGCGCAGTGGTATGTGGCCGAAAGCGATATCGCCCTCTATCCGTCGATCGGGGACATCGCGCTCAACCGCATCACCCGATCCGTGATGGAGAACGCTGCATTCGCCGTGGTGGCGGCAGCCCGCAACTGGGCCGCAAAAAGGGAAACAAGAGCCGCGCATGCGCTGCTGGTCGCGGTCTCGTCGTTTGGCGGCACGGCCGGCTGCGTCGATCGCGTGAGCGAGCGCCTGCAAGCGCTCGGCTGCGAGGTCATTCAGTTCCATGCTTCCGGCGTCGGCGGTAGGTCGCTCGAACGGCTGGCGGCCGCGGGCGAGCTCGCGGGCGTCGTCGATGTCACGACGCATGAGCTTGCCGATCTGGTGGCGGACGGCGTCTATTCCGCGGGCAAAGCGCGCATGACAGGAGCCGGCGCGGCCGGCCTGCCGCAGGTCATCGTGCCCGGCGCAATCGACCACTCCAACCTGTGGGTGGGCCAGGTGCCGGAGCGTTACAGGTGCCGCGAGTTCTTCCAGTACAATGCGCAGAACCTGCTGATGCGCACCAATGCCGCGGAATTCGAAAAGCTCGGTCGTGAATTCGCTGGCCGGATCAACGCCGCCAGGGGCCCGGTGCGCGTGCTCGTCCCGCTCGAAGGGTTCAGCGAGCACACCAGGCGTCGCGCGCATGATGTGCAGGGCAACGACAAAGGTCCCTGGAAACGTCCCGAGGACTATCGGATTTTCGTGGACAGCCTAAGGTCGCACCTTGAGACTGTGCGGGTCGACGAACTCGCGCTGCACATCAATGACCCCGCCTTCGCTGACGCCTGCGTCGACGCCTTCATGGAAATCGCCGACAAGCAAGAATGAGCAAGCCCGCCAATTCCGGTCACCTCGACATCCCGGTCGTGCATCACTTAACCGACGTGCTGATCATCGGCGGCGGGGCGGCCGGCACCATGGCCGCGTTCGAATGCGCGCAAGCCGGTGTCGCCGTCATCCAGGCGACCAAGGGCCGCGCCACCAGCGGCACCACCACCGTGGCGCGCGGCGGGTTCGCCGCCGCCATGGGCGAGGACGACAGTCCCGAGCTTCACCTTGCGGACATCCTCAAGCACGGCGGCGAGCTGATCGATCCCGAGCTCGTCCGCGTGTGGGTCTACGACATCGTCGACTTGGTGCGCGATCTTGAATCCTGGGGGGCTGAGCTCGTTCGCGGCGCCGACGGACGCCTCGACCTGAAAGCCTTTCCAAGCCACGCCCGGCACAGGGCCTGCCACCACTACGACACCACCGGCAACATGATCACCAAGGTGCTGTCCAGGAAGCTGCGCGCCGACACTCGCATCGAGAAGCACTCGCTCACCGCCATTGTCGATCTCCTCAAGCAGGATGGCCGCGTCGTCGGCGCCTGGGGCGTGGATTATCGCAAAGGCGCGCTCGTCCTCTACGGTGCGCAGCAGATCATTCTCGCCACCGGCGGCGGCAGCGGCCTGTTCTACGTCAACGACAATCCGCCGCAGGTGACCGGCGACGGTTACGTGCTGGGGTTCTGCGCCGGCGTGCCGCTCATCGGCATCGAGATGATCGACTTTCAGGCGATGTGCTGTTCGCCCAAGGAGCTGTTCGGCTTCGCTCCGCATCCCACCGGCTTCATCAATGCGGGCGCCGTGTTCAGGAACCAGGCAGGCGAGGAGTTTCTCAAGCGTTATTTTCCCGATACCGCCGAGCAATCGACCCGTTCCGAGGTCATCCTCGCGATGGCCAAGGAAATCCACGCAGGCCGCGCGGCGGCGACCGGCGGCATTTTCATGGACGCGACCAAGGTTCCCATGGACGTCATTCAGAAGCAGATCCCGCACGTCTACAAGACCTGTCTGCATCGCGGCATCGACATCACCAGGACGCCGCTGGAAGTGGCGCCGGGAAGCCATACCTGGCTGGGTGGCCTCGAGGTCGACATTGACGGCAAGACTCCTGTTGCCGGCCTGCTCGCCGCAGGTGAAACGGCAGGCGGCATCCACGGCGGCAACCGCATCGGCGGATCGGCGCTCTCGGCATCGATGGTCTATGGCCGGCGCGCCGGCAGGAAGGCCGCAGCGCTGGTCAAGGAGGGGCGCGTCGACGCGGTCCGGCCGAAGCTCGACGCCATTCCGGAGCTCGAACGCGCGTGGCTGGCGGATCTGATCCGGCGCGACAGCGGCCCCCTGCAGTCCGACGTGCGCATGAGCTGCCGCATGCTGGCGCACAACAAGCTTGGCCCGATCCGGCATGAGCGCACGCTCAAGGAGGCGCTCGCGGAGTATGAACGCATCGAGCGCGAGGATATGCCGGCCATGCGGCTTGACGAACGCGCGCGCAGCTCGGAAGAGGTGCGCGGCCAGGAGCTCGAAAGCGCGCTTTCGGTGCGCAATCTCGCGCTGCTCGGGCGCATCCTCGCGACCGCCGCGCTCGCGCGCAGGGAAAGCCGCGGCGCGCACTTTCGGCTCGACTATCCCGAGACCGACGAGCTGCGCTGGCGCGTCGTCACCCGGCTGCAACAGGGCGCGAACGGCGCCATCGAGTTTCGAACCGATCCGGTCAAGGGAACGGCGGCGGAGGGGGCGGCGGGGTTCTGAGCCGCGTGCAGCTCACGGATCGACCAGCACTCCGGGGTTGAGGACGTGATGCGGGTCGAGGCGCTGCTTGACCGCCTTGAGGGCATCGGCAAACAGCCCTGGCCGCTCGCGGTCGTACCAGTTCCGGTGATCGCGGCCGAGCGCATGGTGGTGCGTGATGGTTCCGCCTGCGTCGACCATGGCGTCTGACGCGGCCGCCTTGATCGCCCAGAACTGCTCGACCAGTTGCGCCTTGTCGCCGAGCGCATGCCAGGTGAAATATGGCGCCGGCCCATCGGGATAAAGATGCGTGAAGCGCACGGTGCAGGTGCCTTCCCGGCCGGTGACCTTGCGGATAGCGCGCAGCGTGGCCTCCTTGACCCGCGTCTGGAAGTCCATGTAGCGCTCCCACGTGATGCAGCTTTCCGTGGTATCGCGCATCACGCCGCGCGCAATGGCATGCTCGCGCAGATACGGGCCGCGCAGGAACTTGTCGCGCCAGTTTCCGGCAGCGCCTCGGCCATGCGCATCCTCCAGCGCCAGCGCATCGCGATCCCACGCGCCGCCATGGTCGCCGCAGATCTCGAGCGCGCGATCCATCCATGCATCGAGAGGGTGGTCTGCAGATTCGAAGGTCAGCACCAATATGTCGCTTGTGCCGTCTCCGGCTTCCGTGAATTTCGCCTCGTCGCGCTCGATCAGCCGGGCGTTGGCTGGATAAAGCCCGGCCTGGCTGATGGCGCGCACCGCAGCCACCGCCTTCTCGTAGTCGGAGAAGCGCACCGTGGTCGCCAATCGAAATGTCGGTCGGCGATGCAGCCGCAGCCATGCCTCGGTGATGATGCCGAGCGCGCCCTCGGAGCCGAGAAAGAGCCGATCGGCATTCGGTCCGGCCCCCGAGGTCGGCAGCCGCCGCGTCGCCACTACTCCGGCCGGCGTAACCACGCGCAGACTTTCCACGTGATCGTCGATCTGCGTGTAGACGGTCGCGTAGTGACCGGCTGCGCGCGTCGCAATCCACCCTCCGAGCGATGAGAATTCCCACGCCTGCAGGAAGAAGCGCAGAGTGAGGCCGGTGGGCTTGAGCTGGCGCTCGACGTCGGGACCGAGCACGCCGCTCTGGATGCGGGCCGCCTGCGAGGCGCCATCGATTTCCAGCACGCGGTTCAGCAGCTTGAGGTCGATGGTCACCGTGCCGCGATAGCGCGCATCGGCGGGAGGGTTTACCCCGCCCACGACGCTCGAGCCGCCGCCGAAGGGGATCGCGGCGAGATCGTTCTCCCCGCACCATTCGAGCAGCGCGCCGATCTCGCTCTCATCGCGCGGATAGGCGATCACATCGGGTGGGTTGGCGAAATCGCGCCGGTGGATCATGCGCGCGAGGTCGTGCACCGAGCGGCCATAGCAATGCAGCAGACGGTCGTATTTGTCGGTGGTGCAGAAAGCCCGCAAGGCGGGTGGTGGCAATACCCTCGGCGTGCGCAGCGTGATCTCGGACTGCCGCGGCATGGGCGCCGGATCGAATCCATCGACGCAGAACAGCTGCGACCAGGCGCGCTCGAACCAGCCGAGCTCTTCCGCCGGGACGGCCTCGTCCTCGTATCCCCAGCCAAAGAAGCTGCGTCTCCTCGCGCTCATGGGCGTTCTCCTGCTACCGGCAGCGCGATTGGGCTGATACCATTTTTGCAAAGTCATGTGTTGCGGCCATGTTTACCCTCGCTGATGTCGAAAGCGTCATGCCGCTCGTGCGCGCCAGCGTCCCAGCGACGCCGCAGTATGCCTGGCCGCTGCTCAAGGTGCGCACCGGCGTCGACATCATCGTCAAGCACGAGAACCACACCCCGATCGGCGCTTTCAAGGTGCGCGGCGGGCTCGTCTATCTGAGCCGGGCGAAACGCGAGCGGCCGCAGCTCAAAGGGGTCATCACCGCAACGCGCGGCAATCACGGCCAGTCGCTTGCCTTTGCCGGCCGGCGTACCGGAGTGCCGGTAACCATCGTGGTGCCGCATGGCAACTCGACGGAGAAGAACGCGGCGATGCGCGCGCTCGGCGCGGACCTTGTCGAGCACGGGTACGACTTCGACGATGCGAGGGAGCATGCGGTGACGCTCGCCGCAGAGCGCGGCCTGGAATTTGCTCCCTCGTTTCATCGCGATCTGGTCACCGGAGTGGCGACCTACGCCCATGAGCTGCTTACTGCCGTGGAGGAGCTCGACACGGTCTATTCCCCGATCGGGCTCGGCTCAGGCATATGCGCCCTGATCGGCATGCGCGATCTCCTCGGTTTGCGCACCCGGATTGTGGGGGTCGTTTCCGATCGCGCGAATACCTATGCGCTCTCGACGGCAGCCGGCCGACCCGTGCCGACCAACTCGGCGCTCACGTTCGCCGACGGCATGGCGGTGCGCATGCCGGACGCAGCCGCTTTGGAGCTCATTGCACGGGGAGCCGAGCGGATCGTCGAGGTGTCCGAGCAGGAGATCGCCGAGGCAATACGCGTCCTGTTCAGCGACACCCACAATTGCGCCGAGGGTGCCGGCGCTGCCGCATTGGCGGGTCTGATGAAAGAGCGTGACCGGATGCAGGGTCGCCGCGCCGCCGTCATCCTGACCGGACAAAACATCGATCGGTGCTTGATGGCGACCGTGCTGGCGGGCGGTACGCCGCGGGTGGAATGAGAGCAGCGTCATTCAGCCCTGCAACGAGGCCAATGGTGCAATGTGAGCACCCGCGGGGCTCGCAATGCTTGCACCCGCAGAATTTGCGGCTGCCAGGTTACCGCTTTTGTGGGATTTTTGCCACAGCCGCCAAATCTTTTTGCTCAATCCTAATAAAGGACTGGTAGTTCTGCTTGAATGTAGCCAAGCTACAACAAACAGAGGGGCATCAAATGCGAGTCGAGCCGCGTCCATGAGCGATGCGAACCTTGGTGCGCATCGAATGGGTTGGCTACTTCACAATCGTGACGTTCGGCACTTCCGCCGCGGGCGTCGATAACCAGTCGATAGCGGCAAAGTACGTGCCGAAGCCGCGCGGTTCCGCGCGCTCGTAAGAACGCCCCTTGTTCAGCGCTGCCCCGAGTGCCGCCGCTGTGCGGTGAATGATGGTGCTCGTCCAAAATTCAGGAGACTGAAGGCGAAAAGTATCCGAAGCGACAAAAATCAGAGGAAGGTCGAAGAAAAATGTCTATTCACATCCAAACTCAGGGGAGGTCGATATGACAGTCCCGCTTGTTCATGGCTCGAAGGCGATCCGGCCCTTGCCCAGACCGCGCGCAACAACCTCAGGGAAGCGCAGGCGGTTTGATGAACGATCGCCGATGGCAACGGTTGCGGTTGCTGCGCTCCTCATTCTGGTGTGGATGGGAGCGTTGATCGGCTTTTACCTGGCGGTTGCGCGCCACTTCTAGGTTCGCCGCGAATTTCCGCTTATTTGCGTAGCGGCCGAATTCGTGAATGAACGACGTTGCAAGGCGCTATTCATCAGCCTGACAGCTTCGCCGTGCTATCCCAATAGAGGGGCGATGGTTGCGGAAGGAGCAGTAATCCATGAAGCGGATCGTTGTCGTTTTTGCTTTGTCTGTCATGCTGGGCGCTGCCATGCTGGGCGCTGTCATGTCCTCGATGGCGGCGGCGCAGACCGTCCGCAGCGAGGAGGCCAATCATCCCCGTATCGCTGCCGCCGTTCGCGAGTTGGAGGATGCCGTTCGCTATATGGAAGCCGCGCCGCATGATTTCGGAGGCCACAAGGCCGCGGCCATTCGTGATTCGCGCGCGGCGCTTGTTCAATTGCGCGCGGCAATGGCTTACAGGGCGCGAATGGATCGCTGAACGCGTTGCGGATTTGCAACAAGTCTGGTGTCATGGTGCAGTTTTACAACACAGATTCCTTATTCGCATCCGCACATTGTCTTGACGCGTTGAATCGCTGAATTTGCAGAAGATCGGCTGGGGCAGCGTTCGGGAATCTGCGCGCTGCACCGGCGCGGTCGGCGCGACCACTCGGCGTTCTTACACCAGACGGTCCGGGGCTTTCCTCGGATGCTTCCATTCGGAGCCAAGCCATGCGCAGAGTATTTCCGACGCTTGTTGTTCTCTTGTTTGCTCTCTTGGCCTGCGAGGCGATGGTGCTCGGCGCGCAATCATCGGCGCGCGCGCAAGCTGCGATCCAGGATGCCACCGTCGCCAATGCCGCCGAGCCAACGGCAGCGCCGCAAGGAGAGCAAAGACCGGAGCAGGCGTCGCAGCCAGGCGAACGGCAGGCGCCGCAGCAGACGGCCACGCGAACGCCGGAACAGGGAGAGCCTGCCGGGGAGCAGGCGCCGAAGCTTGACCTCTCCGGCTACGCGCCCGGCACCATTGTCGTGGAGACCTCCGAGCGCAAGCTCCATCTCGTGCTCGAGAACGGCGAAGTGATCACCTACCCGGTCGGCGTCGGCAAGGCCGGAAAAAATTGGGCAGGCACGGGTGCCATTTCGGGGAAGTATCTGCGCCCGGCCTGGTCGCCGCCGCGCCGGCTGAAGATGGAGAAGCCCTGGACGCCCGACTACATTCCCGGCGGCAGTCCCGCGAATCCGATGGGAGCCGCCGCCATGACACTCAACATCGATCAATACGCCATTCATGGAACCAACAATCCCGGTTCGATCGGGGGATTTGTGTCGTTCGGCTGCATCCGCATGCACAATCACGACATCCTCGACCTCTTCAAGCGCGTGAAGGTCGGCACCAAGGTCGTCGTGCTGAAATGACGCGAGCGAGGTCGCGATGACGCGACCGTTTGAGGGCATCCGGGTCATCGACGTCACCCATGTGCTGGCGGGTCCCTTTGCGACCTATCAGCTGGCCGTGCTCGGCGCCGACGTGATCAAGGTCGAGCATCCCGATGAGCCCGACCAGAGCCGCGGCGGCGGCACCGACAGGATGCTCAACCGCCGCAACATGGGGACCTCCTTCCTCACCCAGGCTTCCAACAAGCGCTCCATTACGCTCGATCTCAAGCGCGACGCGGATCGCGATATTCTGAAAAAGCTGGTGACTACGGCGGACGCGTTCGTTGAGAATTACCGCCCCGGCGCCTTCGAGGCGCTCGGGCTGGGCTATGAGGCATTGTCCGCGATCAATCCGCGGCTCATTTACGCTTCCTTCTCGGCTTTCGGCCAGCGCGGACCGCGCGCGGAGCAAACCGCCTACGATCACGTCATCCAGGCGACCTCGGGGATCATGGCCATGACCGGGACAGAGGACGTGCATCCGGTGAAGTTCGGCTCGCCGGCGATTGATTACGCAACCGGGATGACGGGAGCTTTCGCATTGGCCTGCGCCTTGTATCAGCGCGAGCGCACCGGTCGCGGGCAACGCATCGACATGGCGATGCTGGACGTTGCCATGATCCTGATGAGCTCGCACCTGACCGGTTATCTGCGCAACGGCGTTCACCCCAAGCCGCACGGCAACAAGCAGGCCCATGCGACTAACAGCGCCTACGCCACGCGCGACGGCCTGCTGATGCTGGGGGCCAGCAACCTGCGCCAGCAACGCCGCCTGTGGACGGTGCTGGAGCGCCCCGACATGATCAAGCGCAGCAATGACGAGCGCGAAGCGGACCACGATCGCGAGGAAGCGGTGCTGGCCGAGATCCTGGCGGGACGCACGGCGCACGAATGGGAGGAATTCCTGCAGGCCCGCCATGTCCCGGCGGCACGCGTGCGCACCATGGGAGAGGCGCTCGCCGATCCCCATCTTGCCGCGCGCGGCGTCATTCACCGCCACGACAGTGCGCCGGGCATCGAGGGGGCATTCTCGGTGCCGCTCGCCGCCTTCACCTTCATGCACGGCGGTCCGCGCATCGATGCGCCGCCTCCCGTGCTGGGCCAGCACGACGAGGAGATCCGGGCCGAGCTCGGCCGCGGCAAGCGGTGAGCTGCCCGATTTGGACGGGTCTGCCGCTTCGCGCGGTCGCAACGGCCAGTCGCTCGGGCAATCGACCTTCCCTTGCCGGGGATGTATTAGCTTGGTTCGTTGCACCGCTTGTTCCACGCGCGGTGGGCCTGACAGCGGGGAGAAACCATGAGGATTGATCGTCTGCGCTGCGCCGCCGTTGCTGTTGTGCTTGGGGTCTGCACACCCTCGGCGTTCTGCCAGGATGTCATTGTCGAAAAGCGGATTTTTGAGCTGCCGAGCTATTCGACGGTGGGCAATGACACGATCAAAAACTTGAAGATCGGCTGGGAGGCGGCGGGAACCCTCAATGCGGACAAATCAAACGCAATCCTGATCACGCATTTCTTTTCCGGCACCAGCCACGCGTTCGGCAAGTATTCCGCGGGCGACAATGCCGCCGGCTACTGGGATTCGATCATCGGTCCGGGCAAGCCGATCGACACCAACAAATATTATGTCGTCTCGTCGGACACGCTGGTCAACCTCAACGCCAACGCGCCCAATGTGGTGACGACCGGACCCGCCACCATCGATCCGGATACCGGGAAGCCCTACGGCATGCGTTTCCCGGTCGTAGGCATCAAGGATTTCGTCCGCGTGCAAAAGGCGCTGATCGACAGCCTTGGGGTGAGGAAGCTCAAGGCGGTGGTCGGCGCGTCGATGGGCGGGCTTCAGGCCTATGAATGGGCCGCAAGCTACCCGGAAATGGTGGAACGCATAGTCCCGGTGGTCGCTACTCCGGCGCCCGACCTTTATCTGATCGCCTGGCTCGGCGCCTGGGCGGCGCCTGTTGTGCTCGATCCGAGATGGAACGGCGGAGACTATTACGGCAAGGAACCGCCGCTCGACGGCCTCAAGACCGCCTTCCGGGTGGCGACGCTGCAGGCCTTCCATTACGAGTGGGCGGACAAGACCTTCCGACCGGGTCCCGCGGAGACGGACAAGGATCCACGCAAGGCGCTGGCCAACAAGTTCAAGGTCGAGGCCGAGCTCGATAACCTGACGGCGCGCCGTGCCGCGACTGTCGACGCCAACCAGTTCCTCTACCTGGTCAAGGCCAATCAGCTGGCCTCGGCGGACATTTCCAGGATCAAGGCGCCGACCCTCGCCATCACGACGCCGGGCGATGCCATTTTCTATCCGGCACGCGTCGAGCAAGCAGTCGCGCAGCTCAAGGCGAACGGCACCGAGGTCGAGCTTGCGCAGGTGACCGGGCCGAATGGACATTGGAACGGCGTCTTCGGCATTTCTCAGGTTGGCGAGAAGATCGGCGCCTTCCTCCAGTGAGCTCGATAAAGAGAACGCGCGACGAGCTCGATCAGGCCGCGGCGGCGGCGAGCCGCGGGGCGGGCTTCTCGACAATCGGCAGATTGATGAGCGCCGAGAGCAGTCCGAGCAGGATCGAGACCCACCAGATGGCATCGTAAGAACCGGTCCTGACGAACAGGAGCCCGCCGAGCCAAACGCCGAGAAAGCCGCCGACCTGGGCTGAAGAAGGCAAACCCGAACAGGGTGGTGAGCCAGCGGGTGCCGAACATGATGGTGACCAACGCCGACGTCGGCGGCACCGTTGAGAGCCAGAGCAGACCCGAGACCGCGCCGAAGCTCAGCGTTGCAGCCGCACTCGGCGGAACTGCAATGAAGATTGCCATTGCGAGCGCGCGGGCGAAATAGATTCCGGAAAGGATAAACCGGTTGGGGATATGGCTGCTCGGCCATCCGGAAGCAATCGCACCCAGGATGTTGAAAAGACCGATGATGGCGATGGTCCAGCCGGCGAGCTCGGCGGAGAGGCCGCGGTCGATCAGGTATGCCGGAAGATGCACTGTGATGAAAAAAAGCTGGAATCCGCAGGTGAAGAAGCCGAGCACCAGAAACATATAGCTGCGGTGCCCAAAAGCCTCGGCCAGTGCCTGTGACAGCGTCTGCTGCGTGGCGCTCGTCGGCCCCTTGCGCTCATTCGGCGTTTTGCGCCCGGGCGGCGCGAGTGCGAGCGAGAGCGGCATGATCAGCAGCACGAGGCCGCCGAATATTTCGAGCGTGCCAAGCCAGCCGAGGCGGTCGATCAGGGCGACTGCGAGAGGCGAGAACAGGAATTGTCCGAACGAGCCGGCCGCGGTGGCGGCGCCGAACGCAAGCGACCGCCATTCCCGCGGCATCAGCCTGCCGAACGCGCCGATCACCAGCGTGAACGAGGAGCCCGCAAGGCCGAAGCCGATCAGCACGCCGGCGGAGAGATAAAGCGCGCCGGGAGTGGAAGAGTGCGCCATCGCGAGGAGCCCGAGGCAATAGACGACGGCACCCGCGCACAGCACCCGCGACGCGCCAAAGCGGTCGGCTATCGCGCCGGCAAGCGGCTGCGCGGCTCCCCACAGCAGCGCCTGGATCGCCAGCGCAAGCGCGAACACGTCGCGTCCCCAGCCGTTGGCGTTCGACATCGGAGAGAGGAAAAAGCCGAACGCCGAGCGCGGCCCGAAGCCGAGCATGCTGATCGCGCAGCCGCACGCCAGGATGACGACCGGGGTGCGCCAGGAGATGTGCTTGGCGATCGTCGCGGCTTGGGAGCTCAAGGCGGTTTCTCCGTATCAGGCCGCGAGCAGGCGGGACGACGCGTGGTCGCGACCGATCAGATGTGCACGGTCCGATCCGTCTTGAATGACCAGATCCGCAGGGCCGCTCGGCGCGCTGATCAGGGCAAGCCCGTCCCGATCGAGAACGAACGTTTCCCCGCCCCGAACAATGATGTCGTCGGTATCATCCGATTGCGTGATCCATAGAACACCGCGCAGGCACTTCACCGCGAGCCCCTCCCCATCGTGGATATCGAGGACCTCGCGGCTCTTGAGATGGATCGGCCGGCCAGTCATGGGCTGCCTCCTCTTGCATGACCTTGAAGCATGCGATTTCATGAGCGTCGATTGATTGAAATCTCGACCTGCGCCCATGAAATGTGCGAAAATCGATGGCGGATCAAACGATCCTTTCTCAAGGCATGCATGAGCGTAAGGAATGCCAAATCGGCGCTACCGGCTGCCCCCGCTGGCCTTCTTCCAGGGATTTGAGGCGGCGGCGCGCAACCTGAGCTTCACGAGGGCTGCGCAGGAGCTGTTCATCACGCAGTCCGCCGTAAGCCGGCAGATCAAGGCCCTGGAGCAGCATCTGGGGGTGATGTTGTTCGAGCGGCGCCCGCGGGCGCTCGTCCTCACCGAGCAGGGAGCGGCCCTCCAGCAGGTGACGGCCGACGTGCTCGAGCGCCTCCAAGCCGCCGTCGACGAGATCACGACCAGCGACCGGGCGCGCCAGCTTTCCATCACCACGACCACCGGGTTTGCTTCGCTCTGGCTCATTCCGCGCCTGCCGCGCTTTACCAGCCTCCATCTCGGCATTGACGTGCGCATCTCGGCCACCACCGAGACGCTCAATCTGGAGCGCAGCCTGGTCGACCTCGCCATCCGGTACTGCCCGCCCGAAACGGTGCCGGAAGGAGCCATCCGGCTCTTCGGCGAAGAAATTCTCCCGGTATGCAGTCCTTCGCTGCTTCGCGACCGTTCGCGGCCGCTCAACCGACCGGCGGACCTCGCGGGCCATGTACTGCTGCATTTCGATTATCCCGGTGCGCACAAATCGTTCATGGACTGGGGAACGTGGCTCACCGCATTGGGCATCGGAGAGCTGAAATCCTTCGGATCGCTGCACTTCACCCAGTACGAGCAGATGATTCAGGCGGCGATCAACGCCCAAGGCGTCGCGCTCGGCCGCCAACCCCTCGTCAACGACCTGATCCAGTCGGGAGCGCTGGTCGCGCCGTTCAACAAGGCCGTGGTCGGATCGCGGGCGTATTTCCTGATCGAGTCGCCCGCCGCGTCCGCCAAGCCGCAGGTTCGCCGGTTCTGCGCGTGGCTCATCGAGGAGGTCACGCGCGACTCCGAACGCGAGGAGGCGCGATGATGCCGGTTCCTTTGCGCAGCTCATGCGGTGAGGGTGTCCGCCAAGCTGTGTCAAATGCTACGGTGAAGACCGAAGCATTGCGGCGCCGGCGCCCTTATTTACGAAAGGGGCGCTTTCGCGATCGAGGAGATGGAATATGGCCAGTAATGCCGCCTTTGCGGAGATCGCAGCGCTTGCGGGTGATCCCGCGCGCGCCGGAATGCTGCACGCGCTGATGGACGGACGCCGCTGACTTCCTCGGAGCTTGCGCACGTCGCCGGCGTCACGCCGCAGACGGCGAGCGGTCATCTCGCGCGCATGACTGCAGCCGGCCTGCTGTGCGTGGATCAGCAAGGCCGCCACCGCTATCACCGGCTGGCATCGGCGGCGGTGGCGCAGATGATGGAAGGCATCATGCAGGTGGCCTCGAATGCGCAGTCGACGCGGCGGGAGCTGCGCGTCGGGCCGCGCGATGCAGCGCTGCGGGCAGCGCGCACCTGCTATGACCATCTTGCCGGGCGCCTCGGGGTCGCGCTTGCGGATGCGCTGGTCGCAGGCTCCTACGCGGAGCTGACCCACGATGCCGGGCTGATCACGGATAAAGGCATGGAGCTGCTCGATCGCATCGGCATCGATGTTGATGCCCTCTGCGCTCGCCGCGGCAGCCGGGGACCCCGCATCCTTTGCCGGCCTTGTCTTGACTGGAGCGAACGGCCGCCGCACCTCGCGGGCGCCGTCGGAGCGGCGCTTTGCGCGCACGGGTTCAAGAGCGGCTGGATACGCCGCATCAACGATACCCGCGCGGTCGCGGTCACGCCGAAGGGGGAGCGCATCCTGCGCGAGCAGCTCGGGGTTCGCTTGTAGGCTTTTTCGAAATAGTTGAGCGTGGACGACGCAAACGGGCGCGCCGGGCGGTCCCAGCATTTCGCTTCCGCTCAATGCGGGCTACGCCTCCAGCGCCGTCTATGGGTGCACGTCCTGGGTGAACCAGTCGGTGGGCAGCTCGTGTCCGAGCCCGCTCTCCTTGGCCTTGCGGTACACAACCGCGCCGGCCGCGGCGAACTGGTAGCCCATCCCCAGATTATTGATGAAGCACGTCACCTCGTGCCTGGAGCGCCGGCCCGTGACGGCGCCCACGATCAGGTCCGCAAGCACCGGCGTCTTCTTGAAGTCGATCGCCGCGCCCAATGCCCAGCCCTTGCTCGCGGCGGTTTCCGGAACGGTGACGTCCGTGGCGACCACGTGGAACGGCTTGTCGTCACGGGTGTGGATCACCAGCCGGTCGGCGCGCTTGATGGCCGCAATCTCGATCTCGGGCAGCTTGATGGAGCTCAGGTGCATGCCAGGCTCGATCCAGCGTTCGAAGAAGATATTGTCGATCGAGTTGCTGGCGCACATGACGATGTCGGCCGCTGCGATTGCCTCCTCGGGCTGCGCGACCGGCACGATCTCGATCCCGAGCCGGCTGCTGGTCAATCGCGCAAAAGCGCTGCGATGCTCGGCATCCGGACTGAAGCAGCGGATGCTCTCGATGTTGCGAACGGCGCAGGCGGCCATGAGCTGCGCGCCGGCTTGCCAGCCCGACCCGAGGATGCCGACCGATCTTGCATCCTCGCGTGCGAGAAATTTGATGCCGAGACCGTTGGCGGCGCCGACCCGCATGCGCTGCATGACGCCGTCGGGCATGATCGCCAAGGGTTCGCCGGTGGTGGACGAGAACAGGAGGACCAAACCGACATAGCGGGCGCCGGCTGCGGTCGGCACCTTAACCCGGCGCATGCTGTTGCCCCGCTTCGGCCAGGTCACGATATCGGAATCGATGCGGACCGCCCCGATGCCCAGTTTCGGGATGACCCCGTCCATCGACTTGAGGCTGTACAGCGCATCGCCATGCCCGGAGGGGACCAGGCAGTCCGAGCGCACGCGATTGACGCCGCGGCCCGCGCTCAGCTCGGCGTAGGCATCTTCCAGCGCCTCGATGCATTCGCGCATGCTCAGGCACTTCTCCACGTCGTCGTTGGAAAGGATCAAGGTCACGGTCGCGCCGGTGCCCACTCGTTTCTGGGGTCCGGAAGCTAGCACGCGCGGTGCTCCCGCGCAGCGCGGCCGGTGCGGGAACCGGTTGCCGGGTCACTGCGTTGATGAAGCGACCGGAGCAAATCATCCGCGTTCGCGACCGCGTGCTGCTCCCAGCCAAAGACCCTGGACCGTCGCGGCCGGGGTCTTTTAATTGCCGGATTGGGCAGCTGGCTGCGGAACGCGGCTCAGCTCGCCTGCTGAATGTGAGCGTGCGTGGTTTTCTTCGGAGCCAGGAATTTCGCATCTTCCCTGTGCCAGAAGTGCTCGCATGCACAGAATGGACAGAACTTTCGCGCAAACGCGCCAGAGCGTCCGATGAACTCCTTGGGGTCGGCCTCCAGTCCCATGAACATGTAGTGACCGGTCAGCCTGCACCGGGTGATGACCTGGGCCATCGTATCCTCCAGCTCGTCTCCGCCGCGAACCGCGAACGGTTGCAGGGACAACAATTGCGCCCTGACAAGGTTCCCAATGCGGCCGTGAGAGAAACCGGCGCGCGCGTCAGCGCGGTGCGTTCGCAGCGATCTCGGTAATCAATTTCTTGAGGATGGCATCGGCAAAAGTTTCGTAACTCTGCGCCGCAACCACGAATGCTCCCGGACCGCCGATCACATTCTCGTAGTAATAACGATCGAGATCCGGCTCGAGCGCGAGGATCGGCAGGCCGTTGATGCCGATGCCGGCGGCCACTGCCTCATCGCGGGCGAGATTTGCCGGCCGGCCGCGGTTGTTGGATCCGTCGCCCGATACATCGATCACCCGCCGGCTCGTGCGAAACGGGCTCTCGCGCAACAGCGTGCTGCCGTAGTCGATCGCGCCGCTGATGGAGGTGCCGCCGCCGAACAGTGAACGCGGCGCATTCTCGATGGCGGCCGCGAACGCGCCTGGCGTCTCGCCGGCACCGATCTTCGTCCATCCGACCACCTGCACCTGGAGCGCCGGTCCGGTCCATTGCACCATGGTGGCTGCGATTGCCTGGTTGGGGCCGGACCGGATCGCCTCCAGCACGCGCGGATGGCGGAACGCGGCCACGTAGCCGCGTTTCTGGAGCGCGAAGCGGAACGTGTCGACGCTGCCGGAGGCATCGACCGCCAGCACAAGCGCAAGGTCGACTGCCGTCTGCGCCGGTGCCGGCGCCACGCCGCCGACAACCAGCAACGCGCCGGCGAGCGCAAGCCGCAGCCGCCGGCAATGGCGGATCAGCATGCGCGTCGTTCGAGCTCGCCGCGTCTCAGATCCGCTGCAGGGTGCATTCGGTTTCAACCGGGATCTTGGGATCGTTGCTCGGTGCCGAACGCCGCACCACCCGCAGCTGCCGGTAGCCTGGCTTGTCGCACGAGACCACGACGTCTTTGGGATCGACATCCTTGCCGAAGCCCGGGACCTTGTAGGTGCCGAGCAGGTCGGTGCGAGTGACAATGCCGCCCCGGTTCTTGACGCCCACGGTCACCTTGGCATCGGGGACGGTGGCGCCGCCGGCATCGCGCACGAACCCGAAATAGGAGGGCCCTTCCTCTTCGCTGTTGTCGTCGTCGTCGCCGAAGCCGGCACCGCCTGCCCAGGCGGTGATCGCAAGGGCGCACGTGAAGGCACAGGTGGCGGCGAGCAGCTTCTTCGTTCTCATGACGGACATTCTAGCCCTGTAGCGCGCATCAGCGTAGCACAATCCACCGCTCCCGAGTGCAGAGTGCGGGTTGCCGCACACACGCACCTGATTTTAGCGGGTGAAATAGGGCGTGAGATAGTACGTTGTCACGGTTACGGCCCCCAGCGGGATAACCCACATCCAGCCCGGCCAGATGCGCTGCATCCGCGCCGACGGCGCCAATATGGTGACCACCGCCGCCACCGCCAGCGCGGCAATGCCCGACCATGAACGGTCCTTGAGAAAATCAAGCTCCATCGTTGCCCGGTCGTAGATCGCGAGCGCCCCCGTAGAGGTGATCAGATAAAGCACCGCAAACGCGGCTGCGAAAGTGATGGCGCGCTGGACCCACGGTTCCGGCAGGACGGTCGCGATCAATGCCAGAGCAAGCGCGCCGACGAGGGCGGTGAGCATCCAGCCGTACCAGTACATGGCGGGTCCCCTTCCGGGAGGCTGATAGAGAAGGCCGAAGTCGCCGGTCGCGGGATGATAGGTGAAGAGAGGGAGGTTCACCTCGGTGCAGACCACGTAGAGGGCGCAATAGGCGATGCCGAACGCAATCGCGAAGACGACGCCCTTGCGCGATGGGGTCACGATCCGAAGCCGCGGCCGTTATTGACGATATGGCCGATGAGAAAATTGGCCCACACCAGGATCGCAAGCAGCAGGGTCACCTGCTTGCGGGCGGCGGCATAATCCGGCGCAAGCGGCTGCCTCCAGAAGCACCAGTAGGCGGGCAGCATGACCATCCCGATCACCGCCAGATGCTCCTTCACCTCGAACGCCCCCACCACCTTGAAGAAGCGCAGCTGCTCGAGCGCAAGCCGGGACGTATAGCGATAGTGCGTGTAGATCCACGCCCCCAGCACGAACGTCAGCAGGTAGAGCACGACGACCGCGCTGGCATAGGAATGGCTCGGCACCGCCCGATAGCGCCCCACGAAGCTGCCGGCCGTCGAACGCACGGGCATCCAGACCGATACGGTCTGATGCGTGATTGCGCCGAGCAGCGTGACCGCCAAAAGTGCATGCAGGATGAGCAGCGTGGTCCAGAAAACCATGGATTGTCCCGTCGGCTGCGCTCCCGGTTCCTCTCATTCGGCCCTGATGTTGGCATCATGGACGACCTTGCCCCATTTCGCCATCTCGGTCCTCAGGCGCTCTCCGAATTGCTGCGGCGCATTCGCAACGGGCGCAAAGCCCAGCGTCTCCAGCCGCTCACGCACCTCCGGCGTGGCGACCATGCGGACGAGTTCGTCGTGCCAGCGCGCGATGATTTCGTCCGACGTGGCGGCGGGCGCCACAATGCCGGTAAGCGTGTCGCTCTCGAGATCGGGGACGCCCTCTTCGATGTTGGTTGGCACGTCCGGCAGCGACGGCGAGCGCGCGGTTGCCAGCACCGCAATCGCGCGCAGCTTTCCTTCCTTGATGTTGCTCATTGCGGGCGGCAGCGCCGTGAACGCGATCGGGGTGTGGCCGCCGATGGTGGAATTGACGGCCAGTCCCGCGCCGTTGAACGGCACGGTGACAAGGTCGAGTCCATATTTCTGCTTGAACAGCTCGCCGGCAAGGTGAGGGGTCGAGCCGGTCGCGGGCTGCGCGAAGCTGTATTTGCCGGGATTGGCCTTGATCAGCGCGATCAGCTCCATGAGCGTTTTGGCGGGCACTTCCGGATTGACGGAGACGACATTGGGAGAAGCGGCGACCAGCGTAATGGGTGCAAAGTCCTTGATCGGGTCGTAGGGCAGCTTTGCATACATGCTCGGATTGACGATGAAGCCGGTGCTCACCACGAGGATGGTGTACCCGTCGGGCCGGGCCCGCGCGACCATGCCGATTGCAGTGTTGCCGCCGGCGCCGGGAATATTCTCGGTGTAGACCTGCTGGCCCCACGCATCGGTCAGCTTCTGCGCCACGATGCGCGCGATTACGTCGGTTGGCCCTGCCGCTGCGAACGGGACGACCAGCCGGACCGGATGAGCGGGGTAGCTTTCGGCTGCTGCCGGCGGCGGCGCGGCAACCGCTGCGATGTTGATCAGCGCGCCGGTTGCGAGCGCGCGCACGGCCATCATGACGTCCTCCCTTGACCTTCGAGCCGATGTTATCATTGTCTGCGCGCGCGGCGCAGCCACGATCCACCCAGACCATCCAACCGCCGGGGAGCCGTTACATGACGTCGAAGAAAATCACGCGGCAAGACCTTCGCGACGCGGCGGAGAAATACCGGAACTGGGGCAAGTGGGGCCCCGACGACGAGATCGGCACGCTCAACTATACGCAGCCCGAGGACATCGTTGCCGCGGCCCGGCTCGTGCGCAAAGGCAAGGTGATATCGCTCGCGCTCAATTTCGACCATACCGGGCCGCAGGGCGCAAAAAGCAACTATCCGGCGATGGGCCGCACCAATCCCATCCATACCATGATCCGCACCGGCACCGACGCCTATTCCGGCGTGCTCGACAAGCGCGGCATTCGCGCCGCCGACGATATGGTGACCATGCCGCTCCAGTGCGGCACGCAATGGGACGGGCTCGGCCACGTATTCTATGAAAGCTCCATGTGGAACGGCTACGACTGCCGCGAGGTCACCTCGGCAGGCGCGCAGAAATGCGGCATCGAGAAGACGAAGAGCAAGATGGTCGGCCGTGGAGTCTTCCTCGACGTGGCGCGGGCGCTCGGCAAGGACTCCCTCGATGACGGTTACGGCATCACCTGCGCGGATCTCGACCAAACCGCGAGGGCGCAAGGAGTGACGATGCGGCGGGGAGACTATGTCGTCGTGCGCACCGGCCAGATGGAGCGCTGCCTCAAGGCCGGAAGCTGGGACGGCTATCCCGGCGGCGATGCGCCCGGCTTTGCCTTCGAGACGCTGGAATGGGTGGCGCGCACGCAGCTCGCGGCGCTCGCCAGCGACACCTGGGGCTGCGAGGTGCGGCCCAACAACACCGAGGCCGGAATCAACCAGCCCTGGCACTGGATCACCATTCCCATCATGGGAATGACCATGGGGGAAATCTTCTATCTCAAGGACCTTGCCGAGGACTGCGCGGCGGACAATATCTACGAGTTCATGTTCGTTGCGCCTGCCATTCCGATCACCGGCGCGGTCGGATCGCCGACCAACCCGCTCGCGATCAAATAGCGGCGATGAATCCCTCCCCAGCCCAAGTCGGATTTATCCGACTTGGGCCCGCTTAAAGTGCCGAACTCGGGCAAGCCCGAGTTCGGAAGGGGAGGGTGGCCGAGCGAAGCGAGGTCGGGTGGGGGTGGCGCAGGGCGTACTCGATCAGGCTGAGGACGATCTTTCGAGGTTCAGAACGCACAGCTTCACTGTCTTGCGCAGCCATGCTTTTGCGCAGGTCGCGAGCAATCTCGCTTGCCAAGAGCCCCCACCCGGCCGCCTACGCAGCCAAGTTTACGCAGGCTGCGTAAACTTGCCTGCGTGCGGCCACCCTCCCCTTCGGGGAGGGATGACCCCGGAGAGCTGCGATGAATCTCGCCATCAATCCCGCAATCGCTGCTGGCGTGCTCGTCTCGACCGCCGTCACCGATGCAGCCTACGTGTTCTTCAACGCCGCGGTGGTGAGCCGAAGGCGGTTGCGGGCGGCGAACTGGAGCGCGATCTGGTATCTGCTCTCGGCATTCGCGGTGATCAGCTACACCGAGAATGCGACCTATGTGGCGTTTGCCGCGCTCGGCTCATGGCTCGGCGCGTTCTCTTCAGTGACCTTTCTGCACCGCACCAGCCCGCCGCGTCACGATCCGCCGTAACGGCTGCATTCGCAGCTCGGCCATTGATAGCCCGCATTGACCGTTATTGAAATGTGGCACACGGCTTCCCGGATTTCGCTGTCGCTCAATCCGGGCTACGGTTGCTCGGATTGTAACGCAGCCGCAAAGGCCCGACATGTTCGGACACAATCGAAGAATGAGCGGGGCGGAATGCCTCGCCGACATGCTCAAGGGTTACGGCGTCACGCACGTCTTCCATGTGCCGGCGGTGCTGCGCAAGACCTTTGCCGTCATGGAGAGCCGCACCGACATCAAGCGGCTGCACGTGCACGGGGAGAAGGCAGCGGCCTACATGGCGGACGGCTATGCCCGCGCGTGCGGGCGGCCCGGCATCTGCATGGCGCAGGTGATCGGCGCGCTCAACCTCGCCGCGGGGCTGCGCGACGCCGCGCTCGCGCATTCGCCCGTCATCGCCATGACCGGCGGGCGCGAGCCGAAGACCAAGTTCCGCAACGTCTATCAGGAGATCGACGACGTGCCGGCGTTCGAGCCGGTGACCAAGTTCAACGCCACCATCGATGACGTCGCGCGCTTTCCCGACATGGTGCGGCAGGCGTTCCGCGTGGCAACCTCAGGCAAGCCCGGCCCCGTGCATCTGCAGTTTCGCGGCAACGAGGGGCAGATCGACGCCGAGGAGGCGGAGATGGAGCCCTTGTGCGAGCCGCAGTTTTCCCGCGTGCCCGCGTTCCGTCCCCGCCCCGACGATGCGAGCGTAAGGGCGGCGCTTGCGCATTTGCAGGAGGCGGCGCGTCCGGTCATCGTGGCCGGCGGCGGGGTGCGCGCCTCGGGCGCCGCGGCCGAGCTCGTCGCGCTCGCCGAAGCGCTGCAAATTCCGGTCGCGACCTCGCTCAACGGCAAGGATGCCATTTCCGGCAACCACCTGCTGTCGGTGGGGGTGGTCGGGACCTATTCGCGCGAGAGCGCCAATCGCGTCGTCAATGCCGCGGACCTCGTCTGCTTTGTTGGGACCGAGACCGGCGGCATGACGACGCATTTCTGGGCGGCGCCGCGCATCGGCACGCCCGCGATCCAGATCGATATCGATCCGGAAGCGATCGGCCGCAATTATCCGGTACTCGCGGGCCTCAACGGCGATGCCAAGGTCACGCTCGCGGCCATGCTCGCCGCCGCCGATCGTTCCAGCGCCGGCAAGCGCAAAGCCTGGGTCGAGGAGGCGCAGGGAATGTGCCGGCAGTGGTCGGCGAAATACCGCTCAGCGCTTGCCTCGGACGCCGTGCCGATCCGCCCCGAGCGCATCTGCGCGGAGCTTTCGCGCCACGTCCCCGACGACGGCATCGTGGTGGTCGACACCGGCCATGCCGGCATGTGGATGGGCGGAATGTACGATCTCACAAGCCCGCGCCAGAGCTACATGCGTAGCGCCGGCCACCTCGGCTGGGCCTTCCCTGCCGGACTTGGAGCGAAATGCGCATGTCCTGAGCGGCCGGTGATCACGTTCACGGGCGATGCCGGCCTCTGGTATCATATCGCCGAGATCGAGACCGCGGCCCGTTGGGGCATCAACGCCGTCACCGTGGTCAACAACAACTCGAGCGGAAACCAGTCGAAGCGCGGTTTCGACCGCGTCTATGGCGGCACTCAGACCGAGCAGGCGCGCGAATTGTGGACCTTCAGCCGGGTCAGTTTCGCGCGCATTGCCGAGGAAATGGGCGCGCTTGGGATGCGGGTGGAAAAGCCCCGCGACATCGCACCGGCACTTGAGCAGGCGCTCAAGGCCGACCGGCCGGTCGTGATCGACGTGGTCACCGATATCGAGGCGTTGGCGCCGCTTGCAGTGGTATAGGGCGAGGGCGACAGCTTTGCACCGCAGCGTGGAACGGTCACCCTAGGCGGCGGGTTATATATTTTGCTTGTTGGGGTGAGGCATAGCGCGTCGGAAGCCGCGCGGAAAATACGCTGTCGTCTCCCCTGCAAGGGAACAATGGGAAACGCACCGCATGCATGTCGATGAGATAAGCGTTTGGTCGTGGGTGGCTGCATCGGCTTTCGCCATGACCGCTCTCGCTGCGGCGATTATTGCGACGCAAGACAAGATGAATCCGTCGGGTGCGCCAGAAATGCCGTTCGCACAACCGGCCATCGTGCCGCCCGCATTGACGACGGACGGACGCGCATAGTTCGCTCGTCAATCTTCCCGCGTGAGCGGGCGGCGCACACCCCACTGCTTCAGGACGCCGGCAAGCTCCTCCGCGATGAAGAATCTCGCACTTTCCGGGTCATAAGCGTCCTGTAAGAGTTCGTCATAATCCGTGAAGACGTGGCGTGCGTAGGCAACGAGCGACAGCCATGCTGCTGTTTGCGGCGCAGCAACACGCAATCCAGGACTGGCGAGCGCATGGTCGAGCACAGCCTCGAACTCGTGTGCGGGGATGCGCGGAGCCAGCTCCCGCAGCGCACATGCGATCTCGCTGCGCGTGCTCACATTCCCTTCAGGGCAGGGTGAACACAATCAGCTGGTTGGTGACAGCGCCGCTGCCCGGCTTCAACGAGCCGCCCGCGAGATAGACGTGATTGCCGTCCGTGGCTGCGCTGGTCCCGTGCCGTCCGGCCGGCATGGGCGCAAGCTCACGCCAGCTGTTGGCTTTCGAATCGTAGGCTTCGTTCTCGGGAAAGGTGTGGTCCGGAGGCAACTCCCCGTCGAGCACTACGAACAGCCCCTTGTACGACGCTCCGGCAAGCCCGCTGCGCGGCGTCGGAAGCGGCGGGGCCGACAACCACGTGTTCGTGGTGGGATCGTACACATCGTGCAGGCCGGTGCGATCGACTGGGCCGGTGAAACGGCCGCCGGCAATGTGGATTTTGCCGTCGATCACGGCCGCGGCCGTGTGGTCGCGCGCCTTGGGCAGCGGCGCCAGCTCCTTCCAGGTGTTGGCCTTGGGATCATACACTTCGTGGGTTGCGACCGTCGTCCCGTCGGGAGCGCGTCCGCCGATGGCATGGATGCGGCCATCGAGCGCGACCACGGCAACCGATCCGCGGCCTGCCTTGAGCGGGCTGAGAATCCGCCACGTATCGAGCGAGGGGTCGTACTCGAAAGCGGTATTCTGCCCGTCCTTGTGCACGCCGCCGCCGACGAAACCGCCGATGGCATAGATTTTTCCGTTCAGCACCGCGGCGCCGATGTGATCGAGCGCGCGCGGCAGTGGAGATCGGGCGCGCCACGTGTCGGCCGCTGGGTCGTATTCCTCGTGATAGGGCCCGGTGAAGCCAAGCACGCTTCCGCCCAGCACGTGGACCTTCCCGTCGACGTAGGCGAGCGCCACCTCGTTGAGGGCGGCGGGCATCGCCGTTTTCATCTCCCAGCTGCCGGTCGGTTGCGCGTGAACGCTTGCGATGAGCGCCACCAGCGCCGCAGCGGCAAATGGCCACCTCCCGAAACACAGAGACATCTGAGCTCTCCTCATCAAGGCGCCTCGCCGATCTCGCGCAGGATTTCCGCGCTGTGCTCGCCGAGCCGCGGGGAGGAGCGTTCCGCTACCATGGGCTGGCCTGCGAGCGTGATCGGCGTGCGCACGCCCGGGATGCGGCCACCCTTCGCCGCCGCGCTCGGCGGATCGATCCGCATTCCGCGGTGGCGCACCTGCGGATCGGCGAACACCTGGTCGAGCGAGTTGATCGGCCCGGCTGGCACCTGCACCGCTTCGAGCCTGGCGAGCAGCTCGGCGCGTTGCCACTTCCTGGTCAGGTCTGAGAGGCGGGCGACCAGGCTGTCACGATTGGCGAGGCGATCTGAATTTGCGAGCCAGTGTGGCTCCTGCGCAATCTGCGCCTCGCCCAGAACCGCGCACAGCTTGGCGAATTGATTGTCGTTGCCGGTCGCAATGATGATGTGGCCGTCGGCGACCGGAAACACCTGATAGGGGACGATGTTGGGGTGCGCATTGCCGAGGCGCTCCGGCACCTTGCCGGAGACGAGATAATTGAGCGCCTGGTTGGCGAGCACGCCCACCTGGCTGTCGAGCAGCGCGGTATCGACCAGGCAGCCGCGGCCGGTGCGGTCACGCTCGATCAGGGCGGCGAGGATGCCGATTACCGAATAGATGCCGGTGAATATGTCGGCGACGGGGACGCCGGCGCGTTGCGGCTCGCCGTCGGGGGTGCCCGTGAGGTCCATGATCCCGCCCATGCCCTGCGCCATCAGATCGTAGCCGGCGCGCGTGGCCGAGGGGCCGGTCTGGCCGAAGCCCGTGACCGAGCAATAGATGAGCCGTGGGTTCTCCTTGCTCAGGCTCGCATAGTCGAGGCCGAACTTGGCAAGCCCGCCCACCTTGAAATTCTCGATCAGCACATCCGAGCGGGCCGCGAGCTTGCGCACGATCCGGCGGTCTTGCTCATGCTCGAAATCGAGCTCGATCGAACGCTTCCCGCGGTTGGTGGCGTGGAAATAGGCAGCCCCGAGATGGCCGCCGTCGGTCGCCTCGACAAAAGGCGGACCCCATCCGCGCGTATCGTCGCCGGTTCCCCTGCGCTCCACCTTGATGACGTCGGCTCCGAGATCGGCCAGGATCTGCCCCGCCCAGGGTCCGGCTAGGATTCGGGCGAGCTCGAGCACGCGTAGTCCGGCCACCGGCCCCGGCATCGATTGGTTCCTTTTCCGCTTACCTGCGATCAACGGTGAAGTTGTTAACGACAGCCGCTTGTGTCGCCTTTCAAACCCGCCTTGTCCATAGCTCCATCCCTCCCCGAAGGGGAGGGTGGCCGACGGAGCAAAGCGACGGCGGCTGGGTGGGGACTTACCCCCAACGCAAGCGGTCGAGACTTTGCACAAAGCCCCACCCGGCTCGCTTCGCTCGCCACCCTCCCCAGCCCAAGTCGGATTTATCCGACTTGGGCCACCTAAAGTGCCGAACTCGGGCAAGCCCGAGTTCGGGTGGGGAGGGATGACGCCTGGCACGGTTTGTGAATTTATCATAGGGACCCTATCTAATGTCCGGCGCAAAACCTGATTCGGGCACCAGTGAGCACAACCTTCTTCGGCGAGATGCTCCAGTCCATCGCGGAGCGCGGGCGGGCACTGATCGATCGCACGCATCGGCGCGGCGCTGGGGAGCAGCATTCCGCCAACCTCATCCAGCTGTGCGAGGACCTGCTCTCCCGCCGCGGGGAGGCTTCCGGCGTTGCGCTCGCACGCGAGATTCTCCTGCGCTATGGCGAGCTCAAGCCGGGTTCACGCATTGCGTTCTTCGAGGAGCTGGCGAGCCGGTTCGGTCCCGATCCCGTGCGGCTGCGCGCGGCTGCGTCCGCCTGGTTAAGCGTGCCGAGCGAAACCGCCGCGGCCAATCTGCACCGCGCCTCGGAGCCGCGCCGGCTCGAGCTCATCCGCCGGCTCAACCTCGCGCCCAACGGGACGCGCGCGCTGGTGCGCATGCGCGAGCAGCTCATGGACGCGATGGATCATCGCAGCGACCTCGAGACCATCGATGAGGATTTCCTCCACCTGTTCTCTTCCTGGTTCAACCGCGGCTTTCTGGTGCTGCGCCGGATAGACTGGTCGACGCCGGCGAGAATTCTGGAGAAGATCATCCGCTACGAGGCGGTGCACGAGATCCGCGACTGGAACGATCTGCGCGCGCGCATCGATTCGCCCGACCGGCGCTGTTACGCCTTTTTCCATCCCGCGCTGATCGACGAGCCGTTGATCTTCGTCGAGGTGGCGCTCACCCGCGGCATTGCGGGTGCGATCGAGCCGATCCTGTCCGGCAACGGGGAACCGGTCGATCCCGACCGCGCCAACACGGCGGTGTTCTATTCCATCTCCAACTGCCAGCGCGGATTGGCCGGCGTGTCGTTCGGCCATTTCCTGATCAAGCAGGTGGTGGAGGAAGTGCAGCGCGACATGCCGCGGCTGTCGACCTTCGTCACGCTGTCGCCGGCGCCTGGTTTTGCGCAATGGCTCAAGGCCGAGCGCACCGCCAAAACGTCGTCGGCGCTGGGCGAGGAGGATCGCGCGGCGCTCGCCGCGCTCGACAATCCCGACTGGTGGCGCAATGAGGAAACCGCCGAGGCGGTGCACGAGCCGCTCATTCGCGCAGCCGCGTGGTATTTCCTGCGCGCGCGCTCCTCGCGCGGGCTTCCGCGCGATCCGGTCGCGCGTTTCCACCTCGGCAATGGCGCCCGCCTCGAGCGGCTCAATTTTCTCGCCGATTGCTCCCCGCGCGCGCTCTCCCAGTCGCACGGCCTGATGGTCAATTATCTCTACGATCTCGATCACATCGAGAAGAACCACGAAGACTATGCGCAGCATCAGACCGTCATCGCGGCGGGCGCAATCAATCGCCTCGTGCGCGCGCCGGCGCGCGAAGCCGTGCCGGCGGGAGACTGACCAGGCACTATCGCGTCAGCGTCCAAACCCGGCGGCGGCGGCGACCCGCGTCCATTTGGCGAGATCATCGCGGATGAACGCGGCAAATCCCTCAGGGCTGCCGCCGATGATGTCGAAGCCCTGCACCTTGAGCGTCGCAATCACGTCGGGCGATTTTGCCGCCGCATTGGAAGCGTCAGCAAGCCGCTCGATGATGTCGCGCGGCGTGCCGGCCGGGGCTAGGAGCCCGAACCAGCCGGACGTATCGTATCCGCTCACGCCTGCTTCGGAGACGGTGACGAGGTCTGGCGCTGCGCTCGCGCGGTGAAGCCCGGTCGAGGCGAGCGCCACCAGCCTGCCCTCGGCGATGAACTGCAGCACCGTCGATGCCGGCGAGAACATCACTTGGATGCGGCCGCCCAGCAGGTCGGTGGCGGCTTGCGCGCTTCCCGTATAGGGCACGTGCACGAGCTTGACCCCCGCCATCAGGTTGAACAGTTCGCCGCTGAAATGCGAGGTGCCGCCTACGCCTGCCGACCCGTATGACAGCTCGCCCGGCTTCTCGCGCGCGAGCTTGATGAGCTCGGCGATGCTGTGCACGCCGAGCGAAGGATTGACGACGACGATATTCGGCAGCGTCGTAAACAGCGAGATCGGTGCAAAGTCCTTCGGGAATTCGAAGGGCAGATTGGGCGTGATGACGGGATTGATGGTGTTGGCAATGGTGCCTTGCAGCAGCGTGTAGCCGTCGTTCGCCGCGTGCGCCACGAAATTGGTGGCGATGTTGCTGCCGGCGCCGGTGCGGTTCTCGACAATGAATTGCTGGCCGAGCAGCCGGCCCAGCGCTTGCGCCAGCACGCGGGCCGAGATATCGCCCGAAGCGCCGGGGGCAAAACCCATGATGATGCGCACCGGCCGGGACGGATAATCTTCCGCCCGCACTGTGGGGAAGATCGCCATGATGCCCGCAGCAGCCGCTGCCAGACGCAGAAATCGCCGGCGTGGAAGCGTCATGGGGTTTCCTTATCTAATCCCTCCCCGCAGGGGAGGGTGGTCGAGCGAAGCGAGAC
>Ga0306923_10000505_pt1 | contig 30981 bp, 33 predicted proteins | sample sta12Can44000108_FD_203841 | JGI IMG/M metagenome (GOLD analysis project Ga0306923, IMG submission 203841) | Lab enrichment of tropical soil microbial communities from Luquillo Experimental Forest, Puerto Rico - statanox.12C.anox.44.000.108 (v2)... | ecosystem: Environmental > Terrestrial >... | reverse complement strand
AATCCTCATTATGATACTTTACCAATTCCAGTAAAGTCATAGGTGAATAATCTCTTCCAAAGAATCTATCAATCAATTTATCAAGATTAATATCCCCTTCTTTGAGCATGTCATTATAAAGACTAACTAATTTGCTTTGTGTTTGCTGTAGGTAGCTGTTTATAGCCTCTGCTTCATCGTCTTTTCCCTTTACTCTTGATTTGGCAGCATCCCATTTTAAGGGGTCTATATTATAACCAGATGAAAACTCCTTCCTCGATTTGTTGAATGTCACCCTAATATAAATAGGTGCTTGAAGACTTCTATTGAGTTTTTCTTTATGAAGTCTTATTAGAATATTAATATTGTTAATAGACATGAATATAAATTTTTAGATTTCTCCCTTTTCGTGGAGTATTAAAAAATGAGTGTAACGACCAGCAATAAAAAAACCCTTGCTTATCAAGGGTTGTAGAGAAAATATTTGGTCCCTTTCGGAGGGGACATTAGTCTCTTTTTTTCTCCTTGGAAGTATGTTTTAAAGATTGTTTCGCCTGAATTTCAGGCATAAAAAAACCACCTACAAACGTAAGTGATTGATTATCAGCTCCTCAGACTGGACTTGAACCAGTGACCCTCTGATTAACAGTCAGATGCTCTAACCAACTGAGCTACTGAGGAATCCGTTAAGGGCTGCAAAAATAGGGCATAAATTGTTTTGGCAAAAAAAATTAAAGACTTAAAACAGTTTTTTTTCGCTTATTTCTATAAAAAGCCCATTTGGTCTAAGTTCTGTTTTATAATTTTTTAAAAAATATCCTTCTCCACTGCTGTTTCTGCCATTGATTAGATTGAATTTATAACGATGCAGCGGACAAACTATATTCCCAATTGCATCAATACTTCCATCGGCCATAATACCGCTTGCATGCGGACATTTGTGGGCAACAGCATAAATAGCATTGTTATATTTTGCCAACGTTATCTTTTTACCCGCCACATCAATAATACACATTGCATTTTCCTGCCAAGCTATTTCAGCCGGTGAATCCGCCAATTTGTGCCATTTCTTTTTCTCAAAAAACATATCTCTCTCTAAAAATAAACGGTTTTATAAGGATACCTGACCTGATACATATCTCTTACTTTATGCAGAATAAACATTCTTAATTCATCAATATTCATTCGTTCGGTTGCAGAAACAAATACGCAGTTTTTATTGGTGATATGATCCCATTTTTCTTTCATCTCCCGTAAAATATCTTCTTTTACACCATCATCCAGCCATTCGTCAAAATACTTCTCTTCATAAACATCCATTTTGTTGAAAATGGTGAGTACTGGTTTATCGTATGCCTTTAATTCCTGCAATGTTTTATTTACTGTTGCCATTTGCTCTTCGAATTGTGCATGAGAAATATCCACTACATGCAATAAAATATCAGCTTCTCTTACCTCATCTAAAGTGCTCTTAAAACTTTCTACCAGATGATGCGGCAATTTGCGAATAAACCCAACCGTATCACTCAATAAAAAGGGTGTGTTTTCAAATACAACTTTTCGGGTTGTAGTATCAAGCGTTGCAAATAATTTATTTTCGGCAAATACTTCGCTTTTACTCAGCAAATTCATTAAAGTGCTTTTCCCAACATTGGTGTAACCAACAAGAGATACCCTTATAAACTCACCACGGTCTTTTCTTTGGGTGAATGATTGTTTATCTATTTCGCCCAATCGTTTTCTTAATAAAGAAATTTTATCTTTTACAATACGGCGATCGGTTTCAATTTCTGTTTCACCCGGGCCTCTTGTTCCTATACCACCGCCTTGCCTTTCCAGATGTTGCCACATACCTTTTAGGCGAGGTAATAAATACTGATATTGTGCTAATTCTACCTGCACCTTAGCTTGTGCGGTACGTGCACGGCGGGCAAAAATATCAAGGATGAGATCACTTCTGTCAATTGTTTTTATTCCAATTGTTTTTTCAATATTGCTTATTTGTGAGCCTGTAAGCTCATCATCAAAAATGGCAAGATCAATTCCTTTAGCAGCTACATAATTTTTTATTTCTTCCAGCTTACCTTTTCCAACAAATGTTTTACTGTCTGCATGAGGTAATTTTTGCGTAAACCTTTTTACGGATTGCGCACCTGCTGTTTCCGCAAGAAAAGCCAATTCATCCAAATATTCATTTACCTGTTCATCCGTTTGTTCTTTCTGAACCAAGCCAACAAGTATTGCTTTTTCTTCACTTTTAATTTTATACTGTTTCTCTATCAAATCTATATTTTTTGTAAAGGTAAGTTTTCAAACATCCATCAAACAAAAAAGCCTTACTCAAAAAAATGAATAAGGCTTTTAATATGTTTTAATTGAATTTTCTATAATCCGCTAATAGTTAACCCGATTGAAACCGTATGCATATCAGGACCATACGTTGGTTTTACCACGCTTGTAAGTTGAAACTCTCCATGCAAACTAAAATTGCTATAACCTACACGGGCTGTAATTTTTGCATCAAAAGGGCTGATATAACTTTTATTTTGCTCTTTCACAATATAGGTAGGGCCGTAAATACTTGCCCCATTTTGGTTTACATAGTTTTTGGATTTAGTATATGATTTCCATAACAATCCCAGTTTAGCACCTGCGGCAAACTTCCAAGAACGTTGAGGATTTTCAGGATCGCTGTAATATCTTATTTCTACGGGAGCTTCAAAATAAACGGTGGTTAGCTTGTGCTTTTGAAAGTGGTTTGTACCGGAATTTACAAAAGGCAAAGAAGACCCTGTGGCTTTTAAATTAACAAAACTGGTACTTCCGAAATAAATATTACTGCTCGAAAAGCCGGCACCAAATGCAACGCTGTAATGTTTATTGGATTTAAACGGTTTATCAATCATTCCATAAATATTAAAATGCCTGCTTAAGCCAATGGTATTTATACTATCGGGCTTGCCTGTCCACATATCAGAACCAAATTGTATCATTAAATGGTCTGCAGGTCTTTTACTCAAATCAACTTTAGACCAATCTGTTTTTACTTGCGGAAGTTTAGTAACAACGGGTTTAGGCTTCGGCTTTACAACGGTTGCCGAATCTGTTTTTTTCTTTTTTGAAAGGAACCCAAATTGGGCTTGGGCAGATACTAAAAATGCTAAACTAAGCAGTAATATAAATGTTTTTTTCATTTGATTGTTTTGGAAATGGAATCCTTTTCTGTTTGCGAATGACAAAAATAATAGAAATGACTGCACCTAAAGGGTTAAAAATTAGCAAAAGATATAAATTAAGTAAAAAGATTTTTAATTGATTTGATAAATACGATTGAAAAATAGACTGATTTGGTTATTTTTGCGCCTCTCGAATCAAAAATCATTGATTCAGGACCTATAGCTCAGCTGGTTAGAGCACCTGACTCATAATCAGGGGGTCCCTGGTTCAAGCCCAGGTGGGTCCACGTTTAAATGTACATAACCCTCTCACAATAACACTTTGAGAGGGTTTTTTATTTTGGTTAAAACATGGTTAAAACATATAAGGGTCACGAGGGTAGCTAAAACTGAAGTATTCTCTTTTAAAAATTTGCTTGGGTGCGAAGTGCAGGGAGTAGGAGTAGTGTTTCAGCCAACCCGACTAACGATTGCTGAGTAAAGATAAAAAAGCTCATTTTTTATTCTCTGTTACTCGGCGTTATTCGTCGGCTGGAACTGAAGCTGAAAGCTGATCTGTCATCTCGCCATATAGCCAAGCAATGTTAGCAGCAGTTTTACTATCGCTCCATCAAAGTAGTTAAAAGTTCGTCAAGTTTTTCAAGTGTCAATTTCATTCCTTGTTCCATTCCCATTTGAATAACAGCTTCCAGATCTATAAGTGAATTATACTTTACTTCTGTTTCAACTAATGTTTTTTCCTCTTTGTCTATGAAATCAACTTTCCATTTAGCACGGGGTAAGTCTTTATTCAGTTCGCCCTTTTCGTTGCTAAATGCGTCAAGTGAAGTATAGTAATCAATCGGTTTTATAATAACATATTCCGTATACCCCCAATATTCTGTTCCGCTTGGGTCAATCATTGCATAATGCCAATGTCCGCCTTCCCTAAATTCCATTGATTTAGTTTTTGTCGTCAATGGCTTTGGGGCAAACCATTGATCTAAAAGTTCGCTTTTTGTATAACAGTCCCAAACCAGTTGCCTGTTGGCTAAAAACTCTCGTGTTATCGTTAGTGTATTGCTTTCTTTGTCAGCAAGAAAGTTAAAGTATAAATTATTGCTCATTTTTTCTTTGGGTTTTTAATCGTTGATAGCAAGTTGTCCAATTGGTCAAAGCGCTTCTCCCAAACTTTTCTGAATTGCTCTATCCACTTATCTATCTCCTTCATTTTGTCAACCTCAAGCTGATAATAAATTTCACGCCCCTTTTGTTCCTGTTTAATTAATTCGCATTCTGCCAGAATACGCAGATGCTTGGAAACAGCTTGACGTGTGGTGTCAAAATGTTTTGCAATGGCATTTGGTGTCATTGACTGTAATGCAATTAAAGCAATGATTGCTCTTCTTGTCGGGTCAGCAATTGCCTGAAAAATATCCCTTCTCATTTTACGCAGGTTTATAAACAAGCACAATGATACCACATTCAAATTGTTTTGACTTAACAAGATTCAGTTTTTGCATTGCATGAACTTCCTGAAAAATGGGCATTCCTTTTCCTAATATAGCAGGATTTACAAATAAATGAAGCTCATCAATTAAATTTTCACGTACTAATGATGAGACAAATTTTCCACCACCATATACGATGATATCGCTGCTTGATTGCTCTTTTAAATCTTTGATTTTTTCAACGAAATCTTCATTTTCAACCACTGTATTTTCCCACTCTGATTGAGTAAGTGTTTTGCTGAAAACAATTTTAGGTGTTTCAGAAAATTTAACTCCAGCTTCTTTTTCAGGGTTGTTATTGTCTTTGGCAACAGCAGCCCAATGTGGAATAAAGCCTGCTGCAAGATTTTTTCCAAGTAAAATAGTGTCAACGGGTTCAGTAAGCTCCGAAACATACTTTTTTATGTCGTCTGTCCAGTTAAAGCTCATCCAATTCATTTCGCCATTTTGTCCAGCAATAAAACCGTCAACGGTTATTTGTACTTGTAATTTTAATTTTCGCATTCTTTTGTTTTTAAATTCATGAAACTAATCGGTTGCAAATATATATGCAACTAATCAGTTTCGCAAATTTTTTTCGAAAAACTTCTACTTGAAGTTTTCTTTGTCAAAAATTGCAGTTTGTAGAGTGCCGCTTTTAAATTGTTATTAGTGGTTTACGCATTGGCTAATGAAGGGGGGGGGATTTAAAAATGTCAGCCCCATTTGCACAAAACCGCATGTTGGCGGCAATTAAAGTCATTTTAAATCTATGACTTTTTTATTGTTCGCTCTGTTTATATCAGTCATTCTTTGTGTCGGATCAATTTCTACTTCGAGTATCTCGTTTATTGCTTTGTTCAATGTTAAAGTATACACGGGATCTGTCCATCTCCAGGGTTCATAAACAGAGAATTTTGCAGTAGTATCTTCCTGTGCTTTATTCCCAAACATTAAATATTGTGGTATATTGATAATTTCAGTTGTGCCGTCTTTATATTTTATTTTTAAATCTATTGGCATCGACATATTTCCTTTATTACGAAGCTGAATTTTTGCTTTTCCATTTTCAGACCAGGCACTATCAATGGCATAATCAATTGTTTTAGTTAAATTAATCCAACCTTCCTCATACCAATCTAACTGCATCCCACTAACTTTTTCTGCAAGCCTGAAGAAATCATTTGGATTTGGATGTTTGTATTTCCACTGCCTATAATACTCCAACAGTATTTTATTACGAACATCTGTACCAACAATATATCCCAGCTGTTCGAGAAAAATTGCTCCTTTTGCATAATCTCCAATATCATACGCAATCCTGGAACTAAAATGATCGGCATGAGTAATTAACGGTTCTTCACGCCCACTCTTTACCAAAATAAAATAATTTTTATACTGTTCAGCATGTAAATGTGGCAATGATGTTGCATAATAATCCCTGATGCTTTTCGCTCTTTTATTCGATGGATTGGCCTTCACAAATTCATCTAAATAGTAGGCCCAAACCAAATCAAACGCATAGGTGGTGAAACCCTCATCCATCCACGCATATAAAGATTCATTTGTTCCCAGTAAACCATAATACCAGTTATGCAACATTTCATGAAAAGCCTGCCCGGTATTCGGGCTTGCCAACAAGCAACTCATCGGGTATTCCATACCACCGTCTCCGCCTTGTACAATGGAAAATTGGTCATAAGTATATTTCCCAAAGTTTTTCTCCATAAAAGGAAATACTGTTACAATTGCATCGGCTAAAGCATTCCACGAGGTATCAAGCGATAAATTTTTTGTATGATTAACATATAATACGTGTAAAATAGGACCATGGGGAATATGCCGGACTATATGTGTATAGGCTGTATCAGCCGACCACATAAAATCATGAACGTTTTTTGCAACAAAATGCCAAACAAGATTTTCCGTATTGAGGCGAGAAACCTTTTCGCCCGGCTTTTCATAGCCATAACCAATTTTTTCAGGGTTTTGCAAATAACCGGTGCCACCTACAATATATTTTTTATTTATAGAAATGCGAACATCATAGTCACCCCAAACACCGTAAAACTCTCTTAAAACATAAGGAGTAGGATGCCACCCATCAGCGTCGTACTCACAGATTTTAGGATACCACTGGCTCATAGAATATTGTACCCCTGTCTCAGGATTATCCCTGCCACTTCTTCTAATCTGCAAGGGCACTTGTGCTTCAAATGATAAATTGAATGTGACTGTTGTATGTGGTAGTATTGGTTTAGAAAGTAAAACCTCTAATATGGTTTCTTTCTCATTATACATCTGAGAAACGCCATTCATACTTAGGGAAATTATTTTCATGTAGCCAATTTCCTCTGGTTTCAAGAGTTGTATTCTATTCTTAATCTTATCCTTAAACAAATTAAAACCTGTGTCAGACTTCATTAGTTCCCTGTCATTCACATCCATCATACTATTGGGTTGAAAGGCGTTCCAATATAGATGGTAAAACACTTTTTTTAAAGTATCAGTTGAATTATTTGTATACGACAATTTTTCACTGCCATTAAATCTATTGGTACTTGTGTTCATCTTGACGTCAATTTGATATTGCACTTTTTGCTGCCAGTAGCAGGATTGAGCTGAAAGTGCAGGTGAGGCTAACAATAAGAAAGGGATTATTATATGTCTGATAAGAAAAGGAACGTTTAGATTATGCGTCATTTTGTATTCCATTTATTAGTGTGATCGTTTCGCTATAATGCTATGACAATAAATAAATGAAAAAGATTAATCATTTTTAATTAAGCAATTTAATTTTATGTCAGTAATTAATTTCTGCCAACGAGCTGGCTATTGACGATGGGTGATACTTTTAGTACTGAACTTTAATCGAAGAACGAAAATTGAATTTTGCACTTCAGCTGATACGAAGCTGTTCAACCCCCTATTGCCAATACGATGTTAACGGTTCGGGCATTTTATGTTAGTTCCAAATTTCATTTATTTCTGTCAATACGATTGGCTTTCCGTCTGTAACAACAATAGTATGTTCGTGTTGTGCCATAAATCCGCCTTTGTTTCCAACCATTGTCCAACCGTCTTTTTTTAGTGTTTCGGCATATGTTGATGTCGTTGTAATAAATGTTTCAATGGCAACAACAGAGTTCTTTTTAAATCTTGCCAGATTAAAACGGTCTTTGTAATTTGCTATGTCGCTTGGTTCTTCGTGTAAACTTCTTCCTATTCCGTGTCCTGTTAAGTTCTTAATTACTTTGTAACCATATTTCTTGGCTTCTGTTTCAATAAGAAACCCTACGTCTGAAATGCGAACACCGCCTTTTATGTTGTAGATTGCTTTATGCAAAATCCGTTTTGAAGCGTCAATAAGTTTTTGATGTTGATTAATGTCTTTTCCAAGCACAAAAGAGCCACCATTATCCGACCAAAAGCCGTTAAGTTCGGCTGAAACATCTATATTGACTAAATCACCTTCTTGTAATGTTGTGTTGTCAGACGGAATTCCGTGACAAAATTCGTTGTTTACGCTTATACAAGTCCAACCCGGAAAACCATAAGTCAAATACGGCGCTGATTTTGCTCCAAAGCCTAAAAGTATTTTTGCTCCAAAGTTGTCTAATTGTTTTGTTGTCATACCGGGTTTAGCGTAGTTCCGCATTTCCTTTAAAGTATAAGCGACCGCTTCACTTGCTTTTTGCATTCCAATGAGTTCTTCGTGTTTCGTTATTGACATATTCGTCTAATTTAGCTTGTTCTTTTTTTGTCAGTATGGTCGTTGTTGCCTGACCGCTAACGATCAGGGCTTTATGCAGGTTGGAAAATAGTATTCCGTCTGCCGATAATCGCTGCTGCTTGAAAATATGTTGTATCAGTTTTTTATTATTGTTGAATCTTGCACTTTGCTCAGTACTTGCTGTCTGTCCGCCGACTTAGCGCCAATGCTTTGTTGCCTGCTATGTTTTTATTGCCCAATTTTATTTGTTAAATAATCAGTGTCATTTCTTATCAAAGCCTTTAAACATTCTATTACATCTTGTTTAGTTTGTCCCTGTATGTCTGTCACGTAATTATCATCAATTTTTTCTTTTAGTCCAAAAAACGTTTTTAATTTTTTTGGGCGTTTATAAGAAATATAAAATTCATAATTATCGGGGTTCCCAACAGCAGAAATTGCAAGTCCGTGTTTTATGTCTGAATTTTCAATTTCCAATGACGGTGAATAATAAATCTCATTTTCATCTTTTGCGGAATTCATTTTTTCTAAGTATTCTGTCCAATTAGTATTCTCGAACTTTTCAAGAATATTGTCTTTTTGAACTTTGCCAAGTTCAATTATTTTAGGATTTAATGGGTCACAAAAAGATGCTCTAAAATTCATAGTCAATTCTTTTGATTTATCGTTTGTCTTTGTTTGAGAACAGCCTATAAAAATAATAGAAATTGTCAACCAGAATAGATTGTTGATTTTTGTTCTCATAGTTATTTTTGCGTCTTACATAACAGGCAACGTTGAAGCATTGGCGTTGTGGCGGCAATAGTATTCCGTCAGCCGAATATAGCACAAAAGCTAAATAGTAGTACAACTGTTGAGCCTATATTCATCAGCCGCCATAATGCCAATGCAATGTTGTAGGCAGTGCTTTATTTTTATTTTTTAGACTTTTTAATCTTCAACGTATTCTGCTTTATCCATTGAACTGAAATATCAAAAGGTTCTGCAATGTTTTCAGAAGAAGTATTGTGTCCTAATGTTGGAAATAATGTATATTCAAACGGTTTGCCTTGAACTTTAAATGAGTTTAATTGTTCTATACACAACTTTACGGGAATTTGTATATCCTTCTCTCCAAAAAGCCAAAGTCCAGGAATTGAAAGAGTATTCAAATAAATTTTTGGGTCTGTCGCCACGAATTGATACTTGTCTGGGTCATTTTTAGTATGTTCACGAGCATCTGCATCCGTATGATTTTCCCAAAAGTTATTATCTCCGTTCGTGTAAAACTGAAATCGTAGTTGTTCTAAAGTTGTTATCGTCGGACAACTAAATAAAACCATAAATTCAATTTGTTGGTTCTTACTTGCAGTAATTGGAATTATCCATCCTGCCTGACTGAATCCAACTAATCCAATTGGTAATTTTTTATCTTTCAAATAAGTTCGAAATGTATTTACTGCTGCACTTGCATCGTGAGATAATAAATTAAGATTAGTAGTATCAATATTATTCGTGCCAACAGATGGTCCTACATATACACCACCAGATTCTCCAACTCCACGTTTATCATATGTCAATACAGCAATACCTTCTTTTGCAAGACGTTTAGCAAACCCCATTTCTCTTTTTACAGGGTCAGACCCATGAACAATTACAACTGCTGCAAATGGTTTTTTAGGTTTTAAAATTGAGCCAGCAAGAGTTACTCCTTCACTTTTAAATGTTACATTCTCTATTTTTATAGAGTCTAGTGATTGAGCTTTTACTTGACTTAGCGTCATCAAGAAAAAAAGCAATACAAAGAATATTCTGAAAGAAAGAGAAAAATTCTTTAGTTTTTTGGCTGTTTTAAGTTCAACTGAAATGTAATTTCTTTTAATCATAATTTTGTCAATATCAGTTAAGTGTCTTTTTGGTGCATTGCCTACAACACTTAAATATACGCAACCCAAAATTCACATACAAAATATAATTCATTCATTATCATCACTATTATACTCGTAATAATATTTTTTAGGGTTACGCAAGTACAACTTTTAATATCGGCTCCTTTCAAAAAAAATCCACTTCAGTCACATAGGTATATGCAACCAAGTATGTCTTATTGGTAAAATCGTTAACTGAACAAAAAAGTGGGAGTTATGGCTTTCAGATAAAAGAGGAAGTTAATATGTCTTTTTGATATTTCCAAGAAGATTTATCAGGAATAGTTTACAAACAGCCAACTTTAAAAAAGCTTAAATCAGTTTTCTCAACAAAAAGCCCCGAACTATACCAATCAAATAAATCATCTAAGGTTTTACCAATCCTATACAAAGTGAACGGCTGAAAACTCCAATGATTAATATAGTAATATTTGCCATCAAAATAAAACGGTTCGCCATCTTCTGTTCTGCCTATAAATAAAAATGATTTGAGAATTGATTTAGACACCCTTTTAGCTTTATTCCCTTTTATCAAATCAGATTTATCAATTAAGAAAAGATGATTCTTGTGTTGCAAAAAATGATTTAAATATTCATGCGTAAGTTGATACGATTTATTGGGTGGATAAATAACAATCAAGCCTCCTAATAAGCCTATTCCAAAATGTTGTAAATATTCAATACATTCTTTCGGATAAGTTGTATTTATTTCGAATATCTCTCTTGAAGATTTAATTATCGGCAACATCTTTTCATCTGAATAGACTTTAGCAGGAAGTTTATTAATAATCTTTACTGTTTTGTAGTTCATACGCATTTATAAATAAACATCATCAATTGAATTGTTTTTTAAAAATCTATTGACAAGCGAATAATTTAAAGCGTTTTCAAGCTTTTTATGTCCTTCATTGTTTATGGCAAAATCTGGTTCTATTTCAATAGACTTACTATAATCATTTATTGCCTCTTGAATTTTTTCTAATTCAAAATTAGCATTGCCTCTTTTATTCCAGAGCATAAAATTCTTTGGATCGACATTTATTCCCGCATTTAAATATGCAATTGCATTTTCAAAATTTCCCTTATCATACTCAATCTGTGCTTTATTTAACACATACTCGATTGCAGTAGTATAATCCCATTTATATTCTGCTGATAATCCTTGTCTTGCTGGTGATGATTCTTGTCTCGGATTATTGAGAAAGTAAAAGAGTATAATTACAACTACGATAATAATTATTATTAGAAACATAAGTTATTAGTTTAGACTATTAGTTTTTGGATGTCATTTATAATTTCGTCTTGAGAACCCTTTCGCATTAATAAAGAACGCGTGACAGGATTTATAATTTGCAATATTTCATAAGAAACAATTACAGCTGCTCCAATCTTAGTACCTTTAGAAAACATAAAAGCAGAAGAATCATTTATAACAATTACTAAATTTTTCGGACTTGGTATCATTTGCCCGTTGTTAAATGATCTTAAATAATGCATGATTTTATCACTCTGATATATTTGTCTTGATATTGAATCAAGTTCAGCCCTCACACCATTTTGAAAAGCATATAGTTGCAAAGCGCTTCTGAAATAAACTTCTAACTCTGATTCGAGAAGTGGTTGACCTGTAGCATAAAACTCTTTGGTCTCAATCCATTTTGATTGTTTTGATTTAGACTGATTTTTTGAATCAGTTAGAGATATTTCCCCGAAAATAAAAATTAAAACACCAAGAATTATTACAATAATGGTTGCCACATATTGCTTTTAAATTTATGATTAGATATAAAATGTTTGCTGATATTCAGTAATCCACTTTTTGCATTCATACTCATCACTTCTTAACATGTCTGAAATTATTGGATTTAATTGTAAGGAAACAAACATGCATATGCATGCTGCTATTTTTTGTTTTTCTTTAAAAAAATGCTTTACATTATTGTCGAGAGAAAAAATATATGCAAGTTTTTCAGGGGATGGCAACTTTCCTTTCATAGCAACCTCAATTAAATACACTTTGATATTATTGCTATTAGTAACTGTGTATGAAATAGTGTTTAAAACATAAATTCCTCTTTTCTTTTTAGATTCAATTACTTCATTTCTAATAAATTCATCTATAAGAGATTCTCCAGGTCTGTATGAATTGAAAATTTCATCCAATACATTTTTTTCTGGTGGTTCTTTTTCAGATGTTTGTATTATTGGACTTGGAGTTGCTGTTAATTTTCCAATAACGTATATTAAAAACATTATCAACCCAATAATAAAAAATGCCATTTAAAAAGGTTTTGGTTTAAAAAATTTATTTGATTGATGATATTTGATTTTATAATTTATTATTGAATGTTAGGGCAGTTTAGAATACTGATTTTGAAATGAAGAAAGGGGAAGCATTATTTTCTTAAACCCGCCATTCGGATACCTCCATCCGATATATAATATCATACTATTTTTAAACAGTTCAAAGATATCAACTCGTTCACTTGAATAAACTTGAGTATAATACCCATCTATAATAGGGGCCCTGTAAAACTTATTATTAGGTTGAATATCTTCAAAATCAATAAAATGTATTTTACCTGTGTCACTAAGACAGTTAGAGAAGCTTAAAAAAAGACCGTCCCCCTTTTTTATTATTCGAGGTGCCATTATTACAATATTTTCAGGTCTTTCTTTAAAACGGTTTTTGGCTATTGATATCGTTATATATTCTGTTTCTTTGTTATCAGGACGATTAAATGGAACATCTAAAAACATTAAGCTTCCTTTTTCATATGTCTTAATATCCCATTGGTATAATAATTTATCCCAATCCACATTCACATTGTTTTTCTTCGGAGCAATAAAATTTGAATCAATTAAAATATCTTTTTCAACTATTTGTTTATTAATAATGGGTTGCCAGATTTCTTCACTACTTTTTTGACCAGGTTCATGTTCAATTAGTCTTTTTATAAACTTGTCTTCATCAGTTTTTTGTTTTTCTATTTCCATTTTAAAAAGAATATTCAACGAAACATAACTTCTAAGAACATTTATTTTCCATTTATTATTCTCTTTTGTAAACCCTATCCCAATTTCAAACACACGACTATCATTTGCAATATCTGCTTTTGCATATTTCACAATACCCAAAGTATCAATTTCAATATTTATTAAATGTGAAACAGGGGTTTGTGTGTAATTCATTTTTTTAAATCCATAACTAAATACATCTTCTTTTTTCATGGATAGAATTTCCGAATCACTAAAACAATATCGAAACGTAAGTACAGATAACTTCGTCATTAAATCTTCTTTTTCAAGCCTTGCTTTCTCAGCAAATTTTGTTAATGATAAAATTGTATCATAATATCTGATACTTTCACTATCTAACAAAGCATATGCTAATTTGTAATCTTTATGATTTATAGCATTTATATAATCATTATAGGACTGTTTGATGCTGTTTTTTATTAAATCATCTTGCGGTGTACAAGAAATTAGCCCCACAATTAACATAAAGATAAATTCCGTTTTTTTTCGATTTCTCATATAAGTATGTTTTAAAATAAAAAAGCGTGAAACCTTTTAAAGTATCTGACAGTCGTGGGGGTCGAATCCCATGTGCCCAAATACAGTAAGGAATCACGCCGTAGCATGAACCCTTAACTTGTATTTTCCCTGGCACATTTGAAGTTTCGACCTTTCGACTGTTAGGAAACTACAGCTAAGTAGCTATAAGTATTTTAATTTGTTTATTACATAATTATTCGTTTTATCTCTCAAATTTAAAAGTAAAATAAATAATAAATTCTATTTTGATTATTAAGGGTAACAAAATAGTAAACAATCCCTTCGACCCCCATTATATCAAACCTTCATCCGCCATACTTAAATGGCTTCCGTCAGTACCTATAATCAGATGATCCAGTAAGGTTATCTCCATTATTGCCGCTGACTGTTTTATCTTTTGTGTTATTCCTTCATCCTGTTTACTGGGTCTAAGATTATTAGACGGATGATTATGTGCTAATATGATTCCTGTAGCAGCAGCTTTTAATGCAGTTCCCAATATTAATCTTGTATCTGCAACAGTACCCGTAATACCGCCTTGCGATAATTTATAAACACCAATCACCCGATTGTTTTTGTTTAGATACATCACAACAAATTGTTCCTGTAGTGCAATCGTATCATTATCAAAAAACGCTTTTACTTCATTATACGCATCGAGTGATGATAAGATTATTGGTTTATGTGCAACAGCAGGTTTATAACTGATTGTTATTTCAGCTACCTGCATTAATTCTTTAGTCATGAATTTTGTTTTAAATAAATGTTGGAATTTGAAAATGAGAATAGGGATAAACCTCATTGAAGACAACGAATAAAAGTTGATCCCGATTATTACTCCTTACTTCATCTACCCATAACCAGGCGCTTACAGGAAATCTACTTACGGCTACAATACACTTAACTTTAAAAGGTGTATACAGGATTTTAATCCTTCCTTTAGGATTAATAATAAGGAGGCAATCAGGACGAAAATACTGATAGTGCATAAACAACATTTTAAAATACCGGTTATAGGATTATTCACGAATTGAACATGGGTATACATTACTGATAATCACCCCCCTTTGTTTGAGTGTTTTTTTTAGTTAACTCAAATACCAGTTACTTTGGCTGTCTCGTAAAGCATATTTTAGTTTCTCAACAAAATGATATGCATTAACCGACCTATCCAGGAAGTTATCTATATAAGTAGATTTGTTTGCACCTGTAAGAAGATTATACAAACGCCAGAGATTAATATTACCATCGGCATCTTTACAAAAACTGTCATCCCGATAATAATCTTTACATACTATTCCGAGTTGTGAATCTCCTAATAAAATAGGCGGTATCTCATTTCTCATTTGATTGGGTAGATGATTGTACATTCTGCATCTTCCCAACAACAATGCAAACTGATGCTCTGTTAAAGCATAGTTTGGCAATTGATTCATCTGTTGCATTTGGTACCGTGCATTATAGTTTTCTATTAATGTTCTAATACATCCTTTTAGCTGACCAAGTGTTGATACTTTTAAGTCACTCATAAAACCGTCGGACCATACACATAGATTCGTACACACCGTATTCTTAAAACCAATAAATGCTTTAAAGTGTTCATCTGCTCCTTTCTTATTATAAAGGTTATCGAGGTTGTATGCTTTCACACCGCCGACAGTTAATGTAAGTATATTTCCATCCACATCATCATATACAGTTGGTATCTCCATCACAAAAGCCATCCTTTCGTAATAGATTGTTTTTTCCCGTTCTGATAATTGATTGGCTGGCTTATCTCTTGCATCTGGCACTCTGCCTTTGATTGGATGACTGAGCCTTATATTGGGTCTTAAAATCGTTTCTCCTTGATAGATTTCATTTACTAATTCTTCGGTAGTTTCTATAAAATCTACATGGCTTATTACTGGCTCATTGTCTTTGTGGAATACAGGAATAATATGATTCTCCTTTATCTCTTCAAAAGACAATTCAATGGTGTTTGCCTGAATAAAAGGTTTATCGCTTGATAACTCCGTTTGTGTTGGATTGTTATTTAGTAATAGGGCTTCCATTTAGCTGTCGGTTTTTAAGGTTAACTAATGATGCTGGTAATGGTTTCTGTTCTAATTCAGTTCGCTTCTCAGAAAAAGCAGTAAGTATAACAGCATCTTCTACAGGGTTCTCATAATATAAGTGAAGCAATTCCTCAATACTCTTACAATCATTGATTCTTTCAAAAACGGTATTTTCATTATCTGGATTTATCTCGCTGACATTACACCAGTCCAATATTCTCTTCCCTGTTTTGGGTGTAATAACAAATTCAGGTTTACCCATAAAAAGAGATGTTCTGTCTTTAGTAGCAATTGCATTGTTCTTAATATCAATCTCAAATACTAAAGTGAACTCATAATCCATCCCGTCTCTTGTTACACCCTTCATTCCTACCTTTTCAGGAACTTGTTTGCCGTTCTTTTCTGTGATGATATAATCCTGCTTTGACCTGATTGTTCCGATGATGTGAACAGGGCTTTGTAAGATGTATTGAACAAAAGCATTGTGTCTGGGTGTAAGCTTGGACCAGTTGGTATAACTGTTACCTGTCATCTTGCTATGTGATTCAAGGATATTCAACCACTCATGACTAATACTGTCAATAATGATTACTTCCATCTTGCTCTTTTCACAAACTTGAATTGCTTCAATATATCTCTCCGGTGTAAAGGGTTCTCCCATCTGTAACACCTGATAGTCTCCAAGATGTGCATACAGTTCTGATGAATGGTTTTCTGTATCAATGACTGCTATCTTATTCCAGTCATTACACAATCCGAATGCTAACAACAATGCACCAAATGTTTTACCACTTCCTGAGGGGCCTTGTAATGCCATTTTGATTTTTGCATTCTTCCTGCTTGCTTTTTGTAGTTGCATAATTTAATTTTTAAAATAAAAAAAGGCTGCCTTTGCAGACAGCCCGCTTACTAACCCTTAACCTAAATGGGTAATGAAGGTTCTCCTAAATCTTCTACCAATTCATCTTTCACCAATTGACTTGCCACAATTTTTTGTGTACCTCCTTCGGGAACATAATCCCATCGGTGTGCAAGAATGATAACTTCACCTGTATCCTTAATGGTATAATCATAAGGATCTGTCTCTACTCTTTCTACAGAGCCTGGCAGTTCTGTACCAATAAGAGACTTGGCTTTGTTTTCATCAAATGTTGTTGCCATCATACACTTCCTTGAAGTCATGTATAACCTGCCTGTAGATTGTGATTGAACGAAGTCTATGCCGCCTTCAATCTCCAATGACACAAATGGTTTTCCGTCTTGGTTTTCCATTTGTTTAAGTCCGATAATTTTTACCATAAGTGATAATTTTTGAGTTTTAAAATCTTTAGGGATTTAAGGTGAGACGAGGGTTGCGGCGCAGCCGGGAAAGAGGGTTGCGGCAAAATCAGAGGGCGGGGATGGAAGGAACCAATAATCGCATGGGGGGAGTTCTAATAGAGTAGTATCTTAATACGAACACTTAAAACATTTAGTTATATAATTATTAATACAGAAGCACAGATAAAAATCATTTTTTCGAAAACTTTAATTAGCCTGATTGTGGTATTATCACTCGATGCATTCAAATAAAATATGATAAATATTTGGTTTATGAAATTATTTTTCGTATATTTGTATAAATTAATTTGTTTGTCTATTCCTTCGCAAGCAAAACCAATAAAAAAGGAGATTTATAATCTCACAGGTTTACTTCTAAATATTTTTGATTTAATTTCTTACTCGGCAAATTTTATACATTAATCCTACTTTTTTTTCTTACTTCATTTTTTACAATTACACATTACCTTATAAATTATACCCTCCATTAATGGTATTGGTATACGCTGCTTTTCTACGCTGAGTTCTACGCCATTTAAACCATTCCATTCTACACAAAATCGTGAACTACATTTTTTCACTTTTTAAATTATGTAGAATGAACTTCTATGTTCCAAAAAATTTAGATGTTGATGCACTTTTAAGTGCTTGCCCTCCAATAAATATCAAGGGCTTTAAAAAAGAAAAATTGCTTTATATCATCAGCAAGATTACTACTATCCCTTTTCACAATAATGACCTTCACAAAAGCGATGGCTATGTGCCATTAAATGCAGGATACCTTCATAAAATAGTTCATAACTATAAGGATTACTTATGTTACTTGGAAGAGAATAATATCATTGAATCAGATAACCATTTTATCGTAGGGGAAAAATCAAAATGGTTTAGATTTAAAGGCCAATACAATGCTCCTATTAGCCCACTTCAAATAACTAATAAAGAAACCAATAACTTACAAAGAAAAGCGAAGAAGGATAATATTAATCTATGGCATAAGCGATACCGCTTTATTAATAAATGGTATAATCGTAAATTGAAGATTGATGATACTCTCGCTTTTGCTTATATAGATGCAGATAAAAAAAGAAAAGAAAATAATCCTGCACTAAGAGATAAAAAGTTAGCGGAAGGTAAATGGCTATATGTTGATCCAAAAGACCAGTATAACAATGCTGCGGTTGGCATTACCATGCTCAAAACGCATGAGTATAACCTCACTATGGATAAAACCAGCTACCGTGTGCATTCACCTTTAACAAGATTAAACAAACAGCTAAGAAACTTAATTACCTATGACGGTAAAAGTTTAGTGAATATTGATATTAAGAATTCACAGCCTTATTTGTAAATACTTTTATTTAAGCAAAGTTTTTATAATTGTGACGGTTCTACTTATAACTATATGAACCTGCCTTACGAAAAACGCAGGGAAATCTTTGCTTCCTCATCTGCTCAAAGGCTCGTTAATAATAATTACAATATAATTAAATACTTATTAGCTATCATTACTCTACCACAATGTAATGAAACGACTGATGGTATTGACTTACAGCGGTACAGGACTATTGTGGCAAATGGTTCATTTTATAAAGAATTACGTAAAGATTTATCAGAAGCTACAGGCATGGATCTTGCCAACAAATCCGATTTAAAAAGTATAGTTTTTCAGGTCTTCTTTAGTAACAATCGTTTCATCGGTCAAGATGATGCTAAGTTTAAAAAAGCCTTTAGTAAATTATATCCTACCGTTTATGAGGTTTTTAAATTGATTAAAAAAAACAAATCAAGAAAACTACCTGTTCTGCTTCAATTATTAGAATCAGATATTATGATTAATCGTGTACTTAAAAGAATCCACAATGAGCATCCTACTATTCCCGCTTTTACAATTCATGATTCCGTAGTAACAACAGTCGGCAACGAACAATATGTCATTCCTATTATTCAAGAAGAATTTACCAAAGCAATAGGTGTACCTCCAAAACTTGATGTTGAAACCTGGTCACCAACAAACCTCGCATTTAGTGACGGTTTACTTTATTCTGATTACATCCCTCAAACTTCTACGCAGCAATCTGCTGCTTAGCTTCTACAACGCTTGTAGTAGCTCTTTTTTCGCCTTTTAATTTAAATAAGACATGAATAAAAAATCAAAAGAATGGACCGTAATACCAGAATTTAACCGTAAATATTTCATAAACAAAAGAGGATCTATAAAAAACGGAGAAGACAATTCAATAATGCAGCAACATCGATTTAAAACTGATGACGGGCTATTTAAAACAGTATTCCTAAACAAACATGGCAGAGCTTGCAGATATTTTGTCCATAGACTTGTAGCTGATACTTTTTTACCTAAAGTAAACGGCTATTATGATGTCTACCACTTGAATGGAAATACAACAGACAACAATTTATGTAATCTAATCTGGATCCAATAACTCATCTACTTTTTTTCTTGATTTTTAGATACATCAGGGAGCGGCAACATACTTGTTGCTCCTTCATTACGCATTAATCAATTATAATTAATTGCACATCAAAAAGAAACTAATATCAAAATTAGCCTTAATGACAAGGAAAGAATAATACCGGTTTGATTAAGGGTTTGTATACGGATTAAATTAAAACTATTTCTGGTTTTTATCTTTTGAATCCTTTTTAAAAGAATTTATTAACAGTAATATCCATATCACCTAAGTGTATTACAGAGCGCAATGATTGGACGAACTTTTTATCGAAGACTAAATGAGAGAGTCGATGTATCGTTGGATTATTTTACAACTCGATAAGCAAGCCGTTAAACGTTTGGAAGATATTAGCAAGCTGCCTGTTAAAGACAGGGAGCATATTTTTTATGGTCTCGATGGTTTAATTAAATCCGCTAAGCTGCAAACACTGTAAATTTTTTTCCTTACATTCTATTGTATAAAAGGCGGTTTTTTTCTATAACATCCGCCTAAATGTCCGAGTATCCGGACTACATTACTTTGCTTACATTCTATTGTTTACCTTTTTTATCATTGCACAAGTACCCTTTACACAACTACCCGTCCTGCATACTTGCGCCATTAATGATATGATACGAGTGTAAAACACACTCGCATTATGGGGATTTCCGCAACGTCCCTTTGCTAACGCACAAAGCTAATAAAGGAGACGTTGCTGCGAAAGAACACCATCGTTCTATACGAGTGTAAAACACTCGCACCACGTGGGGACCATATTTGGTACACTACCTAATTTAAATTGCTGTAAATATTTTTCTGATAGCTTAGGGTTTTCATGATAATAAAGCCTATATAATTCAAATTTTGCATCATTAATTAACTCCTTTGCAAAATCTTTTCCTCTTGAATATTCTTGCTTTGCAATTTTGTTTACACCTAATTTAATTAATTTATCAAAACAGTATATAGCAATATCATTTTGATAATTAGCGTGTCTTACTTCTCCCATAGTGTATAACACTTCTGCATTATCTGTAGTAATTTCAAATGCTTTAATAATATATTTTTCTGCCATGCGCCATTTTCGAAAATTTATTTCTTTCCGCATTTTATTGCTATTCTCTTCAAATAAACTCTCATCAAGATACGTTTGAGCTATACACTTAAGTAAATAAAAATCATTATGATAACTTAGCCTTCTAATATGGTTCCTCGCCTTTGCCGAATCAAATGCCACTGTATCACGATATTTTTGAAGTATTAAACTTTCATTGTTCATTTGTACAAATTTTAGTTATCTTAATTTCCTTGTCTCTTTTCATCAGCTGCTTTTTGTTCCCTTGCTCTTCTTGCATCTGCATTTTCATGTTTATTTCTCGTACTATTACTTTTATTTCCTGAGTCGTGACCACCACGAGTTTTTTGATTGCTGTTACCTTCTTTAGTTTTTCCCTCTTGGGTTTGCTGCTGCCTTTGTTGAGCCCTTGTTTTTGCAATATTTTCTTTAGCTTGTTGTTGCTTTGCTTCGTTAATAAGTTTTTGATCACTTGCAGTTCTTTGTTTTGCTGGTTCTTGTGTAGATCCTGATTTCACAATATTGGGAGGAGTGTATGTTCCTTTAAGTGGATCATAACCAGGTATTCCCAGACCTCCGGGAACTGGAGGGCCATTGGTGTCGGATGCTGTATTTCATTATAAATCAACTCCCCTATAGCGAATAACCTTATTCCAATAGCAGCCGCTGCCTTTGCTTGCGGAGGAAGAGACTGTGCTTGCTGCCAAAGATCTTCTGAAATGGGTATTGCTTCTAACCCTTCTAATTCAATATGACTAGTTACCTTGTCTTCACTAAAAGCGTAAGGTGAGTTAGTTATATTCATATTCATCCGCAAGCGGGTCTATACTCCAAAATCTGCCTGTCTGCGGGTCATCAAAACGATATTTAAACTCGTACATTTCCAAACCACTACCATCACTAAATTCCTGATGTTGTAGTTCCTGCTTTTGAAACTTGTATTTATTTTCTAAAGAGCCTGCTGCCTTAGAAGATATGCCCGCCATTGTCAAGCCGAACGGATAATAACTTGTTGCATCAATAATTGGTGGCCACATTGTATTATCATCAGTAATCGTCATTCTGGTGTTACCTAACTGATCCTTCAGATAATAATCAAATACATAACCAGTCAAAGAACTGTTAACTCTTATTCTTCCTTCTTCTTGTGCAATAAGTTGTAAAACATCATTCTGATAAACTATACCACCTAAATATGTTGTTGTGGTAACCTTTGACTACTAACAATATCATAAAGGAGACGTTGCTGGGAAGGAATTCATTCTTTGAAGTAATGATTTAAATACTACGTTATTGATTTAATTTATTTCTATAAAAATTGATTATCGTAGTATCAATGTTATATGTTATTTGCTTAGGAGGATTCAATCCTGTCATTAATTTTAATGCCTGCATTTTTATTTGATAAACCGATAACCCTTTGTATTTTAAGTTGTTTGTAATTCTTGGATCATCTGGTTTATATAATATTGCACTAAACATACTTGTATCTTTAGCTTCCTGTATTTCAATTGTCGCATCAATTATACTATCAACATTGTTACTCTTTACCATCACCCATAAGTCATTTTTTCTATTAATAGATATTTGCCTACACGCTTGCAGGATTAATAATATTAATAATATTTTATAAAGTTTCATTTGTAAAAAATTTATTGCCCAACGACAAATTTGACAATCTTGCTCACTAAAGCTTTATTGTATGGCGATTGTAAAATACTCTGTAAATTAGATGGAGAAACTAAATTACCATTACCCATTTCTGCAGGGCCGAGAAATTCATTTCTCTGCCCGTATATCTTAACTCCAGCTCCTAACAAAGAATTTATAGCTACGCTTGTACACTGATTATGAAATAAGTTATAAGAACCAGGATTTTTTGCAATTTCTTGCAAAATTGCATTTAATTTTTTCATTTGTTCAGGGGTTAAATTAAGTTGGTAATATGTCACTTCCTGACCTGCATACAAATTATTAAAGTTAGAAAGACTATCAACATGCATTTTTCCTGGGCTTCCCGGAAATGCTAAATCCTTTATTCCATAACCATTAGCATTAGGATCTGAGGAAGTTGGATAAAATCCATAAATCACATCGCCAATCCTTAGTGCAGTATGTCCGACATCTTTACCTCCCGCTTTTGACCACACAAAAATCTGAGCTAATGGCAACGGTTGCTTCTTAGAGCTTTTTACCACTACATCATCTAATCCATGCCATACATTACCTTTTTTATCTGTGCTATCACCAACTAATCCACTAGGGTCGTTTATTAAAATAGGATTATTATTGCCATATAAAAAAGGAGAAAATTCATAAGACAAATTAGCTAATGGGTCTACTTGCCAAAATCTGCCTAATTGTGGGTCTAAGCTTCTGTAACGTGTTTCATATATTTCTAACCCACTTCCATCACTAAATTCTCCACTCTGTAATTCCGTACCGTCATTAAACTTAAACTTGTTTTGTAATGTTCCCGCCGCTTTAAATGATATTCCACTCATGGTGAGACCGAACGGATAATAACTTGTTGCATCAATAATCAGTGGCCACGTTGCATTATCATCAGTTATCGTCATTCGGGTGTTACCTAACTGATCCTTCAGATAATAATCAAATACATAACCGGTCAAAGAACTGTTAATCCTTATTCCTCCTGTGCTATAAACTGCAATACATCATTCTCATAAACCAATCCATCTATATACAAAGTTATTTTAGTAGTTCCATTGGTATAATCTACAGTTTGCTTTTGTAACTTATTACACCTAATAATACCCGTTATCTCCTGCAACTCCCGCTGCTTATACTCCGGTAAATGTGCTATACTCTCTTGCATATCTACTCGCAAGTTAATCTAAAATCAAAAAGCCACCGATGTTAAACGATGGCTTTTATTGTTATTTATGTCGTTTTATATTGCGTTACACATCTCCCCTTTACAAACACATAAAGGCTTATAAAGAAGAAATGATGTGAGCTATGCAACGTCCTTTTACCTACTCTCAATACCTTGGGAAGGATACGTTGCTGGGAAAAGAAGAAGAGTGGCTTTGTTAGTTATACACTATCCTAAAAGTGATATTTGAAACATTGCCAATTAGCACACTACCATTGCAGAGTAATAACTGCTAATTATTCTCTGTGTTATATTCTTCTTCAAAAAAATTACTAATCGCCTTCAAATATTCAATCTTCTTTTTCGTTGGCAAAGTAGCTTTTTTTATAAAAAAATTAAATTCTTCAAGAAAATCATCAATGTATTGAGAATCGAATATATTTATATCTGATCCATTAACAATAAATACTCTTCTATGAAAATGAGGGCCCATTAAACGAAAAGTATAAATACCGTCTTTGTATTTCAAGTCTTTAGGATTTTGTAGATTAAATACATACATACCTACATCATCATTTGATAATTTTTCTTTTTCCTTTATATACTTCATCAATATAGCTCTTGCACTATTCGGCAATTCAACCATTCGTAAAAAATTTTGCTTTTGTGCAAAAAGGGCTACAGATGTCAGCATCACAAAAACTCCGATAACTATTTTTTTTATCATTCTTCATTCAGTTTTCTTGATTCTTCTATTATTTTCTTTTCTACTGCTTCAGACTTGGCTTCTCGTTCAGATCTAGGTCGTGCCATTCCAGGATGCAGTTGGATATATTTGATATCTTTATTGATATTGTCTTTATCAGTTGCATGTTCTATTTCATGACCCGCAACTGCTCCGATCGCTTCATCTGTTGTTAAGCCAGCGTGTTTGGCATTATTTGTTTTCGCATCCTCAGTTATTGTCCCTTCATAAATAGTTATAGAAGATTCTTTTACTGAATAATTACCGTTCTTATCAACAGTGATTCCATAGTTATCATTTTTGTTTGTATTGCCTTGTTGAGTTTCACCATAAGTATAGCTAACCTTACCATCAGCTAATTTGGACACCTTTGACTCCTGTGATATACTTAATTTTACTTTAATATCAGAGGTGATAAGTTTATTTAATTGGTCTAACCCTGTTTTTGTTTGGCTCAAAGCATTAGCAACTCTTTTTATGTCAGATGTGGCATTGTTAGAATAAGTTAATGTGCCATCTTTATTAATCGTAATAGATACATGTTTTCCCTTAGGGTCAACAACCTCCATTCCATCTGGATCTATATATCTAATCGGATTATCAAAAGCATAATTGTAAGGAGTATACCTACGCATCTTATCGGCTTTTGGGTCTATCGCCATCCATCTTCCTATCTGATTGTCATACATCCTCGCTCCATAATCATACCATTCTAACCCGCTACCATCACTAAACTCATTGTGTTGTTGCTCTTTACCATTGTACTTGTATTTATTTTCTAAAGAGCCTGCTGCCTTAGAAGAGATACCGCTCATGGTAAGCCCGAACGGATAATAGCTTGTTGCATCAATTATTGGTGGCCACGTTGCGTTATCATCTGTTATCGTCATTCGGGTATTACCTAACTGATCCTTCAGATAATAATCAAATACATAACCCGTCAAAGAACTGTTAACTCTTATTCTTCCTTCTTCCTGTGCTATAAACTGCAATACATCATTCTCATAAACCAATCCATCTATATACAAGGTTGTTTTAGTAGTTCCATTGGTATAATCTACAGTTTGCTTTTGTAACTTATTACCCGCCGCATCATAAATATAACTTATTACACCTTTTGATACAGTAATAGTTTGAGGTAAATTTAAATAATTGTATTGGATACCATTTATGTTTTTATTAGCATCACTTGTTAAATTGCCATTGGCATCGTAACCGTAAGTTCCGGGGGAACCAGAACTTCCATAATGAAAATCTCCCAATGTGCTGCTGTTATCATTATAATTATCTGTTACCTGCTGTAGCTTATTACTGCCGCTTTGGTAAGTGTACGTTAACTGATCTATAAAATCAGAAGTATTATTTGCCTTTAGTCCTTTTTGATTCATGTGCAAGATATTTCCGTTGGCATCATAATCCAGGTTACTTACACTAAAATCTATTCCCGCATTCTTATTAAACCAACCTCCCGTATATTGATTAAAATCTGCATTCTTTAATCTGTTGGCTGCATCATAAGTAAAATCATATTTCCTGATTTGACCATCATGCACACTTTTCCAAATTGTTCCTGTTATATTGCCGTTATATTGCAAGCCTCCCCAAGCCCCTCCAAAGGAGGGGTTTTTATCGTAGCCTAATTCAAAACCAAAATAACTACCGGCAGTATAGCTTGGCGGTGTCGTAAATGTTTCACCGCTGTTCCATGCATTGTTTGCGGTAGATACATCCTGCACATAAGCCCTGTTTATACCCAATAACCAACCTCTGATATTATAATCATAATTCAAGGTTTCTAAAGGACTATTGGTATAATAACCAGAAGGTCTTGTCTTACCTAAGTTTTTAGTTTTTAATTGCCCCAATGCATCATACTGCATAGTTGACACAGTATTGTAACCACTATATGCACCACCATTTACCAAACTGTTGCTTACCTGCTTTTCTGTAGTTATCAATCTGTTTAAAGCATCATAAGTCATGCGGCTTACCGTAACGGTTGTTTGTGCATTTGTACCGCCTTTTTGCTGACTCTGCACAACAATATAGGGTTGACCACTCCAGGTGTATTGAGTCGTAATTACATCAATACCTCCGCTGTAATTTTGGCTTTGTGTTTGTATTACTCTACCCTTGTCATCATATATATTAACTGTAGCTAGATATTGAGTTCCATTGCTGCCTAATACTTCAACCTGTGTCCATGTCGCCAAGCCATTGGTGTTTACTGTACCGGTAGCAGTGATTGCCGTAGGCATTACAGGATAAGGAAAACTGCCTGTATTGCTATTTATATAATTACTCCAGTTACCCATTGTGCTTAATGTGGAAGATAACCCACCCGGTAAACTATTATAATCATCATAATGTGTTTGGGTTAATAATTCAAAGCCACCTCCCAAAGAAGGATATGAAGTAGAATAATACGCATTTGTAAAATGTGTTGCAAAACTATTGCCGTCTGATAATAAGCCTGTTTGTACAGGCCTGTTTAAATTATCATATACCGTAACCAACCATTTAGCTGATGCCCGCATATTGGCATCCTGTGTCATTACCAACCTGTCTCTAAAATCATAAACCATATAGACTTCACCTGCACCAGGTACTTTTTTCATCACCATACGGTTACGTTGGTCATACTCATAACGAAAACATTGTTCTGTAAGAATAGTAGCATCGGAAAGATTCCATCCATTTCCTGTTAACGTATTCACACCTTCAGGCTGTATCACACATCTCAAATTACCTAAATCATCATAGATATAGTAAGTGCATAACCAACTCGTACCATAACCACTACCGTTACCGCCATCTATTGCTCCTGATGTCGTAGCCACTTTCTTCAAAATAACTTTGCCTTCCTTGTCTTTAAATTCCACTACCTGATTTGTGTTTTCATCGGTAGTAATATTTTTATAGAGTGTCCCTGCATCATAAGCACCGTCCATACTATAATTTCCAAATACACCTGTTCCATTATTGCTTACACTCCATTTCTTTACATCATCGGCTGTTGTATTGATCCAATAACCTGATTGTATTCCTTTGCCACTACCTACCCAACTATTGCCCGGGGACATACTTAGTATTGGCCTGTTGAGTGGTGACGGTTCAAAATTTATTTGTGTATGTGCATTGCTGCCATTTTCCCCTTGCCCGGCAACAGGACTATAGCCGCTATTGTAAAAATTAGGTTGTGCAGTTAATGCATCAGTCTTATATAATCCGTCTGCATTATTTGTTACATAAGGCAGGTAGTTCATATTGTTACGCCCATAAGCATCATAGCCAACCATGCTTACTACATCGTTATTATTCCCACTTGTTGTTTCCAATGAACCTTGCTTTGCTACAGTTTGAACAGGTCTCCCCAAACCATCAACATATTGCGTAACCTGTTTAGCATCACTTATAGGACGGGAAATTAAGGTGTTGGCATTTTGTTCAGGTGCTGTGGCTGTCCACGTACGGATATAATTTACCTGCGCTTGTATATTTAGGTTGCAACACAACAATAAAATTGCCAGTAAAACAGTATGCCTCGGGCTATATTTTTTAACTACCATCTCAATGGTTTTAAGTATTTTATTTCAATCGGTTTAAATTACATTCCTTGACTATCAATTATTTCATAGCTTCTATTTCTATCCACCATGAGATTTCTTGACAGCTTTTATTGAATCAGATTTTTGTTTCATTTTAGCAACACGTTCTGTAGCTTCATTACTATATTCTTTGTATTGCTTATTACTTAATATTTGCTGCAGCCCCTTTTCCCATTTTGCTTCTATAGCAGCTAATTCTTCCTTTCTATCCAAATCTTTTGCGCCTTCTTGTTTACTGTTAAGCTTAATAATTGCACTATATCTGGCTTTATTTATTGCAAAAACAGAGTCCCGCTGGATATTAGTTAATGAATATTTTGTTGCAATCATATTTGCTTCAGTCAAAGCAATACTCTGATAATTCTGCGAAGTAAGTCCACCCCTTGATTGTGCTTGTACATTATTCAAAGAGAATACCAGAATGGTTATTATATATAGAAATTTCATATTTATTTAATTTATTATTACAGAGGTATATAAGCTGTGTCCGGTGTACCATAACCCAATGAATAGTAATGATAAATAGTTGCATACACACCTGATTCATATAAATAAGTAAAAAGGGGCACTGAATAGGCTATTGTAGTTGATTCACCATTACATGTTGCACTGTACGAATATGATTGATGTTCACCAGAAAGATCATCTTCGGTATCTTCACTATAATTAACGGTAATATTGCTCACAGAAACTGGAATTGTTCCATTAGCATCCGAATAAAATCGAATGACTAAATCTGCATATTGACCTACATTCTCCAGTGTCATTTTTGCATAAATGTTATTCGATATCAATGTACAAGTCCCATTAGCATTCACATAAGCCTGTGCTGCATCCATAGCTTTTTGATTAGCATCTGCAACACTTATAGAAGAAAAATAAGTATTGCTTGGGATATAGTAATTTACTGAACTCCCCGTATAACCAGATGCGCAATCATTTTTGGCTAAAGCACCGGATTGAACATTATTGGAATAAACTGTTTCTGTGCAACTTTCCGCTTGGCCTGCATAGTTGTAACAATACTTCTTAAGAATATTATTATCCTGATCCCGAATAAGTTTTAAACGACTGAAATTATCATACTCATAATAGGTCGTTCTGCCTGCAGGGTCTGTTTTTGATGTCATCCCTACCAATGGCTTATATGTAAGCGTAGTTACCTGTGCATTACTACCAGATAAGCTTGTTCGAAGACTATTTAATGTATTGCGTATCTGGTTATCATCCGTTGGGTTATTTAATACATTCGGATCAACATATTGACTTATTGTATTATAGTCAGCACCTACTACTTCAGCTACAGGATAGGTTTTATTATAGCCCCATAAATAGGAATGCCTGGCATCATATTCCTTGGATACCATTAATACATCACCCTTATCATCATACGCATGATAACGAAGGCGGGTTTCATAATTAGGATTGATCTGATTTCTTGTATCTACAGTTTGTGGAACAATTAAATTCGTAATACTGTTTGTCCATGAGCTCCCATCCCAATAATTATAATTCGTTCTTGTTGCCTGTAAAAAGTTGCTATTCTTATATGAAGTCTGTTCAATTACAGGGCTCCAAACATGACGATTAACCATCTCATCATATGGACTTTGATAAATAAAATCATGCGGATATTTTAGTTCCGTAACAAGTAATTCATTTTTACTGTTAGTCGCTGTAATTTTTGTGGGAAGTAAATGTTCTGTATTAGCATACTCATAACTTTTAGAGGTTATGAGGCTGTTTCCATTAGGATCATAATCTGTTTCTATGCCTTTAGTGAGTAAAGAAACTCTTTGTGCAACCTTGGTATCTACAACCGAAAACTGATAGGGATATTGATTTAAACTTTGGCCGGGACAGGACTCTCCCCATTGATACTCATAATCAATATATTGTCCCAAGTTATTAATATCATAGGAAGTGTGCACCATATTCACTCCTGTAGAAAAATCTAAATCCCTGTAATATTGATAAGTATTATCTGTTCGATTGACTAATTTAAATTGCCCGTTGTCATTTTTATATGCTGATTTGTTGAGCAACTGCGGTTGGTATGAACCATTGTCATACCAGTATTGTCCATAAATATTTGACCAGTTTATATCCTGCGGGGCGGACATTGGGGTCTGATTTGTAGGATATTCTTCAGGTATTTGGTAAGTATAATCTGTTTTTCCACCCCCTTCATAAACTGTAACATTGGGATAAACGATAATAGCTCCATTGGTATAAGCAAGTGGGCTGAATGAAGAAGATTGTATAGTTCCACGATAAAATGTATTACCATACCCGGAGCTGGGAAGTAGAACATCACAAGAAGACGGATCACCACCGCCAATGTATTGCTGGTAATAACTGAATAAATTTCCAGTCAATGGGTGCGGCACCACTCCACCTCCTGCATAATCATAAGTTTTGATTATCGTGCTACCGTTTCCTGCGCTGCTGGTAATACTTTTTACTCTAAACCCACCTACATTACCGGCATTTCCTGTAGATGCGCTCCAATAACCTTGATAGACATCATTGGAATAGTTGGGTTCAAAAGTGAAATTTGTTGTCCCTCCAGTAGGATAGGTCATACTGTTTAACATACACATGCTCCCATATGTTGGATCCGGTCTCCTGTTTCCTCCAAACCTGCCCGGATACATTCCATAAGACCAATAATTCGGATAATACTCTACCGGAATTAATCCAGCATTATTAGCTCCATTATAATAGCCCCAATAATCCTGGCTGAAATTTGCTATATAAGTTGTGGAACTTCCCCCAAAATTTGTTCCATTAGCATAGGGCGGTAATGACCCTCCATTATATCCAAAAGAATAGGTTTCTGCTAAAGATGCATCCATTCCCTTAATGGAAACGTTGTCTAATTTAAGCCTTGAACTACCATTAGTTCCTACATCCCCAAAATAATCATCGTTACTTAAATCGATTTCTTTAATCAGATTATTACTGAGTTTATCGTATATTTTTATAGATGCTAACCGAGAATTATTTACCCAATCCTTCCGGTCTTTACTATACTGAAATGTTACAATGGTAGTTGCAGT
>Ga0306923_10000504_pt1 | contig 31011 bp, 26 predicted proteins | sample sta12Can44000108_FD_203841 | JGI IMG/M metagenome (GOLD analysis project Ga0306923, IMG submission 203841) | Lab enrichment of tropical soil microbial communities from Luquillo Experimental Forest, Puerto Rico - statanox.12C.anox.44.000.108 (v2)... | ecosystem: Environmental > Terrestrial >... | reverse complement strand
GCCGCGACATTGACCCCGTCGCCAAAGATGTCGTCGCTCTCGACAATGACGTCGCCGAGATTGATGCCGATGCGAAACCGGATGCGCCGCTCGTCGGGGAGCTCGGGCTCGCGGTCGAGCATGCTGCGCTGCACTTCGGCCGCACAGCGCACCGCGTCGACGACGCTGGCGAATTCCGCCAGCACGCCGTCGCCGGTGGTCTTGACGATGCGGCCCCGGTGCTCCCCGATCTTTGGATCGATCAGCTCTCGGCGATGCGCTTTGAGCCGTTCGAGCGTCCCCTCCTCATCATTCCCCATCAGGCGCGAATAGCCCGCCACGTCGGCGGCGAGGATCGCGGCGAGACGGCGGGTCGCGGCCATTTACTCCTCGGGCATGCCGGCCTTGCGCAAGCCGGCAAAGTAGGTGGCTTCGAATAAAGCAGCGACCTTCGGCACGCCCCAATATCCGGGTCCCGCTCCAAAGCCCGCAGCTGTCCTGCGGGCGATGCTCGAATAACGACCGTCCGGGAATATCCGCCGCGCCTCCGCAAGGTTCGCAGCGCCTTTCTCGGCCTCACCTTTGAGCGCGTATATCGCAGCAAGAAAGCTGTAGGGGAAACCGAGAAGGGGACTGCGCGCCTTCTCGAACCAAACGATCGCCTCGTCGGGGCGCGACAGCAACAGATCCACAGTGCCCATGTCGTTGTAAAAGTTGTTGAGGTAGGGATCCTCCGGGCTGAGACGGATCGCGTGCTCCAAAAGCGGGATTGCTTCCTCGATTGACCCGGTCATGAATTTACAATGGGCGAGAAAGTCCAAGGCGTTGATCCAGTTCGGATTGAGCGCGAGGGTCGTTTCGTATTCGGAAATAGCCTCCTCGCATCGGCCCTGAGAGCGCCGGATCCCGCCTTTGGCATAATGGCAAACCAGTTGCGAGGGGCTGCTGCCAGGGCCTCGCCTACAAGTTCTTCGGCTCGGCGCGTGTCAGCGGCGTCGTCGGACGATCCATCTCCCGCGCGGGCCACCAGCGCATTCGCCAACCATGCCTGCGCCTCGACCGAATGCTGATCCAGCGCCAGGGCGTGCTCGAACAAGCCGATCGTCTCAGCCCATTTCTCACGTGAATTGGGCTTCCAGTATGCGGCGCGTCCGCGAAGGATGTAGTCCAGAGCGTCAGGGTTGCCGCTTGGCCTAGCGGCCTCTCGGCTGGTCAGCTCGAGGTTCAGGGCAATGGCGATCCGACTGGTGATCTCGTTCTGAAGCGCGAACAAATCACCGACATTGCCGTCGAATTGGTCGGCCCACAGATGCGCATCGGTCTCGGCGTCGATCAGCTGGGCATTGACCCGGACCTTGCTGCCCGACCGCCGGACGCTTCCTTCTAGTACATAGCGCACCCCGAGATCATGGCCGATCTGCTTGGTGTCGACCGGCTTGTTCCGATAGGTGAACGCGGTGTTCCGCGAGATCACGACACTGTTGGCGATGCGCGACAGATCGGTTGTCAGATCGTCGGTGATACCGTCGGCGAAATATTGCTGATCCGGGTCGCTGCTGAGATTGGCGAACGGCAATACGACGATCGACAGACGCGGCGCCACGAGGGGTTGCGCGATTGACGTTGTGGCGGCTAATGCGGGCGTTGGCGCGGACTTGGTCGCCGGCCACAGCCACCAAGTGCCGCCGGCGGCGATCAGAACCGCGGCGACGGCGGCCGCCGCGATTATCGCCCGGCCAGCAGCCGGCCTACGTGGAGTCGCGAGCGGTATGCCCGGCGCAGGCAGGTCGGCGATTGTTTCGGGCCGCATCGCATAGACCCGCACTGGGAGAGCGATGTTTTTGACATTCTGCTCGCCTCGGTCGTCGAGCGGGTAGGGCAGCTTGCCGCGGATCTGGTCGCGCACGACGCCGGAAACGCAGATCCCACTGGGCTCGGCCAATGCTTCGAGGCGAGCGGCGACATTGACCCCGTCGCCAAAGATGTCGCCTTCCTCGGCGATCACGTCGCCGAGGTTGATGCCGATGCGCCACCGGATGCGCCGCTCGTCCGGCACCTCTGGCTCGCGGTCGAGCATGCCGCGCTGCACCTCGGCAGCACACCGCACCGCGTCGATAACGCTAGAAAACTCCGCGAGCAGACCGTCGCCGGTGGTCTTGATGATGCGGCCATGATGCTGCCCGATCTTCGGGTCGATCAGCTGCCGGCGGTGCGCCTTGAGGCGAGCGAGCGTGCCTTCCTCGTCCGCACCCATCAGCCGCGAATAGCCCGCCACATCGGCGGCGAGGATCGCGGCGAGACGGCGGGTCGCAGCCATTACTCCTCGGGCATGCCGGCCTTGCGCAGGCCGGCGAAATAAGTGGCTTCGAACAGTGCGCGGATTTTCGGCACACCCCAATATCCCGGCCCGCCTGTGGTCCCGGTGGCTCTTACATGGGCGATGCTCGAATAGCGACCGTCGGGGGGCCAGCCTCCGGGCTTCGTTCAATTCGACCGATGCACGATCGATCTCGCCCTTGAGGGCGTAGGAGGCGGCGAGATAGGCGTGTGGGAATGGTACTCCCGGATTTGACGTGCGAGCCTTTTCGTACCACAAGATCGCATCGTCGATTTGCGACTGCAGTAAGTGGACCAGCCCAATGCGACTGCAAAAATTGCTTGTGAAGGCATCTCGTGGACTGAGGCGGATAGCCTGTTCCTCGAGCGGGATCGGTTCCTCTGTTGAGCCGGTCATCAGTTTGCACCAGGCTAGAAAGTCCAACGAGTTCAGCCAGTTTGGATTGAGTGCAAGCGCCATCTAATACTCGGGAATAGCCTCTTCGCACCGACCTTGCCAGCGCAATACTGAACCTTTGGCGTAGTGCACGAGAAAGTCCCGCGGGGCCGTGGCGAGCGCCTCTTCGACAAGCTTTTCGGCGCGTTGGAAGTCGGCAGCCGGTGTGTCGCTCCATAACGAGCCCGCTCTGACCGCCAAGTGATTCGCCACCTGGCTTTGCGCTTCGACCGAGCGTGGATCGAGTGTCAACGCGCGTTCGTAAAGCCTCAGCGTTTCCGCATTTTGATCACGCGAGTTCCCCTTCCAGTACGCGGCACGCGCCTGAAGAAGGTAATCTATCGCGTCCGGGTTCTCGGTAGGCCTCGCCGCCTCTTTGCTCGTCAGCGCGAGATTGAGAGCAATGGCAATGCGCCTGGTGATCTCGTTTTGCAGCACGAATAGTTCGCCGATGTCGCCGTCGAACTGCTCGGCCCACAAATGCGCGTCGGTCTCGGCGTCGATCAATTGGGCATTGACCCGGACCTTATTGCCCGATCGTCGCACGCTTCCTTCGAGCACATAGCGAACACCGAGCTCGCGGCCAATCTCCTTGGTGTCCACCGACTTGTTCCGGTAGGTGAACGCGGTGTTGTGCGAGATCACAAAGCTGTTTGCGATGCGCGACAAATCCGTCGTCACGTCCTCTGTGATGCCGTCGGCAAAATATTCCTGATCGGGGTCGCTGCTGAGATTGGCGAACGGCAGGGCCACGATCGACAGGCGCGGCGCCACAAGCGGTTGCGCAATTGACGTGTTGGCGGCGACCGCCAGTCCCGATGAGGGTTTCGCCGCCGGCCAAAGCCACCACGCGCTGCCGGCAATGAGCAGCACCGCGGCGACGGCGGCCGCCGCGATCGCGACGCGAATGATGGGTCGGCGGCGCGGCGTCGCAACCGGGAAGCCCGTCGCCGGCAGCTCGGCGACGGCCTCGGGGCGCAACGCATAGACCCGCACGGGCAGAGCAATGTTCTTGACGCCCTGCTCGCCTCGGTCATCGAGTGGGTAGGGCAGCTTGCCGCGGATCTGGTCGCGCACAGTGCCAGAGACGCAGACGCCGCCGGGTTCGGCGAGCGCTTCCAGCCGGGCGGCGACATTGACACCGTCGCCGAAAATGTCGTCACCCTCGGCAATTATGTCGCCGAGATTGACGCCGATGCGCAGCCTGATACGCCGCTCGTCGGAAAGCCCGGGCTCGCGGTCGAGCATTCCGCGTTGCACCTCGGCAGCGCAGCGCACCGCGTCGACGACGCTCGGAAATTCCACCAGCACGCCGTCGCCGGTGGTCTTGACGATGCGGCCGTGATGCTCCGCGATCTTCGGATCGATCAATTGCCGGCGATGCGCCTTCAGGCGTTCGAGGGTGCCCTCCTCGTCGGCGCCCATCAGGCGCGAATAGCCCGCCACATCGTCGGCGAGGATCGCGGCAAGACGGCGGGTCGAGGCCATGGCTCAAACAGCCCACCCTGCTACGGGTTATCGTTAAGCGCATCATACCGCACAATTCGCGGAGAGCGATATTTGGTCGAGCGTCTCACACCCCGTTGAACGGATTGAGCGTCTCGACCCCCAGCGGCTCGAAATGGCGCAGGTTCAGGGTCAGGATCACAAATCCGCGCGACTTCGCGATCGCGGCAATAGCGACCTCGGCGAAGCCGGGATGCCGTCCCTCGGCCTCAGCTGCGTCGCCGAGCGCGCCGGCGATCCGCGCCGCGGCAAGGTCAAAGGACAGAAGGCGATCCTCATAATCGTCGAGGATGCGATCGAACCATCGGCGCAAATTATCGGCTCGCCGGCCAGAGCCGGTTCGGCGCAGTTTGGCGATGCCCGCCTCGACTTCGGCAGCACTGATCGTCGTCAGGTACAGCGCTTCGGTCCGGGTTCGAAACCAAGCGGCTGATTTGGGAGGTATGGGGCGCTTCCCGGGACCGAACGCGCTCACGACATTGGTGTCGAGAAGCCAACCTCTCATAGATCGGGTACGCGCAGCGCTGATAGATCGCGCTCGGTTTCGAGATCCTCCGGGATGCTCATCAGCAGACCCGCAAAGCTCGGCCGATCATTCGAATAAATGCGTTTTGCCTCCTCCAGCGGCACGACGACTGCAGCGGGCCTGCCATGTTTGGTGATGGTCGTCGCCTCGCCTCGCTCGGCCGCTTCTATAACGGCAGAGAGAGAAGCCTTGGCATCGCGCAAACTGAGCGTTCGCACGCCTCGTCTCCTATGTGACTACAGTAGTCACATAGCGCCGATACCGCTTCGATACAACCGTCCGAACGGATTTAGCCTTCGATATCGAGCCCGAGATCGAGGATCGGGGCGCTGTGGGTGATCCAGCCGCAGGAGATCAGGTCGACCCCGGTCGCAGCGACGGCAGAGGCGGTTTCGAGGGTGATCCGCCCGGAGGCTTCGGTGACGGCGCGGCCGCCCACCATGGCCACTGCTCGGCGCAGGGTCTCCGGCGTCATGTTGTCGAGCAATACGGCGTCGACGCCAACCTCCAGCGCCTCGGCGAGCTGGTCGAGGGTATCGACTTCGAGCTCGATCTTGACGAGATGCCCGGCATGGCGTTGCGCCCGCTCGAGCGCTTGGCGCACCCCGCCGGCGAGCACAATGTGGTTGTCCTTGATCAGCATCGCATCGTCGAGCCCGAAACGGTGGTTGGCGCCGCCGCCGAGACGGACGGCCTCCTTTTCGAGCGCGCGTAGCCCGGGCGTCGTCTTGCGGGTGCAGACGATCTTGGCCTTGTAGCCGGCGATCGCGTCGGCCAACGCCCGTGTCGCTGTGGCGACCCCGGACATTCGGCTGAGCAGGTTGAGCGCGGTGCGCTCGGCACCCAGCATCCCGCGAGCCCGGCCGCTGATTTGAGCAACCGTCTCGCCAGGTGAGATCCGGTCCCCATCGGCGCGCAGCCGCTCGATACGCAACATCGGGTCGAGCAACTCGAAGGCGAGCAGTGCGGCATCGAGCCCGGCCAAGACACCCGGCTGGCGCGCCGCGATCACCGCCTCGAGCGTTGCCTCCGCCGGTACCACCGCTTCGCTCGTGATGTCGCCGGCGCGGCCCAGATCCTCCAGCAGTGCTGCACGGACGACGGGCTCGACGAGAAGCCGCATCGTCATACCAGGCTTCCCTTCGGGACCGCCGGTGTCGTCATCACCGGGCCTGTCCCGGTGATCCACGTCCTCGCCGGTCGCAGCGGAAGGTGCGGATGGCCGGCTCGGAGGCCGGCCATGACGGGGTTTGGTTGCGGGTGAAATCCACGATCAGCCCATCTCCAGCATGCGCTCGACCGTGCGGCGCGCCCGGTCGGCAATCGCCGGGTCGACGGTCACCTCGTGGGTCATGGTTTCGAGGCTGCGGCGGATCTTTGGCAGGGTGATCCGCTTCATGTGCGGGCAGAGATTGCAGGGCCGAACGAATTCGAGATCGGGATATTGGAGCGCAACGTTGTCGCTCATCGAGCACTCGGTCAGCAGCACGACGCGGGCCGGCCGCTCCTTCCCGACATAGCCGGCCATCGCGGCGGTCGAACCGCTGAAGTCGCATTCGGCGATGACCTCGGGCGGGCATTCGGGATGCGCCAGCACGATGATCCCGGGATGGCTCTCGCGCAGACTCCTGATGTCCTCGGGCGTAAAGCGTTCATGCACCTCGCAATGGCCGCTCCAAGCGATGATCTCGACCTTGGTCTGTGCCGCTGTGTTTTGCGCCAGATACTCGTCGGGCAGCATGATCACGCGTGGCACCCCGAGCCCTTCGATGATCTTCTTGGCGTTGCTCGAAGTGCAGCAAATATCGGACTCCGCCTTCACCGCGGCCGAGGTGTTGACATAGGTCACGATCGGCACACCCGGGTGGCGCTCGCGCAACAGCCGGATGTCCGCCGCCGTGATCGAAGCGGCGAGCGAGCAGCCGGCCTCGAGATCGGGGATCAGCACGGTCTTTCCGGGATTTAGGAGCTTGGCGGTCTCGGCCATGAAATGGACGCCGGCCAGCACGATCACGTCGGCATCCGTGCGCTCGGCTTCGCGGGCGAGCGCCAAGCTGTCGCCGACGATGTCGGCGACCGTGTGGAAGATGTCCGGCGTCTGGTAATTGTGCGCCAGGACGACCGCATTGCGCTCCCGCTTGAGCCGCAGGATGGCGGCGATGTCGTCGGCCAGGATGGTCCATTCGAAGGGCGGGATATGCCGCTCCACCCGCCGGTAGAGCTCGGGCATCGGCAAGGTCGGGGTCGGGGAATCGGTTTGGAGCATCGCGTCATCTCCTCCATTATACTCAGTATGAGCATTACCCGAGTCTGGAAAAGCCGGGCGAAATTTTGCCCGGCCTCCAATTATGCTAGATATGAGAATAAGCCGCGAAACCGCGCTGTCAAGATACTGTCACACGGCGTCCGGCGCGCAGCCGCAGTCCAGGCGCCGGCCGTTCGAGCAGCACCTCGCGCCGGAACCGTACGAGCCGCGCCGGCCGGCCGCCGGTCTCGGCGCTGATCCTGCCGGTCTCTTCGACCAGACCCTGGTGCTCGACGAGACGCCGGAAATTTTGCTTGTGCAGTCGCACTCCCGACAGCGCCTCGACGGTGCGCTGCAGCTGCAACAAGGTGAAGGAGGGCGGCATAAGCTCGAAAACGACCGGTCGATACTTGATCTTGCCGCGCAGGCGGCCGATTGCGGTGGCGAGGACCCGCCGGTGATCGGCCGCCATCGGTACGCCGAAAACCAAACCATCGCCCGGCAGGGCCGGCCGCCCGAGATCGCGCCAAGACTCCTGGATCAGCCCCGCCTCGTAGAGCAGCTCATAGCGTTCGAGGACGAGCTCCTCGTTCCACGATCGGGCGAAGGCGAGACCCAGCCTCTCTACGCGCAGTCGCCGTTCCGTCTCACTCGCTGCTTGCCTCGCCCATGCGCCGAGACGCGCTTCGAGCGGCGGGAGCGTCGCCGCCCGCCCGGCGCGCCAGTCCTCCCAAGGGAAATAGCGGTACCAGCTCTGCCACGCCGCCTCGCCTGCGCCGCCCGGCCGCACTTCGCGGACCAGTGCGAGATAAGCCACCGTCAGCGCGCGCCCCGCCCGCGCGTCTTCGACGCGGTCGCGGTCACCGAAGGTGTAGAGCTGCTCGACATAGCCCAGTTTTTGGCTCGTCTGCCGCTCGACCCAGGCACGCAGCCCTACTTCGAGGGTGCGATGCTCGACCTCCAGGGGGCCGGACGGCAATGCCTCGATCGGGTCGCGGCCGATGCGCACCGTCAGCACGCGCGGCTCATCGATCGTCGCCGTCACGATCACCGCGCTCAGTCGGATCGACAGCGCGGCCCCGCGGCCGCTCTCATGCGGCATCAACAGGGCGGCGCCGGCGCCGGGCCCCTTCATCCGTCGGGCACTCCTTGCTGCACCCGCCGAAGTCTACCATATGCTCGGTTTTGTCGCCTCCGGGCCACGTGCTTATCCCGCAAGCGGGATCGCGCCAGTGCGTCAAATCGTCGTCAGAATTCCCGGATCATGCGCATCCATTCCCGGTTAAGCCCATCCGAATTCCCGGTTTGCTTGCTCGGGAATTTTCCCGATAAATAACGCAATATCAATACCTTGGCGGGAGAGAATCCGGTCCGAAATAAAATTTTTCCGGGTATTTCCCGGTCGGGAAGCGGTCATGTGCCGGCCGCGATCATCCCTTCGAGCTCGACCTCGGCAGCGAGGCTGTCGCGGTCGCGCGCGATCGTCAGCACCGCCAATTTGCGGCCACCTTGGCGGTAGGTCACCGTGCAGTCCTTCGCCGCGAGGCTTCCGTCGATCTCGACGCGGTCCCATTTCGCCGCGTGCCCGACGTAGGAAAGCTGCAGGTCGTGCTGCTGGGTCCAGAAGAACGGCACCGCGTCGAACCGTTCGCGCGCACCGAGCATGTTGCGTGCGGCCGTCTGACCCTGCCGTTCGGCGACGACCCAGTGCTCGATGCGGATCTGCTCGCCTGTCAGCCGGTCGGGCCATCTTGCGATGTCGCCGGCGGCCCAAATCCCGGGAATACTCGTCTCGAGATACGCGTCGACGGTGACGCCGCGATCGACCGTGATGCCGGCCTGCTCGGCGAGTGCCGTCTCGGGCCGCACGCCGATGCCGACGACCACAAAGTCGGCGTCGAGCTGGTCCCCGGTCCGCAAGGTGACACGGTTCCGATCGAACGAAGCGGGCGTGGTGCCGAGATGGAAGGCGACGCCGTGCTCCTCGTGGACCTGGCGCACGAGGTCGCCGACTTCCTGGCCGAGCACGTTTTCCATCGGGCGCGCTTCGGGTGCCACGACATCCACCGCGAGCCCCCGCTTGCGCAATGACGCCGCGACCTCGAGCCCGATGAAGCTCGCGCCGATGACGACCGCCCGACGCGCGGTCGTCGCCGCGGCGATCAGTGCCCGGCTGTCGGCGAGCGTTCGCAGATAATGGATATGCGGAAGATTGCCGCCGGGAATATCGAGCCGGACCGGCGTGGCGCCGGTGGCGAGGAGCAGCGCGCCGTAATGATGCCGGCTGCCGTCAGCGAGCCGGATCTCGCGAGCCTTGGCCTCGATTGCCATCGCGCGGACACCGAGCTTTAGCTCGATTCCCCGCTCGGCGTAGAACTCGGAGGAGCGCAGGGGTATCCATTCTTCGGGTGCCGTGCCGGCGAGATAATCCTTGGACAGATTGGGCCGATCGTAAGGCCCCGCGTCGTCGGCGCTCACCATCGTGACCGGGCCGGCGTAGCCCTCGCGCCGCAGCATCTCGGCCGCGGCATTTCCCGCGGCACCACCGCCGATGATGACGATCGACTCCGGAGCGGCATCCGCGGCCGTCCGTGCCGGCCGTCGGGCGGGCTCGAGCTTTTCACGGACATAGATCGTCCCGTCCCGTTGCTCGACCCGCCAACACGTCACCGGGTTGAGCGCCGGCGCACGCAACGCCTCCCCGCTGCGCAGGCTGAAGCAGGCGTGGTGCCATGGGCAGCGGACGGTATCGGCGACGAGGACCCCCTCGGCGAGCGGACCGTGATAATGGGTACACTCCGCGCCGATGGCGAACAGCGCGCCGCCGTTGCGCGCGAGCAACACCGCTTCGCCCGCGACTTGCCCCAAGATCATGCCGCCCTCGGCGAGGTCCGCGACGGGAACCCCCTCGGCAAAGTCGGGTCCAGCGAGTTTTGCATTCTCCTCGCTCATGGCTGCCTCCTGCTGCCCGCGAAAACCCCATTCTGAGCCCAAACGCCCCCCGATGCCATTGGGCACGTGCGGAGCGGCCCCGGGGGATTTGCGTCGCTTGCCATGACGAGACCGAGAGGCGAAGATCGACGCGCCGGCCGGCCTCAGCGAGGGCAGCGCCCAGAGAGCGCGGTCGGCGTCCGAGAGGAGGACCTGGGCATGGGTTGGCTCGATGGGCAGGTGGCGCTCGTCACAGGCGGGGGCTCGGGCATCGGCCGCGCGGTGGTGAAGCGTTTTGTCGAAGAGGGTGCGCGTGTCGGGGTCCTGGACCGCATCGCGGCCAGGGCCGAGCAATTGCGGGCGGAGTTCGGCAATGCGGTGGTCGCCCGCACCGGCGACGTGGCCCAACTCGCAGACAATAAACACGCTGTCGCCGAAACCGTCGGCGCCTTCGGCCGCCTCGACATCTTTGTCGGCAACGCCGGGGTCTTCGATGTCTATGCCGCGCTGGCCGACTTTCCGGAAGAAAGGCTTTCCGAAGCCTTTGACGAGTTGTTCGGGGTCAATGTCAAGGGTTGCTTCTTTGGCGCGAAGGCGGCTCTACCGGAACTGATAAAGACGGAAGGCTCGATGGTATTTACCGCATCGGTCGCGGGATTGAATTCCGGCGGCGGTGGAACTCTCTATACCGCTTCGAAGCATGCGGTCGTCGGGTTGATCCGGCAGCTTGCGGTGGAAGTCGGGCCGCGCGTCCGGGTCAACGGTGTCGCCCCCGGCGGCACGATCACGGATCTGCGTGGTTTGGCAGTTCTTCGCCAGGACGACCGCTCGCAATTTACCGATCCCGGCACAGAGGAGCGGCTGCGCGGCGGCAACCCGCTGCAGCTGGCACTTCAGCCCGCGGATCTTGCCGGGACGTATGTATTCCTGAGCTCGAGGACCAGCGCCAGAGGCATCACCGGAACCATTGTGACGGTCGACGCCGGATCAATGCTACGTGTGCCGCGTCGCACCCCGCAGAACCAATGAGGTGACAACCGATGGAAACCGATACGCTCGGGTTGGTCGATGCCGAGAAAGGCTCGATCAGTCGCCGCATCTTCATCGAGCCGGATATTTATCAGCAGGAGTTGGAGCGGATATTTGCCCGTTGCTGGCTCTTTCTGTGTCATGAGAGCCAGATCCCGCAACCCGGCGATTTCTTTACCACTTACATGGGCGAAGACCCGGTTTTGGTGGTGCGCGACACGGCAGGCCAAGTGCACGCCTTTCTGAATGTCTGCCGCCATCGCGGCAACCGGTTGTGCCGCGCCGAGATCGGCAATGCCGCCACCTTCACCTGCGCCTATCACGGCTGGACCTATCGCAATGACGGGCGGCTGGTCGGCGTGCCGTATCTGAAGGAAGCCTACCATAATGAATTGGATCGGGAGCGCTGGGGCCTCGCGCCGGTGGCGCAGCTCGACAATTACAAAGGACTGTTCTTTGCCACCTTCGACCCCGAGGCGCCGCCGTTATCCGAGTATCTCGGCGAGGTCGCCTGGTATTTGGATGCCTTCTTCGACCGTCGCGAGGGCGGGGTCGAGGTGATCGGCGGCATGCACAAATGGGTCATGCCGTGCAACTGGAAATTTCCCGCCGAGAATTTTGGCGGTGACGGCTACCATACCTCTTGGAGTCATCTTTCGGCGATCCAGACCGGGTCCGGCGGCGACTTTCGTGTCAATCCCGATCCCAACGGGGTCATGCTTTCCCCCGGCAATGGCCACTGCGTCATCGGGGTCGGACCCGACACTATCGCCGACCCTCCCGCACCGGAGATCCTGGCCTACGAGGCGGCGATCGCTCCGGAGATGAAGAAACGCCTCGGCCCGCGCTTGGAACTCGTCAAGCCGATCGTAGGTACGGTATTCCCCAATTTTTCGATGTTGCGGCCCACCTCTCGGACATTTCGCGTCTGGCATCCACGGGGACCCGACAAGACCGAGGTATGGGCTTGGGTGTTCGCCGACAAGGCGGCCCCGCCGGAGGTCAAGGAAGCCATTCGACTGGCCGGGGTGCGGGTGTTCGGCCCGTCGGGCACCTTCGAGCAGGACGACATGGACAACTGGCAGGGCTGCACCCAGACCGGGCGAGGCGTGGTGGCCCGCCGCTATGCGCTGAGTTACGAAATGGGCCTCGGGCACGAGCACTTCGATAAGGATCTCGGAGCGTTGGCCAGCGACTACCGCTACAGCGAAAGCAACCATCGTGGGTTCTACCGCCGCTGGGCGCAGCTGATGGCGGCGGACAGTTGGGCCGAGGTCACCGGAAATGGATCAGGAGGGTGACATGACTACAGATATCGCTAGTCTCGTCGATGCCGACCGCGGTCTGATCGGCCGCCGCATCTATATTGAGCCCGAGATCTACGAGCAGGAGCAGGAACGGATCTTCGCCCGCTGCTGGCTGTTTCTGTGCCACGAAAGCCAGATCCCGCAGCCCGGCGACTTTTTCACCACCTATATGGGCGAGGACCCGGTTCTCGTGGTGCGCGACAGCACAGGCCAGGTCCACGCGTTCCTCAATGTCTGCCGCCATCGCGGCAACCGGTTGTGCCGCGCCGATTCCGGCAATGCCGCGAGCTTTACCTGCGCCTATCACGGCTGGACCTATCGCAATGACGGACGGCTGGTCGGCGTGCCGTGGCTCAAGGAAGCCTATTACGGCGAATTGGAGCGCGAATATTGGGGGCTCAGCCCGGTAGCGCAGCTCGACAATTACAAGGGGCTGTACTTCGCCACTTTTGACCCCGAGGCGACGCCGTTGCGCGAGTATCTCGGCGAGATGACCTGGTATCTCGATGCGTTTTTCGACCGTCGCGAAGGCGGCATCGAGGTCATCGGCGGCATGCATAAATGGGTGATGCCGTGCAATTGGAAATTCCCGGCGGAAAACTTCGGCGGCGACTCCTACCACGTGCAGTGGAGCCACCTTTCGGCCGTCAAGACCAATTTTAGCTTAGGTGCGGCGACCAAGCCGGAGACTACCGGGAGCTTGGTGTCTCCCGGCAACGGCCACGTCCTGATCTGCTTCGGGCCGAACGACGTCGCCGACCCGCCGGTGCCCGAGATTCTGGAATACGAGAAAGAGATCCGCCCGGAGGTCGAGAAGCGTCTGGGGCCGCGGTCTGGTCGGATCAACCCGATCGTCGGCACGACCTTCCCCAATTTTTCGATGCTGCGTGCCACCTCGCGGACATTCCGTGTGTGGCATCCGCGTGGCCCCGACAAGACCGAGGTGTGGTCATGGGTCTACGTCGATAAGGCGGCCCCGCCGCACGTCAAGGAGGCTATGCGGCTGGGCGGGGTGCGGGGCTTCAGCCCATCCGGCACCTTCGAGCAGGACGATATGGACAATTGGCAGGAATGCACCCGCACCTGCCGCGGCGTCGTCTCGCGGCGCATGTCTGTGAACACGCAAATGGGTCTGGGGCACGAGCGCTTCGACGAGGACCTCAAGGGCTGGGCCAGCGATTTCCGCATGAGCGAGAGCAATCACCGACAGTTCTATGGCCGTTGGGCGCAGCTGATGAAGGCCGACAGCTGGGCGGAGGTGCCGCACAGCAACGGATGGGCGGGAGCTGGGCATGTCGGGCATAAATGAAGACGTCACCCGCGAGGTCGAGCAATTCCTCTACCGCGAAGCCCGGCTGCTGGACGAGCGGCGGTTTCACGAGTGGCTGGAGCTGTTGACCGACGATGTCCGCTACTGGATGGCCGGCAGAACCAACCGTTATCCGAGGCGGAGCAAGGCGATTGCGATCCTCGATCCCGACCGCTACGTCGAGGACGACCTGACCAAAGAAGACGAGCTCGCCATTCTCGACGAAACCAAGCAGACGCTCGGCCAGCGCGTTGCGCGGCTGGATACCGGCATGGCCTGGGCCGAAGACCCGCCGTCGCGCTCGCGCCACCTGATCACCAATATCGAGGTTGAGCCCGGCGACGCGGCGAACGAGGTCAAGGTCTATTCGAATTTCATGGTCTACCGCAGCCGGGCGGAGACCGAGCAGGACTTCTACGTCGGCGCCCGACGCGATGTGCTGCGGCGCATCGCCGGCGCCTGGAGGATCGCCGGCCGCAAGATCACCCTCGACCAGAATGTATTGCTGGCCAAGAACGTCAGCATCTTTTTTTGAGCTTGCCGGCCTGATCGGCGGTTAGGACGGCCACAACTCCTTCGTCGCAAGCTGCGCGCCGGCGACCAATGCCTCGAGCTTGGCCCAGGCTAGTTGCGGATGGATGCGCCCGCCGAGACCGCAATCGGTGCCGGCGATGACGTTCTCGCGTCCCACCACCCTGGCGAAGGTCAGAATGCGATCGGCGACGAGCTCGGGGTGCTCGACGACGTTGGTAGCGTGGCTGACGACACCCGGGATCAGGATCTTGCCGTCGGGCAATTTGACGTCATGCCAGACCTTCCATTCGTGCGCGTGGCGAACATTGCCGGCTTCGACCGAGAACGCTCCGGCATGCACCTGCAGCAGCACGTCGACAATGTTGCGCAGCGGCAGGTCAGTGGTGTGCGGCCCGTGCCAGCTGCCCCAGCAGATGTGATAGCGGATCCGATCCTCGGGGAGCCCGCGCAGCGCATGGTTGAGCGCCTCGACCCGCACGGTCGCGAACTTCTTGTATTCCTCGACGCTGGGCTCGGGATTGGCCATGTCCCAGCTGTCCGGTAAGCCAGGGTCGTCGAGCTGCAAAACGAAGCCCGCCTCGACGATCGCCTGGTACTCTTCGCGCATTGCCTCGCCGAGGGCATGGAGGAACGCCTCGTCCGATGCGTAATACCGGTTCTGCCGTCTGGCGAAGCTTCCCGGTGCCACCGAGGTGATGAACCCCTCCTCCGCCTTTACGTTGCCGAGGGCGGCTCTGAAGTTCGCGAGATCGGCGGCCAGCGCCTGCCGGCCGACATAGGAGATCGGGCCGGTGAACACCGGCGGCCGGCCGCCGAGCGAGCTCGAAGAGCGAAAGCTCGTTGCATCGAGCTCCCGGTAGAACTCGGCGAATTTCAGCCGATCCCGTCGCCCGGCGAGCGCCGGCAGACGGCCTGGCTCGCCCGGCTCCCAGCCGCTGAGGCGTCGCCAGGCATAGCTCGACCAGGCGCCGTAATCGATCGGCCCCGAGGTCGTCTTGCCGAACTCGCCGTCGTTGATGACATCGATCCTGATCTCGGCCTGCCTGCGGCACACCTCCTCGACGGCCGCCGCCAGCGCCGCCGCATAGGCCGCCGCGTCGTAGGCCTCGCCGGCAAACTTGGCGCGGTTGAGCTCGATCAGTGCATCGGGCCGCGGCAGGCTCCCGACATGCGAGGTGAGTATCCGTCCGTCGCTTCGTCTCATGATTCAGCCTCTGCTATCGCTCCCGCTGCCGGAGAGCATATCGCAAGGTCGGGATCAGAAGGTCGCCCGCTTCGACCCCAGCCCCCTGTTTGGCGGGCAAAAACAGGGCGAAACACCGAAGCCAGCCATCAAATCGGCTTGACTTCCGTCAACAACCCGTTTATTATCAATATGTTACTTCAACGGCGGGCAACACCTGAGCAGGGGGAATTTGAGCCCCTTGCAGGGGGCGGAATCGCGCTAACAGGGGGCGAACAGGGTGGGCAATGGCTCGCCCTCGGCCGTGCCATCTAGGAAGAGAACTTGCGCCCAGTTTCGGCCCACAGCCTGAAACCTTTCTTCCAAATGAACCACATTCGTAGCAACAACCCGCAGAGCATGGCCGCGTGTGGAGGAATGGGCATGAACATCGAAACGGCCATCGGCCGGATCAAGGAGGCGGTCGGACCGCGCGGCTGGATCGCCGACCCCGGCGACCAGGAACCCTTTCTCGTCGAGTCCCGGGGCCTCTACCGGGGTGCCACCCGGCTCGTCGTCCGCCCGGCTTCGACCACCGAGGTGGCGGCGGTGGTGCGGATCTGCGCCGAGGGGAGGCTGCCGATCGTGCCGCAGGGCGGCAACACCGGCCCCGTGGGCGGCGCCGTGCCGCCCGAGGACGGCCGCAACATCGTTCTGGCCTCGGCCGCATGAACCGCATCCGAGCGATCGACCCGGTCAATTTCACGATGACGGTCGAGGCCGGCTGCATCCTCGCCGATCTGCAGCGGGCCGCCGCCGAGGCCGACCGGCTCTTCCCATTGAGCCTCGGCGCCGAGGGCAGCTGCCAGGTCGGTGGCAATCTGTCGACCAACGCCGGCGGCATCGCGGTGCCGCGCTACGGCAATACCCGCGAGCTGACCTTGGGCCTCGAGGTCGTATCGCCCGATGGGCAGATCTGGGACGGGCTGCGAGGTCTGCGCAAGGACAACACCGGCTACGACCTGAAGCAGCTCTTTATCGGTGGCGAGGGCACCCTCGGGATCATCACCGCCGCGACGGTGAAGCTCTTCCCCAAGCCGCGCGAAGTCGAGACGGCATTTCTCGGGCTCGGCCGGGTCGAGGACGCGATGCGACTCTTCGCCGAGGCGCGCGCTGCCACCGCCGACCAGCTGACGGCGTTCGAGCTGATCCCGCGTGCCGCTCTCGACCTCGCCCTCGCGCATGTTCCCGGCACGATCGACCCACTTTCGGCTCGTTATCCTGGTATGTGCTCCTCGAACTGTCGTCGAGCGAAAGCAAGAGCGGCATCCGCGGGCTGCTGGAGCGATTGCTCGGCTCGGCGCTCGAGCAGGGTTTGGTCGGCGACGGGGTCATCGCCGCGAGCGGAGCACAGGCCAAAGAGCTGTAGCGCATACGCGAAGCGATCGTCGAAGCGCAGATTTATTCGGGCTCGATCAAGCATGATGTCGCGGTGCCCGTCAGCCGCGTGGCCGAGTTCATCAACCGCGCCACCCTGCTGGTCAACGAGCGGCTGCCCGGCATCCGGCCGATCGCCTTCGGCCATGTCGGCGACGGCAACATCCACTTCAACCTGACCCAGCCGGAAGGCGCCGACAGAGAGGCGTATCTGGCGCGCTGGCAGGAGTTCAACGACATCGTCCATGGCGTCGCGCGCGATTTCGCCGGCTCGATCAGGCCGAGCACGGCGTCGGGCGGCTCAAATGCGAGGAGATCACCCATTACAAGCCGGCGGTTGAGATCGAACTGATGCGCCGGATCAAGCGCGCGCTTGATCCCGACAACATCATGAACCCGGGCAAGGTGGTTGGCATCCAGCCATGAGAGTGCAGAGCCCCGCTATTGCGTTTGCTACCGGAGCGCATTGGGCTGAAAGGCCTTGGCGTACCGCAGCGCTCCACCTTTCCTGTCACACCGACGAAGGCCGGTGCCGATAGGCGAATGGATCCCGGCCTTCGCCGGGAAGACAAACAACGTAGGCTTCCTTCTCGGCGCAGTCGTGCCAGGTTGTTTGTGAGGTGAGCAGGCTATTTGCGCTGGTCAGCGAATAGAATTGCGGTTCCGATCTGGACGCTGTCTGGTGTCAGAAACGAGACCGGAAAGCTGGCCTTGGCGCCTTCGGGTATCTGGCTCAAAGGCAGCTCGATGCAAGAGCCGCCCACTGGGCAGCTGTTGCACGAGGAGAAATCCCGCTCCAAAGTGCCGCCGTTGAATTCATACCGACCTTGACAATGCCACGTGAAGCCCGAGCGATGGCCGCCCATCGTCTGCGTCATCTGCGCCGTCATCTGCATCGTGCCGTCGCGCTCGAACGCCATGGCCAGGCTGTTGCTGGGCTGGGCGTTCGCTTTCCTGCCGGCTTGCGACTTCCATATTCCGACCAGAGGATTCCCGGGTAACGCTTTTGACGTGACTTGCTTTGCCTTGGTCTCGTCGGAGGCGCGCGGCTTGCACCCACCAACTCCGCAAATCGCGGCAACCAGCAGAATGCCGACAATAACGCAATGCGGCGTGCGCATTGGCAACCCCGTTTGAACGCTCGAACTCGATCGATCTTACCGGATCGAAGGTTTCCACTTCGCTTACGCTCTCCAGTCGTGTCGATGAGCGCGAGCCGCGGTCGATAGACGGTCTCACGCGCTTTGCATTTATGCGTCTGGCGCTGGTGGGCACCATCCCGTTAGGGTGGCTCACGCTTTCGCTCCGTCCATCATGACGTCAAATAGGGGGAGGTGAACCGTGCCAAAGATCGCGCCAAAGGACGCAGAACCGGCGACGCGCGCAGTGAACGCGGCGGTACGGGCGGCGCTGCCATTCGCGGACCGGCGCGATTTCACTGACGCGCGGCGTGGCTTGATTGCGACCTTGCCCGAAGGGATCGCGCGCGCAGCCTCGGGCCAGGTCATCTGGCGCCTCAGCGACTATGATTTCCTCGATGCCGAGGAGGCGCCGCCAACGGTCAATCCAAGCCTTTGGCGGATAGCGCGGCTCAACCGCGAGGCCGGGCTGTTTCACGTTACCGACCGCGTCTACCAGCTGCGCAGCATCGACATCGCGAATATGACGATCGTCGAGACCGACAACGGCCTCGTCATCATCGACACGCTGATGACCTGCGAAATCGCCCGTGCCGGTCTCGAGCTCTATTACGCGCATCGGCCGCGCCGGCCGATCGTCGCGGTCATCTATACCCACAGCCACATCGATCATTTCGGCGGCGTCAAAGGCATTGTCTCGACCGAGGACGCCGCGGCCGGCCGTATTCCGCTCATCGCCCCGAATGGCTTTATGGAAGCGGTCGGCGGCGAGAACGTGCTGGCGGGCCTGCCGATGACGCGACGAGCGCAGTACCAGTTCGGCACCCTGCTGCCGACCGGCGAGCGCCAGCAGGTAGACGCCGGTATCGGCAAGGGGTTTGCGCGCGGCACGGTCAGCCTGATAGCACCAACCGACCTGATCAAAGCCCCGATCGAGACGCGGGTCATCGATGGGATCGAGTTCGTCTTTCACCTCGCGCCCGAAACCGAAGCGCCGGCTGAAATGCACATCCATCTGCCGACACTCGGCGTGCTCGACATGGCCGAGAACGCGACCCACCATCTGCACAACTTCATCCCGCTGCGGGGTTCTGTGGCACGCGACCCGCGCATCTGGTCGCATTATCTGGCCGAAGCCATCGAACTCTTCGCCGGCCAATCGGAAGTCTTGATCGGCCAGCACCACTGGCCGACCTGGGGCCGCGACAATATCGTCGCGTTTCTCTCGCGACAGCGCGACCTTTACAAATACATTCACGACCAATCGTTGCGGCTGATGAACAAGGGGTTTCGGCCGGCCGAGATCGCAGAAGCGCTGGACTTGCCGCCAGGCCTGGCGAGCGACTGGTCGGTGCGCGGCTATTACGGCACAGTCAGCCATAACGCAAAAGCGGTCTATCAGCGTTATCTGAGCTGGTACGATGGGAACCCGGCCAATCTGAACCCGCTGCCGGCGGCAGAAGCGGCGATGAAGATGATCGCCTATATGGGCGGCGGCGAGGCGGTACTAGCGCGGGCGCGGATGGATTTCGCGAGAGGCGAATTTCGCTGGGTGGCACAAGTGGCGAGCCAGCTGGTCTTCGCCGAGCCCGACAACGAAGCAGCGCGCAGCCTCGTCGCCGACGCCTTCGAACAGCTCGGCTATCAGGCGGAATCGGCGACCTGGCGCAACGCCTATCTCTATGGCGCGCAGGAATTGCGCGAGGGCATTGCTCGCCTGCCGGCGCGGCCGCCGCTGAGCCCAGATCTCGTCTCCGCGGTGGGCATCGACATTCTGTTCGATTATCTCGCGATCCGGCTCAATCCGGCAAAGGCGGCCGGGCAGCGCTGGCGCTTTGATTGGCTTTGCAGCGACACCGGCGAGCGCGCGGTGCTGACCCTCGAGCATTCGACCTTGACCTGCCGCCTCGGAAAAACCGCAATAAACCCCGACGCCGCGGTCATCTCGACGCGCGCCGCCCTCGACCGCGTCGCATTGCAGCCCCAGGTCCTGGCGGAGGTGCTCGCCGACGGGACCTGCAAGGTGACAGGCGGTGACGCCGCGAAAGTCGAGGCGTTGTTTGCAATGTTCGAAGATTTCGCGCTGATGTTCGACATCGTGACGCGCGGCGCGCGGGCACCGTAACCCGATCTCATCGGTACTGAGGAAGTTGGGCATCATCACCGGCGCGACGGTCAAGCTCTTCCCAAGCTGCGCGAAATTGAGACGGCGTTTCTCAGCCTCGTCCGGCGTGGTCGGCTCATGGCTGGCAGCAAATGCGGAAGCCATACGGCTGCGACGCCGTGCTGCGGCAACAGCTGAGACCCAAGGGGCCGTCAGCCAACGAAAGCGAGACCCGCGTGTGCTCATGAACCTGGAGGTCCTTGGCGAAGCCTCTTCCGCAACGACACAAATTGGCTGCGCGGCGCGCGAACGTTGCCCCAGGACGAAATCCGTTTAGGTATTGTCATGAAATTCGCGGGTGTTGCGCTCATAGCAACGTGACGGGGAGCGCTTCCCATGCGCCCCTTGGCGTCGGGATTGCGCGCTATGCCCCTCGGTTATCGCGTGATCCGCATCTGAAACAACGATGTCGTCGAAAATCTGGACGGGGTTCTCCAAAGGCTTCTGTCCGAACTCGAAAAATCGCCCCTCACCCCAGCCCTCTCCCCGCTAGCGGGGCGAGGGATTAGTTCAGGCTTGCGATCCCGACCCGCTTTCCCTCGCGGCCAGGGCCTGCTCGACCTTCGCCAGCAGGCGGTCGAATTCGATGGGCTTGGTGTCGAAATCGTCGCAGCCGGTTGCCAGAGCCTTCTCGCGGTCCCCGGCCATTGCGTGCGCGCTGAGCGCGATGATCGGAATGTCGCGCGTCGCCGGATCGGCCTTGAGGCGGCGCGTCGCCTCCCAGCCGTCGATCTCCGGCAGGTTCAGATCCATCAGGATCAGATCGGGCTGCTCGGCCGCCGCCATCGCGATCCCGACGGCGCCATCTCGGGCGCTGAGGATTTCGTAGCCGCCGAGGACGTCGAACCACAGCTGCAGCATGTAGAGATTGTCCTCGTTGTCCTCGACATAGAGCAGCCTCCGCACCGCCGCGCCCTCGCTCATTGTTGGGCCTTCCGCGTCTCTCCGAGCAGCGCGCCCAGGCGCGCCATCAGCTCGGCAGGAGGAAAAGCGTGTTTGGAGAGGATTTGTTCGACCCCGCCGTTGAGCCGCCGGCGGTCCTCGGCGGTCAGGTCGAGCGCGGTGACGACGACGACCGGGATGGCGCGCCACGCGGTGTTTGCCTGCAGCGCCGCCACCAGCTCAAAGCCGTCCATCTCAGGCATCATCAGATCGAGCAGGATCACGTCGGGCAATTCGGCGGTGATCGCGTCGAGGGCGAGCCGGCCATTGGCCGCCTCGCGAACCGCCCAGCCTCGCGCTCCGAGGATCGTTCGCATGAGCTGACGCTGATCCTCGTCGTCTTCGACGACGAGAACGCGGCCCGGCGCGCCCGCCACCCGCAATTGCGACACGATCTCGATCAGTCGCTCGCGGTCGATCGGTTTGGTCAGATACCCGGCGGCACCCAAGGCGATGCCGCGGCGTTGCTCGTCGACAATCGTGACGATGACGATCGGGATGTCGGCGAGTGCCGGATCGCCCTTCATGGCGGCGAGAACCGTCCAACCGTCGACGTCGGGCATCATGATGTCGAGGGTCACCGCCGCCGGCCGCAGCTCGCGCACCTTTTTTAGCCCCTCGACCCCGCTCGCTGCGGTCTCGACGGCAAAGCCTTCGCCGGCGAGATAAGTCGCGATCAGCTCGCGCGCAGTGGCGTCGTCGTCGATCACCAGGATTGTGCCGCGACCAACTTGGCTCGCCGCCGGGCTGGTCGCGGCCGGGCCAGTGGCGGCTAGGCTCGTCTCCGCTACCGGCGACGGCGCCGCCGCCTCCGTCGGCAGACGCACGGTAAAGGTCGACCCCTCGCCCGGCGCGCTGGTCACGGTGATATCGCCGCCCATCAGCCGGCACAGCCTGCGGCTGATCGCCAGCCCGAGCCCGGTCCCGCCAAATTGCCGCGTGGTCGACGCGTCGGCTTGGGTGAATTCCTGGAACAGCCGCCCGAGTTGTTCCTCGGTCATGCCAATGCCGTTGTCGGAGACGGCAAAATCGACCCAATGCTGACCGGACTCTTCCGCGCCCGCAATGCGCAGCCGCACCGTGCCGGCCTTGGTGAACTTGCAGGCATTGCTCAGCAGGTTCAGCAGGATCTGGCGCAGCCGCATGTTGTCGGCATGAACCGAGCCGATCCCCGCGGGGCAATCGAGCTCGAGTGCATTCTTGTTCTGCTCGGCGAGCGGCCGCGCGGTGCCGACAACCTCCTCGACGACGGGGCCGATCGCCACGCTCTCGAGCGTCAGATCCATTTTCCCGGCCTCGATCTTCGAAAGGTCGAGAATGTCGTTGATCAGGCTCAACAAATGACGCCCGGCGCGCAGCACGCGGCGTAGCGGCTCGAGCGCCTTCTCGGTGCCAAAACGCGCGGCGTTGTCGCACAGCAATTCGGTCAACCCGATGATCGCATTCAATGGCGTCCGCAGCTCATGGCTCATATTGGCCAGGAAACTCGATTTGGTGCGGCTCGCCTCCTCGGCGGCGTCGCGCGCGCGGCGCGCTTCCTCGCCGCGCGCCGCCAATTCCTGAAACAGCCGCGCGTGCTCGATGGCGAGCACAGCCTGGTCGGCGAAGGTTTGCAATAAGGTGGGAATGGTCGGCGCGAAGCCGCCCACCGTGCGCCGGCGGATCACCAGCCCGCCGACGACCGTGTCCTCGCGCAACAGCGGCACCGCCAGAACCGCATGGATGCCCTCCAGCAATGCCCCGCGGTCGGGGCCGAGTGTGGGATCCTGCTGCACATCATCGACATGGACCGGCGCGCGCTCCACCGCGGCGCGGCCGAGATGGGTCTCGCCCAACCTGACTCGCCGTTCGCGCAGCCCCGCCACCCGCTCCGCACTCATGCCAAAGGCCGATTTGGGCACAAAGACTTCCTCAGTCTCGTCGAATTCGTAGATCGTGCCCTCATCGGCCTGCGAGAGCTGCGCCGCGCGGCCGATGATCGTGGCGAGCACCGTGTCGAGGTCGAGCGAGGAATTGACCGCGCGCAGCACCTCTTCGAGCGCCTGCAGTTCGCCGACCGAGCGGGTCAGCTCGTCGGTGCGGGCCTGCAATTCGCCGAGCAGCCGCGCGTTCTCCATCGCGATGACCGCCTGGTCGGCAAAGGTGCGCACCAGCTCGATCTGTCGCTCGGTGAACGGCTCGACCCGTTTCCGCCAGAGGTTGATCGTGCCGAGCACGGCGCCCTCGCGCAGCAGCGGCACTCCAAGTCCGGTACGTCGCCCGGCCGCCACAGTCTCGGGATGCGCGTAGTCCGGGTCGGCGGCGATGTCCTCGACATGCACCACTCTGCCTTCGAGCGCCACGCGCCCGGCGATGCTGTCCCGACCGGGGGCAAGGCTTCGCTGGCGCACGATCGCCCAAAGCTCGGGCTCCGACGCGCTGAACGAACTCGACACAGGGCGGTACACCTCGCCCTCGCGTATTGCAATATTTCCGCCATCGGCCCCGCAAAGCCGGACGGCCGTTTCGATTACTGTGTCCAGCACGGGCTGCACATCGGCGGTCGAGCGGCTGATGACGTTGAGCACGTCGCTGGTCGCGGTCTGGTATTCGAGCGATTCTTCGAGATCGCGTGTGCGGGCCTGCAATTCGCTGAGCAGTCGCGCATTCTCCATCGCGATGACCGCCTGGTCGGCAAAAGTGCGCACCAGCTCGATCTGCCGCTGGGTGAACGGTTCTACCCGCTTCCGCGAGAGATTAATCGAGCCGAGCACCGCCCCCTCGCGCAGCAGCGGCACTCCAAGGGCGGTGCGTAGCCCGGCCGCCACAGTCTCGGGATGCGCGTAGTCCGGGTCGGCGCGGATGTCGGCGATTTGCACGACCCTGCCTCCGAGCGCCACCCGCCCGGCGAGGCTGTCGCGACCGGGGACGATGGTTCGCTGGCGCAAGGCCGCCCACTGCTCGGGATCCGTTGCCTGGGTGGTCGAGCGCGGATGTCCGCGACATGCACGACCCGGCCGTCGAGCAACACCCGCGCGGCGACGCTGTCGCGACCTGGGACAATGGTTCGCTGGCGCAAGGTCTCCCAAAACTCGGCGTCGGCTGCAACCGCCTGGGTGGCCGCCACATAGCGGTAGACCTCGCCCTCGCGTATCGTGATCCCTCCGCCATCGGCGCCGCAAAGCCGGGCGGCCGTTTCGACGACTGTGTCCAGCACCGGTTGCACATCGGCGGTCGAGCGGCTGATGACGTTGAGCACGTCGCTGGTCGCGGTCTGGTATTCGAGCGATTCTTCGAGGTCGTGCGTGCGGGCCTGCAATTCGCCGAGCAGCCGCGCGTTCTCCATCGCGATCACCGCCTGGTCGGCAAAGGTGCGCACCAGCTCGATCTGCCGCTCGGTGAACGGCTCAACCCGCTTCCGCGCGACATTGATCGTGCCGAGCACGGCCCCCTCGCGCAGCAGCGGCACTCCAAGGACGGTGCGTATCCCGGCCGCCACAGCCTCGGGCAACGCGTGGTCCGGGTCAGCGCTGACGTCCGCGACATGCACGGCCCTGCCTTCCAGCAACACCCGGCCGGCGACGCTGTCGCGGCCGGGCACAATGGTGCGCTGACGCACGATCGCCCAATACTCGGCGTCCGCTTCAGAGGCCGACGCAGCGCGATAGCGGTAGACCTCGCCTTCGCGTATCGTGATCGCTGCGAGATCGGCGCCGCAAAGCCGGGCCGCCGTTTCGGCCACTGTGTCTAGCACCGGTTGCACATCGGCGGTCGAGCGGCTGATGACCTTCAAGACGTCGCTGGTCGCGGTCTGGTATTCGAGCGATTCTTCGAGGTCGCGCGTGCGCGCCTGCAATTCGCCAAACAACCGCGCGTTCTCGATCGCAATCACAGCCTGGTCGGCAAAGGTTCGAACCAATTCGATCTGCCTGTCCGTGAAAGGCTGTACTCGTGTCCGGTTGAGATTGATCGTGCCGACCACAGCAGCGGCACCCCAAGGATGGTGCGTCGGCCGGACGCCACAACCTTGGGCAGCGCGTAGTCCGGGTCGACGGTGACGTCCGCGACATGCACGACCCTGCCTTCAAGCGCCACCCGTCCAGCGACGCTGTCGCGACCGGGGACAAGTGGTTGCTGGCGCAGGAACGCCCAATACTCGTCATCGAGGGCGTAATTCGACACATAGCGATAGACCTCGCCCTCGCGCATCGTGATCCCGCCGCCTTCGGCACCGCATAACCGCGCGGCAGTTTCGATCAATGTGTCAAGCACCGGCTGCAGGTCAAATGTGGAGCGGCTGATGACCTTGAGCACGTCGCTGGTCGCGGTCTGGTATTCGAGCGATTCTTCGAGGTCGCGCGTGCGGGCCTGCAATTCGCCCAGGAGCCGCGCATTTTCCATCGCGATGACCGCCTGGTCGCCAAAGGTGCGCACCAGCTCGATCTGCCGCTCGGTGAACGGCTCTGTCCGCTTCCGGGAAAGCACGATGACGCCGATCGGCTCGCTGTCGCGCAGCAGCGGCACCCCAAGTCCGGTGCGGTTCCCGCCCGCCACAGTCTCGGGTACCGCGAAGTCCGGGTCAGCGCGGATGTCCGGAACATGCACAACCCTGCCTTCGAGCATCACTCGGCCGGCGATGCTGTCGCGGCCGGGGACAAGGGTTCGCTGACGCATGATCGCCCAAAACTCGGGCTCCGCTTCCCTGGTCGACATCGACACACAGCGGTAGCCCTCGCCCTCGCGCACTAAGATCGTTCCGCGATCGGCGCCGCAAAGCCGGGCCGCCGTTTCAGCCACTGTGTCCAGCACCGGTTGCACATCGGCGGTCGAACGGCTGATGACGTTGAGCACGTCGCTTGTCGCGGTCTGGTATTCGAGCGATTCTTCGAGGTCACGGGTGCGGGCCTGCAATTCGACGAGCAGCCGCGCATTCTCCATCGCAATGACCGCCTGCGCTGCGAAGTTTTGCAGGAACGCGATCTCTTTTTCCGAGAACGGCCGCACCTCGCCGCGGCCGCAGGTGATCAAGCCAATCAGCGCGCCGTCTTTGCGCAGCGCCAATGCAAGACTGGTGCGCACACCGCGCTCTGCGGCTTCGCGCGCTCGCGGATCGTCGATCAGGCGCATATCGGCAATTTGGACAAAGGGGGCTCCCGCAAGCAACGGCGCCCAAAGCGAGGCCTGGCGAACGCCGATCCCGCGGCGCCGCTGCTCGAGGAAGTCCTGCGGGTGGCCGTGCACCGCGACACCCCGGAAGGTCTCGCCGTCGAACAGAAACAACACGCCGCGCGTCGCGCCGCAGTGCGTGTGCGCCTTTTCCAGTATCGCCTCGAAGACCGGCTGGAGGTCGCCGGGAGAGGAATTGATGACCTGCAATACCTCGGCCGTCGCAGTCTGCTGCTCCAGTGACTCGCGCAGCTCGGTCAACAGCCGCGCGTTCTCGATCGCGATGACCGCCTGGTCGGCAAAGGTGCGCACCAGTTCGATCTGCCGTTCGGTGAACGGCTCGACCCGTTGCCGCGCGAGATTGATTGAGCCGTGCACCTCCCCCTCGCGCAGCAGGGGCACCCCAAGGTTCGTACGTCGCCCGGACTTCACGACCTCGGGCAGGGCGTAGTCCGGATCAGCGAGGATGTCCGCAATATGCACGACCCTGCCTTCGAGCGCCACCCGCCCGGCGATGCTGTCGCGACCGGGGAGAATTGTTCGCTGGCGCAAGGCCGCCCAATACTCGGGCTCCGCTGCGTTGAATGAACTCGACACAAAGCGGTAGACCTCGCCCTCGCGTATTGCGATGTTTCCGGAATCGGCACCGCAAAGCCGGGTGGCCGTTTCGGCCACTGTGTCCAGCACCGGTTGCACATCGGCGGTCGAGCGGCTGATGACGTTCAGCACCTCGCTGGTCGCGGTCTGGTATTCGAGCGACTCTTCGAGGTCGCGCGTGCGGGCCTGCAATTCGCCGAGCAGCCGCGCGTTCTCGATCGCGATCACCGCCTGATCGGCAAAAGTGCGCACCAGTTCGATCTGCCTCTCGGTGTATGGCTGCACTCGTTTCCGCACGAGACCAATCGTGCCGAGCACCTCCCCCTCGCGCAACAGAGGCACTCCGAGCACAGTACGGTCCCCGGCCGCCACACCCTCGGGCACCGCGAAGTCCGGGATAGAGCGGATGTCCGCGACATGCACGACCTTGCCTTCGAGCGCCACCCGCCCGACGATGCTGTCACGACCGGGGACAAGTCTTCGCTGGCGCAAGGCCGCCCATAACTCGGGGTCCGCTGCGCTGGCCGAACTCGACGCAGCGCGGTAGATGTCGCCCTCGCGTATCCAGATCGTTCCTGAATCGGCAGCGCAAAGCCGGGCGGCTGTTTCGGTTAATGTGTCCAGCACCGGTTGCACATCGGCGGTCGAGCGGCTGATGACGTTGAGCACGTCGCTGGTTGCGGTCTGGTATTCGAGCGATTCTTCGAGGTCGCGTGTGCGGGCCTGTAATTCGCCGAGCAGCCGCGCGTTCTCCATCGCAATGACCGCCTGGTCGGCAAAGGTGTGCACCAGTTCGATCTGCCGATCGGTAAACGGCTCAACGCGCTGGCGGCACAGGCTGATGATGCCGATCGGCTCGCCCTCGCGCAGCAGCGGCACGCCGAGCACAGTCCGCAATTTGCCGAGCGTGGCCGTTTCGGCGAATCGATAGTCGGGGTCAGTCGTGATGTCCGGGATGTGCACGACCTCGCCGGTAAGGGCGACCCGGCTGACCCCTGATTCGCGGCCGGGCGCAAAAGTCCGGCTCCGCGCGAAGGCGTCATAGGCCGGGTCGAGGGAGCGCGAGGCGACAACGCGGAACACGTCGCCCTCGCGGATCAACAGGGCGGCCGTATCGCTGTCGCAGAGCCGTTGCGCGGTCTCGACGAGCGTGTCGAGTACCGGCTGGAGATCAAAGGTCGAGCGGCTGATGACCTTGAGCACATCGCTCGTCGCGGTCTGGTATTCGAGCGATTTTTCGAGGTCGCGCGTGCGGGCCTGCAATTCGCCGAGCAGCCGCGCATTCTCCATCGCGATGACCGCCTGCGCTGCGAAGTTCTCGAGCAGCGCGATTTCCTTGTCGGAGAACAGCCGCACCTCCCGCCGGTGGGCGGTGATGAAGCCGCGCAGGGCGCCCTCCTTGCGCAACGGAACCATCAGGAGCGTGCGAGTGCCGGCCCTGATCGTGAGACGACTTTGCAGGGTTTCCGCAGCAGCCCGGGCGTCGGCGACCTGGACATAACGTTCGCCACACAGCAGCCGCTCATGGAGGCTGCTGCCGCGATAAGGCTGCCGAAACTGTTTGATCCAAAATTGGGGCATGCCGCGATCGGCGGCCATGCGGAAATATTCGCCGTCATAGGTGACCAGTGCGCCATGCTCGACGCCGCAAAGGGCGTGCGCCTTTTCAAGAATAGCGTCAAACACCGGGGTGAGATCGCCGGGCGAGGAATTCGTTGTCTGAAGCACCTCTGCCAGGGCCGCCTCGCGGGCCAGCCCCGCGTCGCGCTCGGCTCGGCATTCGGCAAGCTGACGCTGCAGATCGGCTATCAGCTGCGCGGGATCGGCAGGATCCGTCGTTGTTACTTTCGGACCTCCCCCTCGATGGGGGTTCCGGGCGCGCTCGCCCGCACCCGCACTCGGCGCTTTCTTCACCATGGATCAGTCCTTGGCATCACCCCCACCCCGGCCCCGGCCCTCCCCCTCGAGGGGGAGGGTGTCTAAAGCGGATCGCGGTCTCTCGCTGCAGCGCCTCATCGCGCTCGGCGGTACGCGCGACGAGCATTTGCTTGAGTGCGGCAACCCTCGGCCTGAGATCCATGTGCGTGTCGTCGGGCATGATTTCGTGCCTCCCTGCTGCACGCGACGATACCCTTCCGCCCGCTGCCCTTCCAGCGGGAGTGCGCAGCGGATCGGCTGACGCCCCTTTCCGGTCAGCCTTCCGTGAGAGCCTTCTCGGCGGCGCGAGTTAGGAGAGGAGAGGCGGATCGGTTCTTGGCACACTCGTCGATGCGGCGGAGTAGATCTATTGGGGACTTCCGCGGACCGATCTCAACAGCGGGCGGGAACGGAACCGGGTATCCTCGATGACTAGGTAGCGCCCGAATAGCTTATCGCCGAATTGCCCGATAGCAGCTTCGAGGCGGGCCCACTTGAGAAGGTGCTGTTCGGGACGAAGGCGCAGAAGCACGAGTCCGGGCACGGCGAGTTTCAAGCGAAAGAGAAGTTCGCCAAAATCCTTGTCTTCCGTAAGCAGGAGCCTGCTGTCGTTCCGCGCCCGTCGCAGCACCTCTGCGTCGGTTGCGCCCGATGCAATCTCTGCCACGTACAGTAGGTCATGCCCGCCGCCGCGAAGCTGGCTTACCAGGGCTGCGTCTACGCATTCGTCGGCAACCCAGCGCACGCGGCCCGCGCTCAGCGATACACCAGCTCCTCGTCCGCGAGATAATCGGCCGCGAAGGCCTGAGCCGCCCGAATATCATCGGGCCTGAGGTTCGGGTGATCGGCGAGGATCTTCTCTGAAGTCATGCCAGCACCCAGTTTGCGCAGAATAAGCTCTACTGGAATTCGCGTCCCGCGGATCACCGGCTTTCCACCCATGATCTTCGGATTGATTTCGATCCGTTCGTGGGCCATCGGCATAGGTCCTCAGTGTCTGACCGGAAATGAGCCCGGGAACACTATCTGACAAGTTCTCGTCGTCCCCGCGCAAGCGGGGACCCAGGGCGGAGGCTCCTACCTATCCCGCCAGCTTGGACCCCCACCTTCACGGGGGTGACGGGTGATGTGGGCGGCGAACGCGCTGCGCACGTCGTCGTTCCCGCGAAAGCGGGGACCCAGAGCCTGCCGCTGGCATGAACAGGGGGCGATCGATCGGTGCATGAACGTGAGGCGTCCTTGTGTCTACATCCTTGCCAGCAAGCGGAATGGTACGCTTTATATCGGCGTCACGAGCAATATTGTGCGCCGTGCTTGGGAACATCGATCAAATGCTGTCGGGGGATTTGTTCGCGATTATGGAGTGCGTAGATTAGTGCTCGTCGAGTTTCATGAGACCATGGCCGATGCAATCCTTCGCGAAAAGCGTCTCAAGAAATGGCGCCGCGCATGGAAACTGGAGCTCATCGAGCGCCATAATCCGCAATGGCGCGATCTTTACGACGAACAGACGTAAGGGCGCTTGCCCCCCGGGTCCCCGCTTGCGCGGGGACGACGAGCAAGGTGGCTAGGGTACGCGAATTTTCGAGCACAACGCTCACTGTCGGCGCTCGTCGATCAAATCCTTGAGGCGAAGCCCCCCGAGCGTGACCCCACGGCTCATCTCGCGAATGCGCTGGGCGGCCTCGCGAGCTTCCGCACGGCTGAATCCTGTCTTCGGCGGCACGAGGCGTGCAACCGCCTTTCCGTGCCGTGTAATAACCACCTCTTCGCCCTGCTCGACCAGATCGAGCAGCTGACCAAGCCTGTTTTTTGCCTCGAAGGCGCCGATCTCCTCATGGCTTGGTAGCCGTCATTCCCGGAGTCCGACGCACTCGACCACCTCGATCTTTTCCTTGCCCTTGAGGTCGACAAACCCCAGCGAGCGGCCCTGCGCCCGATTGCGCAATTGCAGCCAGGCGCGACCGCTGACGTTGACGCTGCCCGGCCGACCGAATTCCTCGATCCGCGCCGCGGTGTTGACCGTATCGCCCCAGACATCGAACTGGAATTGCCGCTTGCCCATTATGCCGGCCGAGACCGGCCCGAAGTCGATGCCGATGCGCACCGCCCAATCGGCGCGAACCGTCTGAGCTGCCGCCACCATGTCGAGCGCGCAGGCGACCGCGGTCTGCACCGGCTCGTCGAGCGGCGACAACAGGTTTGCCGTTGCCATAAAGGCATCGCCCCCGGTCTTGATCTTTTCGAGCCCATGCCCCTGCGCGATCTCCTCGAAGCGGTCGACCAGCTCCTCCAGTTCGGCAAAGACCGTCTCCGGAGGATGCTTTTCGGAATAGGCGGTAAACCCGACGACGTCGCAGAACAGGACC